>Ga0307509_10001213_pt1 | contig 43896 bp, 37 predicted proteins | sample 10_EM_MG_FD_202245 | JGI IMG/M metagenome (GOLD analysis project Ga0307509, IMG submission 202245) | Populus trichocarpa ectomycorrhiza microbial communities from riparian zone in the Pacific Northwest, United States - 10_EM | ecosystem: Host-associated > Plants > Roots > Unclassified | place...
CCCCTCATGCCCACTGGATGAAGCGTTCCAGAGTGGTGTTCGACCATCATCGCTTGGCTTATCAGGATCGACATCGTTCCGTGCGAGCAGTAGTTTCACCACCCCCTCATGCCCACTGTAAGAAGCGATCCCGAGTGGAGTTTCGCCTTCGTCACTTGGCTTGTCAGGATCGACGTCGTTCTGTGCGAGCAGTAGTTCCACCACCCCCTCATGCCCCTTGTAAGAAGAGATCCAGAGTGGTGTCCGGCCACCGTCGCTTGGCTTGTCAGGATCGACGTCGTTCCGTGCGAGCAGTAGTTTCACCACCCCCTCATGCCCACGGTAAGAAGCGATCCCGAGTGGAGTTTCGCCTTCGTCACTTGGCTTGTCAGGATCGACGTCGTTCCGTGCGAGCAGTAGTTTCACCACCCCCTCATGCCCACTGTAAGAGGCGCTCCAGAGAGGTGTTCGATCATCATCGCTTGACTTGTCTGGGTCGACGTCATTCCGTGCGAGCAGTAGTTTCACAACCCCCTCATGCCCACTGTAAGAAGCACTCAAGAGAGGGGTTTGGCCCTTGTTGTTTGGTTTGTCGGGATTGACATCGCTCCGTGCGAGCAGGAGTTTCACCACCCCCTCATGCCCACTGCAAGATGCGACCCAGAGTGGAGTTGCGCCCTCGTCGCTTGGCCTATCTGGATTGACATCGTTCCGTGCAAGGAGTCGTCTCACTACTCCTTCGTTGCCTTGCTCAGCAGCCCACCATAGTGCAGTATTACCCATACAGTCACTCTGATTGATATCAGGGCCTCCCCTCTCTAGCAAATCAGCCACGATATCAGCGATTCCGAAGTACGATGCGCAGTGCAAACTGGGCCATAGGTGATGGGGAAGTGAGCAATCATGATCACTGTTTATTTCCTGGACGAGAAATGTAGCAAAGATATGGTTACCACCGCAGTTTAATAGGCCAAGTGCTAGTGATTTCGAGCGATCTGAGAGTTCCATTTTTGCGTGGCTTCCCCAATACAAAGAAGCATATTTGAGAAACGGCATGTCTTCAAGGTTCAAAACATTGTTAGCAGCGAGGCCCCGGACTATATTGTGATTTAGATAGGTCAAGCAGATTTGCCCAAGGGTTTTGTGGGCATCGGGAAAGATGTTGGATTGGGAGAGGTATTCTTGGAGTGTGTAGTGAATCAGTCGCACGGTCGATGTCTTTGTGTCAAGCACGGCAAGCCCTAAGCATGACCCTAGCACTGTATCTTGGGGTCGGATATTCTCAGGGTCAAGATCTGTCGAGTGCATGTCCACCGCCAGAGCGTGGCAGAGTTCGTCAATCCCTAAGGGCCGTTCCGCGTGCGATACCCACATCAACACTTCCATCCCAAGTCGTGACCGGCCTCCCTTCTGCTCCCTTATCCGCTGCAATGTTTGGACATACACGCTGTCGAGGCCCACGCCCGTTGTCGCCACTGTTCTCAACATATGCTTTCTACTGGCAACTGATGTCTCGCCCAAGATTGCCTCGATATTAAGTGCAACAAGTAGAAACCTGAGCAGAATGTCAGTGAGGGATTCGATTTTTGAACCCAAGGGCTCCTACTCACATTTCTGAAGCTTTTTCCAACATTGTTTCCATGATAACATTTCTTAGACCCTCCGTCATCAAGCCTTGATCTTGGTCATCATCATCGTCCAGCTTCTGGCTTAGGTATCGAGTGATATCCCCTCGGTCGGCCACAATGTGTATGGAATAGGCGCTCTTGGTGAGAAGCTTATCGAGTTCCGTGCAAATATGTGGTCTCCCTGTAAGAAATAGGCGCACATTTGGTGCTTCTTGAACAATTTGTTGTAACGCGCGAAGGAACTTTAGCCGATGCTGTGGAAGCACCTCGTCTACTGCATCGATACAAAGGTATACTACCTCGATGGAACCGATTACCTGGACGAATAATTTCACCATGTCTGGCAACCCCAGGCCATCGCCGCCTTCCCGCTTCGACTTGTCAAAAGCCCTTTTAATTTCCTCAGGAATCCTCGGGGCTCTCGAAGCGGCCTGTCGAACCAGACCCCCGATCATATTCACCGCCGATTGGTCCTTCTGCGCCTGGTAATCGCAATAGAGAAATATAACTGCCATGTCCCGTTCGCTGGTTTCCTTCCGCAGGGTATCGATTACTAAGGAACTAATTTTATCACTCGTCAACATTGTTCATTGTTTCTAGAGGATAATCTTGTACGTTATATAAGTTTTTCCGACCCCTTGACCCCCATAACATAGTAACGTGGGATCTGCCGGCCCGTCCTGGCTCTTGCGCCATGACTCGAACTCACTCCTTCGGAGAACCCATTCCCCAACACCATCAAGCCGACTGTCCCTCACATCTTGATGCCTTATATGGGGTTGGAGTGGAGATAACCATTCTTTGATCTGCAAAGACTCTTCCTCTGTTCCCACGTTAATGATATTATTATAGCTATTTAACGCATTCCCGACGTTCGAGTTCAAGTCACCATATATCGTGTTAGTCATGCGAAGCTCGTTAAGGGCTTTCAACATCTCATGCTGCCATGAGCCCTGCAGCCCTGATTCTCTGTCCCCGGTCGGTAATGTGTTCATTGTAGCGGGTAAGTTGGTAATGAATGAGGAGATAATATAATTGTAAAGTGGGTTCGTTGAAGGTGTCGATGATGGCCTTGTTCACTTGACTCAAGGAAAAGCGGGGCTCGCTCTCTTGTTCATATTTTCGCTTGTTGTGTCACCTGCAGTCCTCAGCCAATCATTTCCACGCCAACGCCTTTGATTACCCTTCCTTGAATCCCCGCTCGCAGACTCCGGATGGAGAAAGCTTTTACAAACCTACGAAGGTACAGCGCCTAAGTTTTGAATATTTTACTAGCAGGAGATGTTCGACTAACAGGGGTGAGGGGATGAATTAGGTAACCACTATACCCAATTCGCTGTCCTTATACCAAATTTGCTTCCTTGGCCCCTGCTAGATTAACACCCCCTGCTAGTGAAATATTCAAAACTTAGGTGCTGTATTGAAAAACAGAATATTCGGAGAACAGTATCTACTTTACGGAAGGGGAGAAATTCGGGCAAACAACCTTCACCTTCAAGATATCACAATTAGAAAGGAAAGCCACAAAAGCCACGATCAATTCAAGCTCACTAAACTACTTCACAAAACCACTTCAGAAAACCACACAAAAGAGAGAAAATTCCCGTCCCAGATAGCCTAACCTCGCAGGTTATCCGACTAACAAATTACAGGCCCAATTTTCCTTCCTCAAACCACAGTCAGAACGGTTCCTCCGTTGCGCTGTGTTTCTGCCTCACGAATGGTTGCGGTCTTCGTCTGCGGCGGTGGGGGAAAGCGTAAGAGAGTCAAAGAACCTAACTTACATAGAGCCACTTGTCCGCCAAGCCTAGGCAACAGCCACCCCTGCAGAAACGTGACACCCCTCAAGCCAAGATCGCGACTAGCTCTTCCACGGCGAAGCGAGTCCATGGTGAGGCGAGAACGCCCATGGCACTTTTGTAGGTCAGGGAGTATTTGTATGATATGGGCATCCCCGCCATGCCGCGGACTCGCTACGGGAGACTCCTAGGGTGGGGAGACTAAGCGCAATAATAGACTGTTTTGGCCACCCTCGGAAGTGAAAATCCGAGTTCAAATTTTGAGTTCTGGGCAATGAGCTAGTGGAAGGCTAAACCGAAGAAAGAGTGTATCAACTCTTCTTTACTATGTAAGGAATAGCTCAAGTCAAATTTTGAGCTCGAAATTTCTCCCCCAGGACAGTGGCCAAAACGCTCTAATATGCGTCGGAGACGAGAAGCTACATCATCAAAAATATTTGACATGGCTCCCTTTCAGGAATGTAGGCAGCTGGGGATCGCGAACACACAGAATTCTGGATTAGGTTGCGCTCAGTCTCCCCGCCCTAGGAGTCTGCGCCTGGACTGGGGTGCAGCGCTTTACAGGGCTCCTATGAATAACAACTCCTATCGAACTGTCTCAGTCATTTTCCCTTTGCCTGAAGATGATTGGTCCGTGTCACGTGAAACAATACCCCCACGTTCCCCCGCATTTCTTCAGCCCCCGTTAATTCTGCTTGTCTACCGAACCTTTCCTTGTCATCGCAAGTCGGTTACGGCATTACAACTACCATGGAGCAAGGGAACATTCGCCGCCAACCCGGTGCCAACATCAACAGCTTTAACATTTCGAACAGTTACAATACAATATTGGATGACAAGAGAGCGGCCATTCTGGAATGGCTATCGCCCTTGGAATCTCAGAAGCGGCACCAAGACTTGCGGACATCTCGGTTAGGCGGAGTGGGTGATTGGGTTCTGCAAACCGAGGAGTTTGCCAGGTGGAGAGATGGAAAGGGTAGCCGCGTGCTCCTCTGCTACGGCGATCCGGGGGTGGGCAAAACTTATATAACGTGAATATGAATAACCACTAAGATGGAAGCCTATGAAGCTAACTCTCACCGTGCCAGTTCTCTAGTCATAGACACCCTGTGCAATCAGTTTAGCGACGAGAGAACCACAGTCATCTGTCTTTATTGTGACTTCCTCAACCAGCGGGAACAGACTACGGCCACTATGATTGGAAGCCTTCTCAAGCAAATCGTGACTAGTTCTGAGGAGATTCCTGAGTCTATTCAGCGAGCCTTCCGGGCGTCCCGAAAACACGTCGGGGGTCTCGGTCTTACACTCCCGGAGGCCCTTAAACTCTTGAGATCAGCACTATCGACTCCGGATAGGACATATATCTGTATCGACGCCTTGGATGAGTTCCTCGTGCAGCGCCGACCGGAGTTTCTCCGCTCGTTACAGCAGATCGTTCGAGACTCTCCGGGTGTCCAACTTTTTCTCACCGGTAGGCCGCATGTGGGGGCTGAGCTTAAGCGATACTTTGACGACGAAGAATTGTCTATGATTCCTATAAAACCAACAAAAGAAGATATTAGGAGATACCTCGCCCTGAAGCTCGAAGAAGACACTGATCCTGATGCAATGGATAGCGATCTAAAGAATGACATAATGAGGCGTATACCTGACTCTATCTCAGAGATGCAAGTAATAACCATTCTATAGTTTCGGGACCAGATCGCTGGTGCTAATAATATATTGTTTAGTTTCCTTCTAGTTTCGCTCAACATTGACGCCATCCTTGGAGAGCCGACTATATACCGGAGGAGAGAGAAGCTGGGCAAGATGACCAATGGCCTAGGTCTTGGGGATGCTTACGATGCAACCTTGAAGAGGATCGCATGTCTTGGTGGTTCAAAGCCAAAGCTCGGTATGGCCGCGCTTATGTGGGTTTGTCACTCAGAGCGGCCGTTGAACGCCAGCGAGCTCTGCGATGCCCTTGGGGTGGAGATAGGCTCCTCCGACATCAATCATCATGATATCCCCTCAATTCAAACCGTTTTGGGATGCTGCCTTGGGCTCATTACCGTCAGTGAGAGGGGGTTAGCCGTCCGTCTTATCCACTTTACGCTGCAGGAATATCTCTGCACTCATCCCCTTTTCACACGAGCCCATTCGATAATGGCTGAGATTTCGTTGACATACCTCCACTTTCAATTTGTCAAAGGCCTCCAACCTGGCCAGCCCATTGGCTTCAGCTCACACACAGCTCCTTTCCTCATATATGCCTCAAACCATTGGGGTGCCCATCTCCGAAAGGGGAGTACCGAGTCTGCAAACTCGCTCGCGCTCCAACTCCTCCGCCACTTTGACAGCCACATATCAGCAACACTCCTGCTATCAAAGACCCCATATTTAGTAAGGGGATTTTCCCCCAAGGGGTTTACTGGACTTCACTGCGCAGCTCTACTCGGCCTTGAAGAAATGGCAATTTCATTAAGGGGAATTGAAGATTTGGACATAAACGCCCGGGATTCCTCCGGCCAAGTCCCACTACACTGGGCAGTCACCTACAGTCACTTGCCGGTAACAAAAATATTCCTGGATTGGAAAAACGTCGACCCAAACGCGCGTGATTGTTATGAGCGATCGCCCCTCTCAATCGCCTACGATCGGGGTAATACACCGCTTGTAGAGGCCCTCCTTGCAAAACGGGAGGTGAATCCCGATATACCAGATCTGAGGTTCGGCCAAACACCCCTCTCACGGGCTGCCGAAAAAGGAGACGCAGAGATGGTCAAGTTGTTCCTCAAACGTAGTGACGTCGATCCCAATCTACCGGACCAAACATGCCATCAAACCCCTCTCACCTGGGCAGCCGAGAATGGGCACACAGCAGTTGTGCAGCTCCTGCTGGAGCGGCCCGACGTCAATCCCAACAGTGTCCGCCAAAAGCCGCTCACATTGGCTGCAAGGGGCAGACATAAGGGCGTAGTCCAGCTCCTTCTCCAACGTGGGAACGTCGAAGAGGGTGAAGCTACGGTGCGAGAGGCAGAAAAGTACCTCGAGCGCCGGGAAATGTACAGGCGCTCGGACACTTGTTATGATGATGATGTATTTCCCAAGGATGCGCCTGAAAGGAATCAAGCACCGAGGCCAACCTATCGCTTAATTAACAGCAGAGGCCTTGGGGATCCTGCGAGACCCAGCGTGATTTAAATTCTGGTTCTAGAGCATAACGCAAGTCGGAAGTCTGACGCTGCAAGGGCCTATATGGAGGATATTTATTCGGAGTAGAATATGTTATAAAGAAAAGAATTATGTCGTTGCGGGTTCCGGTGCATTTTTTTATACTTCCTATATGCTGTGTGTATGCAAAGTCCCTACGCCCCCTTCTGTAAGAATTAATTAAGTTACTAGTGGATCGAAGAACGAAAACTTAAAAACCTCGGAGTTGTTTTGTGTAATAATAACAAAAATAATAATACCCCCAATCTTCTCCCTCTCTGTAAAATAATTGTGACTTTCGATTAGCCGCTAGAAAAAGCTCTAACAAACCCTGCCTTCTGAACATTGATAAGATGAACGGCAGCAAAAAAAGAAAAACCCCACCATTATGATCTGCTTTCCCCAGCTACTGATATAGAGACATAATCTAGCCCACTCCGTTCTACGAGGTCGGGTAGAATTAGTGAACCCCTTGTAATAGACATTAGGATGATTGAGCAGATCGTGGGGTCGTGCTCAACTATGATCTGATCGCGAGGGGCACATGATCGGGTGATGTCAAGGAGACATACCTTGATTGAGTGATCAATCATGGCCAGTTCGGGAGTCCGATTTGGGATAGTTTAACTTATCATCGACTTCACCTGAGTATCACCTGAGTCAGGTTTATGAGTCAGAATATCATTGAATAATGGACCCTAGTTTTTATTAAAATTCAACGGCGGCGATACCATTGAACGACGACGAGTGACGAGCGATGAAACGAAACGAATGCCAAGCACCTCACAACGAAAACCATCGCACACTAAAGTGTGGGGGAAATATTTTCACTAACCTTGGGCTCTCGCTTAACAACTCCACGGTGCTCTCTCCCTAATTAACTGGCGTAGACAGGAGTATATAGCAACAAGACCCTATGCTCCACATGAACTACCGCGCTGCTCTCTGTGAGTCTCCCTTTCGATCATGAGCACACCCGGCTAACAAAAGGAAAACAAAAATCACTGCTCACAACCTCCGCTATTTTTCCCTTCCTTTCTTGCCGTCCTTACAACCTATCCGCTTCCTGGCCGATCGCGACATTCCTGCACAGGAAATGCTTTCCCGACCGTCCGAACACACGCCTGAACTCGAAGCCATATGCTTGACTCCCTAGCGCACTTCCGAAGACAAAACCATTGCTCGAAGCCGGAGCCATATGCCCGGTTCCTCTATTAAACTAGGATCGACGGCGACGACAGTATGGCGACAACAGAACGAAACGGCGATCGGAACGAAATGCCAAGGAACTCACACCTAAACGATCGCACACAGGAAAGGGGAAAAAATCTCTTCACTAACAACAACAACAGTCTCTCGCATCCACAACACTCAACAACAACATCCATCTAACTAAGGACAAAAGGATAAGTATATATCATCCTTTCCTATCAGGAAAGGGTGTGCCCCTGTCTCCTCCTTTCCCAACTTTTCCGAAATCTCATGCTAACAAAATGCAGATACAAACATCACTGCATACAACCTCCGCTCTTTTTCCCAACTCTCATGCATGAACCAACACCGTTGTCCATACATCCTCATACCCATTTTCCGGGTGTCAAACCTTTCCGCTTCCTTTCCTCCTCCTGTCCGATCGCGACATTCCTACTTAGGAAATGCTTTCCTCGACCGTACAAACACACGCCCGAACCCGAAGCCTCCTCATACCCGAAGGCAAAGCGCGTCCCCAGAAGCTATCTAAAGACAAAGGAAGTATCCTGAGAGTATGGCGAGCAGCATGGTTTCCAACATCCTCAACGCATATCCGAAGCCACAAACATGCGCACTCCTGGAAGCTAATTAAACAAGGAAGTATCAAGAGAGTATGATGAGCAGCACCATTTTCAACAGAATTTACACAGCCGCTTATTGGGTACAGAAAGTATGGGAAGAGCTTTACTGAAGGCGAGAACAAGAGAGAGATTAAAGGTCAAATCAGAGTCGTGTTAAGATAAGTTTCATTAGGTTAGGTTGCTGCTGAGGAAAGAACTTGTCGAGCCAGAAAAGAGAAAAGAAAAGGGAAGCTAGCGAAATGAGATGAGAGCCCCGCAACCAACAACAGACAAGACAACCTTATAACCAAGATTCTCTGAACAACCCATAATATCTAACAATTCCACCCGCCACAAGTGACAGCTGGTTGGTGTCAGATCAGTAGTTCCTGACCCAATCATACTTGCAGTAGGGGTAAAGTATTAGAACAACATGGGTTTTGCGATGGTCAATGTAAAGCTTATTTTATTTAGATCCAAAGATGCCTAAAATGAAATAACCGCTCATTTTTCTTTTCTTAGCACGTTGTTCATGGTAGTGCTTTATAGGATGCTGAAGGTGGACTTCTTTTGTACTTTTATTTTAGCGATTGCCGTGTTCTGAACGGGCATCCGGGTTCCGGGGATGGGTTCTTAAATGTCGGGCAGGTGGTACTTTCCAGATGTGCTGCGAAATAGGCGGGTTGAGCTGGCCTACCTCAGGAATGTAACTTACTGCTGTGGGGATCGAAGCCTGGATTGACATGGCGCCTTTTGGTTTACAATAAGTTTTGTTGAACATTACACAGACCTTTACCCCCACTTTGTTTCAACGTAATTTAAATTTAACCTCCACCCCAAGTAGTTCATAAAAAATAATTATTATGGATCGTACTGCAGACAAATAGACACAAGCTCAGGTTCAAGGAAAAAGGAAAAAGGATAGGGAGGGAAGTAGAGAAAGTGAAACGGGAAACAACACATCAAACTGTGGGGACCTCTACAATATCAATACGAGCAACGAAATCATCTGCTTTCTCCGATCCCCAATCTTTCTCTTCTCTTGTGACTGCCTGAACCCAATTCAATCCAATTCTCGCCTAGACACCATCCTTATTCTGAGCTGGTTGCCCCTAGCAGCGGGCCGAATATGACAAGTAAATGCGGTAGTATGAGACATTTCCCTATGAACGGAGTGCGGCCTTAGTCTTTGGGGGCGAGTTACTGGGGAGATTTCGACTGGGACCGGCCGGGACGACACAATATTATCCACCGCAGTCCGCCTTCATGACAGACGAACTGACTCGCTTTGAAGACTGCTCAAGCCGGTGATTACCCCATTGACAGGACAAATTGAACATATAGAGCCGTGGCAAATGTCCACATGGTGAATATAAAAATCTAAAAATTCATTGTCAGCCTGAAATACTAAAGATATCAAAACATGGAAAACCACCCTCCAGCTTCGCCGGCTGCTGTCTTGCAAATCCATTATGAACGCAACAAACCAGTACGAGGTTATAGCTAGAATATACAAGGTTATAGCTAGCATAAGCAAAAAGAAGGGCAACCAAAGTAAGAATGTGGCCTGATAAGATGGGATCCTTGTCCTTCCCCCTTCTTCTTCCACCCCCACTGCGATTCCTTCACCACTCGGCACACCTCCCACCCCCGTCCCCTCTCGTTCCTCGCCCCCCTCCTCCCCGAGCTCTCCTCCACGGTTTCCACTCTCTAGCCCTCCATCTCCATTGCCCCCACCAGTCTCAATACAGGTCTCCTGTGTAAATGCGGTGCACAAGCGCTTTCCACATGTATACCTGGCTAACCTATAATGCAGTAGGAAGGAATAGTACACGCAGAGCAATCCGATAATGAGGCTGCTGGTACATAGTGCCGGGACAATCCAGTGTATTGTCGGCATATATTGCAGCTGGAGGGACGAGTTGGCTACCTGAGCTACGAGTGCTGCAGCGACACCCGTCATGCTGCACTGTGCCATCTGAGTGGAGCGGTAGTCCAGGGCAGCCTTGGGGCCCTTGAGGATATTAGATTCAACATCCTCTAGGAGTTCAGCCATGTTTGTGAAGAAGAGTACAAAGAGAGTTAGTGGGTTGAGCTCGTATGGCTCAAATGACTAGTTTTTATTTTGGTCAGTTTGTGTTACTGCTGAGAAGTGAAAGAGAGGGTAGATACTTTGACATGACGCTTCCAGCTAGCCTTGAGCGGACGTATTATCCTCATGTTCCCCCTCCGAATGGTATTGCAAAAAACCTTGCGGAGATTTCTGGGTGATAACGAGCCTGTAATTATAATTTTTTGCTGGAGGCACCCTGCGAACCGAATAGTGCGGCTGAGTACCAAGAAGCAGGGGCGAGGCGAAAACTCAAACCAAATACCACAAAACCTCGCGAAAGTCGCTCTGCAGGTGATGCGACAGTCGTGGCCCCTCTAAAGGTGAATTTGTGAATCTAGCTAAGGAGGGAATGGCCAAATCACATTGTAGCGGCCAATTGGAGTGGCGGGATCTCGTTGAACTGTACCTGGGTACCCGGCACAGATGGAATCCGTGGACTTCGGGGTATTGATTGGCAACAAGCTCGGTAACTAAATACACGAGCTGAGACTGTTGGCACCCTGGAAATCGCGATTCACCAATTATGTTTAAGGTGTTTACGGAATTTCCCCCCTCTTAACGAATACCACCGCATGTGCATATGGCCTACAAACTCCATCCCCACCCTCCAAATTTCTGTTCACGAAATGGATAGGCGAAGTGAGTATCGTTTTGAATATCAGAACAATTCTGATTGGAGAATATTAGGAGGGAGGTGTGGTGAGTATTGGATCTAGATGCACGATGGTCTTTTGAAGCGAGTCCCGATGTATGAGATGTTAGCCTAGGCGAGAGCGCCCTGGCAGGAAAGAGTGTTATCTAGAAGGACTAGATTATCTTTGAGAGGCTGAGCTGACTTGATCCCATTCACTGGTTTTAGTAAGTACATCGTCACCTCATTAATCTACCCTGCTAGGCCTATTGTTCTTTACTCGAGTAGACTGGGATGTCTATTGAGACCCTCCACGGTGGAGTTAGAGAGTAAATGCCTGTAGGGTAGTGACAGCTGACATCCTGAGGTGAGGAAGGCTTGCGATCGGGGGGATCCGAATCCGACCCCAGACGGTGGATTTAACGAGTAAATTCGCCACCCAGCCCTCAGAGTCCACCAGGCATTCTGGACCCAAAAGATGCGTCACTGCATCTGAACGCAATGCAAGTCCATCGGATGCAAGATATAAATTTATATACTCGAATGTATTTTTTTTTGCTGATCTTGCACCGAAGTAAATAATAATAGGCTCAGAGAATTCACCTGGAACTTATTCACTCCGCGGGAATGATGTGAAACGGAACTTTCACCATTTAGGCTCCTTTTATTCACTCGCTTATTTACTCTCACTAAAACTAAACTTAAAAGGAAGACCGGTGCATAAGTAAAACAACAACCACGTCCTGATCCTTTTTTGGATCACCATAGCTATCCCTGCCTTTCCCCACATGTCCTTATTCCTCCATTCACTCCCGTGATATCAAAGGAAATTCATGTCTTTATAATCTATTGTTAAAAAATCTCCCCATATGTTTATTCTCTGCACAGGTCGTGAAGGATGCATAACACTCTCATCACAAGGCCAAGCATATCCGCACAACCATTCCAGACCCACGAAAGTGCTGTCTCTAACTAGTGAGCGGCACTCTACGCATACTCGGAGCAGGGTTATTCCGTTCACATTCACCATGAGTCTACGAGTGCCACTGACGAACAGGACACCTTCCAGACTAAGCTACCACCTTCAAGCGTGCAGTACTCGAGGATATGATATGCCCAAGACTCCCACCCCAAAACCCCAAGGCGATCTCATCCAGAAAACAACCAACTACCCATACCCCCGGTGATAGCTTCCGCGTCTTCCCTCTGATTTGCATTGTCAGTGGACAAAATTAACGGCGCATAAACGAACGTGAAAAACTCCAACCATGACAACAGCCGCTCCCCCACCAACCCCATTATCACGAAAACAAAACAAAAAAAATAACAATCAAACATGTAAATTCACAGTAGAATACATAACAAAAACTGATATTTGATCTAAAGAAATTTCCTTAAGTTGTGTTGAAAGTACAAAGTGATGGGGAGTGTTGAGTTCTTATCAATCATCGCGGTACGGGGACAAAATTACCCCGCCGAGTAGCTATCGATGCTAACGCAGCCCTCATCACCGAGCACTTCTAAGACTGCCCGAGGAAATTTCTCTAGATCGATTTCTACTATGTATTCTACTATGTATTTAAAATTTTAATTTTTTGGTTTGCAAGATTGTGGGGTTGGTGAGGGAGTGCGGTTGTCACTGCCGAAGTTTCTCCTGTGGCCTGGTGGACGAGTGGTTTTGTCCAGGAACAATACTTAGTTTTTTAGGCTCTACCTTAGATCTAGTTGGGCTCTCTACCTTTCTACACGTGAAACATTTAAAAGAACGAGCATGATTTCCGTGTATATTTCTAGTTGATTACATTAACTCCATGAACAGCTAGGGTTTCTTGAGCCCGACTTCGTTGGGGGATATCAGACAGTAGTTTCCTGCTATAGCTACCAGAGGACTTTAGAGTTATGATACCTCTCTTCTCATACCAAGATCTACAGTACTGTACTGTATTTCGCTATCTATCACGGAGGAGATGCATTCCCCCGCCCTCGGTCCCTCGACCTGATAGGGAAACTGCGGTGGTTTTTACAGCGAATTAGGTCAGGTGGGGTTTTTGAGCCAGGGGAAGGAATCTAGGTAAAACAATGGGGACATACTTTGGGTCGGACCAGCGCCACACCTTCGGGAATGCTGTCTTTAGTGCTGCAGATCCAGAAGACGATAATTAGCCGTGTTATGATGAAAGTCATCCTTGTGGTTCCGCATCAAATTCTCTCCCCCTTCATTTTATGCATCCGTCCTATCGTATATTCAGGCACAGAGCCGAAGAAACTCACAAGGTTCCATCGGCTAACCACGCTCCACATGTGTTTGCGTTTTGGTGTCAACCGGACATCCCACCCTAAGGCAGGAATGGAGCCTCATTGTAAGCCTGCGGACAATCAAGACGAGCAGCCAGAGTGGGAGTTTGGGGTACTGTACCATAGCAGCTACGAGCGTCCTAGGTTATTCTACCCTTTGCAACTTGGCATAGGAATCCATTGCCGGGCACCAAAGCCCCTCGCCCTCACTCCACCCAGGCCAAAGTGTGTGGTATACTTATGGAACACGAGCAATGAACATTAACTTTTGCTCTACTATACTCGCAATGTCGTTACATTTTTAAAACCGGTTGCTATTGCATTCTACTAAAATTCTGAGGCTGGGTCAATTTTTGTCCATATGCAATAGCGGTCCGTTTTACAAACCTCAGGGCATTGCTAGTATGGACGATAAAATCTCAGGTATCCGACGCGTTGATGAGACCTGCATTTTCCCGACCTTTCTGTCTTGCTTGCGACATTTAATTCACCAATTTTGTTGTAATAGAGACCTTCAGGACTCCCGATTCGGATGCTTAAAGGAAAATTTTAGGTTTGCACGGGCCTTGGACTATGCTATAAATGGTTAACTAGAGAAGTGTGGCTGCGGGTGAATCAGGGGGTAAGTCTTGAGAAAAAGTAAAGGATGAAAAGGATAGAAACATCATGTAAACTACATTGCTATTTTTCCATCGCTGTAAACATGGAAACAGTAGAGCAGCTTCTACAAACAATCGATGAGGAAACACGAGAAAATCTCAAATCGTGTAGCCCGGAAGTCATTTTTCTTTATCTTATTGAATGTTATGACTGGGAGTTACCGGCCTCACTTGCGCACCAGCAGCACTCGCTAAGCACACTCAATAACCACGATATCGTTCACCTTACTAGATTCACCCTTTCGGATCTCAAGCATGTTACCAAACTACTCGCTATTCCTACCGTTTTCTCAACACCCTCAGGCTGTCGACTAGCTGGTGAGGAAGCCTTTTTTCTGCTACTCTGTCGGTTAGCATGGCCTACCCGACTAGAAACACTCGCAATTTTTTTTCAGTACTGTCCTAGTATGATCTCAGAAGCAACCAATTGGATACTTGCACATATCCATAAAAGTTGGGACTTTTTACTGCATGATTTCAACTCTCGGCTTGCGTCAGAACACCTCTCTCCCCTAAGACTTGAGCTCTTTGCTTCCAAGATTTATGCCAAGGGCGCACCTCTTCCGGCATGCTGGGGCTTTATAGACTGCACAATACGGGAAATCTGCTGTCCTACCAGATGGCAGAGGGAGTGCTATAATGGGTATAAGCATATGCATGCAGTTAAATACTCTGCGGTAAAGGCCACAGATGGTATTATTTATCATCTTTGGGGGCCCTTTGAAGGACGGAGGAATGATAATGCTTTATTATCAGATAGTGAACTACTGATAAGATGTAAACAATTTGCCCCTTCATTTTACTTGTTTGGGGATCCAGCCTATCCTGTATCTAGTGTTTTGCTTTCACCATTTGATAGTAGTAAGTTGACTAAGGAGGAGAAAGAATTCAACCAAAAAATGTCATCTTGCCGAGAGGTTGTTGAGTGGGGCTTTGCTGATATTATACGGCTTTGGAGTGCACTAGACTTTTCTTACACTCAACGCATTTATTCTGTACCGCTAGGTATTCAGTATCGTGTTGCTACTATTTTTACTAATATTCACACATGCTTATATGGTTCTGAAACTTCCTTTTATTTTAATTGTTGTCCTCCTTCTATTGAAAATTACTTGAAGAAATAGTTATATATTTGTTAATAATTAGAGAAATATAACTAAGTATAAAAATGTAAAAAATAGGTCTAAATGTAAAAGAGAAAAATAATAATAATAATAAAAATAAAAATAAAGAAAGTACTAATTAAAATAGAAATACAAATACAAATATACAAAAACAAATAAAAATAATTTAATGTTCCCTTTGCCGAAAGATTTCTGTTCTAGTTCTAATATCCTCCATTACCATACACAATTTTTCTAATGTACAATTAATATTTGTTAACTCATTTTTCATTTGTACAATTTCCTCCTTTAATTCGTCTTTTTCTTGTTGCTGTTTGGCTTCCTGAGATTTCAATAATTCAAGGAACATAGAGGAAAGTTTTGCTGCCGGTAGAGTAGGTCGGACATGAGACTCGGAGGAAGCAGATGCGGTAACTTGACGGTGGACTTGATGGACCGGGGACACTTGAGGCATCCATAGGAGTGGGGTGGTCGTAAACTCTTTTGCCGGGGGTAATTCAACTTCCGTAGACTGACTATTTGTTGAATTTTGTACAATACCTCCGCCGGGGGAGCTGAAAATATGCGCTGGAGGTTGGGATTTTTTTCTTCTTTTGCGCTGTGGATCTGCTACTAAGGATGCATTTTGTGTACTATTCAAACTTAGTTGCTCAGTACGAATCATTCCTTGCATCGCAGAAAATCGTATCGCTAAACCCCGTTCCCGTTCCTCATCCTCCCTCTTTCTTTTTGCCTGTGTTTTCTCCTCCTTATCCTTCTTAGCATCCTCTCTTAGCCCCACTACCTTTTCTAATAGTGCTGCTAATCCTATTAAATCCTCCTCCTTTAAACGAAATTTATTTTCAGCAATCCTACGCTCTCCTCCTACCACCTTCCATGTTGGGCTCTCCTTAAACTTCACCAAATCAACTAGCCTTCTCTTCAACTTCTCTGTATCCCAGCCAACATAATATCCGCCCTGCTCCAATTGCTTCCGAACCTGCTCTCAATACTCTGCTACGGCACCTCGGGGTGCTGTGTATGGGTTTATCTCACTAACTGCCGTGCAGAGGGCTTTACAGGCTTCATAGCCTTCCATGCCGCTACTGCTCATTTGTCCGCTGCGATGAAGATTTGGCGTTCTTGGTTGGAATTCTGGCACCGAAGTGTTGTTCATAATACTGGTAAAATCCATTTCGCTTGCACTATCTCTATCTCCTCACCTTCTCTACACTTATTATACTTGTCCCAGGCCTGCTCTATTTACAAAAAAATATGGAAAAATATCTGTGCGTATTACTCACTCATGATTCTATTTAATTCTGTAAAGTTCAGCTGATATACGCCATGGTTACACATCTTCCCTACTTGGTTTAGAGGTATGTCCGTGCAAACCTAAAATTTTCCTTTAAACATCCGAATCGGGACTCCTGAAGGTCTCTAATACCGGTAGAGGAATTGATATGGACGAGTAAGAGAGGAATGGATCTAAGAATCACTCGAATAACCATGGCACACAGGCGCGTTACTTTAAACCGGAATACCGCTATTTCTGCTGTCTGTATCCGGAGTCTCACAGACCTCTGAACACTAGTCTACTAGCTCAATTGCCAATCATCGTGAGCTCCACGATACTAGCATGGTTACGGTCTAATAACCACATATTCCAACAAATTTCGGAATCAGCCATCGAACGATGTGTCATGATTCCAACTGTGTCCCTAGATCTGAGAATAGGCCTGTTTCCAACAAATAGCACATTAACTTCTCTGGTGATGTTAGAAATGATCAGTGGCGGACCCAGTACTTTAAGCGGCGGATGGAATGAAGTGCTTGCAAGCCGCTTGATGGGTACAGACAGTACGGAAGGAAATCCAAGGAATGTGAGAACAAGAGAGAAATTAGAGGTTAAATGACGCTTGTGTTGAGAGCGGTTTCATTGACTTTATTCGTTGTGTAGAAAGAAGTTATTGAGAGGAGAGAAGAAACGGAAGCGAAACAGAACAGAGTGCAAAGAAGACAAGCGGGCTCCGTAACCAATGACTAAGCTTCAGCGAATACCCATGATATCCAACAGGTGAAACAAGCGTTCGCGCAAGGAGGCGAAAAGAAAGTTTGGCGAAATGGGGAAGCCATTTTTAGTAGAAAATAGCCCTTGGGATAGGATTTTCATGAATATTTACCCTGGAGTGATGTTATTTGTCCTCCATCCCAGCGAAATAACTAACTGGGAAGGGTTACTTTGTGAGAAATCCTGGCTTGTTATTCTGACCTCTTAGCGCGAAAACGAGTTTCACCAGAAAAATGCGGTGCCCGAGTGCTTGAGGGGAAGTTTAATATTAGGCTGACGTGACAGCCGGGGCCGTGGTTGCAACAATGTAACCCCATCCCAATTTTAATTGAGCTCAAGTGCAAGTTAGTGTTACCGTACTCTCTCAATAATACCGAAGGAGGTCAAAATCTGCGGACTACGGACTTCGCAACCACAAAACAGGATGATCTAGAAAGGGTAGGTCTCGCCACCCCATGGTATGATGAGCTCGCCTGGGCTGGGCGTGCCGCGCTTTTCAGAGTTCTTATGAATAACAACTCCGGCCTAACCGTCTCAGTCATTTTCCCGTTGTCTGAAGATGATTGGTCTGTATCGCCTGAAACAACATCCCCCACTTTCCCCGCATTTCTTCAGCCTTCGTTAATACCGCCCGTCTACCGGGCTTTTACCATTGACCGCAAGTTAGTTCCGGCATTGTGGCTACCATGGACCAAGGGAACATTCTCCGCCAACCCGGTACCAACATCAACAGCTTTAACATTTCGAACAGTTACAATACAATATTGGATGACAAGAGAGCGGCCATTCTGGAATGGCTATCACCTTGGAATCTCAGAAGCGACATCAAGACTTGCGGACATCTCGGTTAGGCGGAATGGGTGATTGGGTTCTGCAAACCGAGAGGTTTGCCAAGTGGAGAGATGGAAAGGGTAGCCTCGTGCTCTTCTGCTACGGCAATCCTTGGGTGGGCAAAACTTATATAACGTGAATATAAAAACATCTGATACGGAGGCCCATGGGGCTAACGCTCATCGCACCAGTTCTCTAGTTATAGACACCCTGTGCAATCAGTTTAGCGACGACAGAGCCACAATCACTTGCCTTTATTGTGACTTTCTCAACCAACGGGAACAGACTACGGCCAGTATGATCGGAAGCCTTCTCAAGCAAATCCTGACTAGTTCTGAGGAGATTCCTGAGTCTATTCAACGAGCCTTCCAGGCATCCCGAAAACACGTCGGGGGCCTCGGTCTTACACTCCCGGAGGTCCTTAAACTCTTGAGATCAGCACTATCGTCCCCGGAGAGGACATATATCTGTATCGATGCCTTAGATGAGTTCCTCGTGCAGCGCCGACCGGAGTTTCTCCACTCGTTACAGCAGATCGTTCGAGATTCTCCGGGTGTCCAACTCTTCCTCACCGGTAGGCCGCATGTGTGGGCTGAGCTTGAGCCGTACTTTGACGAATAATTGTGTGTGCTTCCTATAAAACCAACCAAAGAAGATATTAGGAGATACCTCGCCCTGAAACTTGAAGAAGACACGGATCTTGATGCAATGGATAGCGATCTGAAGGATGACATAATGAGGCGTATCCCCGACTCTATCTCAGAGATGCAAGTAATAGCTATGATATAGCTTGAAGGCCAGTTTACGAGTGCTAGTAATATATTTTCTAGTTTTCTACTAGTTTCACTCAACATTGATGCAATCCTCAGAGAGCCGACTATCTACCGGAGAGAGAAGCTGGGCATGATTACCAATGGTCTAGGGCTCGGGGATGCCTATGACGCAACCTTGGAGCGGATCAAATATCTTGGTGGTTCAAAGCCAAAGCTCGGTATGGCCGCGCTTATGTGGGTTTGTCACTCAGAGCGGCCGTTGAACGCCAGCGAGCTCTGCGATGCCCTTGGGGTGGAGATAGGCTCCTCCGACATCAATCGTCGTGATATCCCCTCAATTCAAACCGTTTTGGGATGCTGCCTTGGGCTGATTACCGTCAGTGAGAGGGGGTTAGCCGTCCGTCTTATCCACTTTACCCTGCAGGAATATCTCTACACTCATACCCTTTTCACTCCAGCCCATTCAATAATGGCTGAGATTTCGTTGACATACCTCCACTTTCAATTTGTCAAGGACCCCCAACCAGGTCCTCTCGCAAGCTTCAGCTCACACACAGCTCCTTTCCTCATATATGCCTCAAACCATTAGGGTGACCATCTCCGAAAAGGGAGTACCGAGTTGGCACAGTCGCTCGCGCTCCAACTCCTCCGCCGATTTGACAGCCACATATCAGCAACCCTCTTTCTATCAGAGACCCCATATACAGTAAGGGGATTTTCCCCCAAAGGTTTACCGGACTTCACTGCGCAGCTCTATTCGGCCTTGAAGAAATCGCAATTTCCTTAAAGAAGATTGAAGGTTGGGATATAAACGCGCGGGATTGCTCGGGCCGGGTCCCACTACACTAGGCAGCCACCTACGATCACTTGCCGATAACAAAGTATTGCTAGATTGGGCAAACGTTGATCCTAACGCAGTCGATTGCCTCAAGCGAATGCCCCTCTCCATTCCCACCGACTATGGTCATGCACCAGTGGTAGAGGCCCTCTTTGTAAGACGGGAGGTGAATCCCAATATACCGGATCCGAGGTTCGGCCAAACACCCCTCTCACGGGCTGCTGAAAAAGGAGATGCCGAAAAAGGAGACGCAGAGATGGTCAAGTTGTTCCTCAAACCTAGCGACGTCGATCCCAATCTACCAGACCAAAAATAACATCAAACCCCTCTCACCTTGGCAGCCGAGAATGGGCACACAGCAGTTTTGCAACTCATTCTGGAGCGGCCCGACGTCAACCCCAATAGTGTCGGCCAAAAGCCCCTCACACCAGCTGCAAGGGGCAGGCATGAGGGCGTAGTCTAGCTCCTGCTCCAACGTGGGAACGTCGAAGAGGGGGAAACTACGGTGCGAGAGGCAGAAAGGTACCTCAAGCGCCGGGAAATGTACAGGCTCGCAGACACTTGTTATCATGATGATGTAGATCTCAAGGATGCGCCTGAAAGGAATCAGAAGCAGCGAGGTTAAGTTATCGTATTATAGTAATAATTAACAGAGCAAGGTTCTTGGGGATCCTGCAGGGCCTAGCCTGATTTAAATTCTGGTTTTTGAGCATTGCGGAAGTCTGACGCTGCAAGGGCATATATGGAGGATATTTATCCGCAATAGAATATGTCATGAAGAAAAAGATTATGCCGATGCGGGCTCCGGTGCATTTTTCTATACATCCTCTATGCTGTGTATATACAAAGTCCCTACACCCCACTTCTGTAAGAAAATAGTTACTAGTGAACCAAGGAACGAAAACTCAAATACCTCCGAGATTTGTGTAATAATAACAAAAATAATAATACTCCCAATCCTCTCCGTAAAATAATTGTGACTTTCGATTAGCCGCCAGAAAAAAAGCTGTAACAAATCCTGCCCTCCGAACCTTGATAAGATGAACGGCAGCTAAAGAAGCCCCACAATTATGATCTGCTTTGCCCAACTAGTGATATAGAGAGATAAGTTAGCCCACTCCGTTGCTCTACCAGGTCGGGTAGAATTGGTGAACCCTTTGTGATAGACACGAGCATGATCGAGCAGATCGCCGGGGTCGTGCTCAACTATGATCTGATCCCGAAGGGCACATGATCGGGCGATATAAAGGAGACATATCCTGATCGAGTGATCAGTAATGACCACAGCTTGAGTCTCATTTGGGATATGATAGTTGATTAAATTATCATCGACTTCACCTGAGCATTATCTGAGTCAGGTTCACATGTCGGAATATCATTGAACATTGAACCTTAGTTTTGCATTTTACATTAATTAAGTTTCCGATCTTCCACGCTCCACTTCTCATATCCCATATCCTATAAGTTAGGTCATCTGCCGTATTTGGCTATCTACATTTTTAGCATCAGAAATGACTCTCTTTACTAAGAATTAACTTCTTCTGCACATTCTTGTTTTTTGCAGCATTTTTACCAACTGTTCTCTGGTTTCCTCTATTTGCACACCGATTCTTCGGGAAATTTCTCTTTCCCATGCTCTGCTAATCCAAGCTGGTCTTTCGCAAGCACAAGTATCAGAAGGGCGAGTGATCCAACATGGTCGAACAATACCCCATAATCGAGTAACTGGTGCAGATCATGAATCTCATGCTAGATTAAGTCCTGATCGAGGGACCCCTATAACCGAGGTGATCGACCATACTGTACTGTAGTCCCGCAAAACTCGATCACGATCTAATCCTAGCTATCACTATTAGTAATCTCGGCATGGATTTCGATCTTCCTCCGGGCGCAGACCCTCACGCTTTACCGAAACAATTACTGCCTAAGTTACAGGTTTACTATGATGGGTGGATCTTTGGAATAAACGCAGTCAAAAAATGATAAGTTACTGTCAAAGTTCGCCAGAAGCTCCAGGGGTGCGATCAAGAAAAACACTTACAGCAACCCCTGTATTCGCCTTATGCTTCTTCCCCAAAAAACCCAATTAGCGGGATAGAGGAGAGGAGAGTGGAGAATTCAGCCGACGCCGTTTCCGAGTATGTTTAAGTTGGGAGGTGAAGTTGTGCTGTCTATCATTGGGTATCTCTTAGGCTGGAGCTAGTTCGCTACTATCGTAAGAACAGGGAATAATAGGACCTTTTTCCAGGACGTTGGAGTCGCACTAGGTAGTGAGGTCTAGAGTGGATTCCATTTTTGTTTCTCTTGGGGAGTTGATTTTGAGTCTCTTTTTTTTCTTTCACCTTTCTCCACACTAGAAGGAGCAAATTCGGCAACGACGGACGTAGCAAAGGTCTAATTGTTCGAGTTCTTGCCGTATAATATTTGGAGTGGGTCCCAGTGGTGCGATTCCCGGGGACTTGGTATTCAGATTGCGCCAAATCTCTCGCATTTGTACAGTGCAACATTGAGGGACATTGTGTATCATACTACCTGTAGGAGAATCCGGTCAGGTAATCCAATATAAAACTTAGGTCTTCTTGGGCAAACTAGCTACTGTGGGAGACTGTGCGGGATGGCAGAGACGGCTAGCGAATTGAATGGTCAAATTCCTGTTAGAAATGATCCCTGTCAAATCTAAAGTAAATAGGCTATGATCGAGAGAGAGTATTGCGGTCCTTATTCTTTCTGTGCTGCCAGCAGCGTTCTATATATACACAAATCTCCCGTACAGAAAAACTCTTCTTCTCCTTTGTTCAAGTCTTCGCTTCCATCACCTTCTCTTTCTTTTCACCTCACACCCACAACCTTCAAACACATTCCGTCCCCTATCCCTTAACTTCGTTTCAACTACTTACAGAGTTTTCTCTATCCGAACATTCCTGATACCTTTGGCTGTTTCGCTATCATCATAGTGCGACAACAGTTCGTTCCATCTTCCAGCTAACTTTAGTTTCAAACCTTTAGCACTTCCTAGTGCGTTTCCTAACTGTACCCAAAACATCTCTGCTGCAGCTAACCTTTCGTCCTAACAACCATCGTCTCAACTCCAATGTTCTGCAACCCTTTCAAAACCCTAACTCTCCTTGTCCAAACATCCAGTGTCGTAGTAGTGTTGAAGATATGGAACCTTCGCGAATATTTTAACAAAATCAAACCTGATAAGCGTTGGGTGGAACGAAGAATTTACACAGCCGCTCATTGGGTAGAGAAAGTATAGAAAAAGTTTTACTGAAGGCGAGAACGAGAGAGAGAGATTAAAAGTCAAATAAGAGTCGTGTTAAGGCCAGTTTCATTGGGTTGGGTTGCTGTTGAGGAAAAAACTTGTTGAACCAGAAGAGAGAAAAGAAAAGGGAAGCTAGCGAAGTGAGAATAGAGCCCCGTAACCAATAACAAACAAGACAACCTTATAACCAAGCTTCCGTGAACAACCCATAATATCTAACAATTCCACCGGCCACAAGTGACAGCTGGTAGGTGTCAGATCAGTAGTTCTTGACCCAATCATACTTGCGGTAGGGGTAAAGTATTGGAATAAACTGGGTTTTGCGATGGTCAATGTAAAGTTTCCTTTATTTAGATCCCAAGATGCCTAAAATGAAATAACCGCTCTTTTTCTTTTTCCTAGCACGTTGTTCATGGTAGTGATTTATAGGATGCTAGAGGTGGACTTCTTTTGTACTTTTACTTCAGCGATTGCCGTGTTCGGAACGGGCATCCGGGTTCCGGGGATGGGTTCTTAAATGTCGGGCGGGTGGTACTTTCCAGATGTACTGCGAGATAGGCAGGTTGTGCTTGCCTACTCAGGAATGTAACTTACTGCTGTGGGGATCGAAGCCTTGATTAACATGAAGCCTTTCGGTTTACAATAAGTTTTGATTGAACATTATAGAGACCTTTACACCTCTCTTTGTTTCAACGTATTTTAAATTTAACCTCCACCCCAAGCAGTTCGTAAAAAATAATTATTATGGATCGTACTGCAGACAACAAATAGACACAAGCTTAGGTTCAAGGAAAAAGGAAAAAGGATAGGGGGCCGAAGTGAAGAAAGAGAAACGGGAAACAGCACATCAAACTGTGGGGACCTCTACAATATTAATACGAGCATCGAAATCATCTGCTTTCTCTAATCCCCAATCTTTCTCTTCTCCTGTGACTGCCTGAACCCTATTCAATGCAATTCTCGCCTAGACACCATCCTTATTCTGGGCTGGTTGCCCCTTGCAGCGGGTGGAATTTGACAAGTAAATGCGGTAGTATGAGACATTTCCCATGAACGCGGTGGGGCCTTAGTTTTTTGGAGTGAGTTGCTGGGTAGGTTTCTACTAGGACCGGATGGGGCGAGGCCGTAACGTGATTTATCGTCATGCGGCTCTTCGCCGGGATCCGGCTTGGCGCCAAGCCATGGGTTGATCACTACCCCGCTCAAGCTTGTCAACAGGGTAGCTGTCGCTAATCTTGGTCAAAAGTCCCCAAATTTCGCACAATGCCAGTAATTAAGCCAAGAAAGCAGAACGAGGCAGAAGAAAGGATCGAGAAGGCAATTAACCACTACCAGCAGAGTGATGAACCGTCAATTCGCCCTTCGGCAGAGAAGTATGGGGTTCCCTACTCGACATTGCAGGGAAGACTCCAGGGAAGGGTACCACAGGAGATTGGGCATCAGAAGATGCTAGTCTTAACTGAATATGAGGAAAAATCAATTGTTCGATGGTGCGAGCGCTTAGATGAATGGGGCCATCCAGCGCAATTGGGTATGGTTAAGGGTATGGCCGAGGCGATTGTTTCACGGTGGATAAACGGTTGAAAATTGGGCAAGAACTGGATAACCAGGTTTTTGAACCGCCATCCCAGCTTAGCCACAAATCTTAGCACCCGCTTAGATCGTCAGCGGGCCTTGGCTAGTAATCGGGTAGTGTTGAAGGACTATTTTAGTAAGGTATCGTCCCTTTGGTATACTATATGATTGAATGACTACTAATTCCTTTTATAGCTACAAAATCTAATTAAATTTCACAAGATAACCCCATCCAATATGTATAATATGGATGTGAAAGGATTCATGATGGGGGTTGCACTACAGTGCAAAGTGAGTTGTAAAAATGGCCCCTGGGCAACCAAGTTAATGCAGGATGGCTCCCGAGAGTAGGTGATGGTAATTGAGGCAATATCAGGAGATGGCCGGGTGCTACGCCCCATGATAATAAACAAAGGCCAAGCCCACTACATGGGCTGGTATGCCAAGTTACAAAGAAAGGATGTTGCTACTTTTGGGGTTTGGGAAAAGGGGTGGAGTAATAAAGGGCTGGGACTACCCTGGTTAAAGGAAATTTTTGATAAGGAAACACGGGAGTCGTAAGGAACTATTAATCTGGTATTCATTTTATTCTACTTAGAGCTAATATAGTGTATAGTGCTGGAAATAGATATCGTTTGCAGATACTAGATGGGCATGTATCGCATTTCAATTGGGAATTTTTTGACTATTGCTTCAATGCAAAAATTATTCCTCTTTGTCTACCGGCCCACTCCACACACCTCCTTCAGCCCCTAGATGTTGGCTTGTTTGGTCCTCTACATCGCTATAACAGTAATGGTCTCGATGAGTTTATTTGAAAGAGACATATGGGAATAAACAAGGGGGAATTCTTACCGTAAGTATCATGGGCTTAGTTTAGTAGAATTCAATTAATTTATTATTTATAGGATCCTAATGCCGGCCCCAAGACTGGCCTTTACATCAAAGAATATCCTGAGTGCCTGGGAGGCTGTAGGAATTATTCCTTTTAACCCACGGCGCGCTTTGGGGGGGGTAAATCGAAAGGAGGAGGATGTCTGACATTCTGAGACATCTGGGATCTGGCGAGGGGCTCCCCCAGTACTAAAAACTCCATGGGCAGTAAGCCGAGCCACCAGAACTGCCCTCTCTCTCGTTACTCGCACTACCCCATCCTCTGAGAAGCTCAAAAGCGTTCTAGTTGGCCTTTCTGAAGGATCTCAGCAATCCATTGCTGACAAAACCGTGCAGGAGGAAGCCCACCGACAATACCGGCAATTGGTAGGCAAAGACCAGCAAGGAAAGACTTCTGACCGGCGCAAACTAATAGAAGCCACCGTTGTCACTTCTGAAATTGTAATTCATCTGCGGGAAAAGCGTGAGAGGTCAGATACAGGCAAGGCTACCCGAAAAGCCAAGAAAGAGTCTAACCTCGCCGGGGCTCCTCAAAACTGCAAAAAAACGAAGCGCCCTACATCTGCCGCTTCTTCAGAGCGGTCCCGAACACCTCCCACGCCTACCACAACTCCTGCGGCTGATGAAGAGTAAGACCTGTGGGAAGAAATGGAGGCATTGGAGGTCGGGAGTGATGGTATTGGGGAATTCGGTGGGGGGGGGATTGCAGCAATCATTCGGGTACATGGGAGGTGTTAATTACTGGACGGATGATCTTATTAGATCAATTAGAGCTTAAATTTGGCTTACTCTGATAGTTGGATATGGCGTTCGGTCCTTTGGAGGGATAGAATATTGAAATTTAATGTTGTTTTACTTCGGGGAGGTGCTAGGACACCCTCAGAAAGTGAGACCGATTGCGCGATCAGCGCTGAGCCGGATCTGGGCGAAGAGCCGGTTCCCCGTAAAACACGTTATTATGCACCGCTGACCGTCTTCACGACAGAAGAACTGACCCGCTTTGTAGACTGCTCAATCCGGTGATTTCCCTATTGACAGGACAATTTGAACATATGCAGGCACGGCAAATGCCGAGATGGCGAATGTAGAGATCTAGAAAATTCATTGTCAGCCTGAAATATGAAAGGTATCAAAACATGGAAAACAACCTTCCAGTTTCGCGCCTTGCTATCTTGCAAATCCATCAGTGCTATTGTTATGAGGCGTGGAAACGAGAAGAACGCAGTGGACAGATGAAGAAGGACAAAGAAGCCAAAGAGAACGAATGTGAAGCGAAGGAGGAAACGTGTGTATATTGATCGGAGGTGCGCCTTGCTTATCTTTCTAACTATGGCAGACTTGAGGGTTTAAATACAAAGAACCTACCATATATCTTCTTTCCCGGGAGTCCTTCCGCGGAAGATATCTTTTGCCAACTCGCACTTGGTTCCGACTCATTCCTCGCTTTTGTCTCCGTGCATATCCGGCCATGACTGCGAGTCCTACTACTAGTATACAAACCAGGTATCCTCGCTCCTCCTCCGAGATTGATAATAACTGACAAAGGAACTAGTATCTAACAACTAAGAAATATAGGAAAGGTACGAACATGGAAAATACTTGGAAGCGCTGTGATCACCGGTGATTTCCAACAAGTGCCGCAACATACCAGTACAAGAAAAAAGCTAGAAGATACAATGTTATAGCTAGCATAAGCAAATCGAAGGGCAGCCAAAGCAATAATGTGGCCTTATAAGATGGGATTCTTGTCTCTCCCCCTTCTTGCACCCGCCCTGCGATTCCTTCCTCCCCCGGCCTACCTCCCACCCCTGTCCCTTCTCGTCTCTCGCTACCCCCCTCCTCCCCGCGCTCCCCTCCCAAGTTTCCACTCTCCAGCCCTCCATCTCCATTGCCCCCACCAGCCTCAATACGGGTCACCTGTGTAAATGCAGTGCGCAAGCGCTTTCCACATGTCTACTTGGCTAACTTATAATGCAGTAGGAAGGAGTAGTACACGCAGAGCAAGCTGACAACTAGGCTACCGGCACATAGTGCTGGGACAATCCAGTGTATTGTTGGCATATATTGCAGCTGGAGGGTGGAATTTGCTACCTGAGCTACTAGTGCTGCAGCGACACCCGTCATGCTGCACTGTGCCATCTGAGTGGAGCGGTACTCCAGGGCAGCCGCGGGATCCTTGAGGATATTAGATCTAACATCCCCTAGGAGTTCTTCCATGCGTGTGAAGAGGAGTAAAAATAGAACTAGAGGGTTGAGCTTGTATGGCTCAAATGACTAGTTTTTATTTTGGTCAGTTTGTGTTGTTGAGCAGGGGAAGAGAGGGCAGATACTTTGACATGACGCTGCCAGAGAGCCCGGAGCCGTCTTTTTCCCCTCATGTTCCCTGCGACCATCGTGGCCCCTCACAGGGTGAATTTGTGAAGCTAGCTATGCAGTGAAGGCCACATCACATTCTAGTGGCCAATTGGAGTGACGGGATCTTGTTGTACTGTGCCCGGGTACTCGGAACAGGGATGGGATCAGTCAATACTGGTATTGACCGGCAACAAGCTCGAAAACTAAATATTCGAGCTGAACTACTTGACACCTTGGAAATCGCAATTCACCAATTATTATCTTTAAAGTGTTCACGAAATTTTCCCCCTTTTAACAATTATACCAGCGCATGTGCTTATGGCCTATAAACTCCATCCACGCCCCTCCAAGATACTTCTCACGGACTGGATGCGCGAAGCATGTTTAGTTGAATGAAGAGATTGAACCCCTGTTATCAGAGTATATCTCTCCTCGATTATACGAGCAGACCGCCGCACGATCATTCGCAGTTAGCGGTCAGCAAAAAAAGCGCACAAACTCCACAATTATTGGCCAAGTTCGCCCCGTTCGTGTAGAGCGGATCTTTGTCGGAGAAACATCAGCTATGTCCGCATTGTGAAGTTTTAGGGCGAATAGGTGACTGCCGTTGTATTCACTTCCGTACAGGAACAACTGTGCGAGCGGGAGAGACAGAATAGATTTGTATCTGAAGAGTGAACGAAGAAGTAGGCAATATGAATGAGAGTTGTTATGAAAAGAAATGTGAACAGTAGGGTCTCTTATAGAGACAGGGTCGGCCAAAGATCATATGGACAGAAAGGGAAAGAACCGAATGAAATGTAGGAAATCCTCCACTGTCTCATATCTCGAACAATACAGATACATAAAGAGTGTCATAGTAGGCAGCTAGTGCTAGTTTGGTCTATCTCCAACATCCAGTGTTTCCGCTATAAAAGTCAAATGTAAAAAAGAGTTTTCCAAACATCTGGTTGTTGAAATTTTCTGTATATTTCCTAGTATATTTCATAACACTAGCGTGTATTTCTTTACTTAGTTTGTGTTTCGGCTACGCCTGTCCACCGCTTACATTACTACAGCTAAGACCTATATTATAGTGTTATATTGTTTATTTCAGGGTTATATCTGGGGATTTAACATGTGGTTTCCTATCAGGTATTCAGGATTTACAGTTGTTTATGCATCTCTTATGCACCACTCTTGGTCATGATATTTCTAATAATCTCCTCATACCCTTATGGATTCACGCACATTACTTGGGATTTATTTGGCATGTTTTCAGGGTCAAACATGTTTGCACTTATGTTTCTTACATTGTTTTCCATATATTTCTATCGCATATATGGGCGCACACTTTTATATAAATATAGTTTCTATCGCCCACGTTGCTTAGAAGAATAAGAACCAGAACTCCTACCAATCTGCTCTCATACATCCTCCTTGCTTAGCGTGCCATGCAACCCCCCTCGCACTTGCGTAGTATTATCCACATAGAATAGATTATGCCTTTTGCGTTCACATTTTGAACACTGGTGGTTCCTGTGAGAGTCCGAAACACTAGGCCGGCCGTACTAGGTTTCAACACGCGCTATCATTGCAGACACAGCACGTAAATAAGTTTTCCATGCGCAAAATGTCTGCCTGGAATCCCCCCCAAGGCGGTCCTTTTGGTAATCTTCCCGGAACCGGACTTCATCCCCTATGCCATACTTATAGTAGGGCTGTTCGTGAGGAATATTTACTTCTGCGATCTTCTGTTGTTGTCTTCAGCCGGAGCACGTGGTTAAGCGATATCTGGTGAAGTAGTAGTGCTGTTAGAGGTTACCGTCCAGTAGAACATCTCCTGCTCTGGCGTCAACGATTTGAAGACAAGAAGTGAGGGGGATTGTAATTACGGTACCGCGAGGTGTCAAATTAACGCAAACACTTGTATAGCGCAAACAAGCATCAGAGCTCAAAATCTGTGAAAGTATTTCGTTCAATTGTCACTAGGCCCAAATGATGCAGCTAATTTCCCACACCGACGGTCACGCTGTTCCGCCCTGAGAGCAGGCTGAAGTATATTTGATTTTTTGTTGAGGCTGCCCAAATTATTATTATTTTTGATGTTAAGTTAGAATCCTTGGTTGCAAGGTACACGTGTTCGCATTAATTTGACACCCCGCTCTATGGGTCGAAATATGCCCCGAATGTTTACTGAGGGGTAGCCTGGAGGGATAAAAAATTTTATTATTATGCTCAAAGAGATTGGAACAAGAGTCGGGTGCCCTCAGGGTTGTGCCTCCCGCCAATAAAAGAAGTGTTCAAATTCACAATGCCGAACAACTTATTTGTATTGAAGATTTGGAACTTCTCACAAAAACAGGATAAGCGCAGGTATTGTTTTTTTCTCCCTCTTCAACTGGCGCCCGATGATCTAGCCTGTTCTGAGGTCGGGAGAATTGGCAAGTTTTTCGTAGCCTGATCGGTCTTTATAGTTCCTTTTCTCTACTTCTACTCACTGTGTTGGAACCTCGCGATGCTGGAAGACTCAAGTAAGATGATGCATTCGGGGCATTACCAACACACTACCATCCAGTAGTTGATAATAAACCAGATTCCATCCCTTTTATGCATAGTCGGGAATCGGTAAGCGCACAGATTAAGAGCATCCGACGGCAACTACCGGTACCAGTAACTTACCGTGAACTCTCGATAAATCCACCATTGAGGATCCAGGACATGGAGTACCGTACTGGAATACAAGTAGTGGGGTATGCACAATATTCCAAGAAGACAGATGATCGGCAGTAGTGCTGAAATTAGTGCCTGTTCGGCTGCGACCCATAATTGAAATCTTACTTTTTTGTTGTCAGGTCGAAAAATGTCATCCTAGGCGGTGACATGGCGAATGTGATTTTTGGATACTTGCGTGTTTCGCAAAGACGTACCGCCCCAGTAATCTCACTCTGAAGACTTGGCGAAGTCAAATTCATTCTTCCTTACTCTCCATGCTCTCCATGACAGGGGACCATATCCTTTTCCAACATCTTAGCCGATATACAATAAGATTTTGCGAGTCAAGAGTAAGCAATGAGATAAAAGACTTTGCTGTGATATCTTGTGGACCGCAGTTGTTGTTGATAGTGTTGTCCCTAAAACTTCAGAGTTCAAAAATTGCCCTCTGACCTTTTTTTCTTATAGAATTTCCAATGGGAAAATGGCATTTTTCAAACCAAACATTGTATCATATTATATAACACCGAACACAGCCATCATTTTTGATGTCAGTTTTGGCAAAAATGACATTTTAAATATTAAACTAATTCTGATTTGAGAATGTTAGACGAGAGGTGTGGTGAGTAGTGGATCTAGATGGGAGTGAGTCCCAACACATGAGATGTCAGCCGATGCGAGAGCACCCCAAGAAGGCACAGCGTTATCCAGACTGGCTATCTTTAAGAGGCTGAGCTCACTTGATCCCATCAACTGGTCCCCATCAATAGATCGTCATCTCGTAAACCCACTCTGCTAGGCCTATTGTGGTTTAGACCACGATGTCTATTGAGATCCCCTACGATAGATTTAGAGAGAAAATACCTGTAGGGTAGTGACAGCTGGCATCTTGAGGTATGGTATGTTTTCGATCGGGGGGGGTCCGGAGTCGGCCCGAGATGGCGGATTTAACGAGTAAATACGCTACACCAGCCCTAGGGGATGCACCAGGCACTCCGGACCCAAAACTGGCATTACCTGCATCTACACGCAATGCCAGTGCATCAGATGTGGGTTTTTTTCTTCTTTTGCTGATGTTGCACGGAAGTAGATATCGTAATAGGCTCAGAGAATTCCCCTGTAACTTATTCACTCCGCGGGAAAGGTATGAAATGTAGCTTTCACCACTTACGCTCCCTTTATTCACTCGTTCATTCACTGTGTATAAGTAAAACACAACTACTGCGTCATGGTCGTTTCTTGGATCATGATAGCTCTCTCTGGATTTGACCATATGTCCTCATTCCTCCATACACTCCCGTGATATCAAAGGAGGGATATGTCTTTACAATATATTATTAAAAAATCTTTCATACATGAATTCTCTGTGTATGCCGTGAAGGATGCATAACACTCTCGTCACAAAGCCAAGTATATCTGCGCAACCATTGCAGACCCACGAAAGTGCCCTCTCGAGCTAGTGAGTGGCCCTGTACGCATACTCTGAGCATCAACTGTTCACATCCAGCATGAGTCTACGAATGAGAAGCGGGACTACTCCTTGACTACCGGTAAGATACCACCCTCAAGTGTGCAGCCTATGATATTTCCAAGACCCCCACCCCAACCTCCCACCACGGCCAATTCACAACTACTCATTTGCACACATCATGATCCTAAATTTCACTCTATTACTCGAGTACTTACTACGCGGACCTTTCTTCCCCGAACACCAAGGCGATCTCATCCAGCAAACACCACCTACCCACACCCCCGAAAATAGCTTCCGCCTCTTCCCTCTGATTGGTATCATATGGTAAAGGGAAAATTACCCCCCCCTAGCAACCATCGATGCCAACGCAGGCCTCCCCATCACTGAGCACTTCTAATACTGCCTAAAGAAATTTCTCTAGATCAATTTCTACTATGTATTTACATTTTTAATTTGTATTCTTTTTTCTTTTGGTTTACAAATTGTGGGGTTCGTGAGGGAGTGCCGTTGTCATGGCTGAAGTTGCTCCTGCTGCTTGGTGGGCGGCTGATTTGTCCAGGGACGATGCTTGGTTTCCCGGGCCCTACCCTAGGTCTATTAAATCTTCTAGTAGATTACTGTAATTTAATGAACAGCTAGGGTTCCTTGGGTCAGACTTAGTCGGGGGATATTAGACTGTAGTTTCCTGCGCTGGTTACCACAACACTCTAGAGTTAACTTATTATACCTCTCTCCGCATACCAAGATCTCCTGTGCTGTATTTCTCTATCTATTGTCCCTGGACAAAATTAATCGCGCATCATTGAGCATCAAAAACTCCTGCCCTAACAAAATCGCTCCCCCACCAATCCCAATATCATGAGAACCAAAGAAACGAATCAAGAACGTAGATTTCAAGTAGAATATGATATATAGTAAAAACAAATATTTGATCGAGAGAAATTACTTTAGGTGGAGTTGAAAGTACAGAGTGATGAGGAGTGTTGCGTTGCTATCAATCGTCAGTGTGCGGTTAATTTTGTCCACGCACCATATCACTGAGGAGATGCATTCTCCGCCCCTAGTCCCTTGATCTGATAGTGAAACTACGGTGGTTTTTACAGCGCATCAGGTCGAACCGTGGGGGCCAAGCCCTCTTGATTCTCTACCTCTTCACGGTTTCTGTTTCTTAAAATTCTGTGTTTTGAGTCTGCCATCTGCTCTCCGGTTTGGGCATATTTGAGGTGTAGGTTTTAAGCGATTCGCGCTGTATGTAACTTCCTGGGGTTTAGGGTCAGAGTTGAAACACAGGTAAAGCATTAGAACAAACTCAGTTCCACGATGACCAATGCAAAAGTTCCTTTATTTAGATCCCAAGATATGATACTTGAAATGAAAATAACCTCTGTTTTCTTTTGTCCCTTACACAGATGTTTACCAGCCCCCTCTTCGTTTCGATACCGGTACGTAATTTCAACCTAACTTTAACCTCTACCCGAAGTAATTCGTAAAAAAAAATTAATTTTGTGCTTTAGGAAAGAAATAGATACAAGCTCAGGTCCAAGCATGAATGAAGGGATAGCGGTTGAAGTGAAGAAAGAGAAACGGGAAACAAAACATCAATCTGCGAAGACCTCTGCAATGTCAAAACTAGCATCGAAATAATCAGCTTCCTCCGATCCCTAATCTTTCTCTTCTTTTGTGACTACCTGAACCCTATTCAAGCTGGTTCTCGCTTAGACACTATCCTTATTCTAAATTAGTTGCCCTATAAAGGGGTGGGGCATTAGCCTTTGGGGGTATCGGACAACACAATATTATCCACAGTAATCCGCCTTCACTGCAGACCAACTACCCCGCTTTGAAGATTGCTCAAGCTAGTGCTTCCCCTAACCTTACGAAAACTTGAACAACAATAGCCATGCCCAATGTCAGCGCGGTGAATGCAAAGATCTAGAAATTCATCGTCAGTCTGAAATACTAAAGGTATCAAAACATGAAAAACAACCTTCCCGCTTCGCCACTTGCTGTCTTGCAAATCCATGGATGATGCAATAAACCAGTACAAGTTTATAGTTAGAAGATACAATGTTATAGCTAGGACAAGCAAAGAGAAAGGCAACCAAAGTAAGAATGTGGCCTTATAAGATGGGATCATTTCCCCCCCCACTTCTTCCACCCCCCCTGCGGTTCCTTCCCCCCTCGGCATACCTCCCACCCCTGTCCCCTCTCGTCCCTCTCCACTCCCCTGCTCCCGGCGCTCTCCTCCGCGGTTTCCACTCTTCAGCCCTCCATCTCCATTGCCCCCATCAGTTTTGATACGAGGTCTCTGTGCAACTGCGGTGCGCGAGCACTCTCCACATATATACTTGTCTAACCCTTCTTCCTTCGGCATACCTCCCACCCCTTCCCCCTCTCGTCCCCCGCCACCCCCCTCCTCCATGCGCTCCCCCCCCCAGTTCCCACTCTCCAGCCCTCCATCTCCATTGCCCCCATCGGTCTCGATACGAGACCTCTGTGTAAATGCGTTACGCAAGCACTCTCCGCATATATACTTGGCTAACTTATAATGCAGTAGAAAGGAAAAGTACACGCAGACCAATCCGATAACGAGGCTGCTGGTACATAGTGCCGGGACGATCCAGTGTATTGTTGGCATATATTGCAGCTGGAGGGAGGAATTTGCTACCTGAGCTACTAGTGCTGCAGCGACACCCGTCATGCTGCACTGTAACATCTGATTGGTGCGGTAGTCCAGGGCACTCCGACCTCTTGCGAGGAGGATATTAGATTTAACAGCCTGTAGGAGTTCGGCCATACGAGTGAAGTAGAGTAAAAAGAAAACTATTCGGTTGAGCTTGTATGGCTCAAATGACTAGTTGTTATTTTGGTCAGTTTGTGTTGTGGCACAGCAGGGAAAGAGAGGGTAGATACTTTGACATGACGCTTCCAACGAATCTGGAGCTTGCGTTTTATCCACATGTTCCCTCTCTGAATTGTATATCCTGTTGCAAAAGACCTGGCAGAGATTTCTGGGCGATAGCGGGCCTGTTATAATTTTTTGCTGGAGGCACCTTAGTACTAAATACCTGTAGTGCGGCTAATTAGACATGAAGCAGGGACGAAGTGAAAACTCAAACCAAATGCCACAAAAACTGGCTCTTCAGACCTTGCGACAGTCGGGGCCCCTCACAGGGTCAAATTGTGAAGCTAGCTATGCAGTGAATGCCAGATCACATTGTCGTGGCCAATTGGAGTGAGTGACGGGATCTTGTTGTACCAGGGCACTTCGAAACAGGGTTATTGATTGGCAACAAGCTCGGTAACTAAATATTCGAGCCGAGCCAGTTGACACCTTGGCAATTGGAATTCACCAATTATTATCTTTAGAGTGTTCATGAAATTTCCCTCCTTTTCACAATTATCACCGCATGTGCATATGGCCTATAAACTCCATCCCCACCCCTCCAAAATACTGCTCACTTACTGGATGGGCGATGTGTGTTCAGTTGAATGAAGAGATTGAAACCCTGGCATCCGAGTATACCGCAAAAACTCGCCAAACTCGCTATGCAAGCCCCCAGATTGTGGCCCTCTAATTGGCCAGCACGACGGACGTGGCAAAAAGTCTACACTCCGGTTGGCCACAAGTGGGCTTGGCTGCATAGCGAGTTTGGCGAGTTTTTGCGGTATTTCTCCATGAGTACCGGTATACGAGTAGATCGCCGCACAGTCATCCACAGATAGCGGTCAGCAAAAAAGGCGCACAAACTCGACAATTATTGGCCAAGTTCACCCCTCTCATGTAGAACTGAGCTTAGTCGGAAAAACATCAGCTGTGTTCACACTGTCACACAAAAACCTCTACATAAGCTTTCCATGGGAAAAATGTCTGCCCGGAATCCCCCCATGGAGGACCATTCGCCAATATTCCCAGAACTGGACTTAACCCCTATGTACCGTGCTTATCGAGCAGCTGTTGGTTCAGAACATTTACCTCCGCGATCTTCTTTTGTTGTCTTGATGATCGGGAGCACGTGATTAAGCGATATCTAGTGGAGTGGTGCTGCCAGAGGTTACAGTCGAGCAGCACAGCAGCTGCTCTCGCGCCGACAATTCAAAAACAAGGAGCGATGGAGATTGCGATTATGGTACCGCGGGGGTGTCAAATTTTCGGACCCCCGGACATCGCAATCAAGCACCAGAGCTCAAAACCCGTGAATGTACTTCCTTCAATAGCAACCAGACCCAAATGATGCAGCCAGTTTCTCAACCCCACAGCAGCCCTCTTTCGCCTAAGTGTATTTGATTTTTTGTTGTTGAGGTTGCCGAAATTATTATTGCCGATGTTAAGTTAGGATACCGCATTAACTGGGTAAACTGGAAATGGCGCTAGAGCAGTCGGACAAGGGTCGCCATAGGCGAGCGAGAATTCGCAAGAAAGGTTGCCCACCAGAGTTAGACTCTGAGGATCATTTACCACAGGATGCGGTTTCAACCAGAGTTTTTACTTTTTCGGGGGAAAGAATTTCCTGTAGAGGCTTACTCTGACTCGCTTACTGAGCCACACTTTATTTTGCTGTCCTAGCGCCATTTCCAGTTTACCCAGTTAATGCGGTACTTGGTTGCAAGGTACCAGTGTTCGCATTAATTTGACACCCCCGCTGCATGGGTGAAATATGCCCCGAATGTTTACTAAGGGGTCACCTAGGGGAATACAAAATAATTATTTTATTATTATTATTATTATTATTATTATACTCGAAGCGATTAGAACAAGGGTGAGGTGCCCTCAGGGTTGTGCTGCCCGCCAATAAGAGAAGTGTTCAATTCAAAATGCAAAACAATTTACTTAAGACGATGCATTCCGGGCATTGCCAGCACACTGGAATCCAGTAGTCGATGATAAACTAGATTCTATCCCTTTTATGCATAGTCGGGAATCGGTACGTTCACAGACTAAAACCATCCGGCGGCAACTACCAGTACCCTGAACCCTCGATTAATCCACCATCGAGGATCGGGGACATGGAGCACAAGCAAGAGGGTATGCACGAGATGCCATGAGGGCGGGTGATCGGCAATAGTGCTGAAACTACTTGCTACAGGCAAGAAGTACCTGAACACAGGCCTTCCAATGGGTTAACCCTGGTCAAAAAAAGAGCCGACTCAACCCAACCCAGCCCAACGAATATTGAGCCCAACCCAACCCAGCCCAACAAAGGATAACCCGGGCTAACCCAAGGAACCCATTGGGTCCATACATGAAGGAAAAGCTTCAAATGTAGATATAAAATTAGGTATATATAGAGTAAAATTATTAGAATACAGGATGAGAGATAGGATGGGTTGATAGCTAAAGCAAGAGGGGAAGATATGTCAGGTAGGTGTGGAGCAGCATATGAATGGTTTTGGGAATGATTGTGCAAGTTCAGCTAGATAGACTTAAACTGCGGGGATATTGTGTTGACTAAATCATCTCGGAATTGAGAGAGATACATGAGTTGGGTACTGAGCTTTTGGTTCCAGAGAAGCACCCCTCCAGCTCAGAAGACATTGCTGGAATCAATACTTGAGTAATAGAAAAATGTTGAGAATTACCGGAGATTATTCCAAACAAATGCGGGTTTCTTTGTGCCTTGCCTATTCTTCTTAGTCTTTAGTTACTAGTTCTTTTGTTAGTCATTATAAATCAGGGAGGAGGGATGAGTATACCTGGTTGGGATACTAGTGGAAGGATTTGCAGACATGGCCGGAAATAGGTGGAGACCAAAGCCCAGACTGGGTTGGAACAAAGTGCCCGTAGGGAAGTCCCATTCTCACAGGAAGAATTCCCACCAATGAACTTGTATGGTGAAGTTCACTGTATTTAAACCTCCTATTCCACCGTTGATATGTAGAAGCAAGCAAGCAACAATCTAAAGAATAAACAGAAGTTTCTTCCTCTCAAATACTATCTTTCTCTTTCACATTCTCTTATCTCCGTAATTGATACCTCATAACAACAAAAAACTCATCGTTTGGTGTTTGGTATACTGTTGAGTACAATAAGAAGGAAGATGTATGGAGAGAAGAGGAATTAAAGGTCGGTAGAGAATAAATGGAAAGAGGAAGAGATGCGGACAGTTCTCATGTTAAACCAGTCATAATAGGAGACCACTAATGACTGTTCAGCCTGGCTGCTTCTACTCTGATCTTTCTACTAGGAGCAAAATCTTACCATAATTATATATGCTCTTGCGATTGTTTCCCTGGTTAAACGTGTTCAAAAACTCAGATACACAAGGTAAAAACACATTTGCCGGGTGGGCTGGGTAACCTGGCCTTAGCACTTCTCTAGCCCAACCCAGCACAAGAAGCTCCTTGGTGAGCCTGGCCCAATGAACCTGCCCCAGCCCAATGATGAGCCCAGGCTAACTCAATAAAGCCCTGACTGATTGGAAGACTTGTCTAAACATTTCGGAGGAACGCAGGGATATTTCCAGGATTGTTTAGAGATAGTTCAGGGATATAGTCAGAGTGCTTTCAGGGGGGTAAGGAGCCATTGAAGGCCTGTGTACCTAGTTAAAAGTTAGCAATCCCAATTGAATTGACCAGTAAGCTCCCATCCCGTATTCTTCCCGGGTCTAGCCACGTGATATCTCTGTCTTCCCTTTCAGAATCCCAATTTTCAGCACAAAGATACTTTTCTTATACAAAATATGGGTATTTTTCAACGTAAATAAGGAGATATACTTACAAAAACATAGATTCCTTCCAATACATCATATAAAACAAGATGCTTCATCTATGCCCTCTATTTCCAGGCTGGATGGACCTATTGGGAGATGCTGCAGACCAAAATCTTGGTCTTAGAAAAGTGCACGACATATGTCAGGCACCAGTGACACCAAAGAAGAAAAAAGGGTGGCCCTTTTCCTTCAACACCTCAACCAGGCAGTGACATGTCGCTATAGCGAAAGTCCCTGCTGCTAACCGCCGGCCTATCTACTCTTAAGTACCTGATCTCTGCCGCCTCCAGGCTAGTGAAACAACCTTTCAGAAGGCCTTTTAACTAGAAGGGAATGCATGGCAAAAAGCAACAAAGAAACAGTTCAAGGATGAGTTTGCTAAATGTTTACACTTAAATTTCGCTCTTGAATATCGGCACTAGATAAGGGAGAATTAGCGCCGAGTTGGCTAGACAGACAAATATTATGTCTGGATGACAGACTCTATTGTACTACTTGGGTGACTCGGTGGCTAGGGGAGGAATATCAGGAGAATTGCATCGCACTAAGTTTCCCAAAGGGAAAATGATAATGATATATGAAGTGTAATCACTTCCTGGGGGTAGTGTTCTTGCAAAGACGTATCAGTATTGACTCTAACCAAACTGTGGTATAAATGAGATCAAGTACCGGAGACGCCAACAAGTAATTGAAGTGACTCTATTACTTTATTGAAACTAGTAAGAGAAGGCCATTTGCTTTAGGCCTATGTGAAGCTCAAAGATTCTTGAATTGAACTAAATAGAAGATAACTGCTCAACCAAGTATATTGAAAACTCTGTCTGTCAAAGTCTGTTCTCTCTAAGTCCGGAGAGATACAGGTCTTTAAATACACTTGCAATAATCCATCTCGCATCAATCATATCCAAATCCTAAGGCATCAAACAATACCTAACCCATAAACAATCAAACAATAAACAAAACTTACGAACTTCTGCAGTTCGTATCCTGAAACACTACAAGTAACAAATAACAAGCCTTACGAGTCTCCTAAACTTGTATCCTAAAACAAAACATAACACAAACTAACAAGGCATACAAGTCACCTGAACTCATATCCTGAAATAATACATTCAACAAATCTATACCCAAACTGGTAGCCTGTACCGGTTACATGGAGGAAGTCTTGGGGGAAAACAAGTGCCAGTTATTCTTTAAAATAGAGAAGATTGGGGAACTATAACGGCTATCAGTTATGTTACAAATGTTCTCACACCAGTCCTGTGGCCTTTCTGGTAGTGGGAGAGCTACTGGGCTCGAAGTTTACTCACAATTATGGAGGATGGAGCAGTAATACACAGGGCAAATTACACTACTTAAATCTGTGAGTTCTACCATATGCCAAAGTTGAACTGGCCACCCCGCTCCCCAGACCTCAACCCCATTGAGAATGTCTGGTATATGCTTAAAAATAAGCTCAATAAGCAACATCCTAATCCTGCTAATCTGGACAAGATGTTTGAGGCTATTGTCCAAGAATGGCACCAGCTGCAGGAGAAGGATATTCTAGCATTGGTAGATTCAATGCCTAAACGAATTGAAGCTGTTATTGGAGCTGGAAGTGGACATACATGCTAGTAGCTCTCTTTTTTTTTTTTTTTTTTTTCATTACCTCAATATTTTCTTCTAATTTATGTATATAAGTTCCAAAAAGCTCACAATCATTAATGTTTCTTGTCTTTTGACATTCTAATTCGGCCCATGTGAGTCCCAAAATAGTTAATTATACCTTCTATTCCTCCCTCTGGTACCCCTGGTCTCAACTTGTACCTCAATGGTGTTTACCCCCCCCTGGTCTTCCTGTACTTCTTGCCTGAGGCAAGTGCAGTCTCTCATGGGGTTATTACGAATATCATGAGTCAACAAACAGAGGTATTTGGCAATAAGAAAATCGAATTCAACAAAGTAGGATAACAAATAAATACCTGCTACTAATCCATGTTGACCACCTGCTGATATTCATCACGACCCCATGCAAGACAGTAGTGCCTGTTCGGCTACCACCCAGGATTGGAATCTTATTATTTTGCTGACATGTCTGAAAATGTCATCCTAGGAGATTGACCAGGCAAATGAGATTTTTGAATACTTGAGTATTTCACAATGATGTAATCAGGCTCAGAGGACTTAGCGAAGTCAAATTCATTCCTCCATACTCTTCGTGACGGGGACCATATCATTTTTTCCAACACCTTACATGATATACTTGTACGATAAAATTTCGCAAGTTAAGGGTAAGAAATGGGATAAAAGACTTTTTGTGATATGTGGTGGGGCGCAGTTGTTATTGATTGTGTTGTCTCTAGAACTTCAGAATTCAAAAATTGCGCTATGACCTTTATTCTTCTTATGGGATTTTCAACGGAAAAATAGAGAGTTTCAAAAACAAAACATTCTAAAGTTAATAGTCATTACCGAGTACTGTAAAAACATCTTTCTTTTTTTGTCATTTTTCGCAAAAATGACCTTTCATGCGCAGAAATTTCCATATTTGTCGGCAGCCCGATAGTCCTTTAAGCGTTTAAGTGCTATTATGAATCGCAAAATTGTCCTGGTTTGAGAATATCAGGAGGCTGGTGTGGTAAGGAGTGGATCTAGATGAGCCAAGGTGTATTGAAGTGAGTCCTGATACATGAGATGTCAGCCGATGCGAGAGCATCCTAAGAAGAGAGAATATTATCCAGATAGACGATAGCTTTGAGAGGCTGCGCTCACTTGATCCCATTAACTGGGGTTCCAGCTTGTAGATCATCACCTCATTAAACTCCTCTGCTAGGCCTACCCCCAAACACTCACCAAACTCGCTATGCAGCCAAGCCAACCTTTGAAGGATTGTTGCCAATCGGTGTTGTGCTGACCAATTAGAGGGCCACTATCTGCGGCCGTGCATGGCCAGTTTGGCCAGTTTTGCGAGTATTGATTGTGGTTTAGACTGCGATGTCCATTGAGACCCCCGATGGTGGATTCAGAGCGTAAATGCATGTATGGTTGTGAGAGCTGGCATCCTGAGGGGTGGTATGTTTCCTATCAGGGGGATCCAAATCCGATTCTAGATGGTGGATTAAACTAGTAAATAGCCACACTGGCTCTCAGGATTCACTAAGCACTCTGGACCAAAACTAGCATGACCTGTATCTAGATGCAATGCCAATGCATCAGATGCGGGATATTTTGTTTTGCTGATGTTGCACGGAAGTAGATATAAGAATTGGGTCAGAGAATTCCCCTAAAACTTATTCACTCTGGGAGAATGATATGAAATGGAACTTTCACCACTCAGGCTCCCTTTATTCACTCGCTCATTCAATGTGTATCAGTAAAACACAACCACCACCTCATGGTCCTTTCTTGGGTCATGATAGCTCTCTCTATCTTTGCCTACATGTCCTCATTCCTCAATACTCTCCCGTGATATCAAAGGAAACACATGTCTTTATAATCTATTATTAAAAATCTTTCTTACATAAATTCTCTACGTACGAATGTCGTGAAGGATTGCATAACATTCATCACAAAGCCAATCATAGCTGCACAATCATTACAGACCCACGAAAGTGCCGTCTCAAGCTAGTCAGCAGCCCTGTAAGCATACTAGGAGCAGCCACTGTTCACATCCACTATGGGTCTACAAATGACAAGCAGGACAGCTCTTTGACAACTAGTAAGCTACTACACTCAACCATGCAGCTAATGATATGTCCAAGACCTCCACCCTAACCTCCCACCCTGACCAATTCACAACTACTCATGTGCACACATCATAATCCTAAATTTCACTCTATTACTCTAGTACTGTCGGGCGAAATTTGGGACTACATATTCTTAGCTAGCTAGATTAATTCTTTATATTCAGAGGCTAGAGGAAGCAGTTTAGTGGGTTTCTGGGAAGGAAGGGGTTGGGTCTCCGGGCAGGGAGATGATTTGTAATCAGCGGGTTGGTTCGTGAGGCTTCTGGTGGAAGCACAAACAAGAGACTACTGTGGAAGACGGCTTTGTACTCACTCACGCAATAACACCTCAGCGAGAAACCGGGAACTGAGAACGGTTAATACGTAACGGACTGTTCTTTCATTAGGGTTTTCGTGATCATTATCGAGGATACTTCATCAGTGCTTGTGAGTGTAAGCGGTGTTTGCCCACTCAGGTACTGCAGAGGTTTTCCTCCGGTTGGATCATTTGTCTCTCCTTGCAGTTCTTTGTTTGTCTGCAGACTTTACAAGGAGATTATCCTCCTCCGGCCGGAAGTCACTCTTTCCGTACTCACTACGCAGACCTTTCTTTCCCCAAACAACAAGGCGATATTATCCAGCCCAACACCACCTACCTCTGAACTGAAGATAGCATCTGCCTCTTCCCTCTGATTGGTATCAAATGGTAAGGGGATATAATTACCCAGCCTAGCAACCATGGATGGCAACACAGCCCTCCGCATGACCGAGTACTTCTAATACAGCCTAAAGAAACTTTTCTAAATAAATTTCTACTATATTTTTACATTTTTAATTTCTATTTGATTTTACTTTTGGTTAACAAGATTGTGGGATTGATGAGGGGGTGCCACCCTCATGGCCGAAGAGTCCCTGGTTGCTTAGTGGGCAGCTGATTTGTCCAGTGACAAAATGCATGGTCTTCTGGGCCCTACCCCAGGTCTACTGGTGCTCACAACCTTTCTACACGTGTGTCACAAATCGTGACTAACCAAGGCAGATTTCAAATAACTAATACTTATTTGTCATAAAGTATGTTTATATTTCGGACTATGTAGTCAGTTGACTCATAGTTCTCACATGACAGGCACTTGCATGACTTGAGTTATGGGTCACCAGGGTTAGGGTGGTGGGCGTGAAGTGTCTATATAAGGAGGAGACTCGGTCACAGTAGTTACCACGAACCATCTCCCCTACACCTCCGGCGATTGAAATCTCAACACCAGGGAAATCATCGTGGGATTCCACCACCACCCCCTCTCCTCCCCCTTGATGGCTTCTGCCTAGGGGAGCGATGCTACAACCCCTCCTCTCACTCTGGGGTCTACCCCCTCCCCCATGGGGTTCTTGTTCCTGTTCATCGTTGACTCCCGCTCATGAAGTTCAGTTCTCCCCCTTACCCCGCACTTCCTTTGCACCTCGCTTAGGTTTTGCACGGTCGGCATTCTGTCCTCTTCGCTCAC
>Ga0307509_10001214_pt1 | contig 43784 bp, 47 predicted proteins | sample 10_EM_MG_FD_202245 | JGI IMG/M metagenome (GOLD analysis project Ga0307509, IMG submission 202245) | Populus trichocarpa ectomycorrhiza microbial communities from riparian zone in the Pacific Northwest, United States - 10_EM | ecosystem: Host-associated > Plants > Roots > Unclassified | place...
GCAAAGGGATGGGTAAGTGGGTAAGTGGGTAAGTGGAAGGCAGCGGTAATGTAGGCAAGCAGGACAGGTTTATAAGTGTAAGTAAGTCAAACAGAGGGATAGGTATAGTATGTAGTTAGTGTTATGTGTAGGGCGGGTGGGTAGGGGGGGGGGTGTGAGATAGACGGATATTTGCTAGGGTTGGGGGGGAAGGGGGAAAAGATTTGAGAAATTCCAAAAAGTGAGGGAAAGGCTAGAACACGGAGGACGCGTTTAAAGGGAAAGCCCAAACCCACAATAAATCACGAAAAACTCCATTCCAGGTGACATTTACCCGGCCATCACAGCTACTCACTCGTTGCCCTTAATAGGTTGAAATATATTAGGGTAGGAGGGGGGAGTGAGTCCTTGTTGTCGCCCGCTTAAGTCACTGGCTTGCAGCTCAGGGACCAAGAGAAAACGCTTGTGCGCATTCGATTGACCGATCGTCAAGAATCGATCAATCAATCAACCAACCAACCAATCCATGGCCTCCACAGCGAAAGATCTCGAAACTCAAATCCTCTCCTCTTTCCTCCTGTCCAGAGCTTCACTCCAGGACATAATCTCCCTCCGACAATTCACCGAGCTATTTCCCAAAGACCAGCGGTCGAACCCCCAGGCCAAGCTTCTCTACCGAGAGCTGCAGCTCCTCAGGAACAAGACGTGCGAGCGCGTTAAGAAAAACATCAAGCATGAGGCTGCGCTGGGAGTCAAGCAGCGCAGCGAGCTCGAGAAGAAACGGAGGGCGTTGAAACGCGTAGATGACGAGACAATGACCGCTATTGAAGTGAGTTTTTCATTTTCACCTTCCTCCCGCAGCGAGGGCTCTTTGTTTGGCTACGGCAGAGGAGGGAGCTTTTTATCTAACCACAGTTGCTATAGTTATTTGGCGCAGCGCCTATGGAACCGAAACTTCCGCTCAAGGAATTGCTGAAGCAGATGAATTCTGCTGTAGAGGATTTGGATGCTGAATTTAACGCTCTTGATGGTGAGTGTGACAGGATGCTCGAGGAGCTCAAGTCCACTATTGGGGATCTCAGCGACCTTCGCTACGGGAAATTCGCAGCCTCGGACACGGATGCAAGGATTGTGCGTGATTTGGAGAACTTACACGATACCTGCGAAAGGGCCCTGAATCCTCCTTCATAGTAACTTGTCGGGAGAACAAAAAAATTAATTAAGAAAAGAAAAAACGGAAAAAGTCAAACAAGATACATTCTCTTCCGTAACACGTTTCCACCAAGTGAATACCCTTGTGTCGCGTAATACCAAAAAAAATACAAACAAAATCGCCATATAACACCGCTTTTCCGTCACGAGCGCACATTAAATAGCAACACCATCTCTCTACGAAACCCATCATACATCTAGAATAAATAGAGCCCTTCGCCCGATCCTCTACCTCCCCGATAAACTATTGTAAAGAAAAGGGGTCTATGAAGCTCTTTGAGGAGCTGGCTGTGTACTAGGGCGAGTCGGCTCAGTGGTACGCCTCGAGACCCTTGTCCTATTTCAATAATCAGCAAGTGAAGACAAACGGTGAAGGAAATCCAGGGAGTGAAATCATACATGGCAGTCCTTACGACGAAACTAATAAGAATCATAGGGACCCATTGTCTAAGCACAAGAATTAGTATCTTAACAAGCAAATAAGTCATCCAAGCTCAAACTTACGGCATAGCTTCGTAGTACGTCAAGGCTGTACCAGCGTAGGGCCTGACATCCTTCAGAGTACCATTGATAGGGTTGAAAACCCCGGTCCAGGCTTCAACGTTCTTCCACTTCTTGCCGGAGTAGAACTGCGTGTAATGGTTGGCTTGATCCTTGACCTCGATGGTGGTCATGTTCCACGGAAGCTCGCGAATCTCGACGGACCTGTCCGGGTACGCAACGAGATGATAAAATTGTGGGATGTGGGCTTGCGAAGTGATGTAAAGATCCCTGCAGAGGTCCTTGGAAGCCTCTGTCGCGCAATCTGCCTTTCCAAAGTTCACATCTGGATTCTTCGCGAGTGTGTAGACAATGTCCTTGAAACAAAAACATCACTATTAGCATCGTGGAAGTGTCGAGAAGAAGATAGAGAAAAATAAATATACGAATACCCACATTAAAAATGCCGTCCCAATACGTAACATTCTTAGTCCCATTCACAGCTGAAGACGTAAAGTAATAATACCACTCAGTAGGCATGGCGGTAGCGGCCTCAGCCTCAGCAGCACCTTCTTTCTGCTCCTCTTCCGCCACCGCGCTGTTCGGCTGCACGAGGCTCAACCAGTTCTCCGAAGTGACGTTCCTTACTCGGCGTGCGATGAGTATCTCACGATCTTCCACGTGGCCCTCCGGTTCCGCCTTTTTTAGAGGGGCTTGTTTCTCCCCGGTCTTCAGTATCTTATTGAGGTAGTCTGTCCATTGGGCCGATACACATGTCGATGCACCCGCTAGTAATAACAGAGACGTTGATAGCTTCATTTTAATAGTAGGAGATGATAGTGAGAAGAAGATGGGTAAAGTACGGCGAGATGCGGTAAGTTTTGGCAACGGTGATTTAGCGGGGAAGCACGGCTGAGGTAGTGAGAGGAAGAAGATAAGGCAGCAGCAAGGAAAGAAGGCTGTTGCTGACAGAGGAAGGGGGAGGCAAGGTTGAGCAATAAATGAGGGGGAGGGGAGAGAAACGCGATGAACGGAGCGATGTGAATAAGTAATTATGGTACGGGTATAGGAGTGCCAGGGGAACAAATGGTATTAATACCTACAGGCTACAGTACTCGAGTACCGTATTATGGAAAAGCGTCAACAATAGGGGTTTCCCTTCATTTGGGGAGGTTTCATGTCGCTTAGGCATCTCACCCGTGAGGCTCTAACCTCCGAAACGAGAGACGTGATTCGAGCCACAGCCCCTTCGCGTTAAACAAAAGTTATCGTCGCTCATTGCGACAAGCTTACTGGAGCACCGGTGCCGGTATGATACACTATGTATACAAGCACAGTGTGCATGTGCCGTACCAGTATCGTGACTTGGGAGTTAACTTAAGGTTCTTGCTCACATGGCCTCATGCGGTGCCGTTTGCGTTCTGCCGTTACAGTACCACAGCAGCATTTGGTCGTGTGTGTAGGATGGCGTCTCGGGAGGAATATTCATGATATCGTACCGGCAACAGAGTAGACTCTATTTACAACCATTTGAAGGAAAAAAATGGAGAAAAATAGAGAAAGATGAACGAAAAGGAACAAGAGACATTCGGTCTTCTATCCCTCACAGTACCATGCAGGCAGGGCGTCGTAACTCAGCTTGAGCACAAACCCAAAGGCATCTTCACATTAATACCATACCAATGATAAAATCGCAACTCCAAATCGCCCGTTTTATAAACATGCATATATAAGCAACCAAGGAACACGAGAAACAAGAACGAAGAGCCCCATGCTATGATATGAAAGGAGGGAAAAACGAAATTCCATACGAGATATTAAATTATAAAAATCTCAGAGACGATTTAGCAGGACTTTCTGTGGGAAGTTTTGTAGGAGGACCGGCCGGGGCCTCCGACGATTTTGCCTCTCTGAGTTCCTCTCTATGCTCTCCGTCCCTCTTCCTCCATCTCTCCATATTCTTCCGGAGATCTCGGGCATACCTCTCCTTCGCCATCACCTCTCCCGCATCCCTGGACTCTGGTTCGGCCTGGAATAATTCCTCGCCTAGCGACCCCCAGGATCCCCTTGCGCTGTCCAGCATAGCATTCCTCTCCTCCCTATCTTTACCTATCTTCTTAGAATACCGCTCGCGGGCCTTATCCACTCGATCGAACCACTTCTCTCTCTCTTCCGCCTTGAGATTTTGAACTCTCGGCTCCATGCCCTTCGTTTGTACCAACCCAGTGTCTATCCACCGCTCCCAGACTTTTTCCCGTCGCTTCCCCCATCTCCGCCCCCGTTCTTGTGTTTCCTCTGGATGAGGCGTCCATTTTGACCTCAGGATTCTCCGGATAGCTTCTGGCGACACCTTGAAGATTTCCGAGAGTTTTTCCGTAGTGAGCTCGGGGACGCTTTTGTGAAACTCTTTCACCCAATCGATGGCCTTCGGGGAAAGCTTCTTGAGCGGGGCCCAGCCCATGGCAAACTTTTTTTGGAGTGCAGCTTTCTGGACCCTCCAGGGTTCGAGTTTAGATCTCGGCGTGGTAGCAACATAGTGCTGGAGCTTCTGCCTAGAATCCCACCTGCCGGTTTTTGATTCCTTTTTGGCTTCTTCGATAGGTGGGAGCTCCCATTTTCTCTTTCTGCGCTTCTGTTCCCACCCAAAATCTTCTGCTACTTCATTGCGTAGGGCAGATCGCTGCCTTTGGTTCGCCTCTTCCTTTTTTCCAGCAGGTTCTCTAGTTTTGGCCCTTTCCCGGGAAAACACTTTCCTATCAAAGGGGTCCTTTTCGTCATGAATGAATTCTTGAATGGAGGGTGCTCTGGCCTTTGGCTTTGGTAGTGATTGTTTGACAACAGGCACCGGGATCCGACTATATCCGACGAGAATCGTCCTTTGAGCCTTCACTTCACCGCTATACTCTCTCTCCTCAACCCCCAAGGGTCCGTCCTGATCTTCCTTGGTCTCAATGAACCTGCCCTCTTTGAACACCAATCGACGCTCCATAGGCCCCTCCTCTTTTGACACCCCCCACTTTCCCTCCTCTTTCCTTCTCATCTTCTTCAATTTCCTCTCCATCTCAGAAGGCGACAGGTTGCTGGGCTTTCTTTCCCGTTCCCTCTCCTTCCTCTGCTTGGCCTTCTTCCTATCCTCTCTCCTAGCCGCTTCCTTCATACCCGGGAGTTTCCATTTATCATTGCCCTTAAAGTCAGGCGAGCCCTCCCCAGCCCACTTACTACCTCTCACCGCTCTCTGTCGAAACACGGCCAGCCCCGCATTCTCCAGCAAGTCCACGTCCCCGCCCACAACTGGCAACCCCGTTTCCGCCATAGACCTATGCACGGTACCCCTCCGCGCCCATGAAGCCTCAATCTTCCTGCGAATCAACTCAATCGTGCGCTTTGACTCGGCCTCCCGCGCCCGCGACTCGAGCTCGGCTTCGGGCAGGTTCAATATCTCAACCTCGGGCTCGTAGCTGTGTACTAAATGCGAGGCTTGCAGAGGGGTAGAAATGGGCATAGGAGGGGGCGGGGGCAGGAGCCCGGATAATCCGCCATCATCACTAGCGAGTATGGGCCTGTTCGTTGTTGGGATGGGCGGGCCAAAGGGGATGTAGTCGTCGTCACCGGGCGGGGGTGTTGTGGGCCCACTGGCGAGTGTGGACTGTAACCTTTGGCTTGTGTGGGGTGGCACTCGGGTGTATAGACTGAATCTCTGCTGTTGCTGTCGGAAGTAATAGTGCTGGAGAAGTGGCCGTGGTCGTGACAAAGATGCCGCTATCGAGTCGTGTAGGAAAATGTGTAGTACGCGGGATGTGCAATTGTAGCAAGGCATCAGGTAAGGAACCCCAAGAGAGAGAGAAAAACGAGGGAGGAGGGAAGGAAGGAAGGAGGAAAGCAAGTGACTGAAAATTTCTGTTGTAGCTGGCGGTAACAAGGAGGGGGGGCGGAGAAGGGAAATTCGCATGAAGAGGTTTTTTTTTTTTTTCAAACCACTTTCCTTTTCCAGATGTGAGCGGAGGCGGGGTTGGGCATACCAAGAGTTTTCAACGGAATTTGCCGGGACCATTTTGCCTGATGGGTTTTTGGAACGGGGTTAGGGTTGATGAGGTGCTAACTTTACAGTACGAGTGCTATCGGTAGCCCCCAGAACAGAAATCTTCAACCGCAGCATGCTACCAATTGCATGTATCATAGTACACGGTAGCATCATAGTAGTAAGGAAGGTTCTCGTGTCGAACGAGAGCCACACTATACTCCATCGCCTCCGTCAAAAATCCACATGGCATCCCCTCCTTTTTATCCGGCCGAAAAATCATTGCTCGAGTATGTACGGTAATCGTCAATGATGTATCATACATACCACGCTATACTTCACCAAGCGATTTCTACCACTACTGTGGTAAGCATAGGGTCTAAGTTCGTCAAGGTGCCCTGCCGCGCTGAGTATGCTCCTGTGATCGCGTCCGTCCCGGATGCTTAATACTGGGATACTGTACAGTGCACTGCGTACTTTCTCCATGCAAAGAGGGTTTTTTTCTGGGGGGGCTTTTCCTGTGACTTTACACATCAGCTCCCGGAAGATATACCTTGTCGGTAACTTTGGGGTCGGTTATATGCTGCCGTAGGGTACTGTACTAGTGCGCTGTTGGCTTATCGAGAGCTTTTGACCACCTACTGCACTACGCTCTATTAATTAATACTATAGCTATCTCTCGCGGCGCATCAAACATAACCAGAAACTACCACCCTCGGGTGCGGTGTTTGGAAGGGGGTAGGGAGCGGTTTGGTCGGTCCTGTGGATTAGTAGGGGAACAAGCCTCGGAGATGTGCTTTCTGTTTGTTTTTTTAATTGTTTTTTTTATATCATAGAGAGGGCCTGTATAATAGCACGACACACCCCTCTAGCCTATCCCATTACAGTAGCGCCTCCAATCATCTGCAATATTCGTGATACCGCCATCTTGGGAAGGGAAGGAAGGAAACCACCACCTCCTACGCATAGTATCAATTCCAAGGTATATCAAGCAAACATCCACCACACTCCAGTAATCTCCACCAAACATGCAACTATCCCCCACAAAATAAAAGACGGAATCTGTCACAAACCTACCCTTACCCCGCCCCACGTGGCCTTCTCAGCCCCTTCAAAGCATATTGTTTCTCAAAACTTTAACTGCAAAAAGTCAAATGTCTGCGACATGGACAGTCACTCGTTGCTCTGAGACAGGTTTTTTTCTTCTTATGATACCTCTGCTCAAGGAAGGGAAGGGAAGGGAATGCTGAATAGCATGTGTAAATGTAGCTATTACGGGAAAGGGGTAGTTAATACGGATAGTAGAATTATTTGGCCTTAAGTGCAGACGGTCTGAAAGTCGCGCTGAAGGTCTATGGTACAAGGCATGCTAAGGGGGGTGGGGGAGATATGGATGGATGAGAACGACGGGGTGGGTGGATGGGTGGATCAGGTACTAGAATGGAAGGGGTGAATCAGGGGACAGTAAGGAGGCAAGAACCGGGGTTGAGTATGACGGCTTGAAAGTGGATGGGGTTTTTGGCTCGCTTTCTGTGGCAAGTGAGCACTCAGGGAAAGCCAATCCCCAAGCCGTTGAACTTAGTTTCTGCCATTGTGCTGGTTGAAAGTTTGAAACCTCAGTCAGCTGCCATGTTTGTAAGAGCCCCAAATCCTTTTCACTCTCCCATCTTTATATTCCTCACATCTTTTTCTCCCCCCACGAGGTGCCCGCCCTACTCCCCTAGTTGCCATAGCCTTCTTTCCAGCGCCGGAAACACTCCAAACTAGTTCCTCACCTCCCCTCCCCCCACCCTGCACACCTTTCTCTCTCATTCTTCCAACTCTCCTACTCCCACGCCCGTCTCTCCATCTTCCAATCCCACACTCACATCCCATCCCTAACCCGCCGACAACTTTACCCAACCCGACCCTTCATACCAATTACTCATGACTCCTCCGGAGAGTAGCCGCCTCCATCTCCCCTTGGAGAGCGGCGCCGAGTATGTCCAATGCCAACAAACTCCCCAACGGGAGAAAGAGAATGGAGAATCCGTTGTTGATGCCGCCCCCGACAACTCTCAAATCCTGGACACGCACCTCTTACCTACGGCCCAAGTGTCGCTCCCCTCTAACAGGGAAGATTCAGGCGAGGCTTTCCAGTTCTTTGAGGAGGATTCCGTTGTTGTTCCACAGTCGCCCCAGTCATCTGATCTCTCTGACCTGTCCGATATGTGGACAAAATCCGAAGGTGGAAGACCCGTCTTATTCACGTTTTCTCCCCTTGAACAGGGCATCGTCGAGGACGAGCCCGAGGACGAGCCTGTCGAAACTGAGCTTCCCGAAATTCAACAAGAGATAATTAATACCAGAAGCCATATTTGTATCAGGGGGCTCGATAATAGGAGGTTCCTTTGCTATCAGAATTCCGTTATCCAGATGCTATGCGCGTCCGATAACCTCAGAGCAAAGTTTCTGGACCATCTTGATGCGATGGATGGCGGTTTGCAATCCATTAATTCCAACAGAGGGACACATCGCTTTGATGCTCCTTCGTGTTGTGCCGACGAGAAGTGTTTTATTTGTGCCCTGGGCTGGGTCGTGGTCAATCACCGATTCTGCGGGTATGAATCCGGGTCTATAGGATCGAACGCTGCACCCTTGAACGGCTGGGTTCGTGATTTTAGAACCTTTAGTGCAAGTATATAGCCCCAACCTTCCCAGGCTTTCCTTTTCTTTGAGCTAACAATTGCTTAGATCTTGGGTATGATGGCGAAAAACAACAGGACGCATCTGAATATCTAATGGAGATCTTCAACGTCATGCTAAGCTTGGGGGATTTCTCCAAGCCGATTGTCGATGTCCTGACCGGGCTGTATCCCTCGGTAGTTTGTTGCCCAAAGTGCAACAACCAATCAGTGACCGAGCAGGAGCTGAGGACGTTGCAATTGTATTACCCCCCAACAGCAGTGGGGCCCGCAGAGGTTGAAGACCTCTTAGACACTCTCCTTAGAGCTGAAAAAGTTGACTCCACTTGTGACGCCTGTTTGTATAAATCCTCGGACTCTAGCTTCCTCAAGATTATTCGAGTCAATCGGGTGCCCAGCTTCCTTGTTCTCAGCGTTGCAAGGTATTGTGACGTTAGCAGCCCAAAGCTCATGGGGCCATTGAGGATAAAGGAGTACCTTGTACTTTGGTCCGAACTTGGCCCTGTTGCCTATGCTTTGAAGGCAGTAATCTGCCACCAGGGAATTTCTATGAACAGCGGTGGGCTAGCAAGCGTTCTGAAGACCCATTCCAGATTTTTCGTACTAATTTTCCGACCTAGGACACTACACGTGCTTTATCCAGAAGCCCGGACAGGTCTGGGTGAGCTGTGATGATCGCTCGGTTAGTTGAGATCATTTCCTTCCAATAATCAAGAGATTGCTAACCTTCTAGTAGATCGAGGAGGTTAGTTTTGAGGAGATCGAATGCCTTTACCACACTCAGCCTGTTGTCTTGGGGTATGAAAAGGTTAGCAGATGAAGCCAATGCAGAGGGAGGTATTAATTCTTGGGAGCAATGGGTCGGCTTTCCGTGTTGACGGGCACCTACTTTTTTTCTTTTTCTATGCTAGCCATTTTTACTAGTTTTCGAATTAGGCCTATTTCTGTTTTCTCCTTTAGCCAACCAATCCATAATCATAATTATTTCGCACAGCTCAATAGGATCTATGTTAGCTAGTGCAAGTAGCGATATTGGGTATAGCAAAGTTCTAGTCGCCGGGTATATCCCACTATCCCTAGGAACCACGCATAAATATCGGTAGATTTGAAACGAAACCCACGGCAGATGGAGAATGTCGTGTTAACTAGCGCTTCCAAGGCGACCCGGCAGTCTATATCTTGGGATCTACTCACTGAGATTAGGACTCTGTAAGATATCCCCCTACTGACAGCTGCAGCAAGCCAGCCTCCAATATGTAGGAGGGATGACATATATAATGCGTTCCCTTGAAGCTAGCTTGGATTGAATACCGGAAAGTATGCTACGAGAATTTAGACTGTGAAAGTGCATCACTCGTTGCGTCGTCGTATGTTCTCTTCGCTACGTAGACACTGCGAAAGATTTGCATTAGTAGACCATTCAAAATATACTTCAGGAAGGGTGTTGTACTAGTTATCTCTTATAACCAGTGAGAAGCTGAGAAGGCTAGTCAATTCCAAAGTCGGGAGGGTTGGCAGAATATTTCCATACTCAACAGTCATACTTGTGCCCAAAGAGCCACAACAAGGAGTATAGGACATGTAAACAGTTTATTCTCTAGAGCCAGACTCGCATGTATGATTTATCTATTTGTAGGGTATCATAGACAAGCGTCTCCCCATGTAAAATGCTAGCCTCCCTGCACAATGAATTGGTGTTAAAAATTATTTGACCCTAGGACCACTTGCTCCACTTGCTCTCCAAGCCGAGAGAATCATAGAGACAATGTCTTCTACACCGACACCATTCTTCACTTGAGCGAAGATAGTAGGTCCGCCCTCTCTAAATCGCCATTGTTGGTTAGATAAGCTTTAATTAGCTCTTCTAGGACAGAGGAGATGAATGTAGCACGAACCGCATCTTGCGAGAATCACGATCCATGACATCCAAATCCGCCCCAATGAGCTCTGCAAGGTCGGTCTTATTAACGATCAGGAGGTCTGACTGAGTAATTCCTGGCCCACCCTTGCGGGGGATTTTGTCGCCTCCAGAGACATCAATCTAATCAATCAGAAGGTGTAAACTGCAACTCTCTGATATAGGAAGGTAGGGTGAAGCAGAAAGCAATCATACCACATAAATAATGTAATCGGCAAGCTCACGGGAATAGTTTGCTGCCAAGTTGTCACCACCGCTCTCAATCAGCAAAAGTTGGGTATCGAATTCGCGATGGAGATCCTCCAACGCATGGAGGTTCTGCGAGATGTCCTCACGAACTGCTCAACCCTCAGCACAACTTAATCCGGTAGCTTTTAGAAACGGAGCAACGGTACCGGCAGCGTGAGGGCAACCTCCAGTCTCGATAGCACGGATACGTTCAGCTTCAAGAGCCTCGTTTTTAACAAGGAATTCTTGATCCTCCCTAGCCGAAAATAGATTAATCCCGGATAGAGTATGAAAGGGAAAAAATATGAGGGTACTTGGTAAAAATGTCGTTGGTAACAGCAGCGATCGAATAATTCTCTCTGAGATTCTTACAAAGCTGCAGCATCAAGGCAGTTTTTCCAGAACCGACAGGCCTAATAGTAATGCCGTTCGGATCAGCTGCTGATGTGAGACACTGGGAGACCTTACTACAAGCTTACCCGCCAATACCAATTGTAAAGGCACGATCATCCCAATTCCTACCCTGGACGATAGGAAGTTCGCGAGCTAAGTAAGAGCCTGGACCATCAAGGATTTCGTGCTCATGGCCATGGGCATTGGCATGATCATGGGTATGGGACATTTTTTTTCTCTCCTTTTTTGTAGAAGTTAGGTTTGTTGAGCTTTAAGGAGGGGAAGAAGGAGACGGTGATAGACCGTGGTGAAGGTAGGAAGATTGAATCGAAGAGAGAAGGTGTGCAGCCGGTAAGACACGTGATGCGGGGTGGTAGGGTGGTAATTATTAGGCAGGGAAGTGGGGTGAAGAGGTGAAGACTTATCGGCGTGCATAACTACTCAACTGCCGATCTTTTACCAAGTTAGGTACCCTAGTACAAGCAACATCATTATCTAACATCACAACTGTGCGGTAAGATTTGCCAAATCACTCTGGGGCCATAACTTTCGTCGTGGAACGGCAATAGTAAAGAGTTAAAAGCTTCAACTCATATAATACATTGGACCATTAATGATGTGAAATGGGAAATCGAAAGCAAAACAGCAACTTCTTGGAAAAACCACACAAGTTCCGCCGCCCTTCAACTCCCACAATAAGAGTAACTAGTAAAAGAAGGTTATGAAATATTTAAACGTTACGAGTTCAAACATCAATCCCTTTAACTAATTGATCCCGCGTCACCACCACCACCACCACCACCACCACCATACCATCTATTAACCTCTGCGGAGCAGACAAGAAAGTGACTTCCCAGCAGACAAAGCAATACTTCCGCTTCCTCATTAATCCGAACCTGAAAGAAGTAATAGAGTTTTTTTGTTTTTTTTGCGCAAGTAATTGTGAGTATTTGTATAAGCGCAACCGCGCATCACAAAAAACGCTTATCATAACAGGCAAATGAAAACGCCCCGCTTGATCCAAGAGCCCGAGAGTACATAGGAAATGTTAAAAGAGAAGAAATAGGCGAGTTGAAATTTAAGAGGAAAAACCGAATAGAAACAAGAAATCGCAGGAAGGAGACCTTATAGGAGAAAAGGACGAGTAGGATAGGAAGGAAAAACCAAGAAAAGATAAGAAAAACAATGTTCAAGAAAACCAAGGTGTAGCTAGGGGAGATAGTTATTAGGTATAGAAGCCGAGAGCCACAAGTTTACGTTAATAAAAGGAGAATTAGGAAACTTGCTCTCCGCCCAAGTAGGCCTCAGAAAAATTTCCCATGCACTAACAGCGAATCTTTGCACTCCAAATTCTAGGTAGATGATTCAATGTGATCTTTCTACCTAGGGACCCAATGGCCTCCCCTCGAGAAATAGATAAATAATTGCACCTAGACCAACACCAAAAATGGCCGGAATAGTACCTGTGCAGCCACAAATAAAATAAAAAATACACAAAATAAACAAGGATCATGAATCTCGTGCAAGGCTATGATCATAAGATGGGGCAAAGGCTGTGGTAGGTAAAGAAAAAGTAGAATAATCCTCACTAAAGTTCATGTAGCATTGTTCCCCTTCACTCGTTTGCCCCCTCCTACCCTTGGGCTTTGCTTGATCTTGTTGTTCTGAGCTCCATTGACTCCATTTTCGTCATCTCCTTCGTTTTTCACGTTGCTCGCAGTACTAGCCCTTCGCCGTTTGTTAGTATTGGGCGATGTATTCGCACTCACAACGGTAGTACTTGTTTGCGAACTGGGGTTGCTCGTCGGGTGGGCTTGTTGTGAATGTTGTTGTACTAACCCAGGAGCCTGAATATGGTTTTGGGCAGGACTAGGCGTTGTCCCTGGTCCTCCGCCGCCTCCCATATGTGGTGATGGAGGAACACCCATCCTCATCCCATCCGCCGAGGGCGAGTTCATCCCGACTGACACACCACCAGGCATACCCTGATGTTGCCCGGGATGTTGAAGCATACCTGGACCGCCAGCATGACTACCTGGGTGGCCCTGCGGGGCCTGCAGCCCTTGTGCTGTTGCCGCCATTACGGCTGCATGAGCTTGCTGCTGCTGCTGAGCGTGCTGGTTCGCCAGGTGCTGCGCAACATGCTGTTGTTGTTGTTGTTGCTGCTGCTGCTGCTGGCTGACAAAGGTTTGCAGAGCTTGTCGCGGAGCAAGAGTCGGGTTCGACTGTGAGAAATTGAACAAGTCTCGCATTTGTGACATTGTTTCAGATATCTTTTATCATTTCAATCAGCCCAAGGGTTCCAAGTGGAAAGCGGGGTGATGTAAACCTCCAAGCACTGAAGCACTGCGTCTGGTACGCCATAAACGTTTACTATATTTTCTAATGCGTGTCCTTGTTGTGACGGACGTTTGCCTAGTGACTTGCTACCCGGAGAGGATTTCATAACGTCTGGTGAATCTTGACCAAAGTTTCGAGGGACGTACTCCGAGTGCTGCTCGACCCGGAAGTCTAGTTCCTCTATTTTAGAAGCCGCGTTGAATGTTGCCCGCAGGCTTCCGCGAGCAACCAACTATCGGTAATGGTTAGAGGACTGAGACTACAACCAAGGTTATCTAGGGGTAGAGTAGAATAGAAACTAACGTGAAATCCATTTTCAAACCAATATATGAAGCTTGTTTTTGGGCACTCTACAGCATGACACTGGTTGGCAAGCTCCTTTTCCCGGACATTCTCCAACACAATCTGAATATTTTGGACCCCTGATCCGAATAGAGTGAAGTAATACCTCGCTAGTACCTGGGTGGTTACTTCAAACTGCTTAGTTTCCCGGGTGCCGCTGTTCCACAAAAGCTGTCGCATTACTCCGGTTTGTGAGTAGAATTCTGACACAAACTTCCGCCAGTAATTTATGTCGTTTACTTCTTTACCGGCGTCAAATGCCGAAAGGTGCCCGGAGAACCGATACAGTCCAAGGACTGAGTGTCCAAGCAACGTTTTCCTAATCAAAGTAGTGAATTAGTTTGACAGCAGAATCTCGAAACTAAGGAGGTGGAATTACTGTGGTTGGCGAGCTTGAGCTGCCGCTAGTGCATGTTGAGTTTGCATGGGCATCGGCGGCTGTGGGGGCATCGTCGCCATGGGCGCTTGAGCATTCCCTGCGTTCGCTTGGTTGGCCATTGCCATTTGCTGCGCAGCCGCCATATGTTGCTGCTGCTGCTGGTGGGCATGCAATTGCTGTTGCATATGGGGCGGAAGATTTACATTTCCTCTCATGTGAGGACCCCCAGCTCCGTAACCCCCCATATTAGCACTGGGAATTCCTCCGGGTCCGCCTTGATACATCCCATTTGGCATACCGGCCCGGATTTGAGGGCCCCCATTACCCTGAAAGACCATGCCCCCCGGGGCTCCCATTCCGCTCATTATGTGCGCCTGCTGTTGTTGCTGTTGCTGCCGTCGGAGCATTTGCATCTGTGGGTGCATCCCTTGCATCCCTGCCACTATTTACACAACCCAGATTAGAATCGTCATCAGCCGTGAATCCCCCCATTGGCCATATCACGATTGCAGGGCACAATCGCGACAGTCAACACGCGCCAATTGAGGGGGACGCAGGAAAACATAGAGTTTGAGGGACTACTAACACATGAGCTGCTGCTGGTAAACTTGAGCTGCTTGGGCTTGGGCCTGTTGAGGATGTAAGTGCTGCATCGCGGCGTGAGTGGGCTGTCCTGGGTGCCCTTGAATATGCTGTTGAGGGGCTTGCTGGACACCTGGGTGTTGCTGCAATTGGTTGGGGTGTGAATAGGTGGTGGTGGCCATCATGATGTGTACGGGGTCTTGTCCGCTAGGTGCAGGAAACCGTGGGACCGAGGGGAAACGTTATGCGAAGCTATCGCAAGGCGGTCGGATCGAAAAGAAGAAAGTCGCGCCGCAGTATCCAGTGACTGGGGAGGCGAGAAGTGTCAGAGCAGACGATATTTAAGAAATCCTAGTTTGATCCTGAACCCGTCCGAAGTGACGAGTCCGGTGTTGAGAGGGGGAAGGTGAAAGAGGCGATGGCTGATAGGGTAGTCGCGAACTATCAAGGGAGATGATGAGGGGGAGGAGGTTGGGGATTGAGTAGTATAATTGGGGGTATCTTTGTGGTGATACCGGAAGAAGGGGATTTTTCCCTTTGAAGGGCTGGGCAGTCGAGCCGGTTAATACGGAAGATGTGAGTTGCTATGCGAGACGATCGTGTTATGTTCTGCAGTGTGCAGAGCAGAAGAGGGGTTTAGGGTTGTTGAGGCTCGCCGGAAGGGAAAAGGTTGGCTCAGTCGCGGAGGTCAGGCGTTTCCGGGCACAGGACAGAGGGAACCCGATACCTGTAGGCAGCAATACACACACGGCCAGAGGGCCGAGAAGGAGGGGAAGCAGCTTGCGAGCCGGAGATGTGTAGAGTCTGGGCAGAAGAGGGCGGAACTGGGGGTAATGTGAGAGAAAGTGATGGGCAGCAACAACCTGGGGGCAAAGAGTGGATGAGAGGTTGGAGGACGGTAGGTGGGAAGCCCGCCGTTGATACAGCAAGAATACAGTATAAAGCACTGTATCCAAGTGAGAAAAAAAATGGAAAACGCGCGAAAAATGGATGGAAGATAGGAGATGGCTATAAGGGTAGGAAACTCTCAGATCTCATGACCGCCTGGCTGGCTTGGCTTGGTTTTCTTCTTTTCCTTTTCTTCTCACCTTCATCCCCGTAACCTTGCATTTTTCCCCTTGTGTCCTTTGCCTGTTCTCCAACTCATTCTTCTTTTATTACAGAACAGGCAACTTCCAAGAGCAGTGGGGGACAAGTTAGACCGTGATATCTGATATTTTACTTGAACAGAGCTTTATAAAGGACTATGCAGATAGAGGTTTCAGTAATAATAATGTATTAGGCTTCAAGAAAGTGGAAATTCCAATAACATCAGCAAGAAAAGGATATTCCCCCAGTGTCCCTGTGATTAAGATTTACATTCTGTTGAATCCTGTGAGCTACAGGTCAAATTTTACAAAAGCTATACTCCTATCTTATAAAGGCAATATACCTACATATTTCTGTAAAATATTAAGAATATTCATTAAAAACTGATTAGCTTTTTACATATTGAAGTTGCCCAATTTACTCTATTTTGGTATGTAAAAAGTCTGTCAACTAATAATAAAAATCACTCACATTTTCCTGTTAACAAGATTGGTATGATGATATTGTTAAAATTGATCAAGAAGATCAGAGATTGTTACGTTGATTAACAATCAAGAATTAAAAATAGAAATATAGTTGACAAGGCTGACTGCAAGGCTTACTTTGAAACAACTAATCAAAATCAAACAACATGATCCTATATGCCAGTAGGCTATAAAATTAAATTAAATTAAATTAATACAATAACATACGTATAACTTTTCTAGTAGTATAGGCCATGTGAAACTGCTTAGTCATAATTTATAATATTGATTATAGATTGAATACAATCATAGTAGTGTACTAAGTGAACTTGAATAAGTAAAAAAGATAGGGATCAAACAGCAAAATTGTAACAAGTTCAGTAGTCCTGTTTTAACAAAAATATAATAGAACTAGTGGTAGGCCTGTTAGTGCTAGTACTAAGAGAGGCTTTAGAGAGTCTCAGGTAAAGGGATCAAGGTTAAGGAGCCAAATAAGTTAAAGTGATCGCCATTCAATTAAATACAATATTCTTAGAATGAGTATTTGTTGAAGTCTGATCATGATACCTCCCGGGCCTGCTAGTTAGAATACTGGTCTAAATATAAAATGTAGAGTGTTAGCCTTTTTACAATCACTATGATTGGCAGTAGCTGCGTATCTACCAGTATCCTGTAACCTTGCAAGAACAAAAAGTCATAGCTAAGACTCACCTAGGATTATATGACAATTCCATACCCAGAATCCTAAATGTGAACCTCTAGTAAAGTAATCCAAATATACTATAACTAAATATAATATAACATATCCAATCTGACTTAGAGAAAGTGACAGAGCAGGGATCAAATCAATAAACCAAATATAAATCAAATAACTAAACATAGAAGATACAGACTTCAGTTTCTATATGCGGTTACTGGAATATGTATACATATTATAAAGATAAAAGGCTGCTAGGTGAACACTCTTTTTTCTCTTTTTTTTCCTTTTTGACCTTTGAAGGAGCGGCAGAATGAGCCCTTCTCAATGTTTTTATTTACTCTCTTTGCTTCCTTCTATTCTTTTCCCTCTTTTCTCTGTTGATGTGGGTACCTTTATTTGTAAAATGTCACCTACAGTTATATCTTTAAAAAAAACCTCCCCTATACTAATTGATCTTAGCCATTTTATATACAATGCCAGCAATGTATTTTTATTCAAAGTGCAGTGCAATGTTTTCACTCTCTGATAGTACATCATGGTAAACAAGGTAACAAGCATTGTCTCAACATGGCTTGGCAACATGATTATCCTAAAGGACCAATTTTTAAGCAATGCAAGCCAGCTTCACAACAGCTCTTTGGTGTCAGAGAAAATTCTAAAATTTAGTGGTATTTCTGTTGTATTTTGATGAAATATTTAGATTTTTTATGATTTTTTATGATTGCCTTTTCCTACTTAGAAGTTGAAGTACTATTTTCTTGGCCGTGGGTGAAGCATTGTGTTTTTTTGCTGGGATAAAAAAAAACATTGCTGGTATTCTATAGGGAGGGCACGACATCGGCTGGTATAGAATAGGTTTTCCCGTCGCACCTCGTTGTCCCGGATGGCCAAAACATGGAATCTGTCCGGGACAGCGAATTATCCGGGACAGCGAGTTAGGTTTTGGTGCAAAAAAATTCAGAATTCAGAGAATTTCATCCGGGACAGCGGGGGATCCGGGAGAGTGGGATCCGAGCAGCGCGACCGTAATTTGCCCCCTTTTTCCCTACTCCTGGCAGTTTGCCCTAAATTCACCAAATGCGGTAAGCGCCAAGCCTTTACATCCTCGATTGGGTTTCTGTCGGCGAATTTTTTTCATCCAAGAGAACTCTATAAATTCAGTCTTTTCTTCATCAAACACTTTATCCATCTCACAACCGAACGCAACAACACACACCCCCATACCGACTGCCCGGGCAATTTCTACTCGGACGCGGATTAAAGATCCGGAAGAAGTGACAAACAAAATGTACGGTTGCAACATAGATATCGAGGTCGCTCTTTCCGGATCTTTAATTTGCACCCGAGTACCAGCAGGTGAGAATTATTTTCCTTTTTTCTCCATCTCAACAATCCCCTCCCATCTCCTCGAAATGATGATCCCTTCTGCAACTTCTTTCCAAATCATAATCGACCATGATTGAAGCCAGATGCAGTTCGGGCCTTTCTCGATTCCTTCGGGGGGAGAGAAAAGGTTTGCTACTTGCCAGTACTATCCTGTCTGATCTCAAGAGAATTGACCCTCAATTGTCGAAAGCTATCTTTTTAGGCGAAACCGCTAACATTTATCCTTCTGCTTATAGGTTGCTCTGCAAATTGTCGCCATGATTGGCTGATCCCTTCGTCTGTATCTGTCGCTTTTTAGTTCCCTAGAATATTCCGAGATTAGGAATAGTTCAAGTGTCGCAACCGCGGAGATGTTTTCTACTGGTCAGGTCACAGCAAGAGCTCGTTGACCATATTACCTCTGGTAAAGATCTGAAGCTAACATGCCATTAACCACGCTGAAAAGCTGCGAAATCTGCACACAGATTAGGGGATACGCTTGACGGAACCTCTACACTCCCGTTTGAAAATTCTCGTAACCACACGGGTATTTTCATGTATTTGTGGCTGTTCCTCGACAAAATACTACCCCAGCCACAACTACGTGAAGGTACCGGTCTGGTTACGAGGACTTTTCAAACGGGAGTGTATCTTTCTCTAAATGGTTTACTTCCTCCCCCCTCAGTTGTCTCTTTGCTTGCCCCTCCCTCCCTTTATGATGAAAAAATTCCTACATTCGCAGTTTCCTCGGTAGCACACGCCAGGACCCATTCTACAGTGTGCAGTGACCGTTGCAAGACCTTTCTTGGAAGTCTGATTTGAACGTTTTATCAGCATTTTTTATCCGCACACATTTTTTGCCATGGACAAGTTGGCTAACCAGTTTTAGAGCATATATCCCTTCGCCTGTATTCGCCGCCCCTCAGTTTCCCTGGAATACCGTATTTACTCGTTTGATCCACTATCTCCGTATGCAGGGCTATCTCCATGATCAGAGACAAAAGCCCCTAAGAGGGATTAGTGTTTTCCTCACACGGTCAAGCCTGAGTGTGCTCGGGAAAACCTATTCAATACCAGCGAATCTCGGACCCTTGCGTTTTTGCTGGGATAACAAAACCTTGATGGTTATTCCGTAGGGAGGGGTCCGAGATTCGCTGGTATTAGATAGGTTTTCTACCTTTATTTCCTCGCACGCAGCGATACATCACAGTACCGGTACAGCACAGTACACACAGCAAGTACGGGTAAGCTACGGTACGGAAACCTGCGGGGAGATGCAGGTACTGTACAGTACTATGGAGGTACCCTAAAATCTCGAATAATTGAGCAATGTGCTATGTCGTTGGAGTTGCCTCCTCTGGTAAGAAGGTCTGGTGTTTCTTTTGTTTTTCCATACCTCTCAGAGGGGCGGGCTGAGCAGCTCTTTTTTTGCCGCGATTCCCCCCTCCCCCCTTTTTCCGAGCTAGGGAATTCTTGACTACATGGCACATTGTTCAATTATTCGAGATTCTACGGTACTGCACAGACACAGTGCAGTACAGCACTGTACCAGCTGCGGCCAATGGGTAAATTGATATTAAGCTACGTGCATGTGATAGCGTGTCGATAGAGTAGAGTAGAGTAGAGATATCTTAGAGCATAGGGGAAGAATATATTAATATACACATATATCTGGAAGAATACTTGCACAGTCCTGGTGCGGTCACCGGCACGGTAACCCGTCTTGCCACGAGTACCGTATCATAACGTGGAGGAAAAAAGGACTACAGGCGCCGGCGCTGTACTGTACTGTACTGGTACCACATACGGTACTGCGCTGTACTGTACTGCACTCGAGCACCCGTACTAGTACACAGACCAACGAATCTACCATACCAAACACAATACTCCCCCACAAAATATTATACCGAGCACCCACTCACTCTCTCACTCACCGTTTGCTTTTACTGTAGCTAGCCCCCTTGCCAAACCATGAGTGGTATTCAACCCCCCTCCCTCCCCCAAACCCAGCGAACCCTAACGCATCTCGGCATGCCGTGCTCATCATCACGTTTGGAAAATAAATTTACTATAACCTACCTACCTACGCTGAGAAGAAGTAAATGAATGAACGAGCAAAACAGAACAACCGGATCACGGCTTTTCTACGGTTCTTAATTAGCTAACTTGAACCAAGTTTACGACGAGGCGGGGCGGAGCAAGGCAGGCAAGTGGTGGGGTCGTCTACAGTCAGTAACCGGGTACTTGTACCAGTATACAAGGATAATTATCAATATCATAAATCATTTCAAACAAAAAAAAACAAACGCTCACGTCACGAACATTCACTCGATCGGTTGAAATTATGCTGTAGTCTCCCCCCTCTCTCTCACTCTCCCTCCTGCCTGTCATACTTCCTTCCTCCTTCCTTTTCTTGCTTTCTCCCGCCTACCCGTCCGTCCATCCGTCCAAACCTTAGACTTTTTTCTCCATTTGAGTGAATGCGGGTGTGATGGAGATGAGATGGTTGGGGCTGAGGCAAAGTATGGTGGGTAGGTGGGTAGGTAGGTAACCGAAGTGGAGGGAGAGGGGGAGGAAAATGGGACAAAAATGAAGTATGAAAGAAGAAGAAAAACTTAAAAGCGTGTGGTAAGGGCAAAAAAAAAGTGAAAGAAGAAAGCAGAAAGCAAAAAAGCAAAAGACCGCCCCTCGTAACTTAAATACCCTGCCTCCAGTAGGTGTGATTACCGGTATGTCCCCGGTCAAACAAATGAATGGAATAGGACAGGGCAAAAAACTATCATAAAAAACTACCCGCCCGCCGGCCCTATGTATACGACGACAATGCTTTTTTTTTCCTCCTCCCCCCCCAGCGGCACGGAAATCCACAGGGACTCACGACAGAAAGATAGGAATCACTGCTAGCGCACCTCATCATAAATACCGTAGTAGTCAAGTAGTCACAATTCACTCACGAAGCGGCACGTCACGTCACGTCAGCTCACTCGCTCGCGCACGGGATCCCCCTCCGCCCCAGGCCTCAGAAAAGAAAACGAAAGACACGAGAAAAGCAAACGGTTAAAGGAAAAAAGGTCCACACAAATCAATCACCATCACGACAGGAAAAAAAAATCACCCAGAAATCACGTAGTCTAGCACTAGAAAATTTCCTTTTTTTGATTCTTGTTGATGGTGTAGCCGTAGCTAAGTGCCTGGGGCAGCGCCACCCTGCGATTGCTGCTGTTGCTGCATCATCACGGCGTAATACATCGTACAGTAGGCCTGGTATCCGCCGTATGGAGCATACGGGTCATCCTGGGCTGCACCAGGGGCGCCAGACGCTCCTCCTACGCCAGTAGTGGCAGTGGCGGTGGTGGTGGTGTTTGAGGTTGACGGAGCGGGAGGGGAGTTTGAGGAGGGCTGCGGGAGGGCATAGGTTGGCCAGGCAGGTTGTTGAGTTTGCTGTTGTTGGTCAGAGGGAGTGAAGTGTGTAGGGCGAGTTGGGGGAGCGCTGCGTGTCTGTGTGATTGTTAGTGGGCGGAGGGAGGGGAGGGGAAGGGGAGGAGGGGAAGTACAGATGCTTCTACTTTTTCCTCAATGGCGGTGCGTGCCCGGGCGATTGCTTCGCGAGATCCTGCCAGGGCGATTTCACGTTCAGGGTCACCTTGTTGGAACTGGCTGGAAACGTTGATGCGACACCCAGTTGAGGATTGCATCTCTTTGATTGTTTCTCCGCCTAGTTTTTTTCCTCATTGTTAGTACCCCGCATATATAATAGGTAAAAGAGAAGGACCTTTTCCAATAATCATGCCAACAGCATCTATAGGGACCCTTATAGTTTCGGTTAATCTCCCTTCCGATCCACCGCCACCACCACGCCCTCCTCCACCACCTCCGCCACCATCACCGTGTCCGCCATAATACCCGCCGCCTCCACCTCCACCCCCACCACCAGGTGCTCCCCGTTCAGGCCTTGACATTCCAGATAGCGGTCCAGTACCTGCATTATCACTTTCAACAATTTCCATTATCAGCCGCTTCGCATCCTCAGCCGCCTGTGGTGACCCAATCAGATTAACGGGACGTTGACCATTCTGACTCTTCGCCTCGCCAACAATGTTAACGTGACAACCGGACTTGTCTTGAATGTCGCGTATGGTTTCGCCGCCACGACCAATTATCAAGCCAACAGTTCTATCGGGCACAAGTATCTGTATGCTATCTTCTGACTCCCCGGGGGGAATTTGGTCAGTACAAGAGCTCAAACAGAAAAAAGTTTTTTCTTCCTTCTTCTTTCTTTCAAAAAGACAGAACAGAGCTAATTCCGCGATTATCAAAAAAGATCCTCTTGGCGAGCAGGATGGTTTTATCAAGATCAAGAAAAAAGAACGGCAAGTGAAGAAAAAGAAGGAAGAAAAAAGAAAAAAAAAGACAAAACGGCAAAAGGAGAGAAAGATATTTCTTGCTACCACTGTCGCCAAGAGGAACCGCAGACAAACCTCCGTCTCGCAAGTTGGGCTGACCTCCGCTTCCACTGAATTTCCCCCGACCACCGGCGCCTCCAGAAGGACCTCCCATGCCACCCCCGGATGGGCCATTCTCCGCGATAATCTGCTCTATGGCTCTTCTTGCGGCCCCAATTTGCGGGCGTGTGCCCTGGATATTGCAGACCCGCTCACCACCGCTATCCCGATCCTGACCATTTGTAAGGAATTGAACTCGAGCTCCAGTCTCCTGCTCCACACGTCTTAGAGTCTCCCCACCGCGGCCAATTATTAGTCCAACAAGCGATGATTCAATGTTCATCTGTTCGGCATCCGGAGGAGGCGAGCGCGCTCTATGACCGCCGCCGTACCTCTCCGCTCGTGCTGGGGGCGGGGAGTAAGGATTTCCCGTGCCAGCCCCAGGCGGACCACCCCGCCGCGGTGGGCTGTAAGAACGTTCTCGCTCACGCATACCGTACTCGGCGCTAGCGCGCGCACGACGCTCGTCGCGGAAAGGGTTGTAAGCATCTCTGAAGGGTTCACCACCACGGCGGGAGGGTGGAGAGCGAGTACGGGACCGGGAACGACGAGCACCGTATCTTGATCGTGGGTCTTCGTAACGTGCGGCTAAATATAAAGCGGTATTAGCAACTCCCTCCGCTCCTTAGGCCTTATGGAGGGGCTGGTGGCAGAGGAGCAAATGGAAAAAGAAAAGAAAAAACTCACGTGCTTGTTCCCTGTAAGTAGGTTGGATCCCCATCTCTGCAGCTCTAGCTTTTGCTCGCGCGAGTGCGTCATCTAGAGATACCTTTCCGGATGTTGTAGGTTTGATATTGCTAAGGTCAAGGGAACCAGAGGCAGATGGCTGGGGTAAAGAGTAGCCAACCGGGGGAGAGGCGGCAGATTGAGGAGGCGGTTGGCCGGTCAGGCCTGCTGGAATTCCAGCGTATCCCGTAGGGCCACCTTGCGGCAATGGCGGTCCTCCTTGAGCAGGCCGCTGTGCGCTTGCTGTAAGATCGGAAGGAGACCTCCGATTAGCACGAGGAGACTCTCGAGTAGGGTAGGCAAGGTGCGGGAGGGAGGGAGGGAGGGAGGGAGGGAGTGGGTGACTCTGGGAGGATAACAACAAAAGAAAGGGAATTAATTCCAAAACGTACTCAGGGCAGCGAGAAGAGCGGCGACATTCTGATCCGCCATGATTGCGAATGAAACGTGATGGGTAGGAAGAGAGATGTTTCCTTTAATTTTCCTTCGAGGTAAGAGAGAAAGAAAAGAGAATAGGGAAAAGAAAGAGAAAAAGGAAAAAAAGGGAAGAATTGGAATAAGAATAAAGGTAAGAAATGGTCAGGGTAGGATAGTATTAGAGGTCTATTAAAAACCAGTGACGCGAAGTTGGGAATAACACAAAAAGAGGCGGAGGGAGGGTAATTTTTTTAAATTTTTTTTTTCCTTCCTTCCTTTCGCTTTCCTAGTGCGAAACGGGGATGGGGATGGTTGGCGTTGTTGCAGTGGTTGTGTCGAAGCCCACTCACTCCAGCACAGGATGTATTTACGAGTGCGGCGAGAGAGAGAGAGAGAGGCTGCCGTAGTGATACTCGTAGAGGCGGGTCAGGTTATTTCAGCCCCCTCCCGCTCGCTGGACTCAAGTATGTTGTATGCATGCAGTGAATATCAGGAAAAGCTGATTGACCGTCACACCCTAAGCAAAGCCAGATGCTACGTTTTATGTAAGCCAAATTGCGAACAATAAAACGAAAAGTGAGCAATGGAATATGACACGGTAGGGTTGGACCTGTGCACTTTGTGTTGACCTTTCTCGATGATATGATCACAAGAAGAATGAAAACAAAAGGATGTTTCTTTGTTCCTGTTTCTTATGCTGAACTCTCGAGATGGGCGTTAAAAAGGTGAAATAGGAAAAAAAAAGCTGCAGAAAAAAGCTTGCTAAAATCCTTTTTCAGTGTAGGGTGGAAAGGAAGGTCGTGCTGGTGACTTGGCATTTGGTGCCCTTTGTTGCTATGGCAATCCCTGAGACTGGCCCAAGGTTTGAGCCGCAAAACAAAACCAACTTTTGGAAGCGGCCTCGTCGCTCGCAAGTTGAGCCGCAACGGGGGTTTCCTTTTTAAAAGCGGATGCTGTTGGATCCTATTTGGGTAGGGGGTGTGTGGGCAGTCGTCCGTAGGCAGTCGTCCGTAGGCAGTAACCCGTGGGCTACATCACCGTGTGTTACCCCCCCCTCAATTCGCACCACCATCCTGTCTTTCCTGTGCGCTTGCACACATAGCCCAGGTATTGCTGGCTCCCCATTTCTGAACCGCTTCCCGAAGTCTCGCCAAATCGTCCCATAGCTCTTGGTCAACCGAATTAGCAAACAGACGAGCAACAATTCGTCTGCCTAAGAACGTTAATTAATCAGCGTACCGGTACGGTAATGAAGAGCCCTGATCTTCTAGCTCATAACAACATATGCCAATTTTTGAAACATCACACTTTGAGAACACAAGTAGAGGCTCTCGCTAGTATATATATATCAGCTTCAGAGTTCTCAGAGTGGAAACAAAGAGGGTATAATAAAAAGTATCATATCTCTGCACCCTCCTTCCACTAAACACAGTCCCGTATTCATAACGTACCCCACGGCTAGTCGGAACCACACGGTGACACGAAACAATGTCCGTTATCAACAGGTATCCCCATCAGCCTCAACCCAATACCAATATGCTCCTATGGTCCTCAAGCTCGTAGCAAGTAGGAATGTAACCATCATCCTTTTAGGCCTGATTTGAGGTGATGATTGCGAGCTTACCTGTTCAGTTGCAAAGTGGCTGTTATTAGGAAAGTAGAGTGTTTATAAAAATGATTGGTTCCTTCCATCTGATATCTTTAATTTAAGTAGATATCTACATGATGGAAGCCACCTCAGGGTGTGGCACTTATCGGTTGAGATATGCAAAAAAAAAAACCTGCTTACGCTCTCTGCTATTCCAAGTTCCCGGAAACCGATTTGTTTCGTTTCGCCGTGTGTTTCGACTCGCCGTGGGATGGGCTACGTTAACGCCAACAAATAGGCTACCGTACCTCACAAGCCACCCTGACACCCCATCGGACAGATGCTAATTGGTTGATTTTCTGTGAGGGAATAGCGGCTGAGCTCTTTAGTTGCAACACTTTATCCTCCCTGTTCAAGTCCAGTCGCCCGAGTGAGGGGGTATTGGAGTGGCATGTGAAGTCTAACACAAAAACAGACCGAGATCATTGGACAGCCTTTGTGTCACTTGGATGGGGGGGCGCAACCTCCCCCAAACTCTAGCAACAACAAAATAGCCTTCGCCACAGTGCTCGTACTAGTATCACACATTCAGCCTAAACATTAGGCCCCTTAGACCCTGGAGATTCTCAACAACGTGCCAGAACGTTCCCACCATACCCCCCCCCCAGCCCCCAAGGCTAGGAACTGCACCCTACCATCCCGTATCAAACGGCTTTTCGCTTACACCTCAAACCCTCTTGCAAACAGTAGCGCCCCCATACAGTTCCTGAGTACTGCTAGCTGTGAACACCCGTTGTTTCGGTATCAATATGTGGCAAACATGTCCGATCCCGCCATGGGCGCCCGAAACCCCGGAATAGAAAAAGAGTGACATTCTATGACTTTTCATCTTCGAATGAAACAACAGCACAACTCGCCGCAGGAACATGGAACCACCCACCCATCGCCATACTAAGGTAGAAACAATACTCGAGGGAGAAGAAAGCACACGAGACGAAGCACTGCCGCACTGGAGAGGCAACTGTTAAAGTACCATACAAGTGCTAGCCTACTAAGTTATGGTGGGGCTTTCTATCTACTTCGCCGTGTCCTTCCGTCTATCGACTTATAACTGATTAGCTACGCAAGCAGGGGTTGTAATTCAATGTATTATCATGGAATAACCTATGCAGTGAGATGGTCGGACAACAGGACAATCACTAGGGGGAGATTATACCCTCCAACTTACTAACCAGTTTTCAAACGGCGGACGCCAGTTTTTACCAATAAAGGACCAACCTAACTTAAGCGCTAACTATTACATTTTTGATGATTAGGATTCGGTTAAAAATAAAATGTTATAATATCTCCATGAATAATTGGAAAACTTGTCCACCTAACACTCCGCTGCCGTGCTTGCCCTTGCTATTGGTAGCACTACAGAAACACAAATGCCTTCAATTAGCCTGGCCATAAGACCGAGGAACTCTCCTCAGACAGTGCCTACACTGTGCAACGCTACGGTAATGCAATCCACTGCAGTGGAGCCCTCCCTCATTCAGTATTTTGTTTGCCCATTGTACTAGAATTAAATAGACTGAACTTCTTTGGACATTAGAAATGTGATGTCACCGTACCTCACCATTCTCCAAACCTCACCCGCTGTTGGATGTGAAGGAATATTTCTCGTGTGTTGTGTCGGAAAGCTTTGGTCAGGTTCAACTTCGCCCTCACCGGCTGTCGTTATATCGGACTAGGTTTGATTGCATGCAACTTGAACAATCTCTGCACAGATATCCTACCGTATACTCTACGCAGCACCAAGGGATATGGCTGCTTTGACAGACCTTGCAATTGTTTGGTAACGTCGGTATTCGTAATAGAGAACTTATACGGGAGAACCTACCTGGGTGGTAGTTGACGGAAAATGGACCTGGATGCAAGAATAGTCTGGGTTTTCGTAACTGGTGTTCGGTTTGATAAATTGATCCTGTCGATGATGGGACCTTACAACAGTACCCCGCTGTCCGATTAGTATAAACTCATACGAGAACACAAATGCCCTCAAGAAACTCGGCTCTAATACCCAATACTCTTAGGTGATCCCTCCGCTCTGCAATGCTATAATAATAATACAATCCACGACAACTGACTCCTCCCTTATCTATCGGCCCCCATCTATTGCTATAGGATTAAACAAGAATGCAAGTCTCTCTGCTAACTGGAGTGTGATACCGTCGTATACGGCCATTCTCAAATCCTCGGCAGTTACAAACCCAGGCGTCTGGCCTCTGCCATTTCGATCCTAGCCAAGAGGCACTACCGGTACTTCATGCCATCTCCGATCGAGGATTGCTTTGCCTCTGCCACCAAGACAAAGGATTGTTCACCAGAGAAATCGTATCGACAATGGCAAACTCCTCATTCCCCCCTGTCTGGGAATCAGTTGCGACAAGTTCCTTCTCCCTTCCGGGTCGTGAATTCTGCCCATTCACGCACTTGAAATCAAACGACTAGGTCGTTCCCATTGGCTTCCTTGAAATCGAGGCTCTCTTCGGAAGGATAGCCTTCGAACTATTATAGATGTATTCCACCACGGTAAGAACTCGAATAATCGGACCTTGTGCTAGGACGTTGGAGCCGCCTCTCCTAGTAAGGTTCGGCGTTTCTCTTTGTTTGTCTCCCTTCGTACCCTTTTCTTCCTCTTAAATACATCTTTTCTCCTCTTTACAACTACTGCAGTAGATTCTGCATGATCGACAACACACAATGTCCATGAGGCTCCATGCAGTCGACCGCGAATCCATCTACCTATCCCACGGTGCCTCGATCAACGTACCACCCGAGCACGGGTGGCCTTCTAGTTAGAAGATTCCTTACCGCCACAGCAGCGAAGGGAAGATCCCCTCGCCATATTATATATACAAACTGGCAGCGAATCACCGGCTGTAAATAAAATTGGCACTTTATTTAATTTCCCTTGACGCTCAGGATACGGTACGGTACGGGTATTTCCCTCTCCCCCCCCCCTTTTTTTGAAACCTTCTGATCACGATAGAGGGGGTTTTCTTGCTTCGCCAGGTTTTTTGGTTGGAGGTCGAGGCTAGCATATACCGGTGATCACCCGTGAACTACCGGTAGGACAAAGGAAAGAGTTAGCTGGGCAAGGGTTCTCGGCGGCAAGTGTAACACAACCTAAAAGGCTAGGGTCCAAGCGAAAGTTTTGACGAGGTTGGTGGGGAGAGAGTTTCAAACTTTCAAGCGATTGGTTCCGCTTGTAAGCACTCTATTTTTAAAAAAAACATGAAAATACGGAGCTAAATGATCCTTTTCGGGGAATTAACAAAGAAAGATAAGGAGTTGATAATTAACTGTTTGAGTTATTTTAGTTGTCTTTGGAAGGACTGACGTATTGGGTTTCAATGGTGGCGGTGGCGAGTTGATCTACAAAAAACAATGACGCCAACCTGCTTTTGCCCCCCCTTAATCACGTTACGCTCGATTCGGTTGAGTATCCTGGCTTTTTAATAGTAAATCCACCAATAGCATCCCGGGATCAACAACAATGACGAAGAATTACCCGTACCGTAGACGCTCTCTATCAAGCCTTGTTCTGCTGCTGATAGCTAAATCCTGATTTCCCATTCGCTCGACCTCAACCTCAATGGGGATAAATATGAGGACTTTTCTACCGCCCATACATTCTAATGGGTTGGGCGACGTTTGAAGAGAACCCCCTGATCCTAGCTGTCGGTTTTTCCCCCCCGGCCTGGCTGAATGGGCAAAGGCGGCCTGGCCTGGGGCTGGATCAGTTCATGTTACCAGAGTCACTCATTACTTACGCCTGATTCGAAGGTCGAGCTATCTTGGGAGATGAGACCGCTGCTTGCTCAATAACTTACTGGTATCGTCTCCCAAGATATATACTGCGGGCCCTCCCCCACCCCCTCCGTAGTATTTTTTCGACCTCAATAAACCACCACTGCCATTCTACTTCGTTTCTTATAGGGGCCCGTCTTTCAATTCACCCACGGGCTCCCTTTCCCTTTTTTTCATTTCATTTTTTCCTTTCTGCTTCTTATTTCCTTGTTCGTTTTTTTTCATTTCATCTTTACTGTTTCTGTTTCCTTTCTTCATTCCCTTCTTGAAACGGCAAAATTCTATAAGCTTCCGGCCTTATAATTCCTTTCTTTCCCTTCTATCGTCCGCTGGCTGGTTCCGCCTAATCCAGATATAAATATTACGAAAACCTACCACTACTACAGCTACAACAACAACAACTACTACTACTACAACAGCGATCATTCATTTATTTCCAGTCAACATGAACAACACTGATACCTATACAACGGACGCTCCAAGCTACGAGGATGCTGTGAATGCCAGCAGACGAGTTCCACCTACAACTCACGAATTAACACCTTACCTCGGATTGCGTGCTCGGCTTTCGCAAGTCTGGTTCAATCGATGGACGCTGCTTCTTTTCCTTGTGCTAGTCCGAGTCATCCTCGCGACACAATCGCTTGACGGGGACTTGAGATCTGCGCGGAGGGAGGCGCTCTCGGCATGTACCGGCGTTGAGAGCATGGGCTCCGCAATGGCTTCCATGCCACATTATATGTCCAGAGGGGTGAACGAGGTTGCAGCGATGGGCATCGAAACTGCCGTCAAGGCCCTCGAAAAGACACTTCTACTTCTTATCACCGGTGTCCAAGAAATCGTTGTCTTCGTCGTGAATATGATTACCTCTACCTACGTTTGTCTGATCACCCTGGCCATCCAAGGCTCTCTCGGTGCCGTTCTCGATGCCACCGAGAAGATTGCGGATTTTGTCAACAACACCATGGGAAAGATCTTTGATGATGTTGGAAAAGACGTCAAATCTGTCCAGGACGGGATTAATAAAGTCGCCAAAGCTCTGGAGAAGCTTCCTAATTTCTTCGGACCCGACCTCTCCCTTCCTGTGGCTAAATTTCCTAGTCTTGATGAGTTGAAGAAAGTTCAGATCCCGACGACCTTCGACGATGATTTAAAGAAGCTGAAGGATGGCATCCCTACGTTTGATGAAGTGCAGAAGGCTGCCCATGACGCTATCAGAATTCCCTTTCGACTTATTTCCGTATGTCCCATTCCCTTTTTAAATCCCCCCCCCCCCCCCCCCCGAGCTCGGTCGCTAACAATGAATAGAAAAAAGTCAATGAGTCCATTGGCGTGTACGAATTCGATCGTTCCATATTCCCCATCCCCGAGAAGGAGAAACTTACCTTTTGCTCTGACAATCCCAAAATCAACAACTTTTTTGATGGCCTGGAGGGCACCGTCGACAAGGTCAAGAAGATCCTCATTGGGGTCATTATCTGCCTAGCCATCGTTGCAATAGTCCCTATGGGTTACCGCGAATGGTGGAACTGGCGAACCACCCAGTCACGAGCCTTCATGCTTCATACCGCGCCGACATATGATCCCATCGATGTGATCCAGATCGCTTCGCGGCCACACTCCTCCTCGTTCGGCCTCAAATTGGCCGGCCTGTTCAAGTCTTCTCGACGCCAGATACTCGTTCGCTGGGCGGTAGCCTATGCGACGTCGACTCCCGCACTTTTCGTCTTGTCCCTTGGAATCGCAGGACTGTTCGGCGTGTTGGCTCAGTACATCCTGCTGAGGCAGGTTGAGAGCGCGGCACCCGCGTTAGCTGCTGAAGTTGGGGAGTTTGCGGATATCGTCGTTAAGCAGCTCACGGCAGCTTCGACGAGTTGGGCGGTGAAGACGAACGCGGCGATTAACAGCACAAATTCGGATATCAACAAGGAGCTCTTCGGATGGGTGGTTAACGGGACGGATTCCCTGAACGACACCCTGACCGTATTCGTCGACAAGATGTACGAGGGCGTCGACAAGTTCTTTGGCAAGACACCCCTAGCCAACCCAATCAAGGACGTCCTCAACTGCCTCATCGGCATCAAGGTCAAGGGAATACAGAAGGGACTAACATGGGCCAACGAAAACGCCCACATCAACCTCCCGCTCCTCCCGAAGGACACCTTCTCCCTGGGCGCTGCCGAATCCATCGCCCCAGAGGCATCCGGCGCGGCTAGCTTCCTCTCCGACACCTCTGCCCAAGCCTCCGACATGATCACCGACGTGGTCTTCAAGCTCACGGCGAAATGGGAGGAGAGGCTCACGGAGGAAGGCATAATATCGGCCTGCGTGGTCGGCATCTGGATCCTCGTGCTCATAATCGCCATCGTCCGAACCATAGCCCTATTCTACACCTCCGACAAGCACCGCGGCGAAGCCGGCGGCGGTCTCCCTCCCACGCCGGTCACACAACAGCCCGCTTCCTCGCGTGGTGCGAATATTAATGGTAGCGGTGGAGTCGCTACGTTGCCGGTATTCCCGGCGTTTGGTAGAAACAAGAACAGCAGTGGGGGCGGTGGAAGCCCCGCGAGTAGAGAGAGTATGTCGCCTGCGGATGCGTACTACGATCCCAATGAGAAGGTTGATCAGGATGCGCGCTGGTTACAGGTTGGTGGCTCCGTCGCTGTGGAAAATTCACAGGGGGAGTACAGGCGGAGTGTACATGCCAGTGTTCATCCGGTTTATTCGGGGAAGCATTGACTTATGCTAGGGGATTGATATTTTTATTTTATTTTTTGCTTTTATATCCACTCATAGCGCTGCATTGTTATTTTTTTTGACGTTTTATTTGCATTTGTGTTTGTTCATACCTTTGTTGTTGTTGTCCTCAGCTTGAGGGATTGTATCATGGATTACGGCTTACGATAGACTTTAATACCTGTCTTGTGGTGGGGTTGGTTGGTTGGTTGGTTGGTGATGGGGGGAGGAGGGCAGAGAAAGGTGGATTACCGTGTGGAGGAGGAGGGGAGGAGGAGGTTGTGGTGTGATTTGGTATATTCTGTGGTGGATCGACTTTCGTTTTGTACGGGCAGTCTTGTGGTCACTTTTTTTTTTTCGCGACTGGGGAGGAGAGGATAGTGTAGACGTTATTGAAACATTATCTCTGCGGATCTTTGTTTTGCTACTCTTGTGCATTTGTGAAGTGGGGTGCGGAAACTTGGTAATATTGCTGCGATAAGGAGGGCATAATCTCCTGGCTTAACTTACAGATCGGCCATGCAACCGCAAGACTAGACGAGTGATAACATATGAACCTAGTCACCGCCGGATAAACTCTCTGAATCGTGATGATATAGAAACGACAGTTACCAACATGGCCCAAAGCGTGAGTGGGGACAAATCCGACGGGGCAAGGAGAGTAGATCTCATCAAGTTTGATGATCTCTCCTTATGTACTGTAGGTTAAGTTACCATTGATTCGTCGAGTCAATTCACAATTCGTGAGGACATCAGCCCGGCAACGAGCCCCCACACCCCAGATACTACTAGCGCACGGGCTGACTTGAAAATAAGATTAGCGACATCTAGAAGAGATCTCACCAAACGGACTTCACGCCTCCCCCCGAGGGCCCTTCCCCTCATGTGCGACCTGCAGCGAGAGTACAGGGAGGGACTCACCGGCAATCACTCGTGCGAAAGAGCGGCAGAGGAATCCTGGAAAAATTTAGTGTAGTATAACAATGGCAAATCACCAAAGCACTCATACAGTATGTACCAACGGGATCTAAGAGCTGAGCAGGCTGTGTCGGAAGTAGAGGATCGTTGTTGTATGTAACCAGAAAGGAAAGTTGGGATGAGGGGAGAAAGGTGACGTTTACATTCAACCATCGTTTCCAACAGGCCAAAAAGCTTCCCCCGAGTGACCGCCGATGACAACAACAAAACTTACCCGGCCCGACTCCAGCCGGCAACCAACCCCCCCCCACCACAGCAACCACCCCTCCCTCCCCCGATAACGCACCCCACCACCACCTCGAGAAAAATGCTTCCAACCCCAACAACCTCCCACCTCACCTTCGACCACATCTACGAGCCAAGCGAGGACACATTCCTCCTCCTCGACACCCTAGCCCTCCAATCCCCATTCCTGCGCTCCCGCTTCCCGCAAACCTCGTCTCCTCCCCCGCTGGTCCTCGAGCTCGGCAGTGGTTCCGGCGTGGTGACTTCGTTCCTGACAACACAGTCCACCACGCTCTTCGGTCACAGCTCGGTTATAACCTTATCCACGGATATTTCTCCGCATGCTCCGGATGCTACGAGGCGGACTGTTGCGGCTAATATAACCAAGGAGAGTGGGTGCTTTCTCGGGGCTGTGAGGATGGATTTAGCGGTAGGGGTGAGGGCGGGAGTGGTGGATGTGCTGGTGTTTAATCCGCCTTACGTTCCTACGGAGGTGGTGGTGGAGGATGGGAGTGGGGAGGAGGGGTGGATTGGGGTCGCGTGTGGGGGAGGTGTTGATGGGATGGAGGTTACAGTTCGGGTATTGAGGGGGTTGAACGAGTGCCTGAGTGAATGTGGGGTAGCGTATATTTTACTCTGTGAGAGGAACAAGCCCGAGGCGGTTGCAGAGCAGTTGCGGAATGGTGAGTATGGTGTCAAATGGGTCGTAGAGAAGGTAGGCACCTCTGGGAGGAAGGGTGGCTGGGAGGTTTTAGGGATCTGGAGGGTTATGAGGTGGTAGTGTATTAATAAGTCAGTGAGCTGCATATCAAATACCCGTACCCGCATCCAGAGAACCTGGAGCATTTAATAACGCGGTTTGTTCCTACAAAGATAGACTATCGCTACACCATAACTTCATCACCAAAGTGAAAAAGAAAAGAAAAAAGGAAAGGAAAGGAAGGATCAATCCCTAATCATCCTAAGCAAGAACTTTTCAAAATCACCGTCAACAACAACCCCCTTAAGCCTTCCCGACAAATCCACCTTAAATTTCTTCTTATAGATTTTCTTGACGCGGTCCATATGGTAAGGGTCCCAATGTACTCTGACCATCCTGCTAATAAGCAAATCTTCACGGCCTTGCTCCACTAATGCCGTGATGGCTTGTTCGAGCAATTTCGCGTCACGAAGAGGCTTATCGACTGCACCATTTATGATATGGAGCAATGTTTCCCCCTATCCAGCTTTTAGCAAGCATAAAAAGGGAATGGGAGAATTTAGCATACGCACCACAAGATTTTTAGAATGCCTCATAACAGCCTTCGCCAAATCCCTTTGGTAGGTAGCTTTGTAGTGTCCCGCCATCTCCCTAATCCACCGGTCGCTCCTATTAACCAGAATCTCAATCATTATCGTCTCGCCACCCCTTGCATCCTTCCTTTCCATGACCTCCCCCAACCTCCTGACGTCCTCCTTGACACCATCAATCTTAACCTCCTCACTTTCCTCCATCCTCACTCCTTCAAGTTGGATCAAGACCGCCATCCGGAATTTGTTCCCTTCGAGCTCATTACGCACAACTTTCTCGAGACTGTTCAGGTATTTGGCATCCTTGAAACCAGCCTTTATCTTCCGAATTTCATCGGCTGATTTCCCCATTAACGCTTCAATCAAGAGTTCGTTACGAGTCTCTCTTCGCTGATACCAGCAGTTTGCAAACCAGCCCTCTGATTCATACGGCCCTAAGGCTACTGCAAAAGCAACCTTCCCAAAACCGCCGTATGTATTCGACGGAAAGACGGTCTTGATATGCTTGGCCACATTGACCTGCTTAAAGATTGATTTGTATTCCAGACGAAGTTGCAATACTTGGGATGGGGAAAGGGTTGGTAAAATATCTATCAATGGACCCGTAGGTGGGCGGAAGGTGTGTTTCAGGGCCGATAGAAGGGTTTTTGCATCTTCTGTTGGGTTGTATGGAGGCGTTGCGGGGCGTGGCGGGCCAGCAGGATATACTGGTGTTGCTGCAGACTTTTCGCTGGAGTGTTGGGCTGTTAGGGTCTGATGGAGCGATTGGCCGCCAGGGCTTGGAGAGAATACAGAGGGACCAAGTGAGAATGCACTGTTCAATGAGTGACCTGCTATAGAGATTGATCCAGAGGCAGAAAAGAGTGGTGATGGCGAAAGGGTCGGTGAAGGGAGTGGAGAAATGGATTGGTAAGTTCCATGGTATGGTTGAAGGGCTGGGGAAGGTGGTGGTAATTGGTTGGGCTTATCGTTCTTGATTGAGAGACTCGAGAATGAGGGTATCTTTAGAGATTCTAGAAAGCCATGTTTTGGGGGTCGTGGAGGCGGAATCGACGCCGCACCATGACCACCCGGGGACACACTGATTGTGCTGCTACCGCTAACAGGTGGATATTGAGATGGTGGAGGTGGTGCCGGAAGGGCAGACGCTGGGTAAGAACTAGCAGCCTGTCCGGGGAAATAAGACGGTGTGTTTTGAGTTCCTTGGGGGGGACCCTGTGCTTCAGCATAATAATCTGGGTTGCTATGTTGTGGCGGTGCCTCCCCAGGCGGGTATACCCCTCCACCTGCGCCAAATCCGGGCGGGGGAGGAACAAACTGTGGATCATGGGGCGGTGGTGCATTCGGCGACACCTGGGGGTAGATTCCCGGGGAAGGCGGGGGCAGTGGAGGGGGACCAGCGTAACCGGGTGGATAGCCATATCCCGGATATGCCGTTGGGGCACCATACTGGCCAGGAGGCACAAGACCAGCTGCTGGTGGATACGGATTTGGGGGTGGGTACTGCTGATACGGCGGGTACTGCCCTGGTGGGGGTGCCGGCACCTGTACTGCCGAGGAAGAATAAGCTGTTCCAACAGTTTAGCCCAATTCGCAATCATGGAGAAACAAACACCTTACAGCGACTTTGTGAATGCGAGCGCTGCCGCGCTCCTCCAGGTGAAGGACTCGCGGGAGAAACGGGGGAAACGGGCGAAACGGGGCTATAAGATTCCGAACCCCCATAACTGGCCTGGTAGCCTGCACTGACGCTTCCGCTTGCACTGACCCCCCCGACGACACTATACCCACTCAATAATCCCCTCTCCCTCGCTATTTCTCTAGCTGCTTCCTCTGCCGTCTTCTTATACTTTCCTGGTTCCTCCTCGGCTCCAGATCCGACACTGCTGATGTACGAGAATTCCGAACCAGCGCGTGAATGGGATCCAGCGGACAACGTGCTTTGGTCAGTCTTGACGGTTAAGCTTTTGGAACGGCCATGTTCACGGCGCTCTTTCCGCTCTTTCTTAGCCTTCTTATAGGCAGCATATTCGGGTGTTCCTTTCGCTGGTTTTTCCGGCTTTGGCATGTTCGGTGGATGGACAGGAATAGAAGAGAAGAGTGAAACAAAAAACAAACGAACACCTGACTGGGAACCTGAGCACTTAAGAAGACCGCGATGCAATGGTGTGGTTATTTGTTATTGGGAAAGATGAGTTGGAGCTGGGCGGGTAGGAATACGGTTCTAGGGATCCCCTCAGCACGCCAAGACGACATGGATTTGGTGGCTGTTGTTGTTATGGGGCTCTGCGTGGTGGCTACGGTCTTTTGGCGAAGAGCCGATGCCCATGACATGACCGGTTCACCGTCGTGGATGCTGCGATGTATCGATCTGAGTCTTGCCAATCCAGCCGCCTTTACCTAATTCATCGAAGCCGTGTCCGATGCCGACATCGATATCGATAGCATTTGTACCAGTGCTGCACGGGACAGGTCGCACTATCTTTTCCCAAACACGAGCACCCATAGGCCCAGGGATCGATTAATCGATATGGGTACACGTGTGTCACCACAGACCTCAAAAATTGGTCCAAAATACCAATACCGGTACCGTGCTGCACAGCAGCGTGTGAGGACAAGATTCAGATTTTTAATGGAGTGATAGACGATCCAGTGATAGTTAGACATTCTACTACTCGTACAGGGAATACCTAGAGTGTAATTGTGGTGTGTGGAAAAAGCAATGAATTTAGAGAGGTTAGGATTAACGGCTAAAATTCAGGTGCTGCCTCCAGAGAGGGCCCGAGTCTCCCGAAATCCCGAATGCTCTGTGGTTGTCTGTTAATTGTGTTCATCCGGACGGCCTGCCGGTATAGCATCATAACCCAAGCAAGAGGCCACTATGGATATCTCTGTTTCTGGTAGTCTTGCCTCGAGGCCCCACGTAGAACTCAGCCCCTATTGTTGGCGGTGTGGGAACAATCCTCATATAGTCAAACATGGAGCTCTCAGTTCCATTGCCCATCCGCTTACGAAAGTACCGTATGGGAAGGGAACATGGAGTGATAGAATATGATTCGGTGGTAGGGGCCCGGTGATATCAGAACACCTGGAGAGTACCGGTAGGGCCGGACTAGCAATAGAACGCATGGGGTATCACTCGCCCACGGTACCGTAGTGTATTACGGGAGAAGACAGCGCAGCGGCACGCCATTATGATATCGTGAGGTTATCATTGTGCGCGGGATAAGTTCAATTAGAAGAGGGGGGCGTACCGGCACTTGAATCCCTAGAGACTAACGATTCGCGTGCATGGCATAGTACTCGTACAATGTAGCTAATGAACAGACGGTTTCGAATAGGGGGTTTTTGTTGGTGACGGCGTGACGTAATTTTTCGACTGTAGATGTGTTTGGGGAATCACAATTTGATCGACTGTCATACTTGTAAATTTAGCTAGCCGTCACAGAGCTGTCTTGCACTGGGAAATAAGCAATACGGTAGGGTTGGTGTTGCTCTGCCGTGGCTCGTGTGCAAGTTACCTTCCTGGAGCAGCCCGGGTTGTTGATTGTTTCCATCCAGTCCTATCCCTGCATGCGTTGCAGTATTGGGCTTTGAGAGGCTCGGTCTTGTCCATATTTGGTCATGTCGTATGGAGAGCCTTACTTGTTGTGGCCTAAGCTAAACTCCATGCGGTACTTGGGTGGTATGGGCTGGGCTGGAAGTGGATTTACTGACGGTTGCTCGGGGAAGTGGGGGGATTGGAGCGAAGGCAAAAAAGTTTGAGATGAGAGAGGACTCAGTGGGAAGGGAAGAGGAAGCTTGTCTGTCTGTCTGTACGAGTACTGTATGTGCCTTCGGTCAGTGGTGGTCTGCCCCTTGCAGAGGGATGCAGTATGCTGCAATCATGGCAGGTGGCTTTACTACTGTAATGTTAACGAGAACATACAGACATGTCGGTACATGGCTGCTGCAGAGGCAGTGTCCAATGACTGTAACGGCTTGCGATGCGATAGCTGGCCGCAGCCGTGATAGTAGCTGAGAAGAGATTGTTGGTCTTAATACTTACGGCGTCGCTATTGAGGACTTCCATTTGACCGAGAGATGTATTATATTCTGTAGTTTAGTCCTTGGATACACGATACCTATGTGTACTGGGTACGGTGCTCGAGTACTGTGCCAGTACAAGTACTGGCCGACGATACACATTCCCTGCCGAGTAAACGGTGATGTGAGAAGGGTTATCTGTACTAGTACTACATGTAGTACTCAGCCTTCTACCAGTGCATGTGCTGAATAGTCTTCCCCTTGTCTATAGTCTGTGCTATTCTCTCTTTTTCTCGTAATGGACTCCCTGTAACAGCGCTAGAACAGAGGGGGAGAGAACCCTGTGCATTTTGACCCAATCTCCTGCTCGTAATTTCGTGGTTGAGAGGCCAAACGAAACGCTGCTCTGGGTATGATACCCCCTATTCCCGGTCCTGGTTCCTTATTATAATCCTCCCATTTCTTTCCTTTTTCCATCCTTCTCCACCAACCCCATCGCTCTTCCCCAATTGCTCCGAACTAGCCCTCCTTATCCTCTCGCTCCCCCAGAACGCAAGGAAAAAGGGAAAAAAAAAACAAAAAAAAACAATACATTCTCTCTTTTTTCCCCCTCCCTCCCTTACCCTCCCTCCTTCCTTACCCTCCCTCACCTCGCCTCATCTATCCCCCCATCGTCAATCGCCGCTGGTCGACATATCTTGTTCTTTTAGGTCATTTATTCTTCCGGCTGGCTATTGTAGCGCTGCGACTCCTGCCCTCACGGTGTGAAGGTCACGCCAAGTTATAGGGCCATCAACTGAAAACGCGCCTTTTGACATTCCGCAGTGTCGCCGCAAACGAGCTCTCTTCGTAGATCCTTCTATCTTTTGCAGTAGCGGATCTAGCTACGGGAGCTTATTGTCATCGCGCATCGGACACGAGAAAAGTTTGAGCTATTTCAACGCTAACCGCTCAACTGCTTATCTACCCGACAGCGAGTATTTGCAAGTACATGTGCAAGTGCGGTAGTTGATTTTCTCATTGTTTGCTGCGAGTAGATATTCGACTGTGTGAGTTCTTGAAGACATCTTTTTTTTTAAATTCTTGTTGCTCTTTTTGCGCGGTTCGTGTTTCTTTTTTGGGAAATTATAGTTGAAGTAGTGCTAACCCGCCTTATGTGTTGTTGATAGCCTAAGATCCTCAATTTTCGGCTATAAACGCCCTAGCACGAATTTACGGAGTCGTCCAAGATGGGGACCTCGAGCACTTCTTCTCCTTCATCCACCTTGCATAAACGACCACCCACACCAAAGTCATCTTCCCCGCCCACCAGCTCCTCGCGACCGCCCGTCCCGGAAAATACCAAGGTTAAGGAGTCCCACCCACCCCGTCGTTCTTCTCTCAATTTCCTCCGCCGTTCAAAATCTGGGGATCCAGTCCGCAAGACATCACCGTCGCCAATTGTTGCTCCTTCTGCTCCAAAGCTTCCCGAGTATCCTCCCCCTCCCTCTAGAAACGGGTTTGTTACGGATATCAGAGACTCTGTTGCTATATTTAGCGGACACGGCATGTCGAGCTTTACTGAATCCCACTCTTCGGAGGGTGCTCAGTCCCCCTCAAACGGTCCAGGTGGTTATGTTCCTGGAAGAAAGTCTACTGATAGTGTAGTTGGTGTTTCCGGTGGCACACGTTATCTCAAGTCTAGCTCGGTGCCGCTTACCGATGACCCTTACGCAAAGGAGGGCAGTATGGCACATAGAGGAAGATACAGCTATGCTAGCAGCGCCGTGAGCACTGTAAACTCTCCCAGGAGAGTTAGAAGACGCAGAGATCCTACCCCTTTTAAGTGAGTTTCATCCATCAATTCTCAACAGTGCTGTGCAGATATGGGAATTGGACAATTTATCATTTCCATTTCGTCTCGTTGAGTAACAATGTGAGACAGAAGTGCTAACAATGTGGTAGTGTTCTTGTTATTGGTGCCAAAAACTCTGGAAAGTCGTCATTTCTTCGCTTCCTCCGCCAATCGCTTGCCTTAAGGCCTAAACGCGGACATGTTGCGCCTGCTGAGGAATTACCGGAAGCGCCGGAAGAAGACACCACTACTCATTCGGCTACATCCACCTCTTCCTCTCGGGATGCATTCAAATCTTCATATCTCGAGACCGAAATTGACGGTGAACGCATAGGATTGACTTTGTGGGATAGTGAGGGGCTTGAGAAAGGGGCAGTTGATTTGCAACTTCGCGAGACCGTTGCTTTCTTGGAATCGAAATTCGAAGACACCTTCAATGAAGAGACCAAGGTCGTCCGAGCTCCTGGGGCTAAGGATACTCACGTTCACTGCGTATTTCTGTTGCTTGATCCTGCCAGGCTTACACCCGGAAACCATTACTATAACAAAAAGGGAGATGGAAACAAGCCTGACCTAGCCGGACTGGACGATGACCTTGACATTGCAGTCCTTAGAGCCCTTCACGGAAAAACCACCGTTGTCCCGGTCATCAGCAAGGCAGACAATTGCACTTCTCGTCATATGGAGGAGTTAAAGAAGCTTGTGCGACAGGGGCTCGAGCGTGCTGGAATCGATCCATTGGAAGCACTTGAGCTGGAACTTGACGAAGAAGAGGAAGTTCAGGAGACCAAGGCCAAGCGAGGATCCCTTGCAGAGGTCGATGAGGGATCTTCATCTTCCGACGAAGACGCCCCTCAGTCCTCAAATAAGTCGACTACATCTTCCATCTCAACTAGCCGAAAGGCTAAGGGTCTTAACAGTTTCCTTCCGTTGTCTGTTATCTCTCCCGACGGATACGAGCCCGGCGAGAAAGTAGGTAGGCATTTTCCTTGGGGATTTGCCGACCCATACGATGAAGCGCATTGCGATTTCGTCAAGCTGAGGGAGGCAGTATTTGGGGACTGGAGGGCAGATCTCAGAGAGAAGAGCCGTGACGTTTGGTATGAGAACTGGAGAAGTGATAGGCTGGGAGCCCGCAGAGGCCGGTAGTTTTTATTCTGTGTTTATTTTTTTTCTTATCCATGTCAATTTTCTCATGCGCGCGGATTATCACGGCTATGGGAATATTGAATCGGTCAGATGGGAATTTACGCTTGAAGCGTCTTTTACAAAATATCTTTTTTGTATCGAATGCTTGAAGTGTTCTTCCTCTGTCAGGTATCAGGGATTTTTAAAAAATGGGGAAAATGTCTGTTCTTTACTTTTTTTTTTGCCGTCTCACTTTTCTCTTCTCCGTTCACTGTTGATTCTAGTGACCTTTTGTTCCGACAAACATTGGCTTGCAGCCCATTCGCCCCCTATCATACAGATACTTCTTTTACCCTTCACCGTTTTTTATTCTTATTTTTTTTCTCTTCAAACCATGTGTGTCAAACAGATTAGGGGAGGGCCTCCTTTCCTGGTAATGTAACTTTAGCAGGGTGTGGGGAAATTTTAAGTTTTAAAGTTAATCTACCTTACCCGGATCTCCGTTGCCGTTCCCCGGTTACCCCACCAATAGCGGTGTATCACCTACCCACCCACCCACCCATTCGCTTTGTGTGATTGCATGATGATTCAAACATTCCCGGCATTCTGGGGAAACCCCGCGCGCGACTCACTTCAACCCCAACCTATCATACCTACCTATCATACCGTGCCCAAGAAAAAACCCCCCCCCCCAAAAAAAAAGTTTCAAAAACCAAAATGTCAGAACAAGCACACGAGGGAGTAGAACAACAACAGGGAGCAGGAGGAAATGGCGAGACGGGCCAGACCCAACCCCCGCAGCAACAACAACCCGGCTCCCTCTCCCGCGAAAACATCCACGTCGAGCTCACCAACGCACCACTCTCCATCACGGAAGTCATGAACAAGATTAGGTCTCCAAAAGCCGGAGCACTAGTCCTATTCGCTGGTATTCCCCCTTCCTTCCAATCAATCAATCAACTAAAGGGATAATAGGAACGACCCGCGACAGCTTTGACGACAAGCCCGTCGCGCACCTCGCCTACACGGCCTACACGCCCCGGGCCCTGGCGACCATGATGTCCATATCGGAGGAGGTGCTGCGCAAGCACGGCTTGCTGGGCATCTGCGTGGTGCACAGGGTGGGCGAGGTGCCGATTGGGGAGGAGAGCGTGCTCGTCGCCGTGGCCGGGAAGCATCGGGGGGAGGCGTGGCGCGGGGGGGAGGAGGCGTTGGAGAGGGTGAAGGAGCGGGTGGAGGTTTGGAAGATGGAGAGGTTTGTGGATGGGGATGGGGTTTGGAGGAGTAATAGGGATGGGGGTGGTGGGGTGAAGGCTGGTGGTGGGGATGAGTGATTGATTGATTGATTGATTGATTGATTGATTGATTGATTGATTGTTCGGGTGGGGTGGGAATACTTGTTTGTTTTTCGGTGGGAGGGGTGGTGTTGTTTTATGGGTGGTTGTACTGGTACTAATTTGATAATTTGATATTGTTGGCTTTGAGAGACTAGAATTATATTGCTAACTAACTCGGGGATTGAACCACACTGCCTCCATTATACCATATCAGACGTAGCATCGTGGGTTTCTCGCACGTGCGCTACTATGTTACCTCCGTTATAACGGTAGGGATTAACGCTAGCTTGACCTTGATACACAATCTCCCCGTCGCTATAAGTAACTTTTCGTTAGCACCCGCAGCACAACCAATCACTCGACCCCTCTAAAATCGATCGAAAAGAGAGAGAGAGAGACCGGGGAAAGAGAGGTGGGCAACAAACCAGTATTCCCCGGCGGCGAGTACCTAAACTCCCACCGATTCCCACTCGCCAACCTAACACAGATATGCCCCCCAAGACCCGTCCCCCTACCACGGAACACCAACTCCCTCTGCACCGAGTCATCCGTTGCATTACACCCCCACCCCGCATCAAACATGGCCCTTGGATCGCCACGGCTTGTGAAGAACACTTTCGTAGTGTTGTCGGATGCTGTGTACTATTTATTTATTCAGCAATGCTTCTTTCTTTCTTTCTTTCTCTCTTTCTTTCTTGGGGCTCACTCACCTCGCCGTTGATAACGGCCCTAACCATCAGCTTCTGCAAGACCCCGTCCGGAGCGCGCTGGAGGATTCCGTTTTCCAGCGAGAGGTTTGCCACCGGCGTGCCCGCGGGGGATAGGTACAGGTGCTGGTCGCCGCCGCCGGCTTGCCAGAAGTTTAGGAAGCGGTTGTTGATTTGCGGGTAGGTTGTGTTTTGCACTTGGAGGGAGAAGGGGGTTGTGAAGGTTGGGGTTGGGGGGTCGGGTGGTGGGGTGCAGGTG
>Ga0307509_10001215_pt1 | contig 43774 bp, 36 predicted proteins | sample 10_EM_MG_FD_202245 | JGI IMG/M metagenome (GOLD analysis project Ga0307509, IMG submission 202245) | Populus trichocarpa ectomycorrhiza microbial communities from riparian zone in the Pacific Northwest, United States - 10_EM | ecosystem: Host-associated > Plants > Roots > Unclassified | place...
TGATACCCGGCGCGACAGTGCTGGCGCCCTGATTTACCCATGAAAGCCTACGAATTCGTCCTGCGCCATGTGGCATGGCCCCTAATCGACCTGAAGAATCATAGCGGCAGACTGCGTGAGCTGCGGCGTCTGGAGAAAACTCAGTGGCAGCCCGCCACGGTCCGCGCCGCCGGCCAGGCCCTGATGCTCCAGGAAACCATCGCCCGCGCTGCCCGCGACGTTCCATATTACCGTGAGCGCTGGGACAAGCTGCCGGCCATTCGGACGATCGCCGACTTGGCGCAGGTGCCCCTATTGACCAAGGCCGAGGTCCGCCAACACGCCGCCGCGCTCAAATCCAGCGCCTTCCTGCGCGATTCTCTCATCGAAGCCCGCACGGGCGGCTCGACGGGCGTCGCATTGATCGTGCACTTCGACGACGACTGCCAGCAGAAGCGCAACGCCGCGGCCTATCGCAGTAATACCTGGGCGGGCTGGAAGCCGGCCATGGAGGCCGGCGCACTGTGGGGCAACGCCCCCATCGCGAGGGGCTGGCGCGAGAAAGTGCGCCACTTCCTGAGCGAGCGGCTGGTCTACCTCGACACCGTCGACATGAGCCCTGCCGACATCGCACGCTTCATGGCCACCCTGAAACGCAAAGACATTCGCGCCATTTACGGCCATGCACATTCGCTCTACATGCTGGCCGTGTGCGCGCAGCGCGACGGCATCGAGCCACCGTCACTGGACGCCATTGTGTCCACGTCAATGGTGCTGCTGGACAACGAGCGGGCCTTCATCGAGCGCTATTTCAGCTGCAAGGTGACCAACCGTTACGGCTGCGAGGAAGTGGGACTGATCGCGTCCGAATGCGAACAGCACGACGGCTTGCATATCAACGACGATCACTTGGTCGTGGAGATTCTCGATGAGGCCAACCTGCCCGTATCCCCGGGCACGGTGGGAAAGATCGTCGTGACCGACCTGATCAATCACGGCATGCCGCTGATCCGCTACCAGATCGGCGACATGAGCAGCTGGATGGAAGGCGTCTGCAAATGCGGCCGCGCCATGCCGCGCCTCGCCAAGGTCGCCGGGCGTGTCGCGGATTTTCTCAAGCGCGGCGATGGCCGGCTGGTCGCCGGCGTTTCGCTGGTGGAGCGCACGCTCACGGCGATTCCCGGCGTGGACCAGATGCAGATCGTGCAGCCCGCCATCGACGACCTGCGGCTCAAGATCGTGCTCGCGAAGGGCCATGACGCGCAGGCCGCCGGGCGGCAACTCGCTACGGTGATGACGGAAGCGTTCGGTCCGTCGGTGCAATGCACGATCGACTTCGTCGCGGCGCTCGACCAGGACGCCAACGGCAAGTATCGCTTCGCGATCTGCCAGTGCTGACGCGGCAGCGCAATTGCTGGTCTGGCAGCCACCGATAGAAACTATCGAGATCCTGGTTTCGCAACGTCAAGGTAATAAGCGGTAATGCAGCAGGCACCGACCAAAGTCGCACTCGTGATTCGCTGGCCAACCGGCGGTATCCGCACGCACGTGAAGTACATCTTCAAGTACTTTCCGCCCGGCAAGTATCAGCCCGTGATCATCGCGCCCGATTCCCCCGAGACGCAGTTCCTGCTCGAAAACGTGCGCGATTTCAACCCCATTGCACGGCTGGTCAAGGAATCCAATGTCGGCGGCTTCGCCTCGGCGACACTTGCGGCCATTTTCAAGGATCGCGTGCGGCTGGTGCACAGCCACGGATTCACTTCGGGCGTGATGGCCTGCGCTCCGGCCGTGCTCGGCCGAGTGCCCCACATCGTCACTGCGCACGACGTGGTGACCGACGGACTCAAGCAGAAGCTCGGCAGCAGCGGCCAATTCGTGCTCAAGACGTCGCTGCGCCTCGCGACCATCGTGCACGCTGTGGGCAACGACGTGGCCGAAAACCTGTCGCTTCAGGTCACCGACGCCGCATGGCTCAAGCGCAAGGTGCGCGTCATCATCAACGGCGTGGACGTGCGGCAGTTCTCCAACGTCACGCCGCGCGCGTTGCGGCACGAACTGCAAATGCCCGAGGGCGCATTCATGATCGGCTACATGGGCCGCTTCATGGCGCAAAAGGGCTTTCGCATTCTCATCGACGCGGTGCAGAAGCTCGACCAGGAACTGCCGCAGAATCCCTTCGTCGTAGTGGCCGTGGGCAGCGGCGGGTTCATGATCGAGGACCAGGAATTAATCGCGAAGCGCGGACTGAGCCACCGCTTCCGCTTTCTGCCGCTGGTGGAAAATCCCGCCCCCACCCTGGCGGCGATGGACTGCCTGGCCATGCCGTCGCGTTGGGAAGCTTTCGGAGTGCTCGCCGCCGAAGCGCTCTGCCTAGGCGTGCCGCTAATCTCCAGCAACTGCATCGGCCTGCGCGAAGCGACCGCCGGCTCGCCGGCGAAGAACTTCGACGTCGGCGATGCGGCGCAGCTCGCCGCTGCCATCCGCGGCGAAATGAACAATCCAAGCCGGCGTGAGGCGCAAACCTATGCGCCCGAAGCAGTCCGGCGCTTCGACGTTGCGCGGTCGGCTCAGCAACTCGATTCGCTGTACGATGAACTCATTCACCGTGTATAGCTCCAGCTCCAGCACCGCAGCCAAAACGCGCACCCTGAAGGCGCTCGCCGGCAAAGTCCTGCGACCGCTCGTGCGCGCGTGCACCCAGCATCTGGCACGCGTGCTTATGTATCACCGCTTCAGCCGCGGCGACGAGTTCCGCCAGTTACGCATCGATGCTTTCGAAGCGCACCTCAAGTATCTGGTGAAGCACTACCGCCCTGCCCGCCTGGCCGACGTGGCGGCGCACTTCGCCGCGCGCAAGCCGCTGCCGCCGCGCACCGTGGCCATCACCGTGGACGACGGCTACAAGGATTTCTACGACGTGGCCTACCCGATCCTGCGCCAGTACAAGGTGCCCGCTACGGTCTACGTCGTGACCGAATTCGTCGGCGGCGGCTTCTGGCTGTGGTTCGATGCGATTCACTGGCTGGTGCATGCGGCGGCGCCGGGGCGTTATGAAATAACGAGCATCGGCAAGCGCATCGTCACTGAGCTCAACGACGCAGGTAGCCGCAATGCGTTATGGGAGGCGGTGGCCGACAGCGTCATCACAATGCATGCCGGCAATCGCTGGACAGCCATCCAGGGGCTCGCTGCGGCGCTTTCCCTGCAACTGCCGCCCACCCCTACCTCGGAGTACGCCGCGATGACGTGGGACGAGGTGCGCAAGCTGGACCGCAATTTGATCGAAGTTGGCGCGCACACCCGCACGCATCCGATTCTGTCGGCGTGTTCCCCGCAGGAACAAGAGCAGGAAATTCTAGGCTCGAAGCGGGAAATCGAAACGCAGCTCGGCAGTCCGGTCAACGCATTTTGCTATCCCAACGGCCAGGCGACCGATTTCACGCAGCACACCGTCGACATCGTCAAGCATTGCGCCTTCGACAATGCGGTGCTCGCCTATGGCGGCATCGCGGACGCTTCGGATGACGTGTTGAAGATTCCACGCATTTCTCCACCCGACGACATCGAGCAGTTCCGCAACTCCATCGACGGGTTGGAGCGGCTGATGCAGGGAATCAAGGGCAGGCTGCGCTAAGAGCGAGAGACCCGGCGCGCGACATGCGCAACGCCGGATATCGAGGCAGGAGGTCAGGCGGCGCGGCGGTCGCGCATGCGATGACGCACGCTCTGCACCCACGAGTCTTCGTAAAGGCTCCAGAAAATCTTGCGCGAGAAATTCCGGGCCGATTCAGCAAACCATGCGCCCGGCAACGTATTGCGCTCCACCATGTTCGCTATCCGACCCACCAGCGGCTCCGGCGGAAAGACTTTGCGCAACCAATCATTGATCTGCACGTCCATCACCAAGTGCGTGCGCATCTCGGTGCCGTCGTTGCGGACGTAGTGGCTCTTGGAGAAGTTCACGTAGTACATGTGGCCTTCCTGCAGGTACAGCGGCTTGCCGCCGACTACGAAGGCCACCTTCGGGCTGGTGAAGATCGGAATATGCAGGCGCACCTGGTCGAACGCATAATTCGCTACTTCCTCGAACACGTCGCGATGCGGACGGATGATGGTGCCCGGCTCCATACGCATGATGCGGATGCGGCCGTGCGGGCACTTGAGGGAATCGAGCAACTGCGAGGTGTACGGAAGCTTTGCGCAGATGGGGGTGCGCTGATACTTCCCCCATGTGCCAACGCGCTGCGAATCCACTTTGTCCATCGTGCCGTCGTGCGACACCAGCGGCACCGCGGTCCAACCGTCGGCCAGGGAAGGATCGTAGTGTCCCACCCAGGAATGCGCGGCTTCGAGCATCCGCACTTCCGCTTGCAACTGTGGGAGGTCCAGCTTGAACGGCAACCGGTCAGTCAAATCCACGAGCGTTTTCATCGCGCTATTCTCCACCTGATTTTAATCGCCGGGGTCTTCGCATCGGCTCGCTGCTTGAGTATCCGGGCAGATGCGATTTCGCGCGTTTTTTAGCATAGGCCCCTGGGGTTGTCGATTGGCCCTGCGGGGCACGCGACCTGCATCACATGAGTGACGCCGTAGCTATCAGTCGCGCTCCAAAAGCGTAAGGGTTTTCGACGAAAAACCAGCTTTTTCCGTGGTCTCCGCAGGGGGGCGGCGCGGTTCGCGCAAGCCCGAACGCACTGGATTCATGCTGTAAAGCGGCGCAGCGCGATCGCTAGCTGATCGGCGTGCTGCAGCCAGCGCACGCCTAGGCTGTCTTTGAGTTCACCCATCTCCTGGCGCATCTGCGGCAGTGTCGCGTGCATCTCGCGCACGCATTCGGCGATGTGGGCCGCAGTGGGCTGGGCGTACTTCGTCCCCTTCGAGAAGTAGTCGCGAATGGCGCGGTCGTCGGAGAGGATCAGGGGTTTGCTGACGGCCACCGACTCATACGCGCCGCACACCAGGCAATCGTCCTTCAGCGACAGGTCGATCACCGCGTCGCAGCGCTGCAGCAATCCCCAGTAGCTATCGTCTTCGAGGAATCCTGTGAATCCTACGTTGGCGGGAATGGGTTTGGGCAACTTGCTCTCGTGCTTGCGCCAATTTCCCGTCACCAGCAACTCCCATTGCGGCGGCAGCTGGCGAAATGCGTTTATGACTTCCGCCACCGGTTCATCGGCCGCATAAGTCGCGATGAGCACCGCAAGAAATTGGGCGTCGCTCGGGCAGTCCGCCCCGCGCGGGGTTGCAGGCAGTTTATCGGGCAGCACCTCGGGCGCGCCGCCCGCAGCGGCGACTTTCTCCGCCAGGAAGCGATTGGTCACTATGGTCAAGTCGGCAGCACGCAGCAGGCGCTGAGTCGCCCAGCGAACCACCCACGGCGCATGCGCATACGGCTCAATGGCGACGTTGTGCGCGTCGACGACCAGCGAGTAGCGAAACAGCGGCCTCAGCAGCCAGGCGATGAACGCCAGCACGATGGAAGGATTCTGCACCACCAGGCACTTGGGCCGTTCGCGGCGCAACACCTGGAACGTTCGCAGGCTCAACACCGTATAGCGCATCAAGCGCGAGCCCGCGTGGACGAGCGTGTACAGCTTCATGCCGAAATGGTCGGCCAGCACCGTCGTGCGGCGATGCTGCTCCCAGGTAATCCAGATCACATGATGCATCGAAGTGCCCGTTTTCAGTTCGTTGGGGTCGTGGCCGGCCGACGCCGGGTGCGCAGCGCAACACCCTTGTCGTACACCGCAGCGTACTTGCGCGCCATGCTCACGTCGCTGTACGTGCTTTCGAACAACTTTCGAGCGCGCGCTGCAAAGGTTGTGCGCAGCGCGTCGTTCTCGCAAAGAAAACGTGCCTGCTCGGCAAGTGCCGCGGGATTCTTCGCGGGCACCAGCACCGCAGCGTTCGCAGGCTTCAGCACTTCGGTAAGTCCGCCGACGTCGCTACACAGCAGCGGGGTTTTCAGGCACATTGCTTCCAGTGCCGTGTACGGCAGTCCTTCGTGCAGCGAAGGCATCATCAGCACGTCCGCGGCTTGGATGAAGTTGGCCGCATCGCGGCGATGTCCATAGAAGGAGATTCGCGCCGCGGCCACCGACTGCTGCGCCGCCTGCTTGAGACGGGCCTCTTCCGGTCCGCTGCCGACGATATGCAGCTTGGCACGGCTCGGCATCGTGGGCTCCCCCATGGCGTCGATCGCCACGTTCACGCCCTTGACGGGTTCGAGCCGCCCGACGACGACGATGTTGAAATCCGCCGGCCGCATGCCCTCAGGCGTGGCATGAGACTCCAGCGACAGATCGCGCAACCCATTGCCGATCACTTGGCTGCGGGCTGCCGCGCGCAAGCGGCTGGCGCGCCCATACAGCTCCTGCGTGACGAAGCACAATTGGGCGCGCAGCGCCATCTCGCTGGCGACTTCGAGCAAACCATAAATCCGATGCTTCGTGCGGGCGAGGCCGCGGCGTGGAATTCCGCTGTCGAATCCATGTACGGTCTTGACGCTCGCATAGTCTCGCTTACGCCCTACCAGCGCTGCAATGCACGTCATCTTGTAACCATGCAGGTGCACGACCTCGGGGGCGTACTTATCGATCAGGGCCGTAAACGCGGCGGCCTGCGACGACAGCGACGCGCCCGGCACACCGAGCACATCGACCGCGAGCCCGAATTCGCGGCTCTGCGCAGCCAGTTCACCTTCCTCACCCACGACGATGCGCACGTTCCAGCCGCTTGCGGGCAGCGCATTCGACAACATCAGGATGTGGCGCTCCACGCCGCCGAACACTTCCCCGGGCGATACGATGAGAACGGTGCGCATCGGAGCCGTCAACGCGCCGCCGCATTGCAAGTTCGGAACACGTGCCACCAGAAGCGGCGCGCGTCGAAGCGCAGATCGCGATCTGCGCACATTTCCGGGTACACGTTCAGGCGCGGCAGCCGGAACAGATCCGCCTCTTCGTTGATGCGGCCCGCCATGGTGGTGAACGCATTGCCGTAGCCCGACTCGCGCAGCGCGCGCACCGTGGCATCGGAAAAATCCGCGGTAGTGCCGTTGGGATAAGCGAACGAGACCACGTCGCGCTGCAATTCCCGCTCGATGATGCGCTTCGACTCCGCCACCTCCGCCCGCTGCACCGATTCGGGCTCCCTGGACAGGATGGGATGGTTAACGGTGTGCGAACCGATCTCGAAGACGGACTCACTCATGCTGCGGATTTCGTCCCAGTTCAGCATGACCTGCGGTTCGTAACGGCTCGCCATCCGCACCTGCTGGCGCGCATAGTCGATGGCACTGTCGCGCTCGCTCATCGTCAACGACTTCAACTCACGGTTCAGGCGCAGATACGTCGTACGCCGCTCATGCAGCGTCGCGAGCGAATGCACGCCGGCGCCCACGGCCGACAGGTCGAGCGCGGTGTTTTCCGCGGCGAAGCAGAAGTGATGCAGCTCGTGATACCAGAATGCCTTGCCGGTCTCGATGAACGCCGTGCTGACGTAGAGGATGGCGGGCACGTCCGCAGCGCGAAGGATCGGCAGCGCACGCTGCGCGTTATCGCGGTAGCCGTCGTCGAAACTGATGAGGAAGCGCGGCGCGGCGCCGTCGGCGCGCAGCGCACCGGGCGAATTCAGCGCGGAGGCACGCATCGGCTGCCAGTGCTTTTTCAGTTCATCGATGAGCGCCTTGAACAAGGCGTCGGGCATGGTCAGCCCCAACTCGTCCGGCGCATCGCCGATACGATGGAACGTAAAGGCATAAATTCCCGGCCTGCGCCGGTCGATGTTGAGCGCACCGCTGGCCGAACTCGCCGCGATCATCCCTTGCTGGACGAGGCGCTTGGCGCAGCGCGCGGATTGCAGGAGAAAGTGTTTCACGGCAGCGCGCTATGACCGCAGCACTTGGTCGTACAGCGACAGGTGATTCTCCAGCAGCCGTGTCACGGAGAATTTCTGTGTTATCGAGTACCCGGCCGCCGTGCCGACAGCGTGCGCCAGTGCCTGATCTTCGAGCACGCGCCGCAGTTCGCGCGTCAGCGCAGCGACGTCACCCATCGGATAGGTGAACCCCGTCCGGCCGTGGTCGACGATTTCCGGGTTGCCGCCCACGGCCGAACAGACGATCGGCCGGTCGGCACGCGCGTATTCGAGCAATGAATTTGACAGCCCTTCGGACTCGGAGGACAGCACGCACACCGCCGAGCCCGCGATCAACGCCGCGGGGTCAGCGACGCGCCCGAGAAACAGCGTCGAGTCGCCCACGTTCAGATCGGTCGCCAGCTTTTTCAATTCACCCAAATGGCCCGCATGCGCATCGTGGTGGTCGGCTCCCGCCATCACGAGCACCGCATCGGCCACGTGCGGCTTCACCGCCGCGAAGGCACTGATGAGATCGAAGATGCGCTTGATGGGACGCGCATTGGCGACGATTAGCACGATGCGCTGCGCCGCCGTCACCGGCAATTGCGCGCGTGCCACGTCGACCTGCGCTTGCGTCACTGCTACGGACTCGATGCCGTTGTAGATGACCGCAACAGCCGCGGGCAGATATTTCTCCTGCGCGACGACCACCCTCTTCACCGCCTCGCAATTGGCCACCACCTTGTCGACGAACATGCGGTTCAAGCGCAGCCAAGGTAAATTCCGCGGCGAATACCAGAAGCCCAGGTCGCGCCGCGACACGAGCACGCGCAGTCCCGCCGCCTTCAGCGGCAGCGGAAACAGGATGGCCGCGTCGTTGAAATAGATGTGCGCAAGACGAAAGCCGTCGCGCCGCGCGCGGAACGATTCGCGCAAGGCGATGCGCAGGCTGCGCAGACTGCGCATGCGCGTGATGCCCAGGTGGACGATTTCCGCCGACGGCAGATTCTTTTCCAGGAACTCGGAACGGTTGAGCACCAGGATGCGGATGGCGACGCCGCGCTGAGTGAGCTGCCGCAGCAGCAGCCACAGCTGCGTCTCCGTGCCGCCGGTTTGCGGACTCGGAAACCAGTCCAACACGAACAGGACGCGCTCCACGGCCGCCATGAAAGTCAACCGCCCCGCGGCTGCCAGATCACTTTCTTCTCGCCGCGCAGAAAGCTGACGAACGCCACGGCCCCGGCCCAATTTAGCAGCGCGAAATAATAGCAGTAGCGCGCGACGCTCCACTGCCCAAACTGGCGCGGGCTGGCAATGGCCAGTACCACCAGCACTGCAAACGCAACCTGCGCGAGCGCGGCAAGGCGATAGATGTCGCCCCCATCGAACAGCATCCAGTTCATTCCGGCGGCGGCGCCCAGCGGCAGGAAGCTGATGTAGCGCAGTACCTTGTGCGACCAGAGCTGCCAACTGAAGAGGCCGTAGCTCAGCGGATTGAGCAGTGAGCGCTTCTCCCACAGCGCCCAAAACGCGCGCAACGCGACGCGTACGCGCATCTTGTATTCGTCGGCCTGATTGCTCAGCGCATGCTCGGTGAGAATTGCGTCCGGTTCGTAGATCACGCGATGCCGCTGCTCGATGACCGCCAGCGGCAGCACGAAGTCAGGCAGCAGATCGGCCTTCATGGTTTTGTACAGCACACGGCGCACGGCATCGACGCCACCATCCACGCCGACAATGGAGCCGACGCGCGTTTCGGCGGCGCGCAACGCGTTCTCATAGCGCATGTAGGCGCTGCAGCCATCGCCGACGAGCGAGCCGTCAGCATTGACGTAGCGCATGCTGCCGGTGACATACCCGATGGCCGGGTCGGCGAAATTGCGCACGATCTTGCGGATGGCATCGGGGCGGTACACCGAGTTCGCGTCGGAGAAAACAATGATGTCGCCGCGCGCCTGCGGCACGGCGAAATTGAGCGCGGCAGTCTTGCCCTGGCGGGGCTGGTTGCGCAGCAGGCGCACGCGGCTGTCTTCCTTCGAGATCTCGGTAACGATCTCATCAGTGCCGTCGGTCGACTCGTCGGACACCACAAGGATTTCCATCAGTTCGGGCGGATAGTCCTGCGCGAGTTTGTTACGCACGGTTTCGCCGATGTGGTGCTTTTCGTTGTACGCGGCGGTGATGATGGTGATGCGCGGCAAGAAACCGTCGTCGCGCGCGACCTTGAGGCTGCGCAACCGTCCGATGAACACGACGAGCACCGGGTAGATCACGTACGGGTACAGGCCGAGGACCAGCAGACTCCAGAAAAGTGCTTTAAGCATGGTGACGACCCGCTAAGAAACCGATAACAGCGACGCGTCCCTGAGCACATCGCGCACCCGCCCGAAGCGGAAGTGCTGCATCAACCGGATCAATCGCGCCTCGCACTTGTCGATGTTGGTGTAGTGACGGAAGCGCGACAGCATGCTCGCATTGATCCGCGGCTGACCGTGATCGATCTCCCACGGATGCAGATAGAAAATGAACGGCCGCCGCAATGTGTGATTGAGTTTGTACAGCCCGGCCCGTGTCAGCCAGAACGGCAGCAGCCGGAAATAGCCGCCGCCGCAGACCGGCATGCGCAATCCGAAGTACGGCGCGGTTGACATCGGAAATTCAACAATGGACGCCCCCTTGGGCGTTTGGATGAGGGCCGGCACCTGCTTGGCGTCGGGGATGCCGTACTTATCGTGATGAATCGGAAATATGCTCGAATCGTAGAGGAAGCCAGCTTCCTTGAGGATGTCGAGCGCCCACAGCGAACGCTTCGTGATCGAATACGTCGAGGCGCGATAGCCGAGCACTGGAGCGCCGATGATGTCCTCGAGCAGCGCCTTGGACTCGCGCGTCTCGGCGGCAAAGATTTGCGGCGTCTGGTTGTAGACTAGATCATGCGACATCCCGTGGCTGGCCACCTCGTGGCCGCGACGGTGGATCTCGCGGATCAGTTCGGGACTCCTGCGCGCCACCCAGCCCAGCACGAAGAACGTGGCGTGAATGCCCTGCCTGTCGAAGAGGTCGAGCAGCCGCCGGGTACTGCCCTCGACCCGGTACTCCATGTCGCTCCACTGCGATTTGTCAATGGACTTCGCCAACGCAGCTACGTGGAAATAGTCCTCCACGTCAACCGTCATCGCATTGACGACAGTGACTGCGCTAGCTGCCATGAATCACTGCCCCCGGTCGACCTGAAAGTCATGCATGGGTAGCGCCGTGCGCGGCGTGCCGTGCGTATAGGCGAGCGACAGCCAGATCTGGTTTTCGGTGTAGTCACCCGCCGGAACGTCGCTGCTGCGGCGGAAATGAGCGACCGTCGCGTCGAGCGCCAGCGTGCTCGACAAACGCCAGCGCAGCGCAGCGCGGGCGCTGATGTCCTCGTAGTCGCCCTGCGTCTCGAAATCACCGCTGGCGTACGCACCATTCAGAGTGAGCGTGGAGCGTGACGACAGGTCGCGGCGAAACTGCACGCCGACGGTGGTCAGCGTCTGCTCCAGCGCGGTGGCGTCCTCGTAAACACGATTCGACCAGCCGGCCGACACCGATACACCTGTACGATTGCGAGCAAAGCGCCAGCCCAATGTCGCATAGTCGTTGGTGAAAGGCTGCGGCGTCTGCCGGCCAGGCACCGCATCCAAGCCGATGATGTTCCCAGCCTGATCGGCGGAGAAGGCGCTGCCGGAATTCGCGAATTCGCGCCCCGCCGTCAATGTCGCCGTCGATGAGGCTGTCAAGCGCCGCGCCGCGTCCAGCCGGAACAACAGGCTGTCTTCGGTATCGACCGCCGCGTCGCGGTCGATCTGCGTATAGCCGAGATCCACCGACAAGTCGGTGCGCGCACCGCTGATGTCATAGCGGCCAAACGCGTCGAACTGATCGTAGTCGGCATTCAAGGCCGCCTGGTCGTACTCCACCTGTTGCTGGCGCGCATGGACCGACACCGTGCTGGCACCCGACAACTGCCGCAGCAGCGACAGCTCGCCGGAGAGGGAATCGGAATCCAGCGGACGATCCTCATAGTTTGTCAGCGAATAGCGCGCACCGAAGCGCAGGCGCGTGCGCGAACCGAAGGCTGCAGTGAGATCCGGTCCGGTGCTGAAGAAATTAATGTTCTCGCGATTGTCCGGGGTGAGCGGCGAGAACGGGTCGCCGAGCACCTGGCCGAAATTGTCGGAGACGACCCACTCGACGCGCTGCGGCACGAAGCCGAAGCGCGCATTGCCGGCGAAGTTGCCGAGCAGCTCGGAATCGAATGTGTCTTCCAGGTATTCGGCATAGGAAAAATTGCCGATCGCGTCGGCCTGCAGGCGCGAGCTGTGCTGATCCAGCGAGAAGTGCAACTCGGCGGCCGCAATATTCTCATCCACCTCGTTGGTCGAGGTGCGGCGGATGTTGTCGCTGTGTCCCATGCCGAGGCTGGCGTCATATGCGACGTTGGCGGCGCTCACGACCGTGGCGGCGCTGGCCAGCAGCGTCGCCGATGCGCACGCGACGGCCCGCATCCCAGTGCGATTCTTGGTCATACGTTGTCCCGTCCCTTCTGTCTATTTCAGTGTTATGGACTGGCCGCAGCGGGCTCGGCATCGCCGTAGGAACCGTACCCGTAGTAGCCGCTCGAGGGCGCCGCCTCGCTCTGATTGAGAATCAGGCTCGTAGGCTTGTTCTCGCCGATGAGATCGAGGGCGTCGTTCACGGCGCTGCGCGAGGTGAATTCGGCGCGCACCACCATGACGACCTGGCCCACGACTTCGACAATGGCGCGCGACTCGGTCGACAGCAGCAGCGGCGGCGAATCGAACAACACGATGCGGCCGCGCGAAGCGCCGAGGATCGAGACGATCTGCTCCATGCGTTTGCTCGACAGCAACTCGGTCGCATTCGCCACCTGCTTGCCGGCGGGCAGCAGGCTCAAGCCGCGCACGTCGGTGGGGAGGATGAACGAATCGGGGTGCAGTGTGCTATCGCCCAAAAGATCGAGCAGGCCGCGTTCGGCTTGCAGGCTGAAGATGCGCGTGAGGTGTGGCTTGGCGACGTCGGCGTCGACCAGCAGCACTTCCATGTCGCGCTCGAGCGCCATACTCAACGCGAGGTTGACGCTGGTGAACGTCTTGCCTTCGCCGGGCAACGCGCTCGCGAGCATGATGAGATGGCCGTTCGGCACGGGTGTCGCGGATTTACCCAGCGCCGCGGCGACCAACGGGCGCTTGACGTGCTGATACTGGCTGGCGATCTGCCGCTCATAGGCCGCCGGCGGCATGAGCTCTATCGCGCGCAACTGCGCCTTGTCGATATGGACGATGCGGCTGGGCGATTCGCGCTGTATCGGCGCTTCGGGTGCGGGACGGCGTTCCTGTGTTACGGATTGGGCCGGCGGCATCAATGGAACGGTCGGCGGCGATCGCAGTGTCGGCGTCGGGGCGACGGCGGGCGAAGGCGTCGCGGCACGCGATTCCTGCAGTTTCTTCAGAGCGCGTTCGACAAGGCTCATTGAATCACCTTACGCTGCCGAAACCGGCAACCGGACTCCCATCCGGCTCAATATCAGGACGCCCACACAGACGACGAACAGCGCGAATACCAGCGCCGAATAGCGCCAGTACGAGCGATACCGATTCACTTGCTGCTGCTCCAGCCACGCCATGCTGATGGCGCCCAATACCTGCAATCCCGTGTAGTCCGCCAGCGAGCGCGCCGACGTGAACACCGGGCGCAGTTGATGCAGCAGGAAGGCGACACCCGCGCCAGCGCCGAGCGCAACGACGAACACGACGAGGATTAGCAGTGTGCGCTTCGGCGACGTGGGCTTGAACGGCGCACTCGCCGGCTCGATGACATCGAAGCGCACCGATCCGCTGCTGCTCGCTTCTTCTCCCAGCCGCGATTTCTCCAGCCGCTCGACCAATGCCGTGTAGTTGGCCTTGGTAACCGAGTAATCGCGGTTGAGCCGCGCGTATTCCGCTTCGACCTGCGGCATGGTGTCGAGCATCTTGCGCAGTTCGGCCACCTTGTTCTGGTGATCCGTCAGTTCGCGCCGCAGCGAAGCGATTTCCACTTCTGCCTGGTTCAGCGCCAGCTGGATGCTCTGATACACAGGGCTTGCGCTGGCGCCGCTGGCCGCCGCCGCGTTGGGATCGCCGCGCTTTAGCGCTTCAATCTCCGCAGTGCGCCGCTGCTTCAGCTGCACGAGCGTTTCGCGCGCCGCAATCACGTCCGGATGCTTGTCCGTGAAACGCAGCAGCAGTTCATCCAGACGCGCCTGCGTCTCCTTGATGCTGGACATGGTATCGCCGCCCGCCATCCGGTTGCCGCCCCCGGGCGTGTTGACGATGCCGGACGCCGCCGCGATGGGCGCTTCGCCGCGCAGCTGGCGCTGCAATTCTTCGCGGCGCGAGGTCGCCACAGCGAGCAAGGACTGAGTCTTGGTCACGGCGTCCATTTCGTTCTGCAACCGCACGAAGTAGCCGCCCTGCTCGTCCGGCATCAGGCCGATATTGCGCTTCTTGAATTCCGCCAGGCTGTCTTCGGCCACCCGCAGGCGCTGCTCGAGATCCTGGATCTGACCCCCCAGGAACTTCTGCGCGTTCTGCGAACCGGTGCGCTTGCCGCCCAGGGTATTTTCAATTAGCAGGTTTTGCAGGATCTGCACCACCTTCAGGCTGCGGTCGCGCGAAGTGTCCTTGTATTGGATGGCGTAGATGCTGCCGGCCGAATCGCGATCACCGCCTTCCGAGCCGGCGACAGTCACGTTCAAGTCGATGCGGTCGCGCAAGTCGTTGAGAATGCGCAGGCGCTGCTGCGGCGTGGCGGTGCGCATATCGAGCAGGCCGACTTCCTGCGCAACCGGTTCGAGTTGCGGCGCGGACAGCAGCGACTGTCTCACGAGATTAAGCTGTACATTAACGTCTTGATCGAGCGTCAGGCCTTGCAGCACTGGCTTCAGTGCCGTCTTAGTGTCGACGAATACGCGCGAACCGGCTTGGTACACATCGGGCATCACGAAGACGGCCGTCCAGCCCACCACGGCGAAGACCCACGCGGCGATCAGTGCATGGCGCCGGAAACGCCACGAGCCCTTGATCTGATCGATGATTTGTTCGAGCAGCTCTTTCATGGTCTAGAACCGTGACTCCGGAATCACGATGACGTCACCCGGCTGCAGAGCGTAGTTCTGGCGCATGTCGCCGTCGTTCACCAGCGAGGAGAGCTTCACCTTGATCTCGGTGGACTTGCCATTCACGTTGCGCATGATCTTGGCGCGATTGCCCGCGGCGAATGGCGCGAGGCCGCCCACGGCAAGCACTGCATCTAGCACCTTCAGCCCATCGCGATAGGCTATAGACTGCGGACGCAGCACCTGACCGATCACTTTCACCTGGCTGAAAACGCTGTTGGGTTGCGTGACGATGACGTTGATCTGTGGCGAGCGCACGTACTCGCCGAGTACTTTTTCGATGTCGCGCGCCAGCAGCGACGGCGTCTTGCCCACAGCCACCATGTCCTCTACTAGCGGCGTGGAAATTTTTCCGTCCGGGCGCACCGGCACGGTCGCGGTAAGTTCGGGATTGCGCCAGACAAAGATCTGCAGGGAGTCGCCGGGGCCAATCACATAATCGTCGCTGACTTTGCTTTCGGCCGGCGCGATGGGGATCGCCGGCGTCGGTGTGGCGGCAGGTAACGCAGCAGCTCCGGCCTCGGCCTGTGAAAACATGACTGAAGCCATGAAAATCAACGGGATACAGACCAGCGTCAATAGCTTGCCAAGCAAAAGTGGAGAATTGACGCGCATTGCGAACAGCATCCGGTTAAGAACATCGTGCCGGCGGCCAAGCCGCCGAATAGTGTCAAGAGTATCAGATGCCTGTGGCATCTGATCTGGGCAGGAAGGGACGGCGGCGGGGTAGTGCATACATGAACCCTTCAACCGCCCAACTCGGCCAATAGTTTCAGCGCCTCGGCAGCGCTGGCGAAGTCGGGGGTACCGCGGGTAATTTCGGCCAACTCGCGGCGCGCGGCCTCGCGCTGGCCCGCCTGCGCCAACGCAGCGGCGTAGTGATAGCGGATGTCGGGATGCGCCTTGGCCCCTGCCGCCGCCTTCTGCAGTATCGGCAGTCCCTGCGCGACATCGCCACCCTTCACGAGAATCCAGCCGTAGGTATCGCCAATCGCAGGCGTTTCCGGCGCCAAAGCGTAGGCGCGGTACGCCGTTGCGGCTGCGCGGCCATCGCTTTTCTGGTGATACAGCCAGGCGAGATTGTTGAGCGCCATCGCGTTCGGACGATCTGCGGCAATCGTCTGTTCGTATTGCGCAATCGCGCGATCCGTCTGGCCCGCGGAGGCATACGCTTCCGCCAGAACCATGCGTGTCGCTGCATCCTTGGGTTGACGCTGCAGCCACGATTCGAGGGGTGCGGTGGCGTCAGGCAGGCCGCCCAAATGATTAGCGCGATAGGCACGCACGGCCGCGGCGCCGGAGGGTGCCAGCTTCGAGGCGGTCGCATAGGCCAGCGCCGCATCCTTATACGACTTGGCGTTCATCGCGACGTCGCCGTCCAGCATGGCGACGGAGGCGTTGTCTGGATGCGCCTTCTTCAGCTCCGCAACCCGGGTTGTCGCCGCGTCACGGTACCCTTCGCGAAGATCGAGCAGGACGAGCGCGGTATTCGCCTGCACCGACTCCGGATGCGCGACCAGCAAGGCCGATAACGTTTCGCGCGCCGCGCCGTTGTTCCCGAGCGCAAGCTGAGCGCGAGCCACACTCAATCCATACGCCGAATTCGCCGGATCTTTGCGGGAAGCCACCCTGAACCAGCCTAAAGACTCCTCGAAACGACCTGAGTCCAGATAGAAGCGACCGAGCTCATTGGCCGTCGCCGCATCGTTTTCGGCAGGCACTAGCAGTTCCCGGATCAGGTCGTCGGCCTCACGCGTTTTCTTCTGCTGCATGTACAGGCGCGCCAACACCAGCCGCGGTCCGACGGCCGTCGCATCGGACGCACGAATTTCCTCCAGCCGCTTGCCGGCTGTCGTAAGGTCGCCGGCGCGTGCCGCTATTTCCACCTGCATCATGCGCGCCGTCATATTGGCAGGGTCGACGGCCAGCGCCCTGGCGACGGCATCGGCCGACGCCTTGGCATTGCCCCCTGCAATCTCGACCCGCGCCTGGCTGAGCAACGTCGCGACATCTTTGGGCTGCTCGGTAACGGCGCGCACAAGCAAACTGCGTGCGCGCGTGAAATCGCCCTGACGCGCGTAGAACGCACCAGCCAGCTTCAACAATGCCGCGTCTTTCGGCGACGCCGCAACCATGCGTTCGATCTCGGCGCTTGCTGCATCCGTGCCTTTCGAAGCGCCGATAGCGGTTAGCAGCAGGCTCTCGCGACGTGTCTGGCCGCGCGAAGTAGGCACAGCGCGCAGCATGTCAGCTGCTTTGTCGTGCTGACCGCCACTGATGTAGGCCATCGCCAGATCGAGCTTGAGATTGGCGTTGGTTGGTTGCGCGGCAACGCTGCGCTCCAGCAGCGCAATCGCGGCCGCGTCGTCGCCGCGCTGCAGATTAGCCCAGCCCAGCAACGCATCGAGCTGCGGATCGGCCGTCTCGCCCTGTTGAATAGGTGACAGCACCTGCATGGCGATGTCGGGGCGCTGCAGTTGCAAGTTCGCCCGCGCGAGTAATTTACGCGCTTCCAGATTCTCCGGCGAAAGGCGCACGACATCGGCAAGCTGCGTCTCGGCCTGATTCAGATTTCCCTGCGCCAGCAACGCCGCGCCCAGCAGCATTCTCGCACCGACCAGATCGGGTGCTCCGGTGACCACCTTCTGCGCTTCCGCCACGGCGGCAGCGTAATCCTGCCTCACCATTGCGAGACGCGCAGCAAGCAAGCCGGTCAACGGCGACGATGGCGCGCGCTCCGCCAATTCCTTGTGCGTCCCCTGCGCGCCGGTCAGATCCCCCACTGCGAGCTGCGCTTCAGTGAGCGCCGCTAGCGTCATCGCATATTGGCCCGCCGACAATTGACCGGCAGCATGTTCGCGCGCTGACTTCAACGATTGGATCGCGGAGCGATAGTCGCCGCGCCGGGCGAGTATGGATCCCTGCAACAGCGCAGCAGCCGCATCATTTGGGTTTACAGCAAGGGCGGCCTGCAACTGTTGCAGACTTTCATCGGACTTGCCTTGCGCGCTCAACGCTTCGGCAAGACCGATATGCGCGCGCGATGCTTTTGCGTCGAGCGAAATGGCTTTGTTGAAAGACTCGGCCGCCTTGTCTGCCTCATTCATTCCCAGATGTGCCAGGCCGCGGTACGTGGCGAGATCAGCCTCGGGCAGCTTCAGTTCGCCCGAGTCGATGAGTGACAGCAATTGGTTGAATTCCCGCAGCGCGATCCGCGTCTGCGCGATGAGCGGGTGAGTTTGTTCCGGCGTGGCGCCATGCTGCGTCGCGAGCTGCAAGTCCTTTTCCGCCGACTTCGGCTCGCCCATCCGCAGGGAAATCTGCGCCATCAACAGATGGGCGCGCACGTTGCCGGGCTCGGACTTCAGTGCGTTCTGCAAGTCGATGGCGGCGCCGCGATCGTCGCCGGATTCGATCCTCTGCTCGGCACTAGCGATGCGCTTGTCGACGCTCACCAGCCAATTGCAGCCGCCGACTGCGACCAGGCCGCAAACGGCGACAATGGCTGCGAAACATCGCAGGGATGTGCTCATAAATGCGCGCCCTTGGGAGTCGGGGAGGAAATCGATTGCGATGCGTCGACCGCATCCATGAAATCCGCCAGCGCTGCACGCGCCGCTCGGCAATCGGGAATGCAGGCGGAGCGGGCAGCGACAACGCGCGACAGCGGGGCACCGATCAGCGACCGTAGGCCGTATGAAAACCCAGCGACTGCGCCGCGATTCGTGACTGCACCGCCGACTTGATAGAAGTACCAAATGACCGCAGTCCCCGCTTTATCCTCTACCACCGCCTCGATTTTAGGTACGGCACCGGCGAGACGCGCCTGTGAAACCAGCTGCGTCTCATGGCCGACGACAGAGTTGGCATAGCCGGCCAGCTGCCTGCCCGGTTCCTGCGACAAATACGCCGCTGTGTACATGACGACATGTCGTCCGCCCGATGCATAATTGCCCCAGCGAGCAACATCCGCACCCGCGAACGCCGGCTTCCAGTCGTCGCGGTCGATCTGGGCGCCCGGGCCCTGCCATTGTCCGGGATTCAAAGGCAGCAACGCCGCCGGCGCCGCTGCCGCCCTGACAGGTACGAGCAGATTCCAGACGGGCACCACTGCCAAGGCGATCAGCCCTAACAGCGCACATCGCGTCAGTACCTCCCGCGACACCACCTCGATGGGGACCGCGACGCGAACTACTTCGGCATCTTTGGCTGGCAGGCGCCGCGCGATCACAAGGAACAGAGTCATCATGACCGCAAACACCGCCCAGCCGAATCGATAGTGCTCGACACGGACCAGATAGTGATGCATGTCCGTCAGATAACCGGCGAGGATGATGGCGTATACGCGCACCCAGTTGGACAGCGCGGCAAGCACTGCTGCGAAAACGACGAGCGAAACGCGGACTCTAATCGAGTCGTCGCTCATCTCGCCGTACAACGCCGCCAGCGCGAGCGCGACAATGAAGAAATGCAGGCCGCTGCAGCCGCCCGCGATCTCGAAAATGCCCGCCGCGAGATGCACAATGTTGCCGTCCACGTAGGCATTGACGTGCGTGAGCTTGAGCAGCACGTCGGTGGCGACCACCGTCGCCGACTGCAAGACGGAATTGATGACGTCCCAAATCGGCACAGCGAAAAAAAGATAGCCGATTGCAAATGAGCAGCGCAGCGCGATGCGCGGCCCTAGCGCAGCGCAAATGGCGAGCCACATGAGCACCGGCATCAGCGCTTGGTGCGCCGACTGAATGCCGGAGCGCAGCGCGACGAGCCAGACGCCAGCGACCGCGATCAGGGCCGTCGCCGCGAGCAGGTTCGATTGCGGCACCACGTCCTGCACCCGATGACGATTGCGGATCAGCAGCCAGAAACAGATGGCGAGAATCAGATATCCATGGCCGTAGGTGTCGCTATCGCTGGGTTGCCACTTGGCAAACATGGAGAGCGTCGTCGGCCAGAACAACGCCAACGTCGCGACCATCAGCAGCATCTGCACCGAAACAATGCCCCACGCGCCCGCGCACAGTCGGGTGCGCAATAGCGGCTGCGCTTTGGCCGAGAGCGTCCGATCTTCCATCTTCACTGCACCCTGATCCCATACTTCTCCATGAGGTCGTACAGCGTCGGCCGGCTCACGCCGATGAGTTCGGCCGTGCGCGAGATATTCCCGTCTGTGATCGACAGCGCCTGCCGGATCGCCTGCCGCTCGGCGCGCGTGCGCACTTCCTTGAGATTGAACAGCAGCGTGCCGTCGACGGCTTCGCGCAGGCCGAGATCCTCGGGCGTGATCAGCGATCCCTCCGCCATGATCATCGCCGTCTTCACTTTGTTCTCAAGCTCACGAACGTTACCCGGCCACGAATAAGCCTCCAGCGCGGCCACGGCTTCTTCGGTGAAGCCGCGTTTGGGCCGGCCGTGCGTGCCGCCGAACTTGCGCAGTAGCGAATTCGCCAGCACGGTCGCGCCGCCCTGGCGGTCGCGCAACGGCGGCACGTTCACCGTCACTTCGCTGATGCGAAAGTACAGATCCTCGCGGAACTGCTGCTGGCCGATGAGGGCTTTCAGATCCTTGTTGGTCGCGCACACGACGCGCACGTTCACCGGAATTTCCGTGCGCCCGCCCACGCGCTCGATGACGCGGCCTTGCAGGAAGCGCAGCAGCTTCGCCTGCAACGGCAGCGGCATGTCGCCGATCTCATCGAGGAACAGCGTGCCGCCGTCGGCGCTCTCGACTTTGCCGATGGTCTGCTTGACCGCGCCGGTGAACGCGCCCTTCTCATGTCCGAACAGTTCGCTTTCCAGCAATTGTTCTGGAATCGCCGCGCAATTGATGGCAACGAACTTGCCGCTCTTGCGCATGCTCTGAGCGTGCACCGCGCGCGCCAACAATTCCTTGCCGGTGCCGCTCTCGCCGAGAATCAGCACCGAGACGTCCACCGGCGCGATCTTCTCGATCATGCGGCACACTTTGAGCATGGACTCGTCGGTGGCGATCATGCCTTCGAACGGCGAATTGAACTGATTCTCGCGCAGCTGCCGGTTTTGTTCTTCCAGCGCGTGCATGTTGAAGGCGCGGCCGACGATGAGCCGCAGCACGTCGGTGTCGACCGGCTTCTGGTAGAAATCGTAGGCGCCGAACGAAACGGCGCGCACCGCGTTGTCGCGGTCGTTGTTGCCCGTCACGACGATCACTTTGGTTTGCGGCGAAATGCTGAGAATTTCCTTGAGCGTCGCCATGCCTTCGGTCACGCCCTCGGCGTCTGGCGGCAAACCCAGATCCTGCAGCACGACGGGCGGCTCGAAGCGGCGCAGTTGCGCCAGCGCTTCGCTGCGCGTCGCCGCCATCAACACTTCGTGTTCGTCGAAACACCACTTCAGCTGCTTCTGCAGACCGACGTCGTCTTCAACGATCAGCAATTTCGGTTTCGCGTCGCTCACTGCGAATCACTCCCTGCGCCGAGGTCGATTTGCCGACATGCAGTTGTTCCCCAATGATTATTCGTTTTCGGCGGCAGCCAGCGGCCCCGACGAAGATATCTGCAGCGGCAGCGTAATGGAAAAGATGGTGCCGCACCCGGGACTACTCTGCACTTCTATGTGGCCTCCCAGCATCTGCACATACTCACGAGTCTGATATGCGCCGATTCCCATGCCTTTCGACCCCTTGGTGCTGTCGAACGGCCGGAACAGGCGCTCCCGGACGAACTCAGGCTCCATCCCCTGCCCGGTATCGCTGATGGTGAGAGCGGCCACGTCGCCGGCAGTTCCCAATTGAACGCGCACCGAGCCGTTTTGGGTCGCATCCTGTGCATTGCGTATCACATGCTCCACCACGGCCCCGAGCCGGTCCGGGTCTGCCTTGACGAAAATGGCGCCACTGCCGCTGCGTTCCAGCACCGGCACGGGCTGACGCATGCTGCAACGACTCACGGCATGGGTCACCAGCTCATCCAGGCGCACATTGGGCGACGGGGCTGCCGCAGCCGAGTCGCGCAACTGCTCGATCAGGCGGGTCATGCGCTCCACCGCGTTGGCGATCGTGCCGATGGCATCGTCGATGAATTCAGGGTTGCGCTTGTGGCGCTCCGCATTCACGACGACCAGTTGCAGCTGCGCGATGGAGTTCTTCAGGTCGTGCATCATGAACGCGGTCAACCGGTTGTAGGCCTCGAATTGGCGGCTCTCCGCCAGGCGGAGATCGGATTCGCGCTGCGCGAGTTGCGTGGCGACGTGGCGGCCCACCGTCTTAAGCAGGTCGCGATCCTCGTACGTCAGATCGAACGGCGGCGGCGGATCGTACAGTACGAAAAAGCCGGCCAAGCGATCCAGCTCCAGGATGGGCGAGATGATGCGCAGCGCACCATTGTCGCGAATCCATCCCGGCAGTTCGATGTTCTGGTACACATCGGGCTGGCGGCGGTATTCCTGCAGATCGATGATCCATTGCCGCTGGCGGATGAAGCGCACCAGTTCGCTGTTGACGCTGATCGGCATGATGCCGCTCACCGAATCCAGAACGATGGGCCACGCGGCGGACGGCACGAACTGCCGCGCTTGTTGGTCGCTCACGAAGAGAATGCCGCCGGGACTGCCGAAGATCTGCGCCACCGCTCGCACCGCCGTGCGGCGAACATCTTCCTCAGCCGTCGATGACAGCGTCGCGATGAAGCGCAGCCACTCGACCCTGTAATCGTATTTATTGCGGTAGAAATGTTTGCTGATGAAGACTGCGGTCTCGCGCCGCAACGTCCCCGAGGCGATCACAATGACAAGCACCACGATGGCGCCAGCGAAGAACAGGATCTGACCCACGCGGCCCCAACTGCCGCCGAGATCGCGCACCACGTATCCGCCAAGCGCCATGACGACGAGATACACACCGACGGCCACGAACGTCGTCGTATGGAACACCACCTGCCGCGACACGAAGATGTCGAGGGACCAATGCGGATTGCGCCGCGCAGCCAGCGCGATCAGCGGCACGGTGAACGCGTTGATGAGGCCACGCGCGTTCCAGGCATCCGCCGAGATGCCTCGCACCAGCTCCGCCTGCGAATACAGGAACAGGTCGTACGCAAATGCGGCACCTACACCGATGACGAAGTAGCGCAGCGTGCGCCGCGCGGTGAGTGTCGAATTGCGATAGATCTGTTCGAGCAGCACCAGTCCGATGAGCGCAAGTGCCAGGCCGGCCCGCGACACCAGCAATGCGGGCTCGCTAAGGTTCAGGCCCATCCGAACCAGCACTGGTGCGGCGATGCCTGCGATCAACAGCCCCAACCACAAAACATGCGTCGTGACGATCAGGATGCGTGGCGCTGCGGCGCTGGCGAGTTCGGTGAGCACCAGCAACCATGACGCGTCCCGGCCGACCTCGGCAACGTAAATGAGCAACAGAGGCATCTGCCCCATATGGCTTTCCGCTGCCAAGACGAAGCCCCACAACGAGGTGACGGCGCTGGCGCCAATCAGCCGCGCCCCCACCTGCCGTCCTTGCCAGCTCGTTATGAGCAGAGCAGTGAGCACAGCGAAACTCAGTCCGGCGACGCCGTAACCGGCGGTCCCCAGGGTGTTCATGGGGTACTCATTGTGTATTCAAGGATGGACGCAGTTTGATGGGAAACAATCAACGAGCGCCTTTGCCCCACACGATCACCTCGACGGTTTGCAGGATGATCGCCAGGTAGAACAGCAGCGTGTGGTTCTTCACGTAGAACAGATCGTACTGAAGCTTCTCGATCGCATCCTGTTCGGAAGAACCATACGGATAGCACAACTGCGCCCAGCCGGTGATACCTGGCTTGATAGAGTGGCGTTCGCGATAGTACGGAATGCTTTCGTTGAGCTGTGCGACGAACTCGGGACGCTCCGGACGCGGACCGACGAAACTCATCTCGCCCCGCAACACGTTGAGGATCTGCGGCAGCTCGTCAATGCGAGTCTTGCGGATGAATGAGCCTATCGGCGTGACACGATTGTCGTTCTTCTGCGCCCACTGTGGCTTGCCATCGCGCTCGGCGTCCTCGCGCATGCTGCGGAACTTCAGCAGCTTGAAGGTCCGGCCGCTCTGGCCGACGCGCACTTGGCGATAGAAAATCGAAGCGCGTGGACCCTCGGTGATCTTGATCGCGAGCGCGGTCAGCAGCATGAAAGGCAGCGCAACTGCCAGCAGCGCAAGGCTCGCCAACACGTCGAACGCGCGCTCCATCGTGCTGTGGATGCGGCCTTGCCGGAAACCTTCGGAAAATATCATCCAGCTCGGGTTGAGCACGTCCAGCCGCACCTTGCCGGTCTCACGCTCCAGGAAACTGACCAGCTCGACGATATCCACGCCGTCCAATCGGCATTCGAGCAACTGATCCATCGGGAACTGGCGGCGTCGGTCATCCATCGCCACGACAATCTCATCCACGCGATGTTGCTGGCACAGCGCCAGCAAGTCCTCGGTCACACCCAGCTTGGCGGAGTCCGCCACGCCATCGGGCTCGTCGCCGTCGGCAGGCACGAAGCCGATCGCAATGAATCCACGACGGTCCGAACGCCGCCGCAGGCGCGCGATGCTCTGTCCGCGCTTGCCAGCGCCGTACACAAGTACGCGTCGCTTAAAGATATCCTCGTCGACGACTTTGTCGAACACGACGCGCACCACCATCGCGCCGACGAAAGCGATCAGCGCAGCCACCAGCAGCGCACCGCGGCCGATCTGAATGCCCGGAAACAGATAGAACAGAACAGCGATGACCATGGTGCCGCCAAGCATGCTGGCCGCGACGCGCGCCAGTAGCCCGACGAGACGCGAGCGCTGCCGTGCGTTGTACAGACCCATCGCTGTCATGCTGATGAACATCACCGCCGCAAACAGCAAGGCGCGCGGAAAAACGGGGCCCCAGAACCCTGGAGCGGCAGTCAGCTGGGGATCGAAGTTCAGGTAAACGGCGCCATAGGGAGCAAGCAGGAAAACCGATGCTTCGAAGAAAGCCAGCATGGCCAGCGGTAGCTGCCAATAGTGTTGAAATATTCTTATTGCCACAAGATCCGTCGCCTCGTCGATGATTCCCGATCCGACTACCGCCCTGATTCCAGGCGAAAAATGCGAAGCCATCCGCAACTCGCCCCACCCAAGCGGAGCGCAGTCTAATCACATCCCCTTCACTGTCGCGTGAAAGGCTTCACAGCCATACTGTTAAATTGCCACCCGGACGCCAATAGGGCGAAGGGGCTCGCAGGACAGCCTATGTCTAATTGACAATCATTCGCGTTTGCATCTAGGATGGCCCTCATTGCACCGCCAACGAGGAAAGCCCGTCAAATGTACGTGTGTCTATGCAACGCCATCAGCGATCGGCAGATTCGTGCAGTCGTGGAACGCGGCGCCGGATCGCTCGCGGAAGTTCAGGCGCATCTGCCGGTAGGTAATTGCTGCGGTTCCTGCCAGGACTGTGCCCGCACTGTGATCCACGATCACGTCCACGCTTCTTCTTCTCGCGCCACGGCGGCCTGATCGACCGCATTCGCCATGCGGCCGCAACTGGGGACTCGCTGACTCCCCGCCCAGTCGCTGGCCTCCATATTTTTTTTGCGCGCTACAAGTTGCCTCCTCCGTCGCGCTCCCCCAAGATCCGTCCTTTTGCGGCTTCTTCCGCGCGGGGACTTACGATGCAAGGCAATCCCATCATCATCCGGCATCTGAATATGGTGCTGAAAAACGAACTTACCTCGATTAATCAGTACTTCCTGCACTCGCGCATGTTCGACAACTGGGGGCTGCGCCGCCTGGGCGCGCACTCTCGCGCCGAGTCCATTGATGAGATGAAGCATGCCGACAGGCTGATCGAGCGCATTCTGTTTCTCGACGGTCTGCCGAACTTGCAGGATCTGGGCAAACTGCTGATCGGTGAAAGCGTCAAGGAAGCGCTCGAGTGCGATCTCAAGCTGGAAATGCAGGCGCATCCGGATTTGCGCAGCGCGATTGCGGATTGTGAAAAGGCAGGCGACTACGTATCGCGCGAAATCTTCGAGCGGATTCTGGAATCCGAAGAGGAGCACATCGACTGGATCGAAACGCAGCTCGGCCTGATTGAGCGGGTGGGGCTGGAGAATTACTGCCAATCGCAGTTGAAGCTGGAAGACTGATCCGACTCAACTGATCTTCTTTGAGGCGATGTTGGACAGAGCGCTGGTGTTGCCCGTAGCGTTCACGGCGATGACGGCGAAGTACCACGTCGCTGCGCCTAGATTTTCCACGACGTAAGTGCTGACGGACGGATTGGAGACAGCGATCACCTGATTCAGTGCGTCCGCACTCGTGCCATAGAGAATCTGGTAGCCGGCGAGATCGTCGAGCGCCGTGCCGTCGACATTCGTCGTTGGCGCCACCCATGTCAGCGTTGCAACGCCGGTGCCGACTGGCAGGGGGTCGGTTGAAGTCGGAACGGCGGTCACGACAATGCTGAACGGCGCCAGCGACGCGCGCGCCTTGCCATCCGAAACAGTGATTGTGATGGCGCTGTAAGAGCCAACATGGGCCGCACTCGGCGTCCCGGTCAAACGCCCGGTGCCTGAATTGAATGACGACCAGGCCGGTAGACCGGTTACGGAAAATGTCAGCGCATCACCGTCAGTATCACTCGCCACAGGCTGAAAACTGTATGTCTGGCCAGCCTGCAATGCCGTTCCAGGTTGGCCGCCAATGACGGGAGCCGTGTTCGAGCCGGAATTCGTCCCCGACGATGTGGAAGTAGCCGCTGAAGCGTTTTGTGTAGTCGGCGCGCCACCGCTGCAACCAGCCATGACCACGAAAGAGACGGCTGCAAGCGCAACCTTCATTCGTCTGAACGCATTCAGTACTTGCATTTCGCCCCAGAGGACACGCGACCAGGTCTTGAATCAGGCGATACCGGCTTTCCGCTTCGAAAGTCCGGCCGGATCGGTAAGCCTGATGTGAATTACGCTTATCGAATCTTTGGTTCGGGAAGCGCTTATGCTTATGTCCAATTTACATGCCGCGTAAGGCAAATTCAAATAAAAACAATAACCTAGCTTTGCGACGCCCCTTTCGTGAGCCGTTCTTGGCGGCCCGTTTGTCGCGTAAAACCTACAACTATTCGGCTTTAGTTGATGTGCGCGACTCAACTCGTTGATCGATAACCTACATTGTAGGGTCGCTGAACGGCGACAGATGTTTTCCGCGTCACGGCGTCTTTGTTTCTGCCGACTGCGCGCACTCATTCCGCGAAGAAACGTAATCCGTAATCTAAAGGCTCGTAAGGCGCGAACCTGAACGCCGCGTGCAAGGAGCACGCGGCCAGGCGGCTTAGCGCTTCATCAGGCTGACGATGTGCTTCCTTTCCAGCTCGGCGATGCGGTTCGCATCCAATCCGAGAATATCTCCAAGCACGCTCGCTGTGTGCTCGCCCACGCGCGGCGGGTGGCGGTAAATGCCGGGCGCACCATCGGAGAAGCGAATCGGCGAAGACACCAAGCGCAAATCGGGATCTTCCGGATGCAGGGCCGGCTTCAGCACGCCGTTGTGCGCGGCTTGCGGATCGTCGAGCGCTTCAAGCACTTCATTGATCGGCCCAGCGATCACGCCGACCTCAACCAGCGCGTTGTAAAGCGTAGATCGCTTCCGCTTGATGATCTCCGCGTTCAATATTTGCTTCATCGCCGCGATATTGGCGATGCGTTGCTGACGCGTGGCGAAGCGCGGATCGGCGGCAACGTGCTCAATTTCCAGCACTTTGCACAGCTTGACGAAATCAGGGTCTTTGCTGGCCTGGATCAGCACTTCGCCGTCGCTGCATTTGAACAGCCCCGACGGCACGGATTCCAATGCGTCATTTCCCACCCGCATATACGACCGGCCCGACAAAAACGACCAGGACGCCGCGGTGCTCATAGCCGCTAAAGCGCTGTCGAGCAGCGAAACGCCGACCCAGCCGCCTTGGCGGCCCGCCTTCTCTTTCTGATACAACGTGGAGATCACACCGACCGCGCCATAAAGGCCGGTGATGAGATCCGCGACCGGCAGGCCGGATTTCGTCGGCGGTCCATCCGGTTCGCCGTTGATGCTCATAAAGCCGCTCATACCTTGCAGCACGACGTCTGTGGCCGGGCGCTGCGCATAGGGACCGCTTTGGCCGAAACCGCTCACCGACAAATAGATAATGTCGTCGCGCACCTTGCGCATGCTGGCTTCGTCGAGCCCGTATTTCTTAAGTCCGCCGACCTTGAAGTTTTCGATAAAGACATCGCTGGTCGCCGCGAGTTGGCGGACAAGCTCCGCCCCCTCAGGCTGCGAAAAATCGATCGCCACCGAGCGTTTGTTGCGGTTGACAGCGAGATAATAGGCCGAGGCGCCGCCCACGCTCTCATTGTTTAAGAATGGCGGACCATAGGAGCGCACATCGTCGCCCAACCCAGTGCGCTCGATCTTGATCACGTCAGCGCCGAGATCACCAAGGATTTGCGCGCAGAACGGAGCCGCGATCAGCCGGCCCATTTCCAAAACGCGAATGCCCGCGAGAGGCTGAGCACGCTTTTCGTCGTGGGAAGAATTCACCGTATCCATGACCGCCTATTGTCGTCTGAACGCTGTCGAGTGCCGCGAGTTGCCTGCGCCCGTTGAACGGGGTGTTTCTAGGTGGGGCCGGGCGCGCCGCAATCGCCCGGCACCCGGCCTAGTCGAATTTCGTCCGGTCGACCTCCGACCGGTATTGCGGCGCGCGCTTCTCGCGGAAGGCGGCGAGCGCCTCCTTGGAGTCGGGATGCCCGCTCATCCGCACCGTGGCCTTTTGCTCAAAGGCGTAGCCGGTATGGAGATCCATGGTCTCGATCCGGTCGAGAATGCGCTTCGATGCGCGCACGGCCGTCGGGCTGAACGAGGCAACGCGCGCCCCGAAACGGCGGGCTTCGGCAAGGCTCCCGCCTGGCTCGCTGATGAAGACGCAGCCGCCAAAGGCGAGCAAATCCCGTGCTGAAAGCGGGTCGCCAGTAAAATACATTCGTCGCACCAGCGGACCCGGCGCCAGGCGCGCCAGATGGCGCGCGCCGCCCATGACGCCCACAGTCAATTCCGGCAGGCCGAAACGCGCATCCGGCTCGGCGACGACAAAATCACACGAGGCCGCGATCGCGAGCCCGGTACCGAGCGCGGAACCCTGCACGGCGCCGATCACGGGCACAGCGCAGCCCGATATGGCGTAAAACGCCTCCCGCACGCGCCACATCCGTTCGACGCCGTTCTCGGGCGTCATAGAGGCGAATTCATCGAGATCATTGCCGGCGCAGAAGTGTTTGCCTTCGCCGCCCAGCACCACGACCTTCACCCCTGCGCCGGCCTGGTCGATATCGCTGAACAGATCGGCGATTTCGCAATACATCTCATGATCGACGGCGTTAGCAGGTTTGCGCGCCAGCATAACCGTGACGACGCCCGCCGCATCGGCTTCTACGCGCAGATGTTTGAAGCTCTTCATGAGGCGATTCTGATCCTGGCCATCTTATGGTTCTAGCGCCCGTCATCCCGGCGGCTGCGTGCCATAGTCGAACTCGCGTTGGGTCCGAACCAAGGGGGTTTACACCTTCCGGCATGGGAATCCCCAAAATCACACTGGCGCGGCGGATCTTGTTCAGCTTGGCCAAGGCATAGACAGACTAAAGCAAGATCAAAGAAACACAGGAATGGCCGACGACGCAAGGATCACCTCGCGGACAGGAAAGAATGGGCGGCCTTTTCGGCGGATGCAGCCTAACAATGCACGGCGGGCGCGCTGCATCCCAGCACACGCAGAAAGATGCGCTCCAAAAGACCGCACTTCAGGTAGCCCTCAAACTCCCGGCGCACGTACTTGGGTAACCGACACCCCTCGCCTTCCTCGCGATACTTCATTAATTATTGCGAGAGCAGTGCCGGATCCTCCCTCGTCACCGCGTCATTCCGCGCGCTGCTCCAACGGTCGTACCACCGTTGACATACTCAACCCAGTTGCATGGCTGCAGGACTGGGGAGAGTGGCCAATTGGATTCGCGCGCGCTCTGCAGAGCGTTTTTACCCCGAAGATTTCGAACCGCAATTTACAGAAAAGCCTCGTCCGGCAGCGGCTTCTCGCCCGCGAGATAGCGGCGCAGATTGTCGATCAGGAGTTCGGCGTTGCGCAGGTGGCGGCCATCGCCATGTCCGGCGGCGTGCGGCGTCAGCAGGATTTTCGGATGCGTCCAAAGTGGGCTGTCATCCATGCGCTCCTGGCGATAGAGCCAAGCCTCTTCCACCGAATGCACGTCCAAAATCGCGTAGTCGAGATGTCCGCTGTCGAGGGACGCGAGCACTGCGGATTCATCCATGATGCCCCCGCGCGCGACATTGGCGAATACAGCCCCGGGCTTCATGCGGGCAAGAAAATCTGCATTGACGATGCCTTGGGTTTCGCTGCTGATCGGCGCCGAAAACACGAAGACGTCGGCACGGGCGAGGTTTTTCGCGACCTCGGACGGCTTGATGATCTCATCGACCGGCTCGTTGCCCTTCGGATTGCGGCGTACGCCGATCGTGTGGGCGCCGAACGCGCGAGCCCGTTCTGCGACGCGCCCGCCAATGGCGCCGACGCCATAAATCATCCAGGTGGTGCGATAGATTTCGCGGAAATCGTGGCGCGGATATTCCTTGCGGGCGCGCGCTTCGACCGCGAGATCGGTGCGTTGGAAGCGGTCCAACACGCCGCGCATGACGAATTCGGCGATCGAGATCGAATGCACATGCGAGGTCGCGAGCCGCACGCCGCGCTTCAGAATATTCTGCATGATCGGCATGTCGTAGCCGGCGCCGATCGACTGCACCAAGCCGAGATCCGGCGCGTTCGCGAGCAGATGCCTGAATGCGCGGCGCGCCGGACCGCGCAGTGCCTCGATGGTCAGCCAGATGACGTTGGCGGGCAATTCCGTCGGCGCATAGCGCTGGCCGCCCATGATGGCGGTCTCGGGATCGTGCACGATGGCATAGCGCACCGGCAGATTGGCGGCCTCGAAGAGCGCCTGCCAGGGCTCAAAGGCTTCTTTGGCGATTACCACACACTCCATCATCCACCTCGTCTTCGAATTCTAGTAATCGTGCTCCGGAGCGCGAACGCTCGTGGCAACACTTCGGGTGCCGGCATTCCCCGGCTTCGTCCCTCGGGGTCGTGCGCAGCACGATGAAAAACCACTACTTCGGAAATCGGTGCCAGGCCGAAATTCCGTCGTTGACGGAATTTCGGATCAGATACTCAGAGGGGCTTGAAGCCCATCGACTTTGGCGGGCAAGAGTCACGCCGATGCCCCGCCTATGGCAAAGGCCATCAGCCGACAGCCCTGCGGACCGGGACGCAGGCCATGCGAGGTTCCCGCCATCACGATGCAGTCACCCGTTCCGACCGGATGAGCACCATCACCCATCATCATTTCCCCGCCGCCTTCGATGATGAAGATCAGGTCGACCACATTGCGGTAATGCAGTTCGGTGGCAGCTGTTTCCTTCACGCCCGGGCCATAGGGTTCGTGATTGATCACGTACCAGCTGACCTGCCCCGGCGCGAGGTTGTTGGCCACATTCTTGCCCTCGCCTGGGGCGCCACACCTTGGCGGACTCTCGTTCGTGCCGAACAACCGGGCAATCGTCGATCCCGGAATCCCCGGGATCGTGTCAAAGGCCACGTTTTCCCGCTGTTCCACCACACAGGAACGCCCCTGGGCATCGACACCGAGAACCAACAGTCGCATGCCGCTACATCGCCTTTTCATAGGTTGGCGTGCCGCCCATCTGGCTGATGTAAGCCCGGATGGCGGTGTAGGGGGCGTGGATCTTGCGCAGCGTCCTGGCAGGTCCGCCACCCTCCACGAAGGGACGACCGTGCTGGGCTGCCATATTGTCCCAGACCACAAGATCGCCCGTGCGCCATTGATGCGCGATAGACAACCCGGGCTGGTACATATGCTCGAACAGCTGGTCGAGCAGCGCATCGCTTTCCCGCTTCGGCAAGCCGACGATTTCGCGGGTCTGCTGCTCGCAGACATAGAGCATGGTCTCGCCGGTGCGCGGGTGCGGCATGGCGATCGGCTTCACCGTATCGCGCAGCCGACCCCACTGGGGCTGGATCAATTGGTCTTCGTAATCCGTGTTGCCGCGCCCCTGCTGGCCGCTTTCGTGCCGGGCACTGAGCTTCTTGACGCGCTCCTTGAGTTCGCTGGGAAGCGTCTTCCAGGCGTGGACGACATTGGTGAATATGGTTGGCGTTGCCGGCTGCTGTGCTTCGACAGCAAAGAGCGAGGGCGTCTGATTGGCAATGTCAGACCACATCATGTCCGAATGGTAAAGCAGTCGGCCATAGGGAGCGCCGCCATCCTCCTCCTTGTTCGAAACATAAGAGAAGTGCTCGGTATTGATGCCTGCGATCGCCGAGACATCGCCGCTGGTGTGGAGAATCTCCACGATCTCGTGCTGCCTGGCAATGCTGAGGTCGATATCGCGAAACGCCAGCACGACGCGTTCGTCGAAAGCCTGGCACAGCAACTTCCAGTCATGCTGCTCGATCGGTGCATGCGGGTCGAAGCCAATGACTTCGGCACCAATGGCCGGGCTTAACTTGCGGATCTCAAGCTTTTCCATGGCAACTCTCCCACGCTCGCTCTCGCAAAGGCATGGACTGTAACTTTGTTAGCAACACACGTCGTTCAGGCGGCTTTCGCCCGGTTGGCTACGATCGCCTCGCCCACCGTGTGGGAGAAGCTGACCTTCGGCAGTTCCTCCGGCGCAACCGGCGTTGCCACTTCTGCAACCGTTGGGCCGACGCGATCAGCGATCTTCTGCAGCATGTCGAGATCGAAGCCATAAAGCTTGGCCGCGTTGAGCGAAGTCATCGCCCTGACTTCGTCTTCGGGAATGTCGTGGAACAGCAGGCGGACTGCGAGCCGGTTGTGTGGAAAGCTGCCCTCGTGGTGAGGATAGTCGTTGCCCCACAGTATCCGGTCAACGCCGAGCGTGCCGCGCGTATCGAGATCCTTCCTCACTGCCAGCGACGGAGCAACGTACATGTTGCTGCGCCAGTGCTCGGAAGGCAGCCGGGCCATGTTCTCCACCGCGCGGTGATAAAGCGGATAGGCGATCTGGCCTTTTTGAGAGCCCAACTTAACCGACCAGTCAAGCCGAGTCAGCTCAGGCGGAATCCACGCACAACCTGTTTCCGTCATCACGAACTGCAGGTCTGGGAAGCGTTCGAAAACGCCGCCGATCATGAGGTGTGGAAGGGTGCGTTGGAAAAACAGCTGGGTCTCGTAAACGCCCAAGGCAATAGCAGCCGGACCCGTTTGCTCGGTTTCAGGCGGACCGACGCCGGCCGAATGACGGTGGACCGGAACTCCGTAGTCACTGCAAGCCCTCCAGAACGGATCAAGACGCCGTTCATAGAGATTGACAATGCTGCATTGGTGGTCTGCCGGGACAATGACGCCTGCCAGACCCTGCTCTTTGGCCCAGCGCACTTCGGCAATGGCATCATCGAGATTGGTCAGGAAAACCTGCGCCAGTCCGGCACGGCGTCCAGGGGCGTCGTTGCAGAAATCGACCAGCCAGCGATTGTGCGCCTGCACCCCCGCCCAAAGCAGGCGATATTCCTCGGCATTGGTCGGCGACGGTGCCGTCACTGCGCCAGACGGATAAAAGGGCGGTACCGTATTGGGGAAAATGACTTCCGCAACGACGCCCTGACCTTCGAGGATCGTGACGCGTTCTTTGCTCTCCCAATTGTAGGACGACGATGACGAGGAAACGCCCAAGCGCAGACCTACGTCGTCAGTATCGGCGAGTTCCTTGTCGAAATCGGCCCAGGGATCGTGAAAGTCCTTGGCCCAGACCTCAAACTCGTCATGGAATTCCTCGGCGAGGTAAGGCTTGTAGTCGCGGATGCTGGCGCCAGCGTGACCATCTGACGTAATCAGCACATAGTTCTTCGAACGGGAACCGTCACTACCCATAAACCTCTCCACCCTCCTATTCGGGGCGATCCTATGCCGGCATTTCCGGTCGCAGTCGCACCCAAAGCCCAAAGCCTTTCATTGCGCTTTATAGTAATCACTATGTTCGCGCTGTCAAGCATGCGGCGCGCAACCATGCGTCATCCAAAACCATTCAACTACGAAGGATTGATCTACGGCAGCAGGGTTCAGGTAATGTCGATGCCGCGCGATTTCGCTTCGGCGCGGATCGTTGCCGCCACGCTATTAATCAGCATCTTGCGCTCGGTGGCCCCGCCTGGGACGGTCGTTCTTCCCATGGGCTTGTTCAACGCGCCCGCGGGCAGCTTCGCTATCCTGCGCGCGAGCGCGCTTGAAATCAGATAGCCGCGGAAAGTCATGAAGACGAAATAGACCAGGTCCGATTCAGCCGCGACCTTACCGATTGCCTTGACAAGCAAGGGCTCCGCCAGACGATCGAAAGTTCCGCCGTTTTTGCGATCGATCTCTCGTGCGGCAAGCGCCGACATGCGTGGACTTGCCGACAGTTCGAGCAGGATCTGCATCTGGACGAGATAGGTGTCGCTGTCATAGCTGAGCGCCAGGACTTCGAGAATGCATTCGAGCCGCTCTTCAAGCGAGTCGCCAACGATGTTCGCGCCGCCGACCAGCGCTTCCATCACGCCGCCCAGATAGTTGACGACATCCAACATCAGCTGGTCGCGCGAACCGAACAGGTGCTGGATAGACCCCCAGGTCAAACCGGCGCGACGGGCGATCTCATTCGAGCTGGCCTTGTAATAGCCAATATCGATCACCGTCTGGATCACGACATCCAGAACTTTGCGCCGCGTTTCCTCGGCGCTTTGTCGGCGACGCACAGCGACCTTGCCAGCGCTCACACCGCGGCTCTCCGTTGTTCGGTCAATGGAGTTGTCATGAATTCTCGCAATAGTCTTGCGGGTAACTGGTTTTTTCATTGTGTTATGCACGACCCTGAGTGCTGAAGCTGGGGAGTGCCAGTCGTCGATGCTGCGATTCTGACATACGATGGGCGCGTACCGGGAACGAGGTCGGCTGGTGCTTTGGTTCCAGGAGCTGCGTGATCCGACGCGGACCCGCAAGCAAACTGGTGCGCGAGATCTCGCGGCATTCCCTGCGCGCCCTCACACAGTCTCGTTCCGTTTTCGGCGTCCCGGCCAGGGGCTGAGGTTCGGCTTGACAGCAGGAGCATAGCGGATACTATTTATAGCATAGCAGTCGCTATATTACGCCAGCGAAGTCGTATCCGCAGTAGTGCTGCTCTACGGCCGAACGGAAATGACAGAGGATCATGCCATGACGAATCTGACAGTCCGGGATCTGACCCCCGCGTTTGGCGCCGAAATTTCCGGGCTGGATCCCAAGATCCCGCTGGACGGCGAAACGCTGCAGGAATTGCGCAAGCTCTTCAATGAAAAGTCGCTGCTGGTCTTCCGCGACATCAAGGTCGACCAGCCTTTCCAGTATTACCTGTCCTACGCCATCATCGGTCGGGAGCCACCGGTACAGGCTCCATCGACCGCTCCGAAGCGCGAGTCGATCGTCTCCAACAAGGTTGAAAACGCCATTGCGCCCGTCGGCCGCCTGTTATGGCACAGCGATATGATGTGGTGCGTGGACACCTGCGAACTGCTTTCGCTCTATGGTCTGGAAATAGGGCAGCCCGCGCCGCCAACGCTGTTCATCAGCGCTGCCCAGGCCTGGAAGACCTTGCCGGCAAACCTGCGGGCGCGCGTCGAGCACCGTTTCGCCGAGCACGTTCACGACATGAGCTATGAGCGTTCGGGAGGCGATGCCGATGTGCTGACCGCGCAGTTCGATGACGATGAACGCGTGCGCCTGCCCATCGCCCAGCATCATCCGCGCACCGGCAAAACCCTGCTCTATGTCTGCCAGCAGATGACCAACGCTATTGCCGATCTTCCCAAGTCCGAAAGCGACGAATTGCTGGAGTCGCTGTTCCAGCACCTCTACGCGCAGGAAAATGTCTTCGCGCATGAATGGCGCAAGGACGATCTGGTGATGTGGGACAATCTGGCGCTTCAACACGCCCGCGCCAACGTCAAGTCGGACGGGCCGCCGCGAACACTGCGCAAGACCTTTGCGCCAATGCCCGAGTCGCTGAAAACGCGCCTGCCACAATTTGCTCGCGCCGGCGCGATGTGAGCCCATCGAGCGCTATTCGGCGGGCGGGCACCGGCTCGAAATCGAGATAGCGGCTGAGCAGGGTGAAGAGCAGCGCTGCGATCGCCATGCAGGGTAGCGTCGTCCAGATTGCCAGCGAGTAGAAACTCAAAAAAAGCGCCGGCGCGGGATCAAACTCGCGACCGGCAGCACTGGAGAGTGAGGTCCGGATGAACGAACAATCGCTGAGCGAAGCGGCCGTCGACCAAGCCCGCCGCGCCGAACGGGCTGCCGAGCTGAGCTGGAAACATATCTGGGCGGAATATACGCAGGATCCGGTCCGGATCGCCGCCACCTTGGCGACCGGCGAGCCGATAGCCTGGACGCTGGCGCGCGAATCCGCCACCGACGGCGGTGCCTATCGCTTCGTTGCCGGTACGACTATCGACGAAGTGCGCGGGCGGTACGCGGACCTGCGCCATGAACTGGAAATCCACGGCTGGGAACCGCTGCTGGAGATCCGTTCGGGCTGGTACACGATGTGGGCCGGCGTCTCGAACATCAAGATCGTCGCCTCCGGGGCCAAGCACAAGGGTCAGACGGTCGTCCTGTTCCCGGTCGGCCGCGACGGCATCCTGGGCGAATTGCAGATAGCAACGGTTGGCCGCCTGCCCGATGGCACCGCGCCAGCCGACGATGGCCGCGTTCCCAAGCGCCGCCTGGCGGTTCTCCACGAGCACGAAGCCCATCTGGAAGCCCTGCGCGCGGGCGACGTCGAGCAGATCGTCGCAGCACACCGGGGCGATGCCGCCGTGGGTATCCGCAACTATCTCGCCGATGAATCGAGCCTGCTCAACGTGGGCGGCACTGCGGCGATCAGGGACTATTACATCCGCCTGTTCGATCGCTACCGTGTGCTTGATCTGCACCTGGTCAACCGCGCAATCGATTCATGGTATCTCTTCGCCGAACTGCACTGGATGGTCGAAGAACGCGGCACGGGCCGCAGGCGGGAGTTCTGCACCGCCGATCTCATCTCGATCGACGACGACCGCAAGTACTGGGTCCGCACCGGGGCCGGCACCGATCCGGTGGAAAGCCGTGGCCCATCACCCGTCGCCCGCTCGATCGGGGTGAAGGCCTTCGCCGCGTGAGCACGTCCGATCCCGCCGGCCACGGCACCGAGGGCGTGCGCTTTCTCGACGATGTACGTGTGCTCGAAATCGCCAGCCTTTCGCCAACCCAGCTCGGCATGCATCTGGCCGATCTGGGCGCGGAGGTCATCAAGATCGAACCGCCCGGGCGCGGCGATACCACGCGCCTGATCGGCACGCGGCCGGGCTTCAACGATTCGGGCCTTCATCGCCGCTGGAACCGCGGAAAGCGCAGCCTGGCGCTCGACACCCGCAGTGCCGAAGGCCTTGCACTGTTGAAACGGCTGATCCCGACGGTCGACATCATCATCGAAGGGTTTCGGCCCGGAACCCTGGCGAAGATGGGGTTGAGCTGGGACGTGCTCACCGGGCTCAAGCCCGACATCGTCATGGTCGCGCTGTCGGGCTATGGCCAGACCGGCCCCTATCGCGATCTACCGAGCCACGGCGTCGGCTTCGATGCCATCTCGGGCCTGGCAGGGATCGAGGAGGACGAGGAAGGGCGACCCTGCGTGCCCTCGCGCCACGTCTATTTCGGCGCGCTCGTCGCGCCATTGCTGGGCGCCTCATCCGCGCTTGCCGCGCTGTCGTGGTGTCGCCGCACAGGCCGCCCTGCCCTGCTCGACATTGCTCAGGCTGATGCTGCGGCCTTTGCCAACTATGCGGTGGAAGAAGCCGTTGCCGAACAGCGCGCCGTTTTGGCCGGCGAAGTCCCGCCGCCACCGCCACCCGCGAATGCCGGACCACGCGCCCGCGCCTCCACGATGCAGGCCTATCGCACCCGCGACGGCAAGGTGCTGATGATCATGGCGCTGGAGCGCAAGTTCTTCCTGCGCATGGCCGAAGCCACCGGTCGCGCCGATCTTGCCGTCCATGCCGAGGGGAGCGGCCATGTAGTGCGCGGGTCGCCAGAGATCGACGCGACGCTGATCGAGGTGATCGCCACGAAGGACATGGCCGAGTGGATGGAAGTGTTCGCCCGCGCCGACGTGCCGGTCGTTCCCGTGCACGAGGGCGCAGCGGTAGCGGACGATCCGCAGATGCTTGCCCGGATCGAATGGATGGCGGCCGCTCAGGGCACGGTCACCATGAAAAGCCCGGTGCGCAGTGACCCGGCGATCGCCGCCCCGCCCATGGCCCCTGCAATCGGCCAGGACACCGTGGCAATTCTTTCGCGAATTGGCGTGAGTCCGCCCGAACTTGAGCGGCTCGCCAAAGAAGGCGTCATCCGCTATCCCGAGAACGACTAAAAGGAGACTGCAATGGCCACCATGAAGAACCGCGCGGAAGCAACCATCAACCGCTCCGCCGACGACATCTGGGCGCGGATCGGCAACTTTGCCGATATCAGCTGGATTCCCGGCTCCGAGCCGCAGAATTGCAGAATGGACGGCAATATCCGCACCGTGACGAAAAAAGGCTGGAAATTTAGCCTGGTGCAGCGCCTGATCGAACATGACGACGCGCGCCATACCTACAGCTACGACCTGCCTCATGACGTGAGCTTCGAGACGCTGATCGGCCCTGGCAAGATCGCCAGGGTCATCAACGGCACGCTCGCGGTCACGCCGACAAGCGATGGGCGTTCGGCAGTGACCTGGGATCTCGAAGCCGAAGACTTCCTTTTTCGAGGTGCCTTCGCCGAATACCAGCTCGCGCTCGATACGCTGAAGGCCGAAATGGAGCGCTGACAAGTCGATTGGGAAAAAGTCGCCGAGGCGCTTTTTTCTTAATATCACTTCGTCGGCCGCTGGCAAAAGGCTGCTCCTGCGCATCCTGCGCTCACAGCATTCGTGACCAACGGAAATCCCGCGGGACACATCCATGTGCAGCAGTGTGACTTTTGCCGGCGACCTCGTGCCAGGATTCAAATACGCGCGGGCAAGGTCTCCCAGCCGCGCACGGTCGCGGTCGATGACATCTTCGCCCTGCTCATGTCGACTTCCCAGTCCGGGAAACGCTTGAGCACTTCTTCAAGCGCAATGCGCCCTTCCACGCGCGCCAGGGCATTGCCGAGGCAATTGTGGAAGCCATAGCCGAAAGTCAGATGCGGCTGGCGGTCGCGGTGAATGTTGAACACATCGCCATCGGGGAACTTGGTGTCGTCGCGATTGGCCGAGGCGACGAGCGACAGCACCTTGCCACCCGCGGGCACCTTCACGCCATGGAACTCCACTGCGCGCGCAGCGGTGCGGCCAATATAGGGGCCTGGCGACTCGTAGCGGAGGATTTCCTCGATCGCATCGGGAACCAGCGCCATGTTCTTGCTAATGGCTCGCCTCTGGTCAGGATGCTCGGAAAGCAGCTTGCCGGTCCAGCCGATCAGGCGATTGGTGGTTTCGTTGCCGGCGCCGAACAGCAGGGCCACCATGGTGAGCACTTCGGCTCGGGTGAGTGTCCTGGTTGCGCCATTGGCATCCTGGAATTCCGCCCGGATCAGGTCGGACATCAGGTCGTCGGTCGGGTTCTTGAATCGCGAGTCGACGAAGTCCGCGTAGGCTTCGCCCGTCATGCCCTTGCCGGATGATTCGAGCGGCTTGCCGGGTTCCGTCCGCATGTTGTCGTCGACAACGCGCTGCGCTTCCTTGAGGTTCTCCTCCGGAATGCCCAGCAACATGCCGATCACGCGCATCGGCATTTCCGAACCGAGGTGCGTAATGAAGTCGAACTCGCTGCCACCCACCAGCGGATCCAGCGCCATGGCGCAGAACTTGCGGATTTCCAGCTCGAGTGCACCCATTCGCTTGGGCGTGAACATACGCGACAGCAACCTGCGGTGAGTCGTGTGGTGCGGCGGATCCTCATAGATGAACATGCCCGACGGAACGGGCATCTCGTTCGTCATGAATTCCAGCACGCCGCCCTTCGACGAAATGAAGTCATCCCGATTTCCCAAGACGCTCGCGCAATCGTCGTAACGGCTCAGAGCGTAGAAATCGAGCTCATCGTTGTAATAGATGGGCGCTTCATCGCGCAGCCGGCGGAACACCGGGTAAGGGTTTGCGAAATAGGTCGTGTTGTAAGGATCCCAATGGACTCCCTTACATTTGACGTCACCATTCATCACCGCAGCGTGTCCCATGATCATTCTCCTGTCGCATCAAAACTGCCGACCAAATCCACACAACAAGTGGTCCTTTTCAATCTCATATCTGCGCCATGCCGCCATCGACCTGCAGATCGATGCCCGTAACGTAGCTCGATTCATCCGATGCAAGGAAGAAGGCTGCAGCGGCTAGTTCATCCGGCGTGCCCATCCTCTTCATCGGGGTCAGCGCATTCGCCGCGCCGCGCGCCATGTTCGCAATCTCCTTAGACGGGAACTGGCCATCGAAGATGGGCGTATCGGTGGAGCCGGGGCTCAGCGCGTTGATGCGGATGCCTCTGGCGCTCAGATCGGGCACCAGGGCGCGGATCAGGCCGCGGGCGCCCGCCTTGCTGGCCGAATAGATGCCGAGCGACGGGACACCCTTGGCAACACCGACGATCGATGTGTTGACCACGATCGAACCTCCGCGAGTCATCAGCGGCAGCGCCTTCTGTACGGTGAAAACCACACCCTTCAGGTTGACGTTCATGACCCTGTCGTAATGCTCTTCGGTAATCGCATCGATCTTCACATGTTCGACCGTCCCGGCATTGGCGAAAAGGATGTCGACCACACCCTTCTCCGCCCTGACAGTAGCGTAGAGCCGGTCGAGATCGGCAAGGCTCGCAACATCGCCCTGGACCGTTGTGATGTTCCTGCCGATTTCGGCGCTGGCCTTGTCAAGCTCAGCCCGGCGGCGACCGGTGATGAAGACATGTGCACCCGCATCGACGAAACGCCTAGCCGTCGCCAGGCCGATGCCGGTGGACCCACCGGTGATGACAGCCACTTTCCCAGCAAGTTTCAACATGGCTCCTCTTCCTTGTGACACGGTGTTCACGAAGTCAGCTATCCCGCAGACCGGCCAGCACCTCTTCAGTATGTTCGCCGACCAGCGGCGCGCGCCTGATAGCCGTCGGAATGCCCACGCCCGTGAACGGCAGCCCCGGATAGGTGAACGAGCGGCCATGTTCGGGATGCTCGACCTCGACCGGGTAGTTGCGGAAGCGATAATGGGCGTCGGCCAGCGCCTCGTCCGGAGCATAGACGGCGCCGCAGGCGATGCCGCGTTCCTGCGCCTGGACGAAGAACTCCGGCGTCGTGAGCTTCGAGGCGATCAGGTACAGGGCTTCGCGCCCGGCGCGGTAGATCTCGGTCGCTTCGACATCGACGCCCAGAACCTTGAGCGGAACTCCGCCGCGGTCGAAGCCCATCTGCAGGAAGAAGAATTCGGGAAATTCATCTTCCAGACCCAATTCGCGGAGCCACTCCATGACGTCCTTGTAGTTGCCGGCCGTCGTCAACCCCAGCGGATTGCTGCAATAACCGCCGTCCTTGGTCCGCACCTGGATGCCCATCGTATTGTGCTCGCTGGCGTGACGCCCGGTCTGGCGCTGGTTGGTCGCGCCCCGGTACAACCAGTCGATCGAGCTCACCTCGGTAGTGACGTTGGTGGCGGCGATCATGCTGACGTCGACATGCTGCCCCACGCCCGTCGCATCGCGGTGCACGATCGCGGTCAGCGCGCCCAGCGTGGCGAAGGCGCTTGCCGTGTGGTGCGAGTGGCCGCCGCTCGGACGGATCGGCGGCAGGGTGTGATCGTCGTAGCCGCAATTCCACACCAGGCCGCCCCCGGCCAGGATCGTGAGATCGGTGGCGGGCTCGTGCAGGTCGGGGCGCTGGCGGCCGTTGGGCGTCACCGAGACCCAGACAAGCTCGGGCGAATCCGAGCGGATCTGGGTGTGATCGATGCCCAGCGCGTCGAGCACTCCGGGGTCTTCGCCTTCGAGCACGATATCGGCGCTGCGGGCGAGCTTCCGGAAGCTCTCGCGACCTTCCTCGGTCTCCAAATCGAGCACGACACTGCGCTTCGACGTGTTGTAGTTCCACCACCACAGGCAGTTGTCGGGATCGGGCTTGTCGGCGACGAACGGCCCGTAGCCGCGCGTCTTGTGCCCGCCGGGGCCTTCGACGACGATCACGTCGGCGCCGAGATCGCCCATCAGCTTGCCGGAATAGGCGGCCCGATCGCTGGCGATTTCAACCACGCGCAGGCCGGAGAGGAGAGCGGGCATGCCGCCTTCGGATGCTTCAGCCATGGTCAGATCACCTTCCGTTCTTTGAGGTCCGCGATCTCGCCCTGGGAAAGCCCCAGCAGCGAGCCGTAGACGAAGTCGTTATCGTTACCGAGGCACGGGGCGCCCCGCGTGATGGACCAGTCGGTCTCCGACATGTGAATGGGAATGCCCTCCACCCGGACTTTGCCAATCTCGTCGTGCTCGACTTCGGGCCATAGGCCCCACGACGAAGTGCGCGGATCATGCTCGATCCGATCTTCCGGCATCGCCACCTTGGCAACGGGCACCCCGGCCTTGCGGACAGCGGCCTCGATCTGGCCGCGTTCCAGCCGGCTCGTCCATTCACCAAGCTTGGCGTCGATTTCATCGCGGCGGGTCATGCGTGCGTCGAAGCTGGCGAGCGCCGGATCGAGCGCCCAGGCTTCGCCGATCGCCTGCGACAGGCGCTTCCAGTCGTCATCATCGCGGCAGGCGACCGCCACCCACGAATCCTTGCCGGCGGCCGCATAGATGCCGTGCGGCGCCATCGGCGGGAAATTGTCGCTGTTGGAGTTCGGTTTGCCAGGGCGGCGCATCGGGCGGCCGTTGACGGTAGAATCCAGCAGCTCTGGCCCAGCCAGCCCAATGCCGGCCTCGGTGCACGAGAAATCGATGTACTGGCCCTGTCCGGTGCGGTTTCGCGCGACGATGCCGCCCAACACCGCCGTTGCCATCATGTAGGCGCCCTGGTGGTCCATATAGGCGAAGCCCCAGCCCGCCGGCTCGTGATCGGGCAGGCCCGACATGAAGCTAAGCCCGCAGACCGGCTGCACGACCTGACCAACCGACTTGAAGTCGGAATAAGGCCCCGCCTTGCCGAAACCGCTATTGGCGACGTAAACGATCTTCTCGTTCTTGGTCTTCATCCAGTCGTAGGTGAAGCCCAGCCGCTCCATGACGTGAGCCGAGAAATTCTCGGTCACCGCGTCGGAAATTCCCACCAGCCGGCCGAGCAACTCTTTGCCTTCGGGGCTCTTGAGGTTGAGCGTCACACTCAGCTTCTCGACGTTGTGGTTGTTGAAGCCGCCGCCGAAGTTGATGCCGCTCTTCGTGCCGTCGGGCGACTTGCCGCCGCGCAGGAAGTCCCAGCGATGTTTCTCGTGCACCGGCTGCTCGACGCGGATGATTCGCGCACCGAAAGCCGCGAGAAAGCGGGTCGCCCCCGCCCCGGCCAACAGGCCGGTGAGGTCGCATATCGTTATGTGGGACAGCGCGTTCA
>Ga0307509_10001216_pt1 | contig 43713 bp, 33 predicted proteins | sample 10_EM_MG_FD_202245 | JGI IMG/M metagenome (GOLD analysis project Ga0307509, IMG submission 202245) | Populus trichocarpa ectomycorrhiza microbial communities from riparian zone in the Pacific Northwest, United States - 10_EM | ecosystem: Host-associated > Plants > Roots > Unclassified | place...
CGATGCCCCAGTTCTGCAGCATCGAGCGGAAGATCTCGCCGATCTCGGGCCGGTGACGGCGCGCGAGGAACTCTTCGGTCTCCTGCAGCGAGCGGCGGATCATGAAGATGAAGGGCACGATCAGGCAGCCGATGAAGAAGGGCACGCGCCAACCCCAGTCGTTGATCTCGGCCGGCGACAGCAGCACGCTCAGGCCGTAGCCGATCGCGGCCGCGACGATGATCGCGACCTGCTGGCTGGCCGATTGCCAGCTGACGTAAAACCCCTTGTGGCCCTTGGTCGCCATCTCGGACAGGTAGACCGACACGCCGCCGAGCTCGACGCCGGCCGAGAAGCCCTGCAGCAGCCGGCCGATCAGCACCAGCACCGGCGCGAGCACGCCGATGCTCGCGTACCCCGGCACGAAGGCGATCAGCACCGTGCCGCAGGCCATGATGCCCAGCGTCACGATCAGGCCCTTGCGGCGGCCGATGCGGTCGACATAGGCGCCGAGCAGGATGGCGCCCAGCGGCCGCATCAGAAAGCCCGCGCCGAAGGTCATGAAGGTGAACATCAGCGATGCGAACTCGTTTGCCGACGGGAAGAAGGTCTTCGCGATGTACGGCGCATAGAAGCCGAACAGGAAGAAGTCGAACATCTCGAGGAAGTTGCCGCTGGTGACGCGGAAGACGGTCGCGATCTTCGAGGTGGGCCTGGCGGCGGGCGATGCGCTCATGAGATTTCCAGGGAGGTCGGTGTTCGTTTCACGTTACGCCTTCCGCTGAGCTTCGTCCACTGCGGCTTTATCCACCCATGTAGGCGGCCAGCACTTTCGGGTCGTGCAGCAAGGTGTTGCCGCTGCCGTCGAGCACGATCCTGCCGCTCTCGATCACATAGCCGTGCTGCGCGATCTTCAGCGCCTGGCGCACGTTCTGTTCGACCAGGAAGATCGTCAGCCCCTCGGCATTGATCTCGCGCAGCGTGCGGAAGATGTCTTGCACGATGATGGGCGCCAGGCCCATCGACGGCTCGTCGAGCAGCAGCAGGCGCGGCTTGGCGAGCAGCGCGCGGGCGATCGCGAGCATCTGCTGCTCGCCGCCCGAGAGGTTGCCGGCGAGGCCGCCGATGCGCTCCTCCAAGCGCGGGAACAGCGCCAGCACGCGCTCGATGTCGCGCGGGATCGCCGCGCGGTCCTTGCGGCGGTAGGCACCGAGCTCGAGGTTCTCGCGCACCGTCAGCGTCGTCAGGATCGCGCGGCCCTCGGCGACTTGCACCAGGCCGCGCTCGACGATCTTGTGCGTCGGCAACTTCGTGAGTTCCTCACCCTCGAAGCGGATGGAGCCGGCCTTGGGCTTCAGCAGGCCCGACAACGCGAGCAGCGTCGTCGACTTGCCGGCGCCGTTGGCACCGACCAGCGTGCGGATCTCGCCGGCGTGGACCTCGAAGCTGATGCCTTGCACGGCCTCGATGTGGCCGTAGGCGACTTCCAGGTCCTTGACCTCGAGCAACGCGGTCATGACAACCCCCCGCACGATGAGTACATCGTTCGTCCCCCCGAGGGGGAGAGGGCCGGCTTGGGAGCGGCCCGGCGCTCGGCCCTCACGAGCTCACCTCGGCATCGTCCTCGCGCCCGAGGTAAGCCTCGATCACGTCCGGGTTGTTCTTGATCTCGTCCGGCGAGCCCTCGGCGATGATGCGGCCGAAGTTCAGCACCGCGATGCGTTCGCACAGGCCCATCACGAAGCGCATGTCGTGCTCGATCATGAAGATGGTGTAGCCGCGCTTGGCGATGTTCGTGATCTCGCCCATCAGCTCGACCTTCTCGCCGGTGTTCATGCCGGCCACCGGCTCGTCGAGCAGCAGCAGCTTGGGTTCGGTGGCGAGAGCGCGCGCGAGTTCGAGCTTGCGCTGGTCGCCGTAGGACAGGTTGTCGGCGGTGTCGCCGGCCTTCGCGCTCAGGCCGACCCAGCCGAGCAACTCACGCGCCTTCTCGCGCGCACGCTGCTCCTGCGCGCGAAAGCCCGGCAGCGAGAACAGCCAGCCGGGCACGCCGTAGTTCAGATGGCTGTGCATGCCGACGACGACGTTGTCGAGCAGCGTCATGTCCTTGAAGATGCGGATGTTCTGGAAGGTGCGCGCGATGCCCTGGCGCGTGATCTGGTGCGGCGCGTGGCCGAGCAGGCTCTCGCCTTGCAGCGTGATCGTCCCGCCACTCGGCGCGAGCAGGCCGGTGATCAGGTTGAACACCGTGGTCTTGCCGGCGCCGTTCGGGCCGATCAGGCCGAAGACCTTGCCGGTGGGCACTTCGAAGCTCACGTCCTGCAGCACCGAGAGGCCGCCGAAGCGCTTGGACACGTTGGTGAGTTTCAGCATCACGCGGCCTTGCGTCCAAACCATTGGCGGATGCGCTTCGGGTCCCACAGGCCCTTGGGCAGGAACAGCACGATGATCACCAGGATCGCGCCGTTCATCATGGTGCGGAAGTCGCGGAAGCTGCGCAGCAGCTCGGGCAGCAGCGTGACGATCAGCGCGCCCAGCACCGGGCCGGTCAGGCCGCCGGTGCCGCCGAGGATGGCCATGGTCAGGATGTCGACGCCGCGGTCGAAGCCGAACTCGCTCGGGCCGATGAAGAAGGTCAGGTGCGCGTTCAACGCGCCCGCCAGGCCGGCGATCGCCGCGCCCAGCGCGAACGCCAGCATCTTGTGCGCGTTGACCGCGATGCCCATCAGCGAGGCCGCGACCGCGTCTTCGTTGATCGCCTCGAACGCGCGCCCGATGCGCGAACGCCGCAGCCGCCAAAGAATGAGCAGCACGACGATCAGCGCGAGCAGCACGTGCCACCACTGCGTCGCCTGCGGGATGCCGTTGAGGCCGAGCGCGCCGCCAGTCAGCGACTCGGCGTTCAGGATCAGCACGCGCACGACCTCGCCGAAACCGAGCGTCGCCATCGCGAGGTAGACGCCCGACAGGCGCAGCGTCGGCCCGCCGATCAGCAGCGCGACCAGCGCCGGCGCCGCGATGCCGCCGGCCAGCGCGACCGGGAACGGTGCGCCGTAGTTCATCGTCAGGATGGACGCGGTGTACGCGCCAATGCCCATGAAGGCGGCGTTGGCCATTGCGAGCAGGCCGCACGACAGCGTCAGCCAGATCGACAACGCCAGCAGCGCGTTGACGCCGATGGTCAGGACCAGGTTGTTGTAGACCTGCCAGAAGTTCTCGAACCATTCCATCATGCTCAGGCCTTGCGTTCCAAGACCTTGCCGAACATCCCTTGCGGGCGCAGCAGCAGCACGATGAACAGCAAACCGAACGCGACCGCGTCGCGCATCGTCGAGCCGATGTAGGCGACCGACATCACTTCGGCAAAGCCGAGGAACAGTCCGCCGATCAGCGCGCCGCGGATGTCGCCCATGCCGCCGAGGATGATCACCGCGATGCCCTTGTGCAGCATCGGCTGGCCCATCAGCGGGAACACCGCGTTCGAGTACAGCGCGATCAGCACGCCGCTCACGCCGCCGAGCGCCGCGGCCGTCGCCGAGGTCAGGTAGAACAGGCCTTCGACGTTGATGCCCAGCAGTGCCGCGGCCTTGGGCGATTCGGCGATGGCGCGCAGCGCGCGGCCGAGTTGCGTCTTGCGCATCACGACCAGCAGCGTGGCCATCAGCGCGAACGACAGCACGATGATCGCGACCTCGAGCACACTGATCTGCACGCCGAGGAAGTGCAGTTGCGCGTCGGGCACGAGCTCGCTCGGGAAGCGCAGGTTCTCGGCGCCGAACACGCCTTGCGTCGCACTGTTGAAGAAGATCGCGATGCCGATGGTCGCGATCATCGGGATCAGGTGCGGCGCGTTGCGCTTGCGCAGTGGCCGCAGCACCAGGACGTCGATCGCCAGGCCCAGCGCCGCGCTGACCACGAAGGCCGCGACCAGCGAGGCCCACAGCGGCCAGCCCAGCTTGGTCACGACCTGCAGCGCCGCATAGGCGCCGACCATGAACACAGCGCCGTGCGACAGGTTGATCACGCCCAGCACGCCGAAGATCAGCGTGAAGCCGAGCGCGAAGAGGGCGTAGACGCAGCCCAGCGAGAGGGCGTTGACGAGTTGTTGTTCAAGCATGACTGGATGGTCGGGTCAGCACCATGTGCCGCCCGAGCGCCGGGCCGCCCCAAGCCGGGCGGCCGTCCCCTCGGGGGACCGTCTGCGGTATCCCGCAGACGAGGGGCTTCATTTCTCGATGGAGTATTTGCCGCCCTTGGTGACGCTGACGATGGCCGCCTGCTTGGCGTCGTAACCCGCGGGCTTGCCGTCCTTGGTCGTCGCCTGGCGGAACTGGAACGCGCCGGTTGCGCCGGTGTGCGTCACGGTCGGCAGCGCGTCGCGCACGGCCTTGCGGTCGGCTTCGAGGTTGCCGCTCAGCTTGACCTTGGCGAGCGCCTTCGCGACGATGTTCATCGCGTCGAAGGCCTGGGCGCTGAACTGGTCCGGCGCGGCCTTGTACTTCTGCGTGTAGGCGACGACGAAATGCTGGTTCTCCTTGGTCTGGTTGCCCAGCGCCCAGGGGCTGCCGACCCACAGGTTGTCCGACTTGTCCTTGGCCAGGTCGAAGATCTTGACCGAGTTCATGCCGTTGCCGCCGATGAACGGCAGGTTGATGCCCAGCTGGCGCGCCTGGACCATGATGGGCGCGCCTTCGGCGATCAGCGCCGACAGCACGATCGCGTCCGGGTTGCTCGCCTTGATCTTGGTCAGCTGGGCCTTGAAGTCGACGTCGCCCTTCGCGAAGGTCTCGGTCGTCGTGACCGGGATGTTCAGGCCTTCGAGCGCCTTCTTGAAGGCGTCATAGCCGCTCTTGGTGAACACGTCGTCGTTGCCGTACAGCACCGCGACCTTCTTGATGCCGGCGACCTTGGCCGACACGCGCAGTGTTTCGGGCAGCACGTCGGCCTCGGTCACCGAGTTGCGGAACACGTACTCGCCGATCGACGTGATGCCGTCGGCGGTGTTCGAGGTGCCGAAGACCACCGTCTTCGAGGCCTGCGCGATCGGGTCGGCGGCCTGGGCCGAGTTCGACAGGGTTGGCCCGAACAGCATCAGCACCTTGTCCTGGAAGATCAGCTTCTTGAAGACGTCGATGGCCTGCTCTTTCTTGCCGGCCTCGTCTTCGATCTGCAGCGAGATCTTGCTGCCCTTCACGCCGCCAGCAGCGTTGATCTCGTCGACGGCGAGCTCGAAGCCGTTCTTGATCGACTGACCGTACTGACCGGCCGGGCCCGACAGCGCTTCGGCCGCGCCGAGCTTGATGTCGGCAGCGGAAGCCGTGCCGATCAGGCCGGCCGCGGCAAGCGCGACGACGAGGGCGGGCGAGCGAAACGAAGCAGGCGAAAAGCGAGCGGCAGCGGTCATGCGGGTGTCTCCGTGTGTTGGACGAGCGCCGCCGTCGCGGCCACCTGAATGAAACGGGGCACCGTGCGGCGAGGGCAGCCCACGAGTTTATCCGACCGTGCGGTCGTGCATCTGCCCGGGCTTGCCCGCGGATGCGGGCCGCTCGGGCCAGTTGGGCGCTTCAGATGTGGGCGGGGCGCTTGCGCTGCCGCGGCGCGTGGGCGCGCGGCGCAGGCGGCAGGGCGGCCGGCGAGGTGTCGGCGTCGCCGGCTGCGGGAACGGAACGCCGAGCCGTGAGGCCGAGCGTGCGGCTGATCAGCCAGGTCATCGCGATGAAGAGGCCCAGACCGGCGATCGCGAAGGCGAGGAGCATCGCAGCGTGCATCCACTCGGTGCTCTCGAAGGCGAACCCGACGGCGGCAACGAACGCCACCGATCCGGCGATGCGCCGGCCTTTGCCAGGGATCAGCTTGCCCTGGGCCAGCGCGTAGCCGGTGCAGGCCAGAAAAGCCAACAGCAGTTGCAGTTGGGTCATCAACTGCAGGCTGTTCAACACATCGCTGAGTACTGACATGGCCGTCTCCCGTTGCGTCGCGGTGGCACGTCTTGCGCGTGTTCGTTGTGGTCATTAAACAGCGATTTCATGGGCTCGGGTGGGCCTGCATCGCCCGACCGTGTAGGAGTTGTCCTGTTTTGGATGGGTGGTGTTGCGCGCGACGCAGTTCGCACCATGATGGAGCTTCGCGATGCGGGTAAGAGCCGGTAAAAACGGCCGCCTCGGCACCGGACCTGTCCGCGCCGACCGCACCTGCCGCGTTTGATTCACACGATCATCAACGGAGAAGACCATGAAAAGACTCGTTGCGTTGGCACTTGCCGCTGCAGCCATCGGCTCGGCGCAGGCCCAGGTGGGTGTGTCCATCAACGTTCGCCAACCCGGCGTTTACGGCCGCATCGACATCGGCGGCGGCCTGCCGCCTCCGGCGCTCGTGTTGCCTCAGCCCGTGCTGATCAGCCCGCCGCGTGTGGTGGTCGAACGTGCTCCGATCTACCTCTATGTGCCGCCGGCGCACCAGCAGAACTGGCGCCGCTACTGCGGCCGCTACGGCGCCTGCGGCCAGCCGGTGTATTTCGTCCAGGACCGCTGGGTTCGCGAACGGTATGCCGAGCACCACCCGGGTTGGGACCGTGGTCGCCGCCCCGGTTGGGACAGGCATGATGGGCGTGGGCACGACGGTCACGGCCGCGGCCATGATCGCGACCACCGCAACTGACGCCACCAAGACAAAGGGCTGACAGATGCGAATCTGTCAGCCCTCGTTCTTTGGGTGGTGCCGGTGAGAAGAGTCGAACTCCCGACCTTCGCATTACGAATGCGCTGCTCTACCAACTGAGCTACACCGGCGTGGCTGCTTTTACAGCGCCAAGCCCAAGATTATATCCGCTTCCAGGCAGTCCCCCGGTCTTCCCCGAGGGTGTTGGGTCTGTCACAGGGCCACAATCACCGCGGTGAAATCGACGCCGAGAGGCTGGGCATGACGTCGCTCATCAAGGTCGCCGGGGCGCGTGGTGCCCCATCGAAACGGTTGCTGGGCAGCAGGCGCATCGTGCTCCTCGCCGTCGGCTCGCCCGTGTGGGCCTGGGGCCAGGCCGCCGAACCGGTGTCGATGGCGTCCGGCGTGGCGCAGCTCGCGCCGGTCGTGGTCACTGGCACACGCGCCAGCCTGGCGTCGGCGCAGCAGGTGAAGCGCAGCTCGCTGGAGATCGTCGACGCGGTGCTCGCCGACGACATCATGAAGCTGCCGGACTTCAGCGTGACCGACGCGCTGCAACGCATCACCGGCCTCCAGATCGCACGCGATCGCGGCGACGGCACCGCGACCGTGATCCGCGGGCTCACGCAAATGCAGACCACGCTGAATGGCCGCGAAGTCTTCAGCGCCGGGACCGGGCGCAACCTGGAGTTCGCCGACATTCCTGCAGAGATGCTGGCCGGCGTGCGGGTCTACAAGACCTCGTCGGCGCCGCAGATCGAAGGCGGGATCGGCGGCCTGATCGATCTGCGCACGCGCCGGCCCTTCGACTTCACGGGTCGCGAGATCGCCGTCTCGCTGCGCCGCGTCGATTCGCACCTGGCGCAAGCCGGCGCGAACCAGTTCTCGCTGCTGGCGTCTGATCACTGGCAGACGACAGCTGCCGGCGAGTTCGGGGTGCTGGTGAACGTGTCGCGGCAGGACCGCGCCTGGCGCGAGGACCAGAAGAGTTCCGGCAACCCCGTGGCGCGCAGCGACATCGTGCCCGGCCGGGTGGTGAATGTCGCCAGCAGCACGTCCGAGACCACCAGCGTTGGCCAGCGTCAGCGAACCGGCATCGCGACCGTGTTGCAGTGGCGACCGAACGAGCAGCTCGATCTCTATGCCGAGGCCGCGTATGCGCAACTCGACACGCGGCAGGACTCGTACCAGATCAACGTGTCGGCCGCACCGACCTTCCAGGCCGGCAGCGCGCAGCTGTTCGCGGGCACCGACGACGTGCAACGCATCACCTGGACGAATGCGCCGATCTCGATCCTGAGCTTTGCGCGCGACACCACCGACCGCACCCGAAGCGCCGCGCTGGGCGGCAGTTGGAGCGACGATGCCCTGACGGTCAAGGTCGACCTCAGTCACTCGCAGAGCTTCAGCAACCTGTTCTTCTCGGGGCCGGTGCTCGCGGGCACAGCCGCGACCTTCACGCAGGACGTGTCGACGTCGGCGCCGTTCACCCGGGTCGGCGGGACCGACCTGCTCGACCCGCACAACTTCCAGGTCAGCTCGCTCAGCTACCGCACCCGCCCGTTCGCAGGCCGTCTCTCGGCCGGGAGGATAGACCTCGAGCAGCGTCTCCAGGGCGGCTTTCTGCAGGCGATAGAAGCCGGCTTGCGCTATACGCGGCGCGGAGCGACCGATGCGCCCGGGCTGGTCTTCGCCGACGCGAGCGTGTCGGGCGTGTCGGCGGCAGACCCGCCCGGCTTCGCGATGCCCAACCCGTACGGCGACTTTCTCGGCACGGGTGCGGCGGCCAACCTCGCCAACTACATCGTCGGCAACCCCGACCCGGCGCGCGACGCTGCGGCTTATCGCCGCGCATTCGGTATCACCACGCCCATCCCCAGCGGCGGCAGCCCGTTGGGCCTTTGGACGATACGCGAAGACACGCAGGCCGCCTATGTGGCCACGCGCTTCCAGGCCGCCGGCTTCCCGCTCGACGGCAATGCCGGCCTGCGCGTCGTGCGCACGCGCGAGGATGTCGACGGCAACCAGTCGCTGCCGGTCACCGGCGGCACGGCCCCGATTGCGATCGCGAGCAGCTACGTCGACGTGCTGCCCAGCGTGAACCTGCGCTACCGGCTCGCGCCCGAGTGGCAGGTGCGCGCCGCCGCGTCCAAGACCGTGACGCGGCCGAACTTCGACCAGCTGTCGCCGTCGGTGACCTTGATCCGCAACTCGGTCGACCCGACGCTCAACCAGGGCACCGCCGGCAACCCCGGGCTGGCGCCGGTGCGCTCGCGCAACCTCGACCTGGCACTGGAGGCCTATCTCGGCGAAACCACCTCGGCCCACGTGACCGGCTTCGTGAAGCGGGTCGAGGGCTTCGTCACGACGGTGAGCAGCCCCGAGACCTATGACGGTGTCACTTACCAGGTGAGTCGTCCGCAAAGCGGGCCGACGGCCGACATCCGTGGCGTCGAGTTCGGCTACCAGCAGTTCTTCGGCTTCTTGCCGGGCGCGTGGCGCGGACTGGGGTTGCAGGCCAACTACACCTACGTCGACAGCGAGATGAACAGCCCGGGCGCCTCTGCCAGCCTGCCGTTGCAGAACTTCTCGCGCAACAGCTACAACCTGATCGGGCTGTACGAGCTCGGCCCCGTCTCGGCGCGCGTGGCCTACAACTGGCGCAGCCGGTTTCTCAGCGGCATCACGAACGTTGTGGGTCTCGGCTCGCTGCCCGTCTACACGCGGGGCTATGGCTGGCTGGACGCGTCGCTGCGCCTCAAGGTCAACCCGCGGCTGACCCTCGCGCTCGAGGGCAACAACCTGCTCAACACGCGCCGCACCTCGTACTACGGTGAAGCAACGCGGCCGCAAAGCGCCTGGATCAACGACGTCCAGATCGGCGTCGGTGCGACGCTGCGGTTCTGAGCCGATCCCGTCGACCGACCCGGCACGGCCGGAAGGCATCGTGCAAGAGGGCTGCTATTGCGGCAAATGCTCTTTTCAAGCCCGTTGCGCGGCTGCATGCTAACGTGACAAAAGCGGGCAGGCTGCGTCGGCGGCTGCCACCTGAAAAAGGGGCGTCAGTGGATCGAGCGGGGGTGGCGGTGGGCAAGATTCGGACGCCTGGCCGACGACACGCGGCGTGGTCGATGATGGGCGTGATCGTGCTGGCCGCCTCGCTGGTCGGCAAGAACCTCCCGGCCGCGGCTGCGGTGCCAGCCGCACCTGACGCCGCCTGGAATGACCAGGCCACCGAGGTGCGCAAACTGGTCGAGAACGACGCCCCCCGCGCCTATCAGCAGGCGCAGCAGCTGTGGACCGCGCTGCCCGCGGACGCGTCGCCGGTGGATCGGGCCCGGGCGCTGAACCTGCTGGCGCGTGCCGAGATCTACCTCGCCCAGATCGACACGGCGGCTGGGCACGCGAGCGCGGCGCTCGAGCTCGCCAAGGCCTCGGACGACCGCGTCGGACAGGCCGAGGCCGAACTCAACATCGCGCTGAACGCGATCAACCAGGCCCGCATCGACGCGGCCGTGGCGGCCACGACGCACGGCCTGGCCGTGCTCGATGGGGTCGATCGGCCCGACCTGCTGGGTGAGGCGATGCTGCGCATGGCGATGTCGTACCGCCGCATCGGCCAGTTCGACGAGTCGGTCACGATGACGATGCAGGCGATGGAAATCGCCAAACGCAGCAACAACCCGCGCGTGCTCGCCTACGCGCACCAGGGCCTGGGCATCTCGTTCAACCAGAGCGGCCGCCTGGCCGAGGCGCGCGAGCACTTCGAGCAGATGCGCGTGCTTGCGCAGCAGGTCGGCTCCAAGATGCTCGAGGCCGACGCGCTCACCAACCTCGGCGGCGTGATCGGAGGGCTCGGCGACCTGCCGAGCGGCGAGCGCCTGGACCGCGAGGCGATCGCGCTGTACCGCGCGATCGGCATGCCGTTCAACATCAACTTCTCGCAGTTCGGCCTGGCCGAGCTGTTGCGCAAGCAGGGGCGGCTTGCCGAAGCCGGACAACTGTTCGACGAGGTGCTGGCCCGCTACCGCCAGTACCCGAACCGCATCGGCCAGTGGTATGTGCTGAATGCGCGCAGCGTCAACCTCGAGGCGCAGGGGCGCCAGGTCGAGGCGCGTGCCGACGCCGAGCAGGCCTATCGACTGGCGCAGCAGATCGACTTTCCGCTCTACCGCAGCGAAAGCGCGCGACGCCTGGCCGCGGCGGTCGCGGCCGTCGGCGACACGCGACGCGCATATGCGTTGTCGGTTGAGGCCGCCGAGATGACCGACAAGGCCGGACGCGAGAAGGCCAGCAGCCGCATGGTCGAACTGGCGCAGCGCTACGAGTCCGAGAGCCGGCGGCGACAGATCGCGGAGCTCGAACGCCGCAACGAGCAACAGACCGCCGAGTTGGCGCAACGGGCGCTGCAGCAGCGCTGGCTGTGGACCGTGCTCGGCGGCAGCATCGTCACCCTGACCGGAGCCGTCGTGTTCGTCGTGTTCCTGCGGCGCTCCCAACGCCAGCTCGAAGCGATCAACACCCGTCTCACGCAGTCGCAGGACGAACTGCAACGCCAGGCCGGCATCCTGCGCTTGATTCTGAACAGCATCGGCGATGGCGTGGCCGTGTCCGACGAGCGTGGCCAGCTGATGCTGGTGAACCCGGCGGGCGAGCAGATCCTCGGTCCGGTCGACAAGGCCCGCGACGCGCGCGATTGGTCGCGGGAACTCGGCTTCTTCCTGCCCGATCAGGCCACGCTCTACCCGTTTGCCGAGCTGCCGCTGGCGCGTGCAGTGCGCGGCGAGTCCTGCGATGCGTCGGAACTCTACATGCGCAACCCCACCTGCCCGGACGGACGCTGGCTGCTCGTGACGGCCCGGCCGCTGGTCGATGCAGACGGCACGGCGCGCGGCGGCGTGGCGGTGTTTTCCGACGTCACGGCGCGCAAGCTGGCCCACGACGAGATCCGTTCGCTCAACCTCAGCCTCGAGCAGCGCGTGCGTTCGCGCACCGCCGATCTCGAACGTGCGCAGCAGCTGGCCGAGGCCGCGACCCGGGCCAAGAGCGAGTTCCTCGCCAACATGAGCCACGAGATCCGCACGCCGATGAACGCCATCATCGGCATGTCGCACCTCGCGCTCGCCAGCGGCCTCGACGCTCGACAGCACGGCTATGTCTCCAAGGTGCATCGCTCGGCCGAGGCCTTGCTTGGCGTCATCAACGACATCCTCGACTTCTCGAAGATCGAGGCCGGCAAGCTCGACGTCGAACGCATCCCGTTCAGTGTCGCCGAGGTGCTGGACGACACCGGCGACCTGGTCGGCATGCAGGCCGAGGAAAAGGGGCTGGAACTGCTGTTTGCGCTCCCGCAGCGGCTGCCCCCGATGTTGCTGGGCGACCCGTCGCGTCTGGGCCAGGTCTTGCTGAACCTGGGCAACAACGCGGTCAAGTTCACCGAGCGCGGCGAGGTGGTGATCGGCGTGCAGGTGCTCGAACGCGAGGCCGGGTCGGTGGTGCTGGGCTTCGAGGTGCGCGACACCGGCGTCGGCATCGACGCGGCGCGGCGCGCGCAGCTGTTCCAACCTTTCGTGCAGGGCGACGCGTCGACCAGCCGGCGCCATGGCGGCACCGGGCTGGGCCTGGCGATCAGCCAGCAGCTGGTGCGGCTGATGGGCGGCGAGATCGGCGTCGAGAGCACGCCAGGGCAGGGCAGCCGCTTTCATTTCAGCGTCCGCTTCGGCGTGCCGGCCGAGGCCGCGCCGGCCGTGGTCGCCGATGTGGACACGCTGCAGGCGCGCGTGCTGGTGGTCGACGACAACGCGACCGCACGCGAGCTCTTGTGCACGATGGCCGGCGCGCTCGGCCTGCAGGCCGAGGCGGTCGGCAGCGGCGAAGAGGCGTTGGCCGCGACGGCACGCGCCGACGCCGGCAATGCGCCCTACCAGCTGCTGCTGGTCGACTGGAAGATGCCCGGCATGGACGGTGTCGAGTGCGTGCGCCGCATTCGCGAGCGCGCGCTGCGTCACGCGGCGCCGGCGGTCCTGATGCTGACGGCGTTCGGCCGCCACGAGATCGAGCGCCGTCTCGACGAGTTGCCGTTGACGGTCGACGCCTTGCTCACGAAGCCGGTCACGCCCTCGACGCTGTACGAAGCCTGCTGCACCGCTCTCGGTCTGACGGCGAACCCGGCCAGCCGCGCGCGCCTGCGTGAAGAGGTGTATTCGACGCACCGCGCCGGCCTGAAGGGCGCGCGCATCCTGCTGGTCGAGGACAACCTGGTCAATCGCGAGGTCGCGGTCGAGCTGCTGGGACGCGCTGGCGTCGTCGTCAGCGTGGCCACCGACGGTGCGCAGGCGCTGGACGTGCTGCGGCGCGAATCGTTCGATGGCGTGCTGATGGACTGCCAGATGCCGGTGATGGACGGTTACGCGGCGACGCGCGAGTTGCGCCGCGACCCGCGCCTGGCGAACCTGCCGGTGATCGCGATGACGGCCAACGCCATGGTCGGCGACCGCGACAAGGTGCTGGCCGCGGGCATGAACGACCACATCGCCAAGCCGATCAAGGTCAACGAGATGTTCGCGACGATCGCACGCTGGGTGCGTCCGGGGGCCGCGGTGGCGGGCGCGGCGACGCCGTCGGTGCAAGACGCGGCCGCACTGCTCGAGCAGGTGCCCGGCCTGGATGCGCGCGCTGGTCTCGACGCGGTGATGGGCGACGACGCGCTGTACCGTCGCGTGCTGCGCATGTTCCGCGATCAGCAGCAAGACTTTCGGCAGAGGTTCCGGGCGGCACGCGTCAGCGGCGACGCCGGCACCGCGCTGCGCATGGCCCACGACCTGAAGAGTGGGGCCGGCTTTCTCGGCGCGCACGTGCTCCAGCGTGCGGCCGAAGCACTCGAGGTGGCCTGCACACACGACGCGCACGCGGCCGACATCGACACCCGTGCCGCCACGGCGGCCGATTGCCTCGAACCGCTGGTGGCCGGGTTGCAGTCGCTGGACTGAGCGCTACTTCAGCGCGAACCGGCCGAGCTTCTTCGCGACCGCGACGTTCTTCAGCGTCACGTAGACCGGCAAGCCGTTCTTGTACTTCGGGTAGTCCTCGCCCTGGATCAGCGGGGCGAGGTAGCGCTTGCACTTGTCGGTGATGCCGAAACCGTCCTTGGTGATGAAGTCGCGCGGCATGAACTTCTCGACGTTCGCAACCTGGGCCAGGTCGGCCACGCCGATCTTGTACTTGTAGGGCACGTCGGAGACGCGCTCGACCGTCGGCATCACCGCGTTGCGGCCCGCGAGCGCGAGCTCGACGGCCTTCTGGCCCAGTTCGTAGGCCTGCTTCACGTCGGTCGCCGAGGCGATGTGGCGCGCCGCGCGCTGCAGGTAGTCGGCCACGGCCCAGTGGAACTTGTGGCCCAACGCCTCCTTCACCATGTTCGCGACCACCGGCGCGGCACCGCCGAGCTGCGCGTGGCCGAAGGCATCGCGCGCGCCCTGCTCGGCGAGGAAGGTGCCGTCCGGGTGGTGGCAGCCTTCCGAGACGACGACGGTGCAGAAGCCGTGCTTCTTCACCAGGCTGTCGACGCGCTTCAGGAACTTGGCCTGGTCGAACTCGATCTCGGGGAACAGCATGACGACCGGGATGCCGTGGTCTTCGACCAGCCCGCCCGCGGCCGCGATCCAGCCGGCGTGGCGGCCCATCACCTCGACGACGAACACCTTGGTCGAGGTCTTGGCCATCGAGCGCACGTCGAACGAGGCTTCGAGCGTGGACACGGCGACGTACTTCGCGACCGAGCCGAAGCCCGGGCAGCAGTCGGTGATCGGCAGGTCGTTGTCGATGGTCTTCGGCACGTGGATGGCCTGCAGCGGGTAGCCCATGGCTTCGCTCAACTGGCTGACCTTGAAGCAGGTGTCGGCCGAATCGCCGCCGCCGTTGTAGAAGAAGTAGCCGATGTCGTGAGCCTTGAAGACCTCGATCAGGCGCTCGTATTCGCGGCGGTTCGCTTCGAGCGACTTGAGCTTGTAGCGGCACGAACCGAAGGCGCCCGACGGCGTGCTGCGCAGCGCGGCAATCGCGGTCGCCGATTCCTTGCTGGTGTCGATCAGGTCTTCGGTGAGCGCGCCGATGATGCCGTTGCGGCCGGCGTAGACCTTGCCGATCTGGTCCTTGTGCCGGCGCGCGGTCTCGATCACGCCACAGGCGGACGCGTTGATCACGGCGGTCACGCCGCCCGACTGCGCGTAGAACGCGTTCTTCTTCTTCGTGGCCATGTGGCGGGGTCCTCCGGGTTGAGTGTTCAGGTCAGTCGGCCAGCGCGTTGGTGATGACCTCGCGCACATTGGGCGACAGGTCGGGCTTGGCCGAGACGCGCAGCAAGGCCTCGCGCGCCGCGCCGCGGTACGGCTCGGCGAGCTGGGCCCAGCGGTCGAGCGCGCGCGCGGTGCGGGCCGCGAGCTGCGGGTTGAGCGTGTCGAGCTCGATCAGCTGGTCGGCCCACAGCACGTAGCCGGCCGCGTCGGCGCGGTGGAACGCGGCCGGGTTGCCGGTGCTCAGCGTGCCGATCAGGCTGCGCGCGCGGTTCGGGTTCTTCAGCGAGAAGTCCGGGTGCTTGAGCAGCTGCTTGACGCGGGCGAAAACGCGGCCGTCGCGTTCGGGGGCGCTGGCCTGCATCGCGAACCAGGCGTCGATCACCAGCGCTTCGTGGCGGAACAGCTCGTAGAACTTCTTCAGCGCCGCCTCGGTCGGCTCGGCGTGCGAGCGCACCAGCGCGCCGAGTGCGCCGAGGCGGTCCGTCATGTTGGTGGCGTCCTTGAACTGCTGGTAGGTGCGGCCTTGCCAGGCTGTGTCGTTCAGCGCGACGGCGTCCAGGCAGATCATGCCGAGCGCGCGGTTGGCGAGCGAGCGCCTGCCGGACGACAGCGGGTCGGGCGCATACGCGCCGACGACCTGGTGCGTCTCGAAGGCCCATTCCCAGTCGGCGCGCAGCGTGCGCGCCAGCTGCGCCGTCATCGCTTCGCGCACCGTGTGGATGCGCTGCGGGTCGACCGGCGACATCTGCTCGGCGACATACGACTCGCTCGGCAGGCTCAGCACCAGGTTCTTGAACGCGGCATCGAGGGTCGGGTGGCGCAGCACGCCACGCATCGCTTCGATGAAGGGCTGGTCGAGCTCGAACGCTGCGCTGCCGTTCGCGGCCGCGATCAAGCGGTTCAGCGCGAGGCGCTGGCCGGCTTCCCAGCGGTTGAACGGGTCGGTGTCGTGCTGCAGCAGCACCAGCAGGTCGGCGTCGCTCAGGCCGTCGACCAGCACCACCGGCGCCGAGAAGCCGCGCAGCAGCGAGGGCACCGGCTCGGCGTCGACGTCGACGAAGGTGAAGAAGCTGCGCGCGTCTTCGAGCACCAGCAGCTGCTCGGTGGCACCGGTCGCCGGCGCGTCTTCGAGCTGAACGTTCAGCGCGCGGCCGTCACGTGCGATCAGGCCGACCGACAGCGGGATCACGCAGGGCTCTTTCGCACCGTGGCCGTTCGGCGAGCCGGTCTGCTCGATGCCCAGCGTGTAGGTGCGCGACGGCGCGTCGTAGCGGCCGCGCGCGGTGATGCGCGGCGTGCCGGCCTGCGCGTACCAGCGCTTGAACTGTGGCAGGGTGCGGGCCAGCGCGCTGTCGGGGTTGGCATCGGCGATCGCCTGCGCGAAGTCGTCGCAGGTCACGGCCTGGCCGTCGAAGCGTTCGAAGTACAGCGTCATGCCGCGCGCGAAGCCGTCGCGGCCGACCAGCGTGTGCATCATGCGCACGACCTCGGCGCCCTTCTCGTAGATGGTGGCGGTGTAGAAGTTGTTGATCTCGACGTAGCTGTCGGGCCGCACCGGGTGCGCCATCGGGCCGGCGTCTTCGGGGAACTGCGCCTCGCGCAGGCGGCGCACGTCGCCGATGCGCTTGACCGCGCGGGCGGTCGCGGCGCCGGCCATGTCCATGCTGAATTCCTGGTCGCGGAAGACCGTCAGGCCTTCCTTCAGGCTGAGCTGGAACCAGTCGCGGCAGGTGATGCGGTTGCCGGTCCAGTTGTGGAAGTACTCGTGGCCGACGACCGATTCGATGCCCGCGTAATCGGTGTCGGTCGCGGTGGCGGGCGAGGCCAGCACGTACTTGGTGTTGAAGATGTTGAGGCCCTTGTTCTCCATCGCGCCCATGTTGAAGTCTTCAACGGCGACGATCATGAAGCGCTCGAGGTCGAGCGGCAGCTTGAAGCGAGCCTCGTCCCAGACGATGGAGGCGATCAGCGAGTTCATCGCGTGCTCGGTCTTGTCGAGGTCGCCGCGGCGCACGTAGATCTGCAGCAGGTGGTCCTTGCCGGCGCGGGTGCGTATGGTCTGCTGGCGCGCGACCAGGTCGGCGGCGACGAGCGCGAACAGGTAGCAGGGCTTGGGGAAGGGGTCGTGCCACTTCGCGAAATGGCGGCCGTTGTCTAGCGGGCCTTCGTCGACCAGGTTGCCGTTGCTCAGCAGCACCGGGTAGGTGGCCTTGTTCGCGCGCAGCGTGACGGTGTAGACCGCCATCACGTCGGGCCGGTCCAGAAAGTAGGTGATGCGCCGGAAGCCCTCGGCCTCGCACTGCGTGAAGAAGCCGCTGGCCGAGGTGTACAGGCCCGACAGCTGGGTGTTCTTTTCGGGCGCGCAGGTGTTGCGGATCTCGAGCGTGAACGGGCCGGCCGGCATGTCCTGCAGCGAGTCGATCACCAGCAGGCCGTCTTCGTGGCGGAACGAGACCGACGCGCCGTTGACCGAGACGCGCGTCAGCGTGATGTCTTCGCCGTGCAGGCGCAGGGGTTGCGCAGGCACATCGACATTGCGCTCGACCTGCATCTTGCTGACGACCATGGTCTTGGCCGGGTCGAGGTCGAACGTGAGGTCGACGGATCGGATCCAGAACGCCGGCGCGGCGTAGTCGCCGCGGCGGATCAACGGGGAAGTGCCTTCACGCATCTTGCTGTGCCTCTTGGTGGGCGCGCTGCAGCTCGTGCAGCGCGAGTCTCGTGAAATCGGGTGCGATGGCAATCAGGTTGTCGAACTCGGCAAAGGCTGCGGCCGGCAGCGTCGTGGTCAGCGCCACGGCCTTCATGCCGGCACGGCGCGCGCCTTCGACGCCGAGCGGTGCGTCCTCGAACACCACGCAGTGCTCGGGCGCGATGCCCAGCCGCCTGGCGGCTTCGAGAAAGATGTCGGGGTGCGGCTTGCCGCGCAGGCCGTCGGCCGGGCTGGTGACGGTGTCGACCCAGGCGTCGATGCCGTGGCGTTCGAACGCGAGCGCCATGTTGGGCAGCGTCGCCGCGGTGCACACGGCCAGCTTGCAGCCGGCGGCACGGGCCTGCTCGACGAATTCCCGCGCGCCGGCGATCAGCTGGAGCGAGCGGGTCGCGAACTCGCGGTAGATGGCCTCCTTCGCGTCGGCCATCACGAGGTGTTCCTCGACGCTGTGCTCGGGGAACAGGTCGAGCAGGAGCTCGGCGTTGGAGCGGCCGGCGGTCTTCGCGAACGACAGGTCGTCGCGGTTCATCACCGTGCCACGCCGGGCGTGCCACTCGACCCACGCGTTGTGGTGCAGCGGCATGCTGTCGATCAGCGTGCCGTCGAGGTCAAAGAGCAAGGCCTTCACGATCAGACGCCCTGCTTCAGGCTGGCTTCGATGAACGGGTCGAGGTCACCGTCCAGCACCTTCTGCGTGTTGCTGGTTTCGTAGCCGGTGCGCAGGTCCTTGATGCGGCTCTGGTCCAGCACGTACGAGCGGATCTGGTGGCCCCAGCCGACATCGGTCTTGGTGTCTTCCAGCTTCTGCTGCTCTTCCATGCGCTTGCGCATCTCGAAGTCGTACAGGCGCGAGCGCAGCCGCTTCCAGGCCACATCGCGGTTGCTGTGCTGGCTGCGCCCGTCCTGGCATTGCACGACGATGCCGGTCGGGATGTGCGTGAGCCGCACCGCCGAGTCGGTCTTGTTGATGTGCTGGCCGCCGGCGCCGCTGGCGCGGAAGGTGTCGGTGCGCACGTCCGACGGGTTGATCTCGATCTCGACCGTGTCGTCGACCTCGGGGTAGACGAACAGGCTGGCGAAGCTGGTGTGACGGCCGCCAGCCGAGTCGAACGGGCTCTTGCGCACCAGCCGGTGCACACCGGTCTCGGTGCGCAGCAGGCCGAACGCGTACTCGCCCTCGACCTTGATGGTGGCGCTCTTGATGCCGGCGATGTCGCCCGCGGTCTCGTCCTCCATCGTTGTCTTGAAGCCCTTGCGCTCGGCGTACTTCAGGTACTGGCGCAGCAGCATGCCGGCCCAGTCGCAGGCCTCGGTGCCGCCGGCGCCGGCCTGGATGTCGACGAAGCAGTTGCTCGGGTCGGCCGGGTTGTTGAACATGCGGCGGAACTCGAGCTGGGCGACGATCTCTTCCAGCTTGCCCGCATCAAGCTCGATCGCCTTCAGCCCGGCCTCATCGCCGTCGGCCTTGGACATGTCGAACAGCTCGGTGTTGTCCGACAGGTTGCTGGTCAGGTGGTCGATGGTCCCGACCACGTTCTCGAGCGTGCGCTTCTCGCGCCCCAGTTCTTGCGCGCGCTTGGGTTCGTCCCAGACCTTGGGGTTCTCGAGCGCGGCGTTGACTTCGTTGAGTCTTAGAGCTTTGCGATCGTAGTCAAAGATACCCCCGGAGGTCGACCGTGCGCTTCGTCAGGTCGGCCAGGGCGTTGCCAATGGCATTGATGTGTTCGACGTCCATGCGGTGCTTTCAGCAGCTGGCTGCAATTCTTGAAAGCAATGATTTTCGCACGTGCGAGGCGCTTGCCCCGCTGCACTCGACCCACCAGGGTGATTCAGCCGGCGGGCACGAAGCGGCGCTCGCGCATCCACTTGGTGGCGACCCACTTCTCGCCGCGGGTCACCGGTGCGCTGGCGTGCAGCGAGGCGGCGTCGAGCTGGCCCAGGCGGTTGCAGTATTCGAACTGCACCGCGTGGCCCGGCTGCGGCGAGACGGCCCAGCCGACCTGCGGAAAGACGGTCTCGCCGCCGCCCTCGACCGTGTTCAGGTAGGTCACCAGCGTGGCGACACGCTGGCCGCTGCGCGTCAGCGAGGCCCGGTTGGCCGGGTTGGTGGCCAGCAGGAAGTCGAAGTGCGGCGCGCTGCCGCCGCCGTTCGGGTAGTACAGCACCTGCAGGCCTTCGCCGTTTTCGGGCGGCAGGTTCATCAGCGCGGCCAGGCGCCGGTCGAGCCGTGCGATCAGCGCGTTCTCGGCCGGGCGGAAGAACATGCCGAAGCTGCGCCGCTGCGCGCTGACGACGTCATGGCCGCTGTTCACGTCGACCAGTGTCGACGGCACGAGCCGGTCGCGGGCCAGCGCGATCAGCTCGGCGCATTCGTCGGTATCGAGCACGCCGCCGAGCAGCGCCAGCGCCGGCCGTTGCGCGCGTGCAAGAACCTGAACGCAACGGTCGACCGCCTGGATCGTGCCGCCCGCGGCGAGGCGCGGCGTGTCGCAGAGAAAGTCGGCCGGCGCGGCCGCGTCCCATTCGAGGCTGTCGAGCGGCACCGACCGACCCGTGGCGCGCGCGGCGACGAAGGCCTGCATGATCGCGATCGCCACGTCTGCGGCCATCTGCTGCGCCTGCAGGGCCTGCACCAGCGCGACCGGGGTCGCGCCGCGATCGAGGTTCTCGACGATCCACGCGCCCAGCTGCGGAGCGAACCGCGCGGCGCGCATCGCCGGTGCGGCGGCCGGCGTCACGAGCCCTGCGCGACCCAGCCGCTCGCGGTCAGCGTGAAGCCCTGCGTCAGCTGCTCGCGGCCGGCGCCGCGCACGATGCGGGCCACCATCGGGAAGACCTTGGCCACCTCGGGGTCGCGCGTCCACGGCGCGGGGTCGACGCGGTAGGTGTAGGTCACCAGGGCCTGGCGATCGCTGGCGCCAGTGCGCGGCTTGTCCCAGGCGACGACCTGGCCCAGGCTCAGGTGCGCGGCGCAGAAGTCGCTGCGGCCGGCCCGACCGTGCGGGCGGTAGTAGGCGCGGCCGGCGTCGGTCAGCGTGTAGCGCCGCACCGCGACGGTCGTGCTCGTGTCCTCGTCCTTGACCTGCGCTGTGGCCGGGGCGGAGCGCACCAGCCCGAGCCGTTCCAGCACCGGCATCTGCAGCGCGTTGCGGGCACCGGTGTCGACCTCGCGCTGGCTCACGTCGATGGGCCAGTCGGTCTTGGCCAGGCACAGATCGCCCTGCGTGGCGAGGTAGGCCGTCACCGCCTTCGTGAAGTTGTCGCGGTTCGCCTCGGCGGGCGAGTTGCAGGCGCTCAGCAGGGTCAGGGCGGTCAGGCACAGCAGTGCCGGGCGAAGCAGTGTCGTTGGGGTCGTCATGGTCGTTCCAGGGGTCAGTCGATGCAGGCGCCGGCCGCCGGCGGCGTGGCGGGCGTCTGGTCGGCGTCGGTCAGGGTGTTGAGAAAGCAGACGAGATCGGCGATGTCTTGCTCCGACATCGGCGGCGCGCTGCCGGCGGCGCGGCCGTCCATCGGCAACTGGGTGTCGATGTTCGCGCGGTAGGCGCTCGGCAGGTCGTCGAACTTCTGCACCGTGCCACCGACGTACTGGGTGGTGATCAGGCCGTAGGTCGGGAAGTCGGCGTCGTTGCGGGCCTTGGGCGTGCCGCCGACGGTCGGGTACCAGAGCTCGGGCCGGGTGTCGCGCGTGTTGTAGAAGCGGATGGTCTGCTCCAGCGAATGCATCACGCCGTTGTGGAAGAACGCGCGCCGCGTCGCCACGTTGCGCAGCGTCGGTGCCTTGAACATGCCGCAGAAGGTGTCGGTCGCACCGGCACCCGCGGGCAGGTGGTCGGCGCGCTCGGGGCCGCAAATGCCCATGTCGCGAAAGGCCGGGTCGGCGTTGGCGGAGATCGCCGCGTTGCGCGGCACGCCGATGGCCTCGTACGAGAAATCGGTGAACAAGGCCGAGCTGCCGTTCAGGCCCGCGCCTTGGTAGTGGCACGACGCGCAGTTGCCGGTCTGCGGATTCGAGAACACTTTCAGGCCGCGCGTTTCGGCCGCGGTCAGCGTGCCGCCGATCTTGTTGCCGGCGTACAGGTCGAACTTGCTGCTGTACGGGTGGAACGACTTGTCCTCGAGCTGGTAGGCCTGCAGCGCGGCGACGGCGTTGCCGAACGCCGCGGCCGGGTCGTCGAATGCGGTCGCGCCGAACGCCTGGCGGAACAAGTCGGCGTAGGCCGAGGCCTGGAGCTTGCGGACCACGTTGTCGCCACTCGCGTTGGCCATCTCGCGCGCATCGAGCAGCGGCAGCTTCGCCTGGTCGGCGAGCGTGGCGGCCCGGCCGTCCCAGGTGAAACCGCCGCCCGGGCCGGGCGCGCTGATGCCGTCGGGGTTGTCGAGCAGGTCGGCGTAGGGCGGCGTCGCGTCCTTGTAGCGCAGCGACGGCGGGTTGCGCAGGCCGGCCGTGGTCAGCGCGACACCACCGAGCTGCACCGCCAGCGCGTTCGGCGGGCCGTAGGCCGATTGGGGGTCGTGGCAGCCCGCACAAGAGAGCTTGCCCGAGCCCGACAGCGTCGCGTCGACAAACATCTTCTGGCCCACCTGCGCGGCCAGGCTGAGCGTGCTGGCGGCGGCCGCGCTCGCGGCCGCCGCCGGTGTCGACGCGTTGTCGTCACCGCAGCCGGCGAGCAGGGTCAGGGCGGCGGCGACGGCGAGGAGGATCGCGCGGTCGGTCAACATCGTCATCGTCAGGCGGGGCCGCCACGCGCACCGGGCGCGCGGCGCGTCGTCCCTTACTTCGTGGCCCAGACGTTTGTTTGCGAGGCGTCCGGCCCGACCTGCGCCGTCGTGCTCACGTCGGCCGACTGCTTCTGCGTGTAGCTGGCGGGCGCGACGAAGGCGTGGTTGATCGGGCGCACCGAGTCGAAATGCGTGTCGGCGCTGCCGGCGTACTCGGGCAGGTTCAGGATGTTGGCGGCGATGAACTTCTCGGTGTACTTCGAGCGGTTCATGTACGACGCGTCGACGGCCGGGTCGGCGGTGCCGAACATGTCCTGCAGCGTGCGCACGAACGCGAAGTGGCTGTACGCGTCGCTGTCCGAAACACCCTTGGGCGCGTTCGCCTGGTTGCTCAGGATGCCGAAGATGCTCTCGCCGTGGCCGCGGTTGCCCTTGGTGTAGTTGACGACGCTGGCGTCCGGCGAGAAGCTGCCGTCGCTGTTCTGCTTCAGCGGCTCGGCGACAGTGCTGTTGGCCACGTTCCAGCCGCAGCACGAGTTGAAGCCGCTGGTGGCGTTGCCTTCGTCGAACATCAGCACGATCGCGACGCGCTTCTGCGGGTTGGTCCAGAGCGCCGAGGCCTGGATCTTCTTGACGACGTAGTCGACGTAGTTGTCACCGCGCGTGATGATCGCGCCGCCCGTGGCGTTCGGCACGTTGTTGGCCACGCTGCTGCAGTCGCTCGCGGTCACCTGGGTGGCGCTGCCGGCCACGGTGCCCTTGACGCTGATGCCGTGCATGTCGTCGCACTGGTCGGGCACGAGGAAGTTCAGGTTGCCGACGTTGCCGCTCGCCAGGTCGGTGCCGAGCTGGTCGATGTCGTAGCCGGCCGGTGTCGCGTAGGCGGTGGCGTTCGCGAACGCCGCGTCCCACTGCCCGCCGCCCATGGTGCGGTTGCTGTACTTCCATTCGGGCGCGCTGCGCACGTTCTGGTAGGCCATGCCGGGGTGGTGCTTGGTCTTGTACAGGCCCGCCGGCAGCGGCAGCGAGAGCCCGGTCGTGCCGATGGTCGTGGTGTTGCCGCCCACCGTGCCCGGCGCGTAGACGTGGTCTGCGGCGATGACGGCAGCGTCGGCGACGCTGTCGGTGCGGAAGTCCTGCCCCGGGTTCAGCGACTCGTTGTAGGTGCGCCAGGTCAGGCCCGCGGCACTCAGTGCGTTGAACAGGTTGGGCTTGCCGACGATGTTGTGGTTGACGGCCGCGGTCTGCGTGCAGGTGGCCGCGAACGGCGAGCTCGCGAGACCGGGCTGGGTCTTGTCGGGCACGGGCAGGTCCTGCACCGCGTTCGCGCCGGTGGCGTCGCAGTTCCACTGGCTGTCGTCGGTGATGCCGAAGTCGTCGGCGCCGCCGAGCGCGGTGTAGTTCGGCTCGCTCGGGTTGCCGGTCGCGTAGTAGCTGGCGAGCTGGTTGCCGGCCTTCAAGTAGGCGTTGATCTTGGGTGCGAACGGCGAGTTCAGGATAGACGAGGTCGCCTTGTTCTCCAGCATCACGATGAAGATGTGGTCGTAGCGCGGGATGCCCTCGATGTTGAACGCGGCCTGCTCGGCCTGCGCGAAGGTGATGGGCGTGCGGGTGTCGGCCACCGTCGCGGTGGCGGCGGTCACGCCAGCCAGGCCGGTCAGGCGCGGGTCGCCGCCGGGCACGGCGAGCGCGTCGGGGTAGAGGTCGCCGCGGTCGAGCTTGGTGATCGCGTAGGTGAGGCGGTTCGTCAGCACGTTGGCCTCGCGCAGCATCGCGGTCTTGTCGGCCGCCGCGAGCGTGGTGGCGGTCGGGTCGGCGGTGACGGACGCGAGCGAGACCCCCAGGCGCGTCGCGAGGTTCTGCTTCTCGGTCGCGTAGCTGCTGGTGTTGGCCTCGGTCAGGCGCACGATCTCGGACGAGAGCGGGCTGATCACGACGCCGCTGGTTTGCTCGTTGACCTGGTCGAGCGACACGCGGAACACGTCGCGCGAGGCCGGGTGCGTGCCATCGGCGGTGTTGGTCGCGCCGGTGCCGATGTCGGCGATCAGCGCGGCCTTGGCCGACAGGCTGATGGTGAACGCGCCTTTCGCGTCGGTGGTCACAGGCGCCTCGCCGCTGTCGCACTTGCCGTTGTTGTTGGCGTCGACGCACACCTGTGCGCCCTGGTAGTAGCCGGCGGCCAGCGTCGGCTCGGTGGCGCTGCCCGGGGTGAAAGCGGCCGCGGTGACGACGCCGCTGACGGTGACGCCCGTCGACGAGTTGTCGCTGCCGCCGCAGGCGGCGAGTATCGAGGCGGTGAGCACCGTCAACGTGGTGTTCAAGGTCGTGGCGCGGTTGAGCATTGGCATGGAATCCCCGTGGCGGTGGCTGAGCGGATGTGGGTGTTCGGTGGGTGTGCGGCGCGCGTCGCTGACGCGCCCCGGTACCACCTCCGGCACTCTAGAAATCCCCCATGACCGTCACGTGACACGTGCGGTGACGCTCGGTAAAGCTATGTTGCCGGGGCCAGGAAGCGCTCGAGCAACTGCGCCAGCGCCTCGGGCTGGTCGTGGTGCAGCATGTGGCCGGCGGGCGCGAGCACGTGGCGCTCGACCGGGCTCGTCACGACATCCAGGCGTTCGTGGAATTCGGCCTTGGTGTAGCGCGTGCCCCACCAGCGCGACACGTCGGTCTGGTCACCCTCGACCCACATCACCGGGGCGGTGATCAGCTTCCAGCACGCCAGCACCTCGTCGCGCTGGTACAGCATCGGCGTGCCGCGCTTGTGGACGGCATCGCCCAGGATCTCGTAACGCCCGGCGCTGCCGTCGGCAGTCGTCTTCTGGCGCGACCAGTGCTGGGCCAGCCACGCGGCGCGGGCCTCGGGCAGCAGCGGGTTGGTCTTGCGCAGCCGGTTCGCGACTTCGTCGAGGTTGGCGTAGTCGCGCAGCTCGGCGGGTTGCTTGAGCTCGTCCAGCCATTGCAGATAGCGCTTGGGCGACTGCGACGGCGTCGTCGCCGGCATGCCGAAGCCCTCGAGGTTGACGAGGCGGCGGATGCGCTCGGGCCGCAGCCCGGCGTAGAGCATCACGACGTTGCCGCCCATGCTGTGGCCGACCAGGTCGATCGCGCCCTGCGCGCTGCCGGGTGCGAACAGCAGCGTGTCGAGCGCGGCGTCGAGGTCGCCGACGTAGTCGGGCAGCCAGTAGGTGTCGGCGGGCGTGGCATCGCTGAGGCCGAAGCCGCGCCAGTCGAACGCGAGCACGTGGCGGTCGGTCGGCAGCGCGTCGACGACGAACTGGAACGACGCGGCCACGTCCATCCAGCCGTGCTGCATCACGACGGTCGGGCGCTCGGGCGTGGCCAGGGACGCGTCGCCCCATTCGAGCACGTGGTGGCGCAGCCCGCGCAGCGTGACGAAGCGGCTGCGGCTGGCGCGCTGGACTTGATAGGGGGCGGTGGTCATCGCCGGCACTGTACGCGGGCCGGGCGGCGCGCGCTGTCAGCGGTGCGACAGGCGCCCGATGCGAGAATCCACGTCATGAGCTCACCCACCCCCTTCACGTTGCGCGGCGCCGAATTGCGCGATGTCGGCGCGATCGTCCAGCTGATCCGCGAACTGGCCGAGTTCGAGAACCTCACCCATTTGCTGCAGGTCACGCCCGAGAAGCTGCGCCCGCAGCTCTTCGGCGAGCGGCCGGTGGCCGAGGCGCTTGTCGCCGAGACCGGCGATGGCAAGACGCCTGGTGAGGTCGTGGCCTTCGCGCTGTTCTTCACCAACTTCTCGACCTTTCTGGCGCAGCCGGGGCTCTACCTCGAAGACCTGTACGTGAAGCCGGCGCACCGCGGCAGCGGCATCGGCGCGGCGCTGCTGACACGGCTGGGCCGCATCGCGGTCGAACGCGACTACGGGCGTTTCGAGTGGAGCGTGCTCGACTGGAACGAGCACGCGATCCGCTTCTACGAGCGCATGGGCGCGACGGTGATGCCCGAGTGGCGCATCTGCCGCGTCACCGGCGAAGCGTTGGAGCGCTTCCGCGCTTGAGCGTGGCGGCCCGCATCGCGGCCCCCACGACGACGGCGGCGCAGGCCGCCCAGCACCAGCCGATCAGCAGCACCGGGCCGACGTGGATGTACATCACCGCGTCGATGGCGTGCAGCGACACCGCCTCGGCGACGAACAGCCACAGCGCCACCGCGGTGGCGATGGCGGCGACCCGCAACTCGGCGTCGGCGCCCCGCAGCCGCCGCAACGCGACGAAGGTGAGCGCTGCCAGTATCAGCACGACGACCAGCAGGGCCACCTGCAGCGGTCCGCGGTCCGCATACCAGCCGTTGGCCTGCAGCAGAGCGTCGACCACGTCGTGGGCCTGGTGGCGAAAGCCGACCAGCACTTCGACCAGGCACACGGCCTGCCATGCCGTCACGCGCCGCCACGGCCGCGTGCCCGCACCGCGCCGCAGGGCGAACACGCAGGCGAGCACCGCCAGTCCGAACGCGAACAGACCCGTCAACTGGGTCGGGTTGGTGTGAAGCTCGGTCATGATGGCGGGATGATGATGTTCAACCTGGCTGGGGACTGACGCGCAATGGGCACCGACATCGTCTACCTCGTGTTCGTGCTCGCCGCGCTGGGCGTCTTCCGGTGGCGGCCACCGGCAGAGGCGGCGCTGATCGTCTTCCTGGCCGGTTGGCTGGTGCTGCCGGTCGGGCATTTTCCGCCCGGCTCGGCGGACGCCGAGTTCCCGTATTGGATCACCGGCCTGGCCGTGCCCTCGGACATGCTGCTGACCAAGGCCTGGGTCGCGCCGCTGGCCGCCGTGCTGGGCCTGCTGGTGTTCGACCGTGCGGCCTTGCAGCGCCTGCGGCCGGTCTGGATGGATGCGCCGGTGCTGCTCTGGTGCGCGTGGCCGCTGCTGCAGTCGGCGCTGGTCGCCGACGTGCGGCCAAACGGCGCGCTCGCCAGCCTCTACCTCGCCGGCAGCTGGGGCCTGCCGTGGCTGCTGGGTCGCGTGTGCTTCGCGTCCGACGATGGGCGCTTGCTGTTCGTCAAGGGCCTGGCGCTGGCCGGGGCGGCCTGCCTGCCGCTGAGCCTGCTCGAAGGCGTGTTCGGTCTGCAGCTCTATGGCCTGGTCTACGAGCCGCACCCGTTCCGCGCCGACGGCCTGCTGCGCTACATCGGCTACCGGCCGCTGGGCTTCTTCGAGAACGGCAATCAGTTCGGGCTGTGGATCTCGCTGTGCGCGCTCGCCGCCGTGTGGCTCGCCGTCGTCACGCCGGCCGGGTACGACGCGCAGCGCTGGCGCGTGGTCGCGGTCGTCGACGTGCTGATCGCGCTGGCCGCGCAATCGGTGGGCGGGCTGTTGCTGCTGGTGGGCGGCGCGGCGTTCCTGTTCGCGTGCCGGTGGCTGCGCCCGCGTCTGATGCTGGCGGTGGTGGTCGGCTCGCTGGTGTTGAGCGGGCTCGTCTACGTATCGGGCGTCGTGCCGATCGCGCGCATCGGCAAGGAGACGGCGCTCGGCCGGCACGTGATCGATGCGTTCCGGTCCGTCGGCCGCGGCTCGTTCACCTGGCGCATCGGCCAGGACCAGAAGCTGCTGCCCGATGCGATGGCCCACCCGGTGGTCGGCACCGGTGTCTGGGACTGGTGGCGCGCCAAGGAGATCCGGCCCTGGGGCCTGAGCCTGCTCGTGCTGGGCCAGTTCGGCGCGATCGGTCTCGGGGCCGCCTTGGGCGCGCTGCTCGCGCCGGCGTTTGCGGCCGCGTGGCGCGCACCGCCGGGCAGCGCCTGGCAGCTGCCCGCGCTGCCGCTGTTGCTCGCGGCGCTGGCGGGGTTGACCGTGCTCGACGCGTTGATGAACTCGTTCGTGTTCTTCCCTGCGCTGCTCGCCGCCGGCGCGCTCGCGACGCATGTCGTGCCGCGCCGCGTGCGCGGCGAGATCACCCGCATCCGCAGGCGCTCCGCCGCTTGAATCCCACCGGAGACCGCGCATGACCGCGACCGACGACCACGCCGCACTGCACGCAAACTTCCGCTGGCACGTGCCCGCGCACTTCAACATTGCCGAGGCCTGCTGTGCGCGCTGGGCCCGCGACACGCCGAATCGGGTGGCGATCCGCTGCGAACGCGAAGACGGGTCGGTGACCACGCACAGCTATGCCCAGCTGCAGCGCGCGGCGAACCGCCTCGCGCATGCACTGACGCGCCTGGGCGTGCAGCGCGGCGACCGCATCGCGATCGTGATGCCGCAGCGCTTCGAGACCGCGGTCGCGCACGTCGCGATCCACCAACTCGGCGCGGTCGCGATGCCGCTGTCGATGCTGTTCGGCCCCGACGCGCTCGAGTACCGACTGAACGACAGCGGTGCCCGCGTCGCCATCGTCGACGAGAGCGCGATCGCGAACGTGCGCGCGGCGCGGCCGCTGTGCCCGGGTCTCGCGACGCTGCTCGCGGTCGGTGCCGCGCAAGGGCAGGGCGATCTGGACTGGGACGAGGCACTCGCCGCCGAGCGCCCGACGTTCGAGCCAGCCGGCACGAACGCCGACGACGCGGCCGTGCTGATCTACACCAGCGGCACCACCGGTCCGCCCAAGGGCGCGCTGATCCCGCAGCGCGCGTTGATCGGTAACCTGAGTGGCTTCGTCGCGAGCCAGAACTGGTTCCCGGACGTTGGGCCCCTTTCCCTGGGGAAAGGGGGGCGGGGAAAAGGGGGCGTCGGTTCAAGGCCGAGGCCCAGCCTCGGGACTCCAGAACACGCAGTGTTCTGGAGTCCCGCGGACTGGGCCTGGACCGGCGGGCTGATGGACGCGCTGTTGCCGACGCTCTACTTCGGTCGCGAGATCATCGCCTACCAGGGCCGCTTCTCGGCCGAGACCGCGTTCGCGCTGATGCAGCGCCACCGCGTCACCCACACCTTTCTGTTCCCGACCGCGCTGAAGGCGATGATGAAGGCGGTGCCCGCGCCGCGCGCGCAGTACACGCTGCAATTGCGCGCGATCATGAGCGCCGGCGAGGCGGTCGGCGACGCGGTGTTCACGTGGTGTCGCGACGCGCTCGGCGTGCCCGTCAACGAGATGTTCGGCCAGACCGAGATGAACTACATCGTCGGCAACTCGCACCGGCGCTGGCCGGCGCGGCCCGGCAGCATGGGCCGGCCCTACCCCGGGCACCGCGTCGCGGTGATCGACGACCACGGCCGCGAATGCCCGCGTGGCACGGCCGGCGACGTGGCGCTGCACCGGCTCGACGTGCACGGCGAGCCCGACCCGGTGTTCTTCCTCGGCTACTGGCACAACGACGACGCGACGCGCGCCAAGTTCACCGGTGATCCGGCGAACAGCTGGTGCCGCACCGGCGACATGGCGGTGATGGATGCCGACGGCTACCTCTGGTACCACGGCCGCAGCGACGACGTGTTCAAGGCCGCCGGCTACCGCATCGGGCCGAGCGAGATCGAGAACTGCCTGGTCAAGCACGCGGCCGTCGCGAACGCCGCCGTCGTGCCCAAGCCCGACGCCGAGCGCGGCGCGGTCGTCAAGGCCTATGTGGTGCTCGCGCCGGGGTTCGTCGGCGACGCGGCGCTGGTCAAGGCGCTGCAGCAGCATGTGCGCGGCCAGCTCGCGCCCTACGAGTACCCGAAGGAAATCGAGTTCATAGACGCGCTGCCGATGACGACGACGGGCAAGGTGCAGCGGCGCGTGCTGCGGCTGCAGGAAGAAGCCCGCGCGGCGGCGGCACGCTGAGCTTTGCGCGCCGCCTCAGGGGCAGGCCGACACCAACGACGGTGACCGCGTGGCCGCGTCGTTGAATGGCATCAGCTGCGCGACACGCGACGGTGCCACGATGATGCAGTCGTCGCCGCGGCGGATGCGGCGGCGGCCGTCTTCCATCGGCTCTTCGGTGACCTGTGTGTCGAAGGCGCGGGCCATGCGCTGCTCGGGCGTCAGGTGCGCGCTGTTGGCGCGCGGATCGTCTATCGCCGGGTGGCGCGCGTCGGGTCGGGTGGCGAAGCCGCGCGGCAGGCTCAGGTCGAGCGCGCGCGGCGGCTGCGAGGCTGGCAGTGCGGGCGGCGGTGCGGCATCGGCCCGGGTGGGCGCGGGGCTGGTCGCCGGCATCGCAGGCGTCGACGGCAGGGTGGCGGTGATCGCGCCAGCCGCGCGGTGCTGATGCTCCGGCAATGTCGCCCGTGTTCCGGTCGTCGTCGGTGGCGCCGGTACGGGCCGCCACGGCAACAGGCGCAAGGTCGCGGGCAGCTGCGTCGGCCGGCCGGCCTGGCGCAGGGGCGCACCGACCGAGCTGCGCAGCAGCAGGTAGAGCGCCACGTGAAAGGCGATCACGCCCAGCCCGACGACCAGGCGCAGCCTTGGTGCGCCCGCCATCAGATGCTGGTCGCGGGCGGCTGGTTCAGCAGCATCCAGTACATGCCCAGATCGGCCACCGCCTGCACGAAGTTTTCGAAGTTCACCGGCTTGACGATGTAGCTGTTGACGCCCTGCTGGTAGCTCGAGACCAGGTCGCTCTGTTCTTGCGACGAGGTCAGCATCACGACCGGGATCGTCGCCGTGCGCGGGTCGGCCTTGAGCCGCGCCAATACCTCCAGCCCGTCGACCTTGGGCAGCTTGATGTCGAGCAGGATCACCCGTGGCTGGTCCTCCGTGCGGCGGTGGGCGTGCGGGCCGGTGCAGAAGATGAAGTCCAGCGCCTCCTCGCCGTCGCGGGCGACGTGGATGCTGTTGACGATGCGGGCCTTCTGCAGCCCGCGCATGGTCATCTCCAGATCGTGCGGGTTGTCCTCGACGATGAGGATCTCGACCTGTGTACTGCCGTTCATGACGCCGTTCCCTGAGACTGACCGAGTTGAAAGAAGAAGGTGGCGCCGCGTCCCGGCGCGGCCTCGGCGCGCACGCTGCCGCCGTGGCGCTGCACGATGCGCTGCACGATGGCCAGGCCGACGCCGGTGCCCTCGAACTCGTCGGCGCGGTGCAGGCGCTCGAACACGCCGAAGAGCTTGTGGGCGTAACGCATGTCGAAGCCGACGCCGTTGTCGCGCACGAAGTAGACCGGCCCGCCGGCCTCGTGCAGCGCGCCGACCTCGATCACCGCCGCCTCGGTCTTGCGGCTGTACTTCAGAGCGTTCGACAGCAGGTTGACCCAGACCTGGTGCAGCATCGCCGGGTCGCCTTCGGCGTGCGGCAGCTCGCCGACGCGCAGCTCGACCTTGCGCCCTTCGCACATCGGCGCGAGCTGCTGCAGTGCGTTGCGCACCAGCAGCGTGTTGTCGACCGCGCGCATCTTGGGCTGCTGGCGGCCGACGCGCGAGAACGCGAGCAGGTCATCGATCAGCTGCCCCATCTTCTGCGCGCTCTCGCGGATGATCCTCAGGTAGCGCTGGCCGGTCTCGGGCACCTGGGCGCTGAAGTCCTGCAGCACCGCCTGCGAGAAGCCGTCGAGCGCGCGCAGCGGGGCGCGCAGGTCGTGCGAGACCGAGTAGGTGAAGGCCTCGAGTTCCTTGACCGCCACCTCGAGCTCGGCGGTGCGGTCCTTCACGCGTTGTTCGAGCTGCGTGTTCAGCGTGTGGATCTCGGCCTCGGCCTGCTTGGCGGCCGTGACGTCACGCACCCGCACGATGCCGAAGCGGGTCTGGCCCTGGGCATCGCGCACCAGCGCGCCGGCATAACTGAAGACCTTGTTCCAGCCGCGGTCGAGGTTGCGCACATGGGCTTCGACGTCGGACAGGACCTCGCCGCGCAGGATGCGCGACAGCGGCCACTCGCGCACCGGGATCAACGCGCCGCGCGCATCGCGCAACTCGAACCTCGCGATGAACCCCTGCAGGTTCGCCGGGGGCTCGGGCACGACCAGGTCGTGCATCTCGGCCGCGGCCGGGTTCGAATGGGTCATGGTGCCGTCGGGCGTGAACACCAGGATGCCCTCGGCCAGGTTCGCGAACACGGCCTCGAACTGCGCCTCGCTCTGCGCCAGCGCGAGCTGCGATTGCTTGCGGGCGGTGATGTCGGTGAGCGTGCCTTGCCACACGGTGGCGCCGTCGGGCTCGGCGACGGGCTGCGCATTCACGGCCACCCACACGTCGCCACGCGTCGGATGGCGCAGGCGGTACTCGGCGCGCATCGGCGTCAGCGTGCGACGCGAGAAGTCGACCTTCTCCAGGAGCCAGCGGTCGTCGGGATGCAGGCGCTCGAGGGCGCTCCTGGCATCGCGGTCGAGTCCGTCGGCGGGCACGCCGTACAGCTCGGCGACCCGCTCGGCGCCGAACGGGAAGCTGCGGCGCCCGTCCGGACCGATGCGGTACGCGTGCAGGATGGCCGGCGAGACCTTGGCGATGCGCGCCATCCGATCGCGCTCTTCCTGCAGCGCCGCGGTCGCTGCGCGGGCCTCGTTGATGTCGGTGCAGGTGCCGAACCAGCGCACCACCTGGCCCGCCGCATCGCGCTGCGGCGCACCGCGGCTCTGGAACCACCGGTACGCGCCGTCGAAGCGCCGGACGCGGTACTCGCAGTCGAAGGCGTCGTCGCGCTCGACCGCAGCGCGCCATCGCGCGTTGACCCGGTCAAGGTCTTCGGGGTGGACGTGCGCACGCCAGCCCTGGCCCAGCAATTCGCTGCCCGGCACGCCCGCGTAGGCGGCCCACTGCGGGCTCAGGTAGCTGGCGGCGCCGCTCGGGTCGCGAACCCAGACCAGCTGCGGCAGGGTTTCGGCCAGCACGCGGAAGCGCTCCTGCACCGTCTGCGCCTGCCCCTCGGCCTGCTTGCGCTCGGTGATGTCCTCGGCCACACCGGTGACGCGGTAGGCGGTGCCGTCGCCGTCGAGGACGACCTGGCAGCGGTCGGATATCCAGCGCAGCTCACCGTCGGGCCGCACGATGCGGTACTCGACCGCGTGGGCGCGCCGTTCGGGGGCCTGCATCCACAACTCGAAGGCGTCGACCGTTGCCGCGCGATCGTCCGGGTGCAGGCTGTGGGCCCACAGCTCGGCATCGACGTCGAACTCCTCGGCGCGCCGTCCCCAGATCCGCTCGAAGGCCGGGCTCACGTAGCTCACGAAGCGCACCGGTTGCAGCTCCAGCACCCAGAACACGTGGGTGATGGTCTCGGCGATCTGGCGAAAGCGCTGTTCGCTCTCGCTCAGCGCGGCGCCGGGCGACGCGGCGGCGCCCTGGTCTGGCGGCACGCGCTCAGGTGCGAGGTTCTCCGACATGCGACTGCTCATGGGCCCCCTTGGTCGACCTGTGTCGCGCACGCCGATGCTCTGCTCTGCAGCGCCCGAGTTGCAACAACACGTTGCATGATGTCATACGCCGCATCGATGGTCGAAGCGACACCCGCCAGGTTCACGGCCCCGGAAAACCCGGAGCGTGCGATTGTTGGCTGGTGGGTGGTTTTCAGTCGCCGTGCTTGGCCACCAGCTTGCGCAGGCTGGCGATGCCGCGGAACGTGCTGCGCATCTTCAGCGCACGCTCGAACGCGGCGTTCGAGAAATTGGAGTCGGCCTGCGAGTTCGACGAGTGCCAGAAGAGTTCGCGGCCCTGAAGATGCAAGCGGTCGGCGTCGGTCGACAGGGCCGCGAGGGCTTGCATGGCCTCGGGCGACGGTGGGGCGCGCAGAAAGCCGACGACCTGGGTGCGGGTGCGCACCGTGTCGGCGTCGAACGCGGGGTGCGCGGCGAGGGCTGCGATCTCGGCCAGCGGGCGCACGAAGGTGTCGATCTCGAAGCCGAAGTGGCTCAACAGCTGCGCCTCGATCTTGCGCTCCAGGGCCGCGAGGTCGCGCGCCTTGCTGTCGAACACGACATTGCCGCTGGCGATGAAGGTCTCGACGCGGGTGAACGCGAGCGCTTCGAACGCGGCACGCAGCGCGTCCATCTTGACGGTGCGGCCGCCGACGTTGACAGCGCGCAGAAAGGCCACGAGACGGGTCACGCGCGCAAACCTCGCCCTGGACTACCGGCGCGTGTCCTGACCGATCAGGCCAGGTCCTTCTGCTTCTCGATCACGCGCGAGACGATGCCGTAGGCCACGGCCTCCTGCGCGCTCATCCAGAAATCGCGCTCCATGTCGGCGAGCACGGCCTCGTACGTCTTGCCGGTCTGCTTCGCGATCACGCGGCCGATGCGCTCGCGCGTCTTGATGATCTCCTTGGCCTGGATCGCGATGTCGGTCGCCTGGCCACCCGCGCCACCGGCCGGTTGGTGGATCATGAAGCGCGTGTTCGGCAGGCAGACGCGGCGGTCCTTGGGCGGCGCCAGAAAGATGTGTGCACCGGCGCTGGCGACCCAGCCGGTGCCGACGGTCGTGACCGGCGCGCGCACGAAGTTGATCATGTCGTGGATCGCGTCGCCCGATTCGACGTGGCCGCCGGGCGACGAGATCAGCATCGTGATCGGCGCTTCGGAGTCTTCGGACAGGGCGAGCAACCGGCGGCAGGTGGACTGCGCCATCTTGTCGTCGATCTCGCCGAAGATCAGCACGAAGCGCGACTTGAACGACAGCTGTTCTTCGATGCGGTCGCCTTTGTCGGCGGTCTTCGGGGTCTTGTCGTCGGCGGTGGCGAGTGTCGTGTGCATGCGGTGCTCCTGGGGTTAGAACTGGGGGGCATTGTTGCGCACTCGGCGTGCGAGACTGCGCCCCCTGACCACACGCGGAAAGGGTCCATCATGACGGATGAAATCGTCGATGTCCTGATCGTGGGCGCCGGCCTGTCCGGCATCGGTGCGGCCTGCCACCTGAAGCGGCGCTGCCCGACACAGCGCGTCGCGATCCTCGAAGGGCGCCAGTCGCTCGGCGGCACCTGGGACCTGTTCCGCTACCCCGGCATCCGCTCCGATTCGGACATGTACACGCTGGGCTATTCGTTCAAGCCCTGGGCCGGCGAGAAGGCCATCGCCGACGGCCCGTCCATTCTCGCCTACCTGCGCGAGACGGCGCGCGAGCAGCGTGTCGATGGCCTGATCCGCTACGGCCACCGCGTGCGCCGCGCCGCCTGGTCGTCGAGCGACGCGCACTGGACGGTTGAGGTCGAGCGCGACGGCGGCGAGACGTTGTCGCTGCGCACGCGCTTTTTGCTGATGTGCGGCGGCTACTACGACTACGACCAAGGCCACTTGCCCGATTTTCCCGGCCGCGAGCGCTTCAAAGGCCGCATCGTTCACCCGCAGCAGTGGCGCGACGATGTGGACTACCGAGACAAGCGCGTCGTCGTGATCGGCAGCGGCGCGACCGCGGTCACACTGGTGCCCGAACTCGCGAAGCAGGCCGCGCACGTGACGATGCTGCAGCGCTCGCCGACCTACATGATCTCGCGGCCCTCGGTCGATGGACTCGCGCGCTGGCTGCTGCGCTGGGCGCCGCAGCGCATCGCGCACGCGATCACGCGCTGGAAGAACCTGCTGCTCGGCATGGTCGTCTTTCGCCTGTGCCGCCACCGGCCGCAGCGCGTCAAGCGCGGGTTGATCCACCTCGTCGCGAAGCAGCTCGCGCCCGGCTACGACGTCGCGACCCACTTCACGCCGCGCTACAACCCGTGGGAGCAGCGCCTGTGCCTGGTGCCCGATGGCGATTTTTTCAACGCCATCCGCGACCGGCGCGCCAGCGTCGTCACCGATCGCATCGAGTCGTTCACCGAGACCGGCATCCTGCTCGCCAGCGGGACCGAGTTGCCGGCCGACCTGGTCGTCAGCGCGACCGGTTTGAAGCTGAGCGTGTTGAGCGGCATGGAGCTGACGGTGGATGGTCGCCGCATCGAGCCCGCCGGGCTCGTCAACTACAAGGGCGTGATGTTCGGCGGCGTGCCCAACCTCGCGTCGGTGTTCGGCTACACGAACGCGTCGTGGACGCTGAAGGCCGACCTTGCCGCGGTGTTCGTCTGCCGCGTGCTCGCGCACATGCGGCGCACCGGCGCACGCCAGTGCGTGCCGCGTGCGGACGACGCGTCGATGACGGTCCAGCCCTGGGTCGACTTCTCGTCAGGCTACTTCCAGCGGTCGCTCGATCGGTTGCCGAAGCAGGGCGACAAGAAGCCGTGGAAGCTGAACCAGAACTACCTGAGCGACCTGGTGACCCTGCGCTTCGGTGCGGTGGACGACGGGGTGATGCGCTTCTCGGCATGATTCCCCAAGTCATCGGACAACATTGACGGGCAGAGACGATTCGCTCCACGCAGTTCCATGGGTGATTTGGGTTTCAGATGACTTCGGGTTTCTGGCAATGCGATCATGTTGTCGTACAACTAGCATCCGTTTCCCATGTCTCTTGCCACGGAACTCTCATGCTGAATCGCCTCATCGCCACCGTTCTCTTCGCCCTCGTCGCCGGGTGTTCCACCTTGCCCGCAGGCGGTGGTGCGTCCGACGTCGATGCCGTCGCCGCGGCGGCCGAGAAGCTGCGCGTCGCGATGATCGACCCGACGCGCGAGGCGCTGATGGCGCTGACCGACGCCGGCCTCAGCTACGGCCACTCGGGCGGCAAGGTCGACACCCAGCAGAGCTACATCGACGACCTGCTCGCCGGCCGCTCCGACTTCGTCACCATCACCATCACCGAGCAGACCATCAAGGTCGTCGGCGACACCGCCATCGTGCGCCATGCGCTCGCGGCGCAGACCAACGACTCGGGCAAGCCGGGCACGGTGAGCCTGAAGGTGTTGGGCATCTGGCAGAAGCAGGGCGGCATGTGGAAGATGATCGCGCGCCAGGCCGTGCGCCCGCCGGCTCCCTGAGCCGACTCAGGCTTCGCAGTTCAGCTTCAACCCGGGCACCGGCCAATCGTCGACTGCCACGAGCCGGCCGCTGCCCGACAGCGTGACGAAGGCGGTGCGTCGGTCCTTGCCGCCGAAGCAAATGTTGGTCGTGAAGCGGTCCGGCAGCGGCACGTGGCTGGTCGTGCGGCCGTCGGGCGAGATCACGCTGATGCCGCCGTGCATCAAGGTCGCCACGCAGATGTTGCCCAGCGCGTCGATGGCCAGCGAGTCGAAGCGCTGCCAGTGGCCGCCGGGCGAAGCCGTCACCAGGCGGCCGCCGTTCGGCGACGGCCACGGCTCCTTGCGCACCTGGCCCGGGCTGGCGATGTCGTAGGCCCAGACGCGTGCGCCGGCGGTCTCGGCGTAGTACAGCGTGTTGCCGTCGGGCGAGAGGCCGACGCCGTTGGGCGTCAGCGCCGGCCGCGCGATCACGCCCACCGCGCTGCCATCGGCCTGGCCGTAGTACACGCCGCCCATGTCCATCTCGGTCTCGCGCACCTTTCCGAGGTCGGTGAAGTAGAAGCCACCGTGCGCGTCGAACACGATGTCGTTGGGCCCGCGCAAGCTCAAGGACTCGACGGTGTCGTAGAGGCGCTCGAAGCGGCCGGTTGCGAGGTCGACGCGCTCGATGCGGCCGCCCGAGTAGTCGTCGGCCTGGCCGATTGGCCGGTGCGTGCCGTCGATCTCGGTGCCCCAGCGAAAGCCGCCGTTGTTGCAGACGTAGACCGCGCCGTCGGGCCCGATGGCCGCGCCGTTCGGGCCGCCGCCGAGGTCGGCGACGACGCTGATGCGGCCGTCCATCGTGACGCGGCTCAGCGTGCCGCGCGCGATCTCGACCAGCAGCACCGAGCCGTCGTCCATCGCGACCGGGCCTTCGGGAAACTGCAGGCCGGTGGCGATCTCGCGAATCTTCATGGTGAGTTCTCGGGGGCGTGAAGAGGGCTTCGAGGGTAGCGTCGCGTCGCGGCCCGCGCAAGGCGATCGGCCCGAAGCGTCGCCCTCGCTGCGTGGGCTGGCCCGGGACTTGCCGTGCTTGAATACGCCGATTCGCGTGACGCCATCCAAACGACCCATCTCGCCATGACATTCATGAATCCCCGCCGCAGCGCCCTCGCGCTGCTGCTCGCCGCCGGCTGCAGCGCCGTCGGCGCCGCCGAACTGAAGCTGCGCATCCTGGAGACCACTGATCTCCACATGAACCTGCTCAGCTACGACTACTACCAGGACACGACCACCGACCAGTACGGCCTGGCGCGCACCGTCACGCTGATCAAGGCGGCGCGCGCCGAGGTGACCAACAGCCTGCTGTTCGACAACGGCGACCTGCTGCAGGGCAACCCGCTGGGCGACGTCGTTGCGAAGGTGCAGCCGCTGCAGGACGGCCAGGTGCACCCGGCCTACAAGGTGATGAACCGGCTCGGCTTTGATGCCGCCAACCTCGGCAACCACGACTTCAACTACGGCCTGCCGTTTTTGCGGCGCGCGCTGCAGGGCGCGGCCTTTCCGTACGTCAACGCCAACGTCTATCTCGACGACCAGGACAAGGCCGGCCCACAGGCGCATCACGCGTTCACGCCCTATGTGCTGCTCGACCGCCAGTTCGTCGACGCGGCCGGGCAGAAGCACGCGCTCAAGGTCGGTGTGATCGGCTTCGTGCCGCCGCAGATCATGCAGTGGGACAAGACCAACCTCGAAGGCCGCGTCGTCGTGCGCGACATCGCCGCGACCGCGCGGCGCTACGTGCCCGAGATGCGCGCGAAGGGCGCGCAGCTCGTGATCGCGATCCCGCACTCCGGCTTCGAGCGCGAGTGGGCCGGCGAGCTGGCCGAGAACGAGGTCGGCCAGCTGACCCAGGTGCCGGGCATCGACGCGGTGCTGTTCGGCCACTCGCACGCCGAGTTCCCCGGTCCCGACTTCGCGAAGCGCCCCGGCGTCGACAGCGCCCGCGGTACCATCAACGGCGTGCCTGCGGTGATGCCCGGCCGCTGGGGCGACCACCTCGGCGTGATCGACCTCGTGCTCGACGACGCGAGCGGCGCCTGGAAGGTGACGACGAGCCAGAGCGCGATCCGCCCCATCTACGACCGCGCGGCCAAGCGCTCGCTGGCCGTGGCCGACCCCATGGTCGAGCAGGCCATCGCCGCCGAGCACGCGCGCACGCTCGAATACATCCGCGGCCGCGTGGCGGTCAGCAGCGCGCCCATCTACAGCTACTTCGCGCAGGTTGCCGACGACCCGTCGGTGCAGGTCGTGTCGAACGCGCAGACCGCTTACGTGAAGCGCGCGATGCAGGGCACGGCCTTTGATGCGCTGCCGGTGCTGTCGGCCGCTGCGCCGTTCAAGACCGGCGGGCGCCAAGGCTGGGACTACTACACCGACATCCCGGCCGGCCCGCTTGCGATGAAGAACGTCGCCGACCTCTACATGTACCCCAACACCTTGAAGGCGGTGCTGCTGACCGGCGCGCAGGTGCGCGAGTGGCTCGAGATGTCGGCCGGGCAGTTTCGCCGCATCGACCCGCACGGCCCGGCACAACAGCCGCTGCTGGACGAAACCTTCCGCTCGTACAACTTCGACACCATCGACGGCGTGAGCTACGAACTCGACCTGACCCAGCCGGCGCGCTACACCGGCAACGGCGGCCTGGCCGCGCCCGAAGCGCACCGCGTGCAGAACCTGCGCTACCAGGGCGTGCCGGTGGCCCCGGACGCGCGCTTCATCGTCGCGACCAACAACTACCGGGCGTTCGGCGGCGGCAACTTCCCGGGCCTGAGCGCGACGGCCAACGTCGTCGTGCTCGACTCGCCGGACGAGAACCGGCAGGTCCTGGTCGACTACCTCGCGCAGGCCGCGGCCTCAAGCGGCGGCGCGTTCAACCCGAGCGCCGACGGCAACTGGAAGATCCGCGCGGTGCCCGGCGTGGCGATGCGCTTCACGACCGGCAGCGGTGCGAAGCGCTATGTCGCGCGTCACCCCAACATCCGCTTCGTGCAGGACAACGCCGACGGCTCGGCGACCTTCGAACTGGTGGACTGAGTCGGAACTTCTCGTCGCGCAGCAGGCCGCACAATGGCGGTCCATGACGCCTGAGTTCCTGACGCGCGCCTTCGGCCCCTGGGTGCGGCGGGTCGATGCGCAAACGCTGCGCGCCGACGCGATCGCCGGCATCCTCGGCGCCTTGCTGGTGCTGCCTCAGGGTTTCGCGTTCGCGTCGCTGGCCGGGCTGCCGCCCGAGTACGGTCTCTACACCGCGATCGTGCCCTGCGTGATCGCGGCGCTGTTCGGTTCGAGCTGGCACGTGGTCTCGGGGCCGACGAACGCGAACTCGCTCGCGCTGCTGGCCACGCTCGCGCCGCTCGCCGCGGTCGGCTCGCCGGCCTACATCCAGCTCGCGCTTGCGGTCACGGTGCTGGTCGGCCTGATGCAGTGGCTGATCGGCGCGCTGCGACTCGGGTCGATCGCGAACTTCATCTCGCCGTCGGCATTGCGTGGCTTCACCAGCGGTGCCGCGGCCCTGATCGCCGTGCATGCGCTGACCGACTTGTTCGGCCTGGCGCCGCCGGTCCAGCACGGCACCGGCGCGCTGTTGGTCTACCTGGCCGAGCGGCTGCGGGACGTGAACGTCGCCGCACTCGGTGTCGGCCTGGCCACGCTGGCGGCCGTGCTGGTGCTGCGCCGCATCGTGCCGCGCTGGCCGGTGCTGCTGATCGCGCTCGTGGCCGGCACCGCGCTCGCGGCGCTGCTCAACAGCGTGACGCCGTGGCCGACCTGGGGCGCGGTGGCGGTGGTCGGCAGCATTCCGGCGATCTGGCCGCGCTTTCACTGGCCCGGCGTGGCGCTGCACAACCTGCCCGAGCTGCTGGCGATCGCCTTCGCGCTGACCATCGTCGCGCTGGGCCAGTCGATCTCGATTGCCAAGGCGGTGGCGGCACGCTCGGGCCAGGCCATTGACGCGAACCGCGAGTTCCGTGGGCAGGGGCTCTCGAACATCGTCGGCGGTTTTTTCTCGTCGTACGTGTCGTGCGGCTCGCTGAACCGCTCGCTGCCCAACTTCGAGGCCGGCGCGCGCACGCCGCTGGCGGCGGTGTTCGCATCGGGCTGGCTGCTCGTGCTGCTGGCGTTCACGTCGCCGCTGCTGGCGCTGATCCCGCTGCCGGCAATCGCGGCCTTGCTGGTGGTGGTGGCGTGGTCGCTGTTCGACGTCCCCGGCTGGCGCACGCTGCTGCGCCACAGCCGCGCCGACTTCACGATCGCCGCGGTGACCGCGGTCGCCACGGTGAGCATCCGGCTGGAGATGGCGATCCTGCTCGGCACCATCCTGTCGCTGGTCACATATTTGCACCGCACCTCGCGGCCCTACGTGCGGGTGATGGGCTTCGACGTGGCGGCGGGCGTTCCCGGCGCCTTCGAGCGCCCGTTCGTCGTGCGCGCCGACGTGCCGGCGCCGCTGCCCGAGTGCCCGCAGCTGAAGATGATTCGCATGGAAGGCGAGGTCTACTTCGGCGCGGTGCCGCATGTGGCCGATCACCTGCGCGAGTGGCGCGCGGCGCCCGACGCGGCCCGGCACCTGCTGGTGATGGCCAAGAGCATGAACTTCATCGACCTGCCGGCGGCCGAGCTGTGGCGCGACGAGCTGCGCCAGCGCCGCGCCGACGGCGGCGACCTGTACTTCCACCGTCCGCGCCCGCCGGTGCTCGAACTCTGGGACCACGTCGGCTACACGCAGGAGCTCGGGCGCGACCACATCTTCGCGACCAAGCGCATCGCGATCGCGACCATCTTCGAGCACCTCGACCGCGGTATCTGCGCCCGCTGCAGCGTGCGGGTGTTCACGGAATGCCAGGGCTTGCCGCCGCCGGTGGCGCCCGCAGGTCCGTTGCCCGATTGACCCTGCCGCATTTGCCGACATACTCCAGCCATGCCACCCCCCGCCGCCGAGTTGTTGCAGTTGCAGGAAATCTGTGCGGCGTTCTACTCGGGCAAGAGCACGCGCGATCAGGCCCGCTCGGCCGTGATCGATGTGATCTTCGGTCGCCTACGCTGCTCGCGGGTCAGCCTGTGGCGCTTCGATGGTGACGGCGACGCGCTGAGCCTGCTGTGCTTTGCCTCCAAGGTCGCCGGTGGCACGCTGGACACCACGACCAGCCGGCTGCAGGAGTGCGAGTACCGCGACTACTTCGACGGCCTGGTGGTGACCGGCATGTACGTCAGCGTCGACGCGATGGCCGACCCGGCCTTGCAACCGATGCGCGACAACTACCTGGCTGCGCTGAACGTGCGCTCGCTGCTCGACGCCGCGTTCATGGTCAACGGGCGGGCCTACGGCATGGTCTGCTGCGAGCAGACCGACGCCATCCGGCCATGGCGCCCCGACGAGATCGCGGCGCTGCGCACCCTGGTCGCGAAGCTGGCGCTGTTGATGGCCGGGGCCGCCGACCTGGCGCTGTGGAGTTCGCCCTCGCTGCCGATGGCGCCGCTCCCGCTGACGGCCTAGCAGAAAGTCCATTGGCCGCCGGTCGGCAAGGCCGGCCAAGCTCTGTTACCGTGCGCCCCGGAGAAGAGATTCAAGGAGACGCCGCATGAGCAGCGGATTGCAACAACGCCTGCGCGCGCTGAACGACACCCGACTGAACGGCATCCGCCGTGGCGTCGAGAAGGAAAGCCTGCGCGCGCTGCCCGAGGGCGGCCTGGCGCTCACGCCGCACCCGGCCGCGATGGGCTCGGCCCTGACCCACCCGCGCATCACCACCGACTTCAGCGAGTCGCAGCTTGAGTTCGTCAGCGGCGTGCACACCAGCGCGCAGGACTGTGTCGACGAGCTGACGCAGATCCACCAGTTTGCCTACCGCGTGCTCGAGGCCGGTGGCGACGAGATGCTGTGGGTCTCGAGCATGCCCTGCGGGCTGCCGACCGACGAGACCATTCCGCTCGGGCGCTACGGTGCGTCGAACGTGGGCCGTGCGAAGAGCGTCTACCGCATGGGCCTGGGCCACCGCTACGGCCGGCGCATGCAGACCATCTCGGGCATCCACTACAACTGGTCGATGCCGGGCGTGAGCACCGACGAGTACTTCGGACTGATCCGCAACTTCCGGCGCCACTCGTTCCTGCTGCTGTACTTGTTCGGCGCGTCGCCGGCCTTGTGTTCGAGCTTTGTCGCCGGCCGCGAGCACGAGTTGCAACCGCTGAAGAGCCACACGCTGCACATGCCGCAGGGCACCTCGCTGCGCATGGGCCGGCTCGGTTACCAGAGCGACGCGCAGGCCTCGCTGGCGGTCAGCTACAACAGCCTGGACAGCTACGGCGCGTCGTTGCAGGACGCGCTGACGCGCCCCTACCCGGCCTACGAGACGGTGGGCGTGCGCAACCCGGGCGGCGAGTACAACCAGCTCGCCACCAGCCTGCTGCAGATCGAGAACGAGTTCTACGGCACGATCCGCCCGAAGCGCGTGATCTTCCCCGGCGAGCGGCCGCTGCACGCGCTGCGCGAGCGCGGCGTCGAGTACGTCGAGGTGCGCTGCATGGACCTCGACCCGTTCGAGCCGGTCGGCATCAGCGCGCAGACGATGAACTTCCTCGATGTCTTCCTGATGCACTGCCTGCTCAGCGACAGCCCGCCCG
>Ga0307509_10001217_pt1 | contig 43667 bp, 26 predicted proteins | sample 10_EM_MG_FD_202245 | JGI IMG/M metagenome (GOLD analysis project Ga0307509, IMG submission 202245) | Populus trichocarpa ectomycorrhiza microbial communities from riparian zone in the Pacific Northwest, United States - 10_EM | ecosystem: Host-associated > Plants > Roots > Unclassified | place...
GGTACGGCGCTTCGCCCGCGGTCGTCGGCCAGACGATCGTGCTCGATGGCAAGGGCTACGCCGTGATCGGCGTGATGCCGGTCGCGCAGGACCTCCATGCGGTCGCGGGCGGCGAACCGCCCGACCTCTATCTCCCGATCGGTCAGGTCAACCCCGAGGCCCTCGCGCGGCGCGCGGCCGGTCTCGGCATCCACGGCATCGCGCGCCTCGCGCCCGGCGTGACGATCGCGCAGGCGCGCGCGGATCTCGCGGGCGTCACCCACGAGCTCGCCGTGAAGTATCCCGACGTCGATCGCTCGACCGGCGCGACGATCGACCCGCTGCGCGAGGCGCTCCTCGGCAACGTCCGCCCGTACGTGCTGCTCATGTTCGGCGCCGTTGGCCTGGTCTTGCTGATCGCATGCGTGAACGTCGCAAATCTCTTGCTCGCCCGATCGGCGGGGCGATCGCGCGAGATCGCGATCCGGCTCGCCGTCGGAGCGAGCGCGGGCCGGCTGGTCCGCCAGCTCCTCACCGAGAGCCTGTTGCTCGCGCTGTTCGGCGGCGCGCTCGGCCTGCTGGTCGCGTGGTGGTGCGCCGAGAGCCTGTTCGTGCTGCTGCCGCGCGGGATGCCGCACACCGGCAAGCTCGGCCTCGACCTCGGCGTGCTCGCGTTCACCGCCACGATCTCGTTGCTCGCCGGCGTGCTCGCGGGCCTGACGCCGGCGTTGAAGGCCGCGCGCACGGATCTCCACGACACGCTCAAGGAAGGTGGGCGCGGCCCGAGCACGACGCGGTATCGCGCGCAGACGGGCTTCGCGATCCTCCAGATCGCGCTCGCGTTCGTGTTGCTCGCCGGCGCCGGCCTGCTCGTCCGCACGCTCGTGGTGCTGTCGACCGCGGATCCGGGTTTCGACAGGAACGGGGTCGTGACGTTCGGCGTCTCGCTGTCGCCCGCGCTCAAGGGCGCGACCCCGGCGCGGATGCGCGGCGAGCTCCTCCGCCTCGAGACCGCGCTCGCGACCGCACCCGGGGCCGCCGCGACCTCGCTCGCCGCGCAGGCGGTGCCGATCGAGGGCGACGACCAGACCCTGTTCTGGCGCGACGATCGCCCCGAACCCCAGCGCCAGGATCAGATGGCCTGGGCGCAGCAGTCGATCGTCGGGCCCGGCTACCTCGCCGCGATGCGGATCCCGCTGCTCCGCGGCCGGTTCTTCACGCCGCGCGACGACGACCGCGCCCCGCGGATCGCGGTGATCGACGACGTGTTCGCGCGCGCGTACTTCCCCGACGGCGACGCGGTCGGCAAGCGCATCCACCTCGGCAATTACGACTTCGCGCCCGTCGAGATCGTCGGCGTCGTCCGCCACGTCGTGCAATGGGGGCTCGATCGCGACGCGACCACACCGGTCCGCGCCCAGCTCTACCTGCCGTTCTTCCAGATCCCCGACGACGCGCTCCCCGGCTTGCCGGGGCTCGTCGTCATCGCCCGCGGGCCCGTGGCCTCGCTGCGCCACGCGGTCGAGGCGCTGTCTCCCGACAATGTCGTGTTCGACGTTCGCACGGTCGATCAGATCATTGCCGGCTATCAGACCACCCGCCGGTTCGCGATGTACGTCCTCGCCGCGTTCGCGCTCCTGGCGCTCGTGCTGTCGTGCATCGGCATCTACGGCGTGGTCTCGTACATCGTCGCGCAGCGCACCACCGAGATCGGGATCCGCATGGCGCTCGGCGCTCGTGCCACCGACATCCTGCGCCTCGTGCTCCGCCAGGGCGCGAAGCTTGTCATGGTCGGCGTCGCGCTGGGGCTGATCGGCGCGGCGGCGGCGAGCCCGTACCTGGCAAAGCTCATCTTCGGCATCCCCGCGCTCGATCCGATCACGCTCGCCGGGGTGGCCGCCGGGATCACCGCGGTCGCGCTCGCCGCGATCCTCGTCCCCGCGCGGCGCGCGATGCGCACCGACCCCATGCAGGCACTGCGGTCGGACTGAAAATAAACTGCCCATCCGGGTGTGGGTCGCGCGTCTACCGCTCGACAGCGACTCTTTACCCAGGAAAGCGTTATGAAAAAGTTCTCAGCTCTCGTTCTCACGATCGCATGTGCCACGGCCGCCGGATGCAGCTCGTATGCAGCTGTCGGGGCCACCACGGACGGCAAGGCCCTCGTCGCCAAGAATGGCTTCTTCGGCAAGGCCGTCTACGTCTGCACGGTCACCCCGGCCGGCCTCACGGGCTGCCAAGAGCAGGAAGCGCCGTAAGCCATGCGCGCGGCACTCGCGATCCTCGTCTGCTGCTTCGGTTGCGATGGCGGATCGCGAGCGGCCCCGCCCCCTACGCCCTCCGCTGTGCCCGTCGAGGTCATGCTCGCGCCCAGCGCGGGGCTTCCCCGGTTCGACATCCAGGCGACGTTCGGTGCGAACCTCGATCCGTCGCCCCATGTCCAGCCGATCACCGCAGCCCTCGCGCATGCCCGCGCCGTGTGCGCGAGCGCAACGCCCGGGCTCGCGGCCGGCCTCTCCGTCGAGGTTCGCGCCAAGCGGCTCCACGCCACGGCCCGCAACTCGACCGCGACGTGTCTCGCGCGCACGATGGATGGCACCGCGATCGACGATCCGGTCGACTATGCCGTCGAGCTGCGCGTCAGTGTCAGCTAGCGCGCTCGCGCTGCTGTTCGTCCTCACGGCGAGCGCGGCCGCCGCACCGGCAACCAGCGTCGGCAACTTCGAGCTGTCGCGCCAGGGCATCGGCCTCGATCTCGACGTCGCCGGCGGTGCGCGGCTCCACGCCGGCGACGGCGACGTCTCTCGCTCGTGGTTCGCCCGCGCGCGCGCGGGCGTCCTCCTGTTCAGCGAGCCCTCGTTCCTCAGCCTCGGCGTCGCCGGCCAGCTCGGCCCGCTCGACTCCTCGTCGCTCGGCCTCGAGCTCAACTACAGCGAGGTGTTCCGCGGCTTCTCCGCCCAGGCCGGCATCTTTCCCCTCGACACCGAGGGCGGCACGATCGTCGAGGCCCAGCTCGGCTGGGCCGTATTCGGCGCCGAGTACCAGCGCCGGATCTCCGGCCCCCGCGACGGCGACCAGGTCTTCGTCCTCACGATCCAGGTCCCGCTCGGCCTCATCTATCAGATGCTCCAGCCGATCCCCGGCGTGGTCGAGCATCGCTAGGTCGCGTCTCGCTACGGAGCGCGCGTGTAGTCGAACGCGTCGGTCGAGGTCGCGCTGCGATACTCGAGATGGAGGTCGGTGCGCGAGCATCGGAACGTGATCGCGGCGGTGCTGCCACCGGGCATGGGCGTATCGAGCTCGCTGGTGTGGCCGTGGCTCGTGACCTTGATGTGGGTGTTCGCGTCGCCCCCGCCGTTGTTCATCGTGATCTGCGTCGCGCTGGTCTGCGCCCACGTGAAGCTGCCCGTGCCGGTGGACTTGCCCTCGGAGCTCGCCGTCGGGGCCGTGCATTGCGTCGCGAGATTCTGGTACGTCTCGCCGCCATGAAAATCGGCCGTGAACTGGAGCAGGGTCCCGCCGGTGGTGATGCTGCACCTCGCGTTGCGGATCCCGCGCGTTTGCATCCGCTCCGCAACACGCGCGAGCGAGGCGGCGGTCTGTTGCCACGCACCGACGAGACACGGGCAATCGGCCTCGCGCTCCTCGCGCGCCGTGATCCGCACGCGCTTGTGGACTCGCGAGCTCGTCGCAGCGTTCGGCCGGTTTGCAGTGGCTATTCTCGTATCGGACGCCGTGGGAAGAGAGCGCACGACCTATTGCAGCGTGATGGGTCCAGAAAGCTGACAGAGGTCGTCGGCCAGCGTGATGCTCAACGTGCCGGTACTCTGGGTCTGCTGAGGATTGACAGCGCCCGTGAAGGACACGCCGTAGCTCCGCTGACCGCCGCTGCGATCTTCGCCCCACATCAACCCGCCACCACGAATAAAATGACTACCTGCGCCGCTCGTGACGGTTCCCGCCCAGGTTGCCGTGTTGGGCTGCAGATCATGGCATCCCACCGGCGTGAAGATCGCGCCAGGCGTCGCCGACGTGGCGATCGACGTTAACCCGCAGGTGGCGCTGAACGTGGAGGGCCCCGCGTAGAGCTGGGGCTCGCCTGCCGTGGTGAGTGTGACCGTGCAGGTCTCTGGCATGTACAGGCACCCATCCACCATGCAGCTCTCACTGCTCGACAGCAGCGTAGTCCCCGTCAGGATCTTCGTCGGTCCACAGGCATTTCCCTGGCACGCGCGATCTGCGATTGCCTGTAGCCGGGCTGCATCCGACGCGGTGACATCGGAAGGAATCGCGCCCAGCCCGACCGCGCTTTGCTGCACCAGCGCGTTGTAGAACACGCAGGCCGTGAGATACGTGCCGAGCGTGTTGGGATGGCTGCCATCGGCCATGAATAGATCGAAGGGGGTTGAATCGGAGAGCGCGAGCTCCCAGGCATCTCCCGCTGCCGCGACCACGCCACCAACGCCCCATGCCGCTTGCCGGTACGAGTCGCGTAGCTCGGCCTGCATCGTGGGTCGGTACCAATCGTCGTCCGCGCGTCGCGCCCAGGTCTCGTAATAGACGGGCACCGCGCCGATCGCCTTGGCTTCCTCGCCGAAGAGCTTTGCATATTGCTCGAACGCCGCCGGATTCTGGATCGATCCGACCGGCTCGAGGCTTTGGCCCTGAATGACCACGTGCGTCCAGCCACCCGTACGCAGCTTGGCCAGAGCGTCGCCGGTCTCGTAGAGCGTATACAGCGTCGCTCCACCCGTCGTGACGGAATCGACCGTGATGTCCCGAGGTGGGCTCGCCGAAGCCACGAGCGAGCGAACCTGTTCGGGCAGGTCGTTCACGTACGTGTAGCTGTTGCCGATGAACAGGACGCGCAGCGCTTGTTGCGATCCACCATCCGCGCCCGAGGATGCGTCGGATCCCATGCCGCTGTTGTTGTCGCCGCAACCGCATACCAGCGCTGCCCAGACGACCAACCATGGATACGAACGCATGCCAGCCTTCCTTGGAAACCCGATCCGTCCCAGGAACTTACCGTACCTGGACCGCGCGTCGAACGAGAGCGGGAGAAGGCATGACCGGCGAGGCGTCGGACGTCGACTCCGGCCTCGCCGCGATCGCGGTCCTCGTCCGGGAACGTGTTCCCATCCGGATGGATGACCGAGTCCGCCGAAGGACTGTTGGAGATTTGGGCTCGTCACTCCGCTTCGATAGAGCCTATGCGATAGTTGGAAGATTCGGCGCTTCGAACGTTGAAACGTCATGCGACAGGCCGACGCCGCATCCGGAGATCCAGACCGACGCGGTTCGGCTCCGGCACTTCCGTCGATAGCGCTGCCGAAGGGTGGCGGCGCGATTCGTGGGCTTGGAGAAAAAATCACCGTAGGGTCGACGGGGTCCGCCGCCTTCACGGTGCCATTGCCACTGACACCGATGCGCTCCGGTGCTGCGACGCCGAGCCTGTCGTTCGCCTACGACTCCGCAAAAGGCAACGGGCCTTTCGGGCTCGGTTGGAGCGTTACGCTCCCATCGATCGCGCGCAAGACCGAGCAGATGCTGCCGCGCTACCGGGACGGTGAGGGCTCGGACGTCTTCGTCCTATCAGGTTTCGAGGATCTCGTTCCGGTGCTGATCGCGCCGGCCTGGCAACCGGACGTCACCGAGCGCGACGGATTTCGGATCCAACGCTATCGGCCACGCATCGAGAGTGCATTCGCGCGGCTCGAACGATGGACGGAACAGACCACAGGGCTCGCTCATTGGCGCAGCGTTACCGGGGACAACGTCACGACGATCTACGGCCGCAGCCCTGGAGCTCGGATCGTCGATCCAGCGGATTCGACGCGGATCTTCAAATGGCTGATCGAGGAGACACGCGATGACAAGGGCAACGTGGTCGCGTACGAGTACAAGGCCGAGGATAGCGTTGGCGTCGATCGCACCCGTCCCGACGAACGCAATCGCAACGCGTACGTCAATCGACATCTCAAGTACGTCCGCTACGGCAACCAAACGCCCTTCATCGCGAGCGACTGGCATTTCGAGGTCGTCTTTGATTACGGCGATCACGACCCCTCGATCCCCACGGTCGCTGCCCAGCGGCCGTGGGACCTCCGACTCGATCCTTTCTCGACCTTTCGCTCGGGCTTCGAGATCCGGGTCCAAAGACTGTGCCGGCGCGTGCTCGTGTTCCACGTGTTTGACGAGCTCCAAGGGGCACAACTCGTCCGTTCCGTACAACTTGGCTACGACGAAACCGCCGCGCTCTCGACGGTAACGTCGCTGCGCCAGAGTGGCCACGACCGCGACGGCGCCGGGTACTCGACGAAATCGTTTCCCGCGATCGAGCTCGCGTACACCGCGGCTGTCTCCGATCCTCAGGTCCAGGTGCTCGATGCCGAGAGCCTCAGCAACGTGCCGGTCGGGCTCGCGACGCCGGCATATCAGTGGGTCGACCTCGATAGCGAAGGGCTGAGCGGCGTGCTCTCGCGGCAGGGCGGGGGTTGGTATTACAAACGCAATCTCGGCGACGGCGCGCTCGGCACCATGGAGCTTGTCGCGACAACACCGAAGAGCGGGCTCCACGCGGGTGCTCAGCTGCTCGATCTCGCGAACGATGGCCACAGGTATCTCGTCGAGATGTCGGGGACCACACCCGGCTACTACCAACGTCGCGGTGGAGAGTGGTCGGTGTTCTCGTCGTTCACGGCGACGCCGATCCTCGATTGGAACAGCAAGTTTCAGCGTCTGGTCGATCTCGATGGTGATGGCCTCGCCGATATTCTGATCACCGAGGATCGAGTGTGGTGGTGGCATCCATCGCTCGGGCTCGACGGGTTCGGGGCGCGCCAACCGCTCGCTGCGGAGCGCGACGAAGAGTGCGGTCCGGTCGTCGTGTTCGCTGATCCGACGGAATCGATCTTTCTCGCAGACATGTCAGGCGACGGCCTCTCCGACATCGTCCGGATCCGCAACGGCGACGTCTGCTACTGGCCCAACCTCGGGTTCGGACGATTCGGCGCGAAGGTCACGATGGCGAACGCTCCGGCGTTCGACACGCCCGATCTCTTCGATCCAAAGCGGATCCACCTCGCGGATATCGATGGCACGGGTACCAGCGACCTCCTGTATCTCGCCCGCGATGGCGTGCATTGGTGGGGCAACGAGGCCGGTAACGGGTGGGGTGCGTCGCACGACTTCGCGACGCTGCCGCGGATCGACGACACGACGAGCGTTTCGGTTGTCGACTTCTTGGGGAACGGCACCGCATGCGTCGTATGGTCGTCGGCACTGCCGGCCGATGCCGGCCGCCCGATCGCGTTTCTCGATCTGATGGGTGGCCAGAAACCGCATCTGCTCGCATCGATGCGCAACAACCTCGGTGCGGAATCGCAGATCGCATACGCGGCGTCGACGAAGTTCTACCTCGCCGATCGCGCAGCCGGTCAGCCGTGGATCACGACCGTGCCGTTTCCTGTCCAAGTCGTCGAGCGCTTCGAGACGCGCGACCTCGTCAGCGGCAATCGCTGGGTCTCCACGTACAGCTATCATCACGGCCACTACGACGGCGTGGAACAAGAGTTCCGCGGCTTCGCGCGCGTCGAGCAGCTCGACACCGAGGAGTACGCGCCGTTCGCGGGCGCTGGGCTGCTCCCGCCGGGCACCAACGTCGACGCCGTGCTTCACGTACCACCGGTCCTGACGCGAACTTGGTATCACACCGGCGCGTTTCTCGACGGAGAACGCATCGAGTCGCGGCTCGCCGCCGAGTACTGGAACGGCGACTCGCATCCGCAGGCGACGGTGCTTCCCGATACCTCTCTGCCGGATGGACTTACGGCGGTCGAGGCGATCGAGGCGTGCCGCGCGCTGAAGGGTCAGCTGCTGCGTCAGGAAGTCTTCGCGCTCGACGCGAATGACCTGCCGTATTCCGTGTCCGAGCGTTCGTACGCGGTGCGTCTCGTGCAGCCGAAGTCCACGAATCGTCACGCCGTGTTGTTCTCCTACAACCAGGAGACGATCAACCTGAGCTACGAGCGAACGCTCGATCCGCGGGTGAGCCATGCGATCACCCTCGTTGTCGACGAGCTCGGGCACGTTCGGCGGTCGCTCGCGATCGCGTATCCGCGTCGAGGAGCGGCGCCGTTCGTCGAGCAGACGGTAGCGAGCTTGATCGCGAGCGAGTCGGACGTGATCCACGTCGTCGACCAGATCGATTGGTATCGCGTCGGCGTGCCGCTCGAGTCGCGGAGCTACGAGCTCGTGCCTGCGGTCGCCCCGCCGACGAGCCGCTACCGACTCGACGAGATCCCGGCGATGCTCGCGGGCCTCGCCGATATTCCGTACGAAGCGACGCCGGCACCAGGAACGAGGAGGCTGTTGTCGCGCAGCACCGTGATCTACTGCGACAACGCGCTCGCGGGGCCGCTACTCGCGGGCCAGCTCGAGTCGCTCGCGATTCCCTATGAGAGCTATCAGCTCGCGCTCACGCCGGGGCTCGTCACCGAGCTCTACGAAACGCGCGTGACCGACACGATGCTCGGGGAAGCGGCGTACGTGCTGCGCGACGGTGCGTGGTGGATCCCATCCGGTCGACTCGACCTGGATCCGCTCCACTTCTATCTTCCCGTGCGACTTCGCGATCCGTTCGGCAACGTCGCGACCGTCACGTACGACGCCTACTCGATCCTCGCGATCCGCGGTGACAGCTCCGCCGATCCGGTGTTGAACAACGTGACCACGATGCAGCCCGAGTACCGCACGCTCGGTCCGGTGCTCGTCACCGATATTAACGGGAACCGGAGCGCGGTGCGCACCGACGAGCTCGGCATGGTGATCGCGACCGCCGCGATGGGCAAGGTCGCAGGTCCCGTCGAAGGCGACACGCTAGCCGATCCCACGACGAAGCTCGACTACGACCTGAATGTGATCCCGGCGTACGCACACGTCTCCGCGCGCGAGCAGCACGGTGACGCGAATTCGCGCTGGCAGGAGTCGTACGTGTACTCGGATGGTTTCGGTCGAACGATCCAGACCAAGGCGCAGGCTGCGGCGGACCCGATCACCAACGCGCCGCGATGGGTCGGCAGCGGACGCACGGTGTTCAACAACAAGGGCTTGCCGGTCAAACAATACGAGCCGTTCTTCAGCGCGTCGTCCGCGTACGAGACGGAAGCTGCGGTCGTCGCCGCCGGCGTCACACCGATCCTTCACTACGATCCGCTCGGTCGAGCGATCCGAACGGACCTGCCGGACGGCTCGGTCTCTCGCGTCACGTTCGATGCGTGGCAGCAAACGACGTGGGATCGCAACGACACGGTGCTCGAGAGCCGTTGGTATGAGGATCACTCCGCACCGACGGCATCCGCTGCCGACCAACGCGCGGCGACGCTCGCGCTAGCGCACGCGAACACGCCGGCGATCGCGCACCTCGATCCGCGGGGGCGCACCTTCCTCGCGATCGCCGATCTCGGAGCAGAGGGCGTGGTCCAGACGCGGACGATCTTCGACGCCCAGGGTCGAACGCGCTCGGTCGTCGATGATCTGGGGCGCACCGTGATGGCGTACGACTACACGGTCACGGGAACGCGGGCGTACCAGCGCAGCATGGATGCCGGCGAGCGCATTACCCTCGTCGACGTCGCCGGCAAACCGGTGAGGTCCTGGGACAGCCGCGGTCACGCGCAGCGGATCGAATTCGATCTCGTGCATCGGCCGGTGCGGACCTGGTTGTCGACGAACAACGGTCCCGAGCTCGTTGTCATGGTGTCGGTCTACGGCGAGGCTGTCGCCGACGCGACGTTGAATCTGCGCGGCAAGATCGCCTCCCAATACGACAGCTCCGGTGTCGCGACGACGGAGCGTTGTGACTTCAAGGGCAACGTGATCGCCGCGAGCAGGGAGCTCGCCGTCGAGTACAAGCAGCTGGTCGATTGGTCGGCACTGGTGGCGCTCGCAGATCCGGTCGCGCTCGCTGCAGCAGCAGTGCCGGCGCTCGACGGTCGCGTTCACACGACAACAACGACGTATGACGCGCTCGGCAGGATAACCACCTCCGTCGGTCCTGACGCGAGCGAGTCGCAGCCGACCTACAACGAAGCGAGTCAGCTCGCGGCGCTGTCCGTTCGGATCCGCGGCGGCGAAGTCGTCCAGCTCGTGTCTGACATCGACTACGACGCGAAAGGCCAGCGGACGCGCATCGAGTACGCGAGTGGTGCGGTCACCTCGTACACACACGACCCGCTGACGTTTCGGCTGACCGACGTCGTGACGACTCGAGTCTCCGACAACGTGCGCTTGCAGGATCTTGCCTACACGTACGATCCGACGGGCAACATCGTCGCGATCGCAGACGCGGCGCAACAGACCACCTACTTCGACAACGGCGTCGTGTCGCCGAGCGCGCTGTACGAGTACGACGCGCTGTATCGCCTACGCCGCGCCGAGGGACGCGAGCTGATCGGCCTCGCCACGCAGGGGGCGGTCACGTGGGACGACGCACCTCGCATGCAACAGCCGAATCCGAACGACCACGCGGCGATGCAGCGCTACGTCGAGCAGTACACGTATGACGCGATCGGGAACATCCTAGCGATGAACCACAGCGCGACGCAGAACAGCTGGAACCGTGCGTACAGCTACGCGGCGGATTCGAATCGGCTGCTCGCGACCGATGCGCAGGTATACGCGTACGACGCGCACGGCAACATGACCGCGATGCCGCACCTGCCCGCGATCGGCTGGAACGAATTCGATCACATGAGCTCGGTGGATCTCGGCGGTGGCGGCACTGCGTACTACGTCTACGACGCTGCGGGCCAACGGTCGCGGAAGGTCATCGAGACCCAGGGTTCGCTGATCAAGGAGCGCTGCTATCTCGGGCGATTCGAGATCTATCGCGAGCGCGTGGGAACGGTGACGCGGCTCGAGCGCGAGACGTTGCACGTGATGGATGACAAGCAGCGGATCGCGATCGTCGATACGTTGACGCGAGACGCCGGCACTGACATCGCGACGCCGCAGCCGGTGTTGCGCTATCAGCTCGGCAATCACGTGAGCTCGGCGTTGCTCGAGCTCGATCGAGACTTCGCGGTGCTGTCGTACGAGGAGTACTACCCGTACGGCAGCACGTCGTATCAGGCAGGGCCGAACGCTGCCGAGGTGTCGCTCAAACGCTATCGCTTCACGGGCAAGGAGCGCGACGAGGAGACCGGGCTCTACTACCACGGTGCGCGTTACTACGCGCCGTGGTTGGGGAGATGGACCGCGTCCGACCCCGAGGGTGTCGCAGACGATATCAACGTGTTCGGCTATTGCCATTGTTCGCCGGTGACGGTTTCCGACCCCACAGGTCGAGCCGGTATCGTCGATGACGTTTGGGGAGCGGTCAGGAACGCCAGCACAAGGGTGCTCGACACCGTCATCGACGTTGCCGCTTCAGCATCCGAGCAACGAGCGAAGCTCGATGCGGAGTCAAAGCCCATCTTCGGTGGCGGTAACGACCTGGAGAACTCGCGTGGAAACCCAGAAGAACTCGCCGCAGCTACTGGGCTCGATCCGGACAACTTTCGTTCAGGCTCGTCGGGTGTTCGTCTAGCAGCGGATGCACCTCGTCCGCACTACTCACATCTCGTCGCGCGTGAACTTGCCGCTCACAAGGATTTCAAACTCGCAGAGATTGTCGAGGAGGGCTACTTCTGCACGTTCTGCCACATCACAAAGGACACGCATACGTGGGACGAAGCAGAGAACGAGCTCGACCTAAAGCACTTCAACAGTATCGCCGGTGACATGGCGATCTTTAGCCAGGTCGTTTCCGTCGGCACTGCTGCTTCGACACGCGGAGCGACTCTGTCTGAGCAACCCTCTAGTGAGATCGCGCCGCCAGATGTCCGCGCGCGGGAGCTGTGGCATCAGATCGGCACAGAGCTGGAGTACGAGCCTGCGGCCGCAGGTTCACTTGCAGTCTCGGTCGCCGATCCGAACGGAACCAACGTTCGACTGATCCATGTCTCGCGTCCCGATGCGTACGAGGCGCTCTTTTCAGGTCGTCTCCCGCTGCTAGACAACGAGCAGTTGGGTCTTTTCCTCTACGACAAGGACCTGCACGTCGAAGGAGTGGCTGCGACGGAGGGCAGGCTTCATAGCTCGACGGGTGGTGTGGTCGGCACGTGGCCTCAAGCATGTGACACGTGCGGCGGGAGATTTCACTTCGACGTTTATCCTGACTGGGTGCACGCGAACCCGAACCCAAACAACGACTACGCCAATACTCCGCGCGAGTACTACTCCAAGCCCGACAAGTAAGAAGCCCAATGTCGACCACACGCGAGCCACCGAAACCGATTCTTGCTCCAGCGCCACCGACGACGCCGCGGGTTCCGCAGCAGACCGTCAGCGGCACCGTGATCGATGCGCTGACCACCGCACCGCTGCCGAAGCTCACCGTGCGTGCGTTCGATAAAGAGCTGCGCACCGAAACCGCACTCGGTGAAGCTGTGACCGATGCGCGCGGCTTCTATTCGATCACGTACACCAAGCGGGCGGCCGACCTGTTCATCCGCGTGCTCGATGCGACGGGCAACCTGCTCGTCACTTCGCCCGTGGTGTTCGCCGCAAGGGCGACCGAAACGATCGACGTGCGATATGTGGATCCGAAGGGCCGCGTCCCGACCGAGCACGACCGTCACGTCACCACGCTCACACCGCTGCTTCGCGGCGTCGACCTCGCAGCGCTGACCGATGACGAGATCGCGTTTGCAGCACGGAAGACGGGCATGCCCCCGCTGTTCGTCGGCTATCTCGCGATCGCGCATCGCCTCGCAGCTGCGACCAAGGTCGCGCCCGACGTGCTGTACGGCCTGCTGCGCGCCGGACTTCCATCGCGGATCTCCGCACTGCTCTTGCAACCGACGACGCGGATCCGCAAGGCGATCGCGTGGGCACAGGCGCGCAACGTCATCACCCCGATGACCGACCGCGACATCAGTGCATTGCTCGCGGCATTGCGTTCGCTGATCGCGAACCAAGTGCTGGCAACGACGGCGAACGACGGCTTCTCACTACAGCCGCTGCTTGCAGCCTCTGGTGTCAGCGTGGCGCAGCAGGCGGAGTTTCTCTCGCGCTATCTCGATCAGGACGGCTCGGACACGGATTTCTGGAACACGCTCGCTGCCGACAAGGCGTTCGGCGAGGCCGCGGTTGCGAGCCTCGAGTTTGCACTACAGGCCGGCATTCTCGCCGGTGACGATCTCGCACTCGCGAATACGTTGATCGCTCGACGCGCGAACGGTCAGATCAAGTCGGCACAGGATCTCCTCGCGTACAAGGTCGAGGATTGGACCAAGGCGGGGGCGACCGTTGCCTCGGCACAAGCGCTACGCGACACCCTGCGTGAAGCGTTCCCGACACTGGCGGTCGGATTGTCGCTCGCGGCGACTGCGCGGCTCGACGCCGCGACCCGCGCCGATGTCTCGAAACTATTCGCGAACGTTCCTGACCTCGAGCTGATCGATACGCGCGTCCACGCGTACCTCGACAGCAACCCGAACGCGCTCGCCGGCGTCGCCAATCGCGCTGCGCTCGAAGCGGAGCTCGTTCGCGTACAGCGGGTGTTTCGCGTCGCGAAGACACCAGAGCATGTCGAGGCGTTGCTCGTGGCGGGCCTCGATTCGGCATACGCGATCGCGATCACGCCGGTGGATGCGTTTGTCGCGAGCTTCGGAAGCGCGCTCGGTGGCGACGTGCAAGCGCGCGCATATCACAGCAACGCGAGCTCCATTGCGGCGACAAACAGCGTCGTCGGTTCGTGGGCCCAACAGGCGATCCACGGATACGGGCCAGCGGCCGTCGGTGGGCCTGGCATGAACATCCTCAAGCAGGTGCCGTCGCTCGAGACGTTGTTCGGTGCGATGGATAGCTGTAACTGCGAAGAGTGTCGCTCCGTGTACGGCCCGGCGTCGTACCTCGTCGACGTGCTGCAGTTCCTCCGCAAGGGTGGTGATGGTCCGTACAACCGCCTGATCGCGCGCCGACCCGATCTCGAGTGGATCGAGCTGACGTGCGAGAACTCGGAGACTCCACTGCCGCTGATCGATCTCGCGAACGAGATCCTCGAGTTCTACGTCGTCCACGGCGACTTCGCGGCGCTGTCCGCTGCCGACAAACAAGCGCTCGCGAAGAATACGGCGGACGCGACGGCCAACGAGCTCGCACTCAACCCGCAGTTCACGGATACCGCTGCCTACGCGAAGCTCGCGCAAGCGGTGCGCGCGCCGTCACTGCCGTTCGATCGCGATGCCGAGACCGTGTCCGCATACCTCGGCTTGCTCGGTTCGAAACGCGCGGAGTTGCTCGCGACGCTGCAGAGCGTCGGCGTACCTGTCGATCCAGCCCAGCCGCAGGGACCCATCGATCGCACGCAGCACTCGCCAAGCGACACGGCGATCGCGTTCGAGTCGTTGCGGCTCACGGCGCTAGCGACGAGCATCCTCGATGGAACGAGCGCGAGTACCGTCGCTGATCTGTTCGGCATCTCGATCGCCGACGCTACGTGGCGAACGAAGATCGCGACGGCCGAGATCCTGATCCGACACCTCGGTTGTAGCTACCTCGACCTCGTCGCGCTGCTACAGACTCGCTACATCAATCAGAGCCTGGCGGGCCTACCCGGAAAGCTGATCGTCGCGTACGCCGTCGACGCGACCTGCGATCTCAGCAAGACCTACATTCAATATACCGACAGCGATCCGGCACATCTCGACGCGACGGGACTATCCGACACCGACTGGCTGCGCATCCAGAAATTCGTACGCTTGCGCCGTGCGCTCGGTTGGAGCACGCCGGATCTCGATCAGGCGCTGGTCGTGTTATCGGCTCCGGGAGCGATCGAGATCACGGATCTCGTGCTCGAGCGGCTCGCCGATGCGGAGCAACTCCGTGTCGCGCTCGACCTGCAACCGGTCGACCTGCTCGCGTTGTGGGGAGCGCTGCAGATCTATGGGGCACCGTCGCTCTACGCGTCGCTGTTTCAGAACAAGGCCGTCCTTAACCCACCCGACGAAACGTTTGCGCTCGTTGCCGGTGTGATGAGCCATGACGGCGCCCCCCTCGACGGCCACGAGCCTGCGCTCCTTGCCGCGCTTCGGATCTCGGCGACCGATCTCGCTCGGCTGTGTACGGCCACCGGCATCTCGACGCTGACGCTCGCGAATCTCTCGACGTTGTATCGCCACGCCGTACTCGCTCGCGCGCTCGCGATCTCGATCATGGATCTTCTCGACGTCCGTGCGCTGACCGAGATCGATCCGTTCATCGATCCACGCGCGACGCGTGATTTCACGGCTGCCGCGGAGACGATCACGGCGACCGACTTCACGATCGAGCAACTGGCATTTCTATTCTTCGGAACGACGCGTCCGGACAGCCGGCTCGCGCCGGAGACGAGCTCGGTCCTCTCCGTTCTCCTGCAACTACAAGACTCGCTGCGAGCGATCGTCGAGCAGACTCAACCCAGTGCCGATCCGAACGGCGATGTGTTGCGAAGCAAGCTCGTCATGCTGCTCGACCACACGCGCCTCGACACGGCGATCGCGGTGATCGAGAATACGTCGACGCTCGCACCCGCGGATCAAAACACGTTCATCGCGGCAAGTCTTGTCTTCCTGGACCCTGCCGATGCGGCGGCAAAGCTCGTCGACCCCGGCGCGCTGGCGAGTGTCGAAGACCGCCGCGCGTACGTCCTGCCGCTGCTTCTCGCGCATCTTCGCGCTTCGCAAAGTCGCGGCACCGTGATCCAGACGCTCGCGGATTCGCTCGCGATCGACGGTCAGCTGGTGAGCCTCCTCGTCGAGCGCACGCTGCCATCGCAACTCGATCCGGCGGCGTTCGCGATCGACGACTTTCGCAACCTCGTCGGCGATGGCCTGAGCGCGAAGTACTTCAGCCAGACGTCTGGCTTCGACGACAGCACTCCGTCGCTGCTCGAGCGGCGCGATCCGGAGATCGATTTCTATTGGGATACCGCCGCACCCGCCCCGGCGGTGCCAACCACGTTCGGTGCACGCTGGCGGGGCCACGTCGTCGCCGAGCACGACGAGACGTACACGTTCTACGTGCGTGCGGTGACCGGAGCACGGCTGTACGTGTGGCCCGATGGCGACCCGATGCCAACGCCGCTGATCGACGCGTGGACCAATTCGCTCGAACACGCGGCCACGCTGGTGATGGAAGCGGAGCGCGCGTACGCGATCGTCGTCGACTATCACGCGGAAGGTCCGGGCGCATCGATCGAGCTAAGCTGGAGCAGCCTCTCGACGCAGCGCGCGATCATTCCTGAGAGCCAACTGTTCTCCGCCAACTTCTCGCCTCCCTCGAGCCTCGTCCCTTCGTACTTGTTGTTGCACCGGATCGCGATGCTCGCGACAGGGTTCGGTATGTCCGCCGACGAAGTGGCGTACTTCACGACACACTCCGCGGATTTCGGCGGACTCGATCTGGCACACCTCGGCGCGACGGCCCACCCGTGGGGTGCGTGGTCCGCGCTCGCGACGTATTTCGCGCTGCGTTCGAAGGTGCCGAGCAGCAATGCGACGCTGCTCGCTGTCTTTGCCGCAACCGACCGCACGGCCGCCTGTACCCAGCTCGCGACGCTCACGGGCTTCGCGCTCTCCGATGTCACCACGCTCGCACAACAGCTCGAGCTTCGCGATCCGGATCTGCGCAACGCCACCGGACCGACGCGAATCCGCGACGGCATCATGCTCGCCCAACGACTCGGCGTTCCGGTGACGCGATTGATCGCGTGGGCGACGACGCCGCCGGACGGCGACCAAGCCGGCGACGTGATTCGTACGGCGAAGAGTCGCTACGACGATCAGACCTGGCTGACCGCCGCAAAGCCCGTGAGCGACGACCTGCGCGATCGCCGCCGGGACGCACTTGTCGCGTTGATCCTTTCAGATCCGGCCTTGCCATCTTACGTCGTCGATTCTGACTCGCTGTTCGAGCTGTTCTTGATCGACGTCAACATGGACGCCTGCATGATGACGTCGCGGATCAAGCAGGCGATGTCGTCGGTGCAGCTGTTCATCCAGCGCTGTTTCATGAATCTGGAGAGCCCTCAGGTGGCTCCGTCACAACTCGATGCGAATCGTTGGCTGTGGATGAAGAACTACCGAGTATGGGAGGCGAATCGCAAGGTCTTCCTCTATCCGGAGAATTGGATCGAACCGTCGCTGCGTCATGACAAGACGCCGTTCTTCATCGAGCTCGAAGCGTTGCTCCAGCAGAACCCGTTGACGAAGGACTCCGCGGAGGATGCGCTCGTCGAGTATCTGCGCAAGCTCGACGACGTGGCGCGGCTCGAGATCTGCGGTCTGTGCCGTCAGACCGCGGAGCCCGGCGAGGCGGGGGACATCCTTCACGTGTTCGGCCGCACCGCGAACGCACCGCACAGCTACTACTATCGAAAGTTCTTCCTCGCGACCGAGACGTGGACCGCGTGGGAGCACGTGCCGCTCGATATCGACGGCGATCATCTGGTCCCGGCGTTCTTTCACCGGCGCCTCTATCTGTTCTGGCCGACGTTCGAGCAAAAGCCCGATCCATTTCAGGATCTGTCGGGTGCCGCGACCGACACGAGCGCGATGGAGAACTGGAAGCTCACAAACGCGTCTTACCAAGGCGCCGATCAGGAGTGGCAGGCGGCGAACGCCGGCTACATCAAGGCGTTCCGAGGGCTCGCCGCCGCGTTCCAACTCGACGACCAGGACTACTACGTCAAGAACTTTCCTGGGCCGCTCTCGGCGTACGTCGCGGAACCGACCGCGCCGGGGGACCCGCCTCCCGATCCCGCGCCCGTCACTGGCCCCAAACCGCGTTGGGAGATCAGTCTGTCGTGGTCCGAGCACCGAGACGATGCGTGGAGCAACAAACGAAAATCGGCAACGCCACTCTTGTCCTACTCGCACTTCGACGATTCGACAAGCCGCCCGCCACGGCCGTCGATCGCGGACCACGTGTTTCAGGTCGAGACCTCCCAAACGAGCCTCGGGATCGATGTCTATCGCCGGCAACCCGCGTTTGCCGGCGACAGCTTCGACGAAGGTGTCTCGCACGTCGGAGCGTTCGGTCTCGATGACTGTCACGCGAAGCTCGTGACGCTGCAGCTGGACTATAGCGAGCTCGATCCCGACGGCCCGTCGTTTCCCATGGTGCCGACGCAACTGCGCACGCCCGAACACAGCCACTACGTTTATATGGGCTTCGACGAAGAGCCTGGCGAGACGACGCTGACGTTCCAGGGCGCCGACTTCAAAGCACACGAGCTGCTGGCCGCGACGCCGACACCGTTTCACGTCTTGCAGCCAGCGGAGAATTACCTGCCTCTTGGTTCACAGGTCTATTACCCGTTCGCATATCGCGATCAGCAGCGGATCTACGTCGCCGACGTCGTGCATGGACCGGTCAAATCTTCGCTCGTCAAGTACCGGCCGCCGATCGACGTTCACTATCAAGCCGAGGATCCGACGATCACGAACATCAAGAAGGTCGATCCCGGCGATCCGGGTCCGAACCTTGTCGTCGGCAACGGCATCGTCGCGAAGTTCGGTGCCGCAACGAATCGCGATGGCATCGAAGCTCGAAAGTTGATCCTCGGTGACGCGGCTACGAGCCCGACGATGACCCCGCCTTCTTCGAATACCCACGTCGTGGCGCGGCTCGTTGACTACGTTCGGTTTCACACAGCCGACCACCCACACGTCTGCGAGTTCCTCGAGGTTCTCGATCGCGCAGGTATCGCCGCACTTCTCGATCGCTCGAACCAGGTTCTCACGCGCGACACGCCCGAGAACCTGTTCCACAAGAGCTACAAGCCGACCTCGATCGTCGACACGCTGTATCCGCGCACCGACGTGGACTTCCGGACCGGCGCTTATTCCACGTACAACTGGGAGCTGTTCTTTCATATTCCGTTGTTGATCGCCGAGGCGCTTTCGAACGATCAGCAATTCGAGGAGGCGCAGCGCTGGTTTCACTTCATCTTCGATCCGACGGCGTCACAAGGCACGCTTCAAAGCTTCTGGAAGTTTCAGCCGTTTCACGAGAACGCGGTGCAGGCGACCGATCAACAGATCGTGAACGTGCTCGCCGCACTGGCACCCGGCGGCGATCCGGCGATCCGCAAACAGGTCCTCGATCAAATCGAGCAGTGGCGCGACAACCCGTTCGATCCGCACTTGCTCGCTAGGATCCGCATCACGGCGTATCAGAAAGCCGTCGTCATCAAGTACATCCAGAATCTGATCGCGTGGGGAGACCAACTGTTCGCGCGCGACACGATCGAAGAGATGAACGAGGCGACGCAGCTCTACGTACTCGCGTCGCACATCCTCGGCCGGAGGCCCGAGACCGCCCCGCAGCGCGGGGAGACCGATGCGAAGAACTATCACGAGCTCTATCCGAGCCTCGACGGGTTCTCGAATGCGATGGTCGACCTCGAGAACGAGTTTCCGTTCTCGAGTATCGATGCGGCGAACAGTGGAAGTGGAGGTGCGAGCGTCGACATGGGCGTCGCGAAAGCGTTCTACTTCTGCATCCCGGGCAACGATGCGCTCGACGCATTATGGGACACCGTCGCGGATCGGTTGTTCAAGATCCGCCACTGCATGAATCTGCAAGGCGTCGTGCGCCAGCTGCCGCTGTTCGAGCCGCCGATCGATCCGGCGTTGCTCGTTCGAGCGGCCGCGCTCGGCCTCGACATCGGCGCCGTCCTCGACGACATCAGCACGCCGCTCGCGCCGTATCGGTTCACGACGCTCGCTCAGAAAGCGACGGAGCTCGCCGGCGAAGTTCGAGGGCTCGGCGCGGCGCTGTTAGCCGCGCTCGAGAAGAAGGACGGCGAGGCACTCGCCGTGCTGCGTGCAGGTCAGGAGACGGCGCTGTTGAAGGCGATCGCCGACCTCAAGCAACGAGCGCTCGACGAAGCGAACACGAACCTCGATGCGCTGCAACGCACGCGCGAACTCACCGTCACTCGTCAGACGTACTACGAGCAACTCATCAACATCGGGCTGAATCCCGCCGAGGCGACGCAGCTGCTCCAGCTCGGGATCGCGAATCAGAAGACGCTCGACTCGATCGGCTACGAACAGGAGGCGCAAGGCGCGTCACAGATTCCGAACGCCACTGCAGGCACCTCTGGCGTCGCGAGTCCGGTCGTGACTGCGCAGTTCGGTGGCAGCAATGTTGCCGCTGCGTTGACGGCATACGGCCGCTACATCAGCGGGCAAGGTACGACCGCCGCGTATGTTGCGAACGCGAACTCGGTGATGGCAGGGCACCAACGGCGATCCCAAGAATGGCAACAGCAGCTGACGCTCGCGACGAAGGAGCTCGATCAGATCGACAAACAGATCGCCGCTGCCGGAATTCGGATCGCGATGGCGCAGGTCGATCACGATAACCAAGTGCTCCAGATCGAGAACAGCGAGGCGGTCGGCGAGTTCTTGTCGTCGAAGTACACGAACACGAATCTGTATAGCTGGATGCAGTCACAGCTCGCGACGCTGTACTTCCAGCTCTATGGCATCGCGTACGACGTGGCGAAAAAGGCGGAGAAGGCATTTCGCTTCGAGCTCGGGCTCACCAGCTCGAGCTACATCCAGTTCGGATATTGGGACAGCTTGCACAAGGGCTTGCTCTCCGGCGAGCGCCTGGCAGTCGACGTCAAGCGGATGGAAGCTGCCTATGTCGATCAGAATCGCCGCGAGCTCGAGCTGGCGAAAGATGTGTCGCTGCTCCAACTCGATCCACTCCAGCTCGTTCAGCTTCGCACCACCGGCAACTGCGAGATCGAGCTCTCCGAGGTGCTGTTCGACGGCGACTATCCGGGGCACTACATGCGGCGCTGCAAGCAGGTCGCCGTGACGATTCCGTGCGTTGTCGGCCCGTACACGAGCATCAACTGCACGATCACGCAGCTCTCGAGTCGCGTGCGCAGCGATCCGAACGCGCAGCGCCCATATGCCGAAGATGCCGACAAGCCCGACCCTCGCTTCACGAGCAGCTTCGGCGCGTTGCAATCGATCGCGACAAGTCACGGCCAAAACGATAGCGGCTTGTTCGAGCTCAACTTTCGCGACGAGCGCTATCTGCCGTTCGAGGGCAGCGGCGCGATCTCGCGGTGGCGCATCGACCTACCAATCGACTCGAACGCGTTCGACCTCGACACGATCTCCGACGTGATTCTCCACGTGCGTTACACGGCGCGAGATGGCGGCGCCGCGCTGAAGAAGGCGGCCACCGCGGCGCGTGCGACCGCGCTTGCAGCAATCGACGGTGACCTCCCGCTCGCGCGGATGTTTAGTGCGCGTCAGGAGTTCCCGAACGAATGGCATCGCTTCCTGTTCCCGGTCGACGCGGCCCTCGATCTGGATCTCACGCTCGATCTGAGTCAGTCGCGGTTTCCGTTTGCGTTCCGTGATACGGCCACCACACCCAAGAAGAATCGGATCCACTTCACGACGATCGATCTGATCCTCACCCTGAAGGAGAGTACGCCGTACATCAATGCCACGCCGGGCGGAGTCCGGTTCAACCTGCTCGAGGCGGGCGTCGCAGTCGCGACCGCTGACCTCGCGAGTCCACCCACGGGTGGACCGCCCCGCGCGCTACAAGTCTCGGTCGGCGCGACGGCGCATCCGGATGTCTGGACTGCGCGAATCGCCGCGGCGGATCTCGCGAGCCTGGCGACGACCAACCCGGCGCTGTGCAAGACGATCACGGTAGACGGCAATCCGCGCCTTCGGCTCGATGCCGCGGCGATCGAAGATCTACAGGTCGTCTGCCACTACACGCTGCACTAGCTTCCCACCACCTGCGGCCTCATCACCGACAAACGAAAACGCAGCCTTTACAGCTGCGTAAGTCGTGCGCGAAGGGGGACTCGAACCCCCACACGGTTAAGTACTAGCACCTCAAGCTAGCGCGTCTACCAATTCCGCCATCCGCGCGTACGTACTGCGATGTCAAAGACGTGCAGAGAGGTACTGGACCTACGGCGGGCTGTCAAGACCGCGCCGCAACCAGCCGTGATCGGTCATAGTAGCCACCCCCCAGTGTCGTACGCGCCGAGTCCGCCGCCGCCGCTCTCCCGCGCGACCCTGGTGATCGGCCTCTACGGGGCGATGGGCATCGTCGCGTTCGTGATCGCGGCCGGCCGCGGCGACCCCGATCTCTACCGGCTCGGGGGAAGTCCAGTCGCGTGGCAGCTCGGCGCCGCTCCGCTCATCGGTACCGCGCTGGGCCTCGCGGTCGTCGGGTCGACCCGGCTCGCGACGAAGCACTTCCAGTGGGCGCGCGACCTCCACGCGAGCTTTCGCGATCTGCTCGGCCCGCTCACCGGCAAGGAGATCGCGATCCTCGCGCTCGCGAGCTCGATCGGCGAGGAGCTCCTGTTCCGCGGCGCGCTGTTGCCGTGGTTCGGCGTGTGGATCCAGGCCGCGGTGTTCGCGGTGCTCCACATCGGACCGGGCAAGCGGTTCCTGCCGTGGACGCTCTCGGCGTTCGTGCTCGGCGTCGCGTTCGGGGCGCTCGCGCTGTGGACCGGCAACCTCGGCGGACCGATCGCGGCTCATTTCTTCATCAACTACCTGAATCTGAAGTACATCGTGCGATCGCCCTGAATCGTGGTGTGTTTGTGACGTGGTACGTCACGTGAACTGTGGTTCAGTGGACCTGTGGAGGGGAAGAGCAGGACGCCGGTTCTCGTGGTGGACGACCACCCGCTGTACCGGCAGGGCCTCGCGCTGACCCTCGACGGCGAGCCCGACCTCGAGATCCTCGGCACCGTCGGCAACGCGCACGACGCGTGCGCACTCGCGAAGCGGGTCGAGATCGACCTCGCGATCGTCGACCTCCTGATGCCGACGACGTCGGGGTTCACGCTGTGCAGCGAGCTCCACGCGCTGCAGCCGCGCTGCAAGATCTTGATCCTGTCGGCCGTCGACGATGCGGGCCTCGTCGTCGATCTGCTGCGCGGGCACGCGAGCGGCTTCGCGTTGAAGTCCCAGCCGACGCCGGAGATCGTCGAAGCGATTCGCCAGGTGCTCGGCGGCGTACGCTACGTGGCACCGAGCCTGGCGAGCGCGGTCGCCGAGGCGGAGCTCGCGACCGATGCAGCGCGACCGCTCGTGGAGCTGACCCGTCGCGAGCGCGAGGTCTTCGAGCTCCTGATCACGGGGATGTCCAACAAGGAGATCGCCGGGCGCCTGTTCATCTCGCGCCGCACCGTCGAGACCCACCGCCAGCGGGTCACGAACAAGCTCTCCGTCCACTCCGTCGTCCAGCTCCAGCGGATCGCCGCCCGGCTCGGCGGGCTCGGCCCGTGATCGTCGCCGTCGACGGATCGCCCGCGCAGCGCCTCCAGATCACCGGAGCCCTCGTCGACGCGCTGCTCGCGAGCCCGCGCTCGCCGACGGAGGTCGCGGACGTGCTCGATCATCTCGAGGATCTGGTCGCGGTGTTCCCGAGCGTGACCCCGTGGCCGACGAATGCCGCGTGGCGCGCGCGGTTCGCGACCCACCAGCTTCCAGCCGCGACGATCGTCCGGATCGCGGACGTCGCGCAGACCGGGATCGCGAAGGACGACGCCGAGCTGTGCCTCGCCGGCGCCGGAGCGCCGGTGTACGTCGCGCTCGCGCTGCGGCGCAGCCACGACGCCTCGTCGGTGATCGCGGTCTGCGCCGACGTCACGGACGAGGTGATGGCGCGTCGGTCGGCGGCACCCGCGGGCGCGCTCCTGTGGGGCGGCCCGCGCGACGAGGCGGCGGACTACGCCAGCGCGTCCTGGCTCGCGTACGGCGGCGACCTCGACTGGAAGCGCGCCGTTCATGCGGCGGATCTGCCCCGCTGTGTTCGCGCGCTGGCCGAGCTCGGGCTCGCGAGCGGATCGTTCGAGTGCGACGCTCGGCTGCGCCGTGCCGACGGTGAGTATCGTTGGCATCACGTCCGGTTCGCGATGATCGAGCCGGGGCGCTGGTGCACCTCGGCCTACGAGCTCGAGGCCGTGCGGCGATCCGAGCACGAACGCGAGGCGGCGCTCGCGGCGGCGCGCGCGGCCCAGGCCGACGCCGAATACACGAGCACGATGAAGGATCGATTTCTCGCCGCCGTGTCGCACGAGCTTCGCGCGCCGGTCACCACGATCGTGCTGTGGGAGCAGATCCTGCGGGCCAGTGCCGCGGATGGCACGTTGCACCTCCAGGCGATCGACGCGATCCACCAAAGTGCACTGGCGCAAGGGCGTCTCGTCGATGATCTGCTCGACGTGTCGCGTGCGATCAGTGGAAAATTGCATGTCGACCTCCATCCGGTCGACGTCGAGGGCGTGCTCGCGGGGGCGATCGCGTCGATCGCACCGATCGCGCTGGCCAAGCAGATCACGCTCGAACGCCATAGCGGCCCGGTCACCGATCTCGTGCTCGGCGACGGCGATCGGCTTCGCCAGATCCTCGGTAACCTCCTCGGCAACGCGGTGAAGTTCACCGACGCACGGGGCCATGTCTCGATCGCGGCGGAGCGGATCGGTGACCGGATCGCGATCGCGATCACGGATAGCGGTCGAGGTATCACTCCGGAGCTGCGGTCGCGGCTGTTCGAGCCGTTCAGCCAGAGCGAGGATGCGCTGACGAGCGAGGGTGGGCTCGGGCTCGGCCTGGCGATCGCGAAGCAGCTCGCGGAGCTTCACCATGGGACGCTCGAGGCGGCCAGTGCGGGTCCCGGGCAGGGCGCCACGTTCACGCTGACCCTGCCGTGCGCCGATCGCCAGCGGCTCGTCCAGGACCGCCGCACCGGTCGAGCGACGCTTCCCCACGTCCGCGTCCTCGTCGTCGACGATGACTGGCGGGTTCGCGAAGCCCTCGCGCTGTTACTCGACCGCGCGGGGGCGATCGTCGACACCGCAGAATCTGCGGCCGCCGCGCGTGAGAAAATGAAGGTGCAGATGCCCGCGATCGTGGTCTCGGACATCGCGATGCCCGGGGAGAACGGCTACCACTTCATGCGCCAGCTACGCGCGACAGGCTGCGCGATTCCTGCAATCGCCCTTACAGCCCACGCGACGCGCGCCGACATCGATCGCGCGCACGAAGCGGGCTACGAGATCCACCTCGCAAAGCCCGTCGATTTCGAGAAGCTCGTCGAGCGGATCGACGAGCTCGTCGTCGATCAGATTACGTAGATCTCCCCATCGTTCGTCGTGCGCTAGACGCGCATTGTGGTCTGCGGGAGGGTCCTATGGCCATCGACACGATAGCGAATGAGGAGTCGACCTACCGCCAACCTCTTGAGAGCCAGGAAGACCCGCCACGACCGCCGCGACGATTCGCGGCGGGCACGGTCGAGGTCGTGCCGATCGCCGCGCCGGCGGTCCGCCACGATCTTCGCCACGAGGACGTCGCGCGGATCGTCCACGACTTCAAGGGGCCACTGTCCACGATCGCACTCGAGACCGGCCTGTTCGGCGAACGGTTCGCGTGCGGTGATCCGGTCGACGTGGCCGGCGTGGTCGGTCGGATCACGCGCAACGTCGAGTTTCTCGATCGCCTCGTGATGGACCTGCTCGATCTGTGCGAGCTCGAGACCGGTCACCTCTTGCTGCGCCGCGAGTCGACCCAGTTGCGGCTGCTGCTCGAGACCGTGATCGCGCGAACGGTCGCGAGCCGCGATCGCGCGCGCGTGTTTCTCGTCGCGCCCGAGGAGGTAACGATCGACGTCGACGATCTGCGGATCCAGCGCGTCGTCGCGAACCTCCTGCACAACGCGCTGAAGTACGCCCCCGCGGCGTCCGGGATCGTGATCCGGCTCGAGCGCGAGCCGATGGTGGTGCGGGTCTCGGTGAGCGACGCGGGCCACGGCCTCAGCGACCTCGAGCTCGAACACGTGTTCGACGAGTACCGCGGCGATCGGCGAGCGCTGGCCCACGAGGGTACGGGCATCGGCCTGTTCCTCAGCAAGCAGATCGTCGAGGCCCACGGCGCGACGATGGGCGTCGATCGCCTTCGCGGAGAGGGGACGCGGTTCTTCTTCGAGCTCCCGGTCGTGTCATGACCCCGGCGCCGCGGCGGTTCGGATCGAACTATGTCCTCGGCGACGTGCTCGCGGTGGGTGGGATGGGGATCGTCCACACAGCAATCCAGCGCTCGCTCGATCGCACGGTCGCGCTCAAGCTCCCTCGGCCGGAGCTCGCGGGCGATCCGGCGATCCTCGAACGGTTCCGGATCGAGGCGCTCGCCGGCTCGCGCGTGAATCATCGCAACGTGGTCCGCGTCCTCGATTTCGGCAGGTGCGAGGGGACGCCCTTCCTCGTGATGGATCACATCGTCGGTCCGCGGCTCGGCGACGTCTTGCTCGACTGCGGCCGGATCTCCGCCGGCGTCGCGGTCGCGCTCGTCGAGCAGCTCCTCGCGGGGCTCGCCGAAGCTCACGCGTGCGGCGTGGTTCACGGTGACGTCAAGTGCGACAACATCCTGGTCGAGACCCAGCGCGACGGCACCGCGGTCGCTCGCTTGATCGACTTCGGGATCGCGCGGTTCGTCGGCACCCGCCAGCGCGAGGCGCCGCTCGAGGTGGTCGTCGCGGGCACGCCCGAGTACCTCGCGCCCGAGCTTATCATCGGCGGTCCGAGCTCGTTCGCATCGGACGTCTACGCGGCTGCCGTGATCCTGTACGAGCTGATCACCGGCGCGACGCCGTTCGCCGGCGGCAGCAGTCCCGAGATCATGGAGCGTGCGATCTCGGAGCGCGCGCCGCCGATGTCGTGGCGCTCTCCCGACTGCGAGATCTCGATGGAGCTCGACGAGGTCGTCGGCCAGGCGCTCGCCCCAAATCCCAAGGAGCGCTTCGCGAATGCCACCGCGTTCCGCGTCGCCCTCGCGAGCGCGACCGGCGTCGTGGCGGCGCCGATGGTCGTGCCCAAGGGGACCCCGCCGCGCGGGACGGTCTCGACGAGCACGCCGACCGCGCGGATCGGCCAGATCCAGATCCTGCACCTCGACGCTCATGACGCCACGCCCGAGCAGCGCTCCGATGCGCGGATCCAGCACCACCGGAGCACCCTCGCCGCGATGCTGCCGACCAACGACGGCGACGCGATCGTCGTCGCGTACCTCGGCATCGCACGCGTGTATGTCGAGCAGCATCAGCTCGATGCCGCGATCGCCGAGCTGGAATCTGCCGTGGCGCTGCTCTCGCGAGCGACGGACAAAGCGCGGCGCGCCCCGGTCTGGCGCCTTCTGCTCACGCTCGCGGCGCTCTACGACGGTCGTGGCGATCGGGCGATGGCGAGGGAGACGACGCGCGACGCCCGCGACCACGCGATCGGCGCGAGCTCGAACCTCGGACGCGAGCGCGCCGATCGGTTGTGGGCACGGCTCTCGCACGTGGGCATGCCCGCACGTCGTCGCTCGGCGTGGTAGCGTCTCGCCCATGGCGAAGCCCCGGCGCGCGGTGGTCCCGCAGCGCGTCGTCGGCATCGGCGCTTCCGCCGGCGGGCTCGAGGCGCTGAAGCAGCTCGTCATGCGCCTGCCCGTCGACACCGGGCTCGCGTTCGTGGTGTTGCAGCACCTGCCGCCGTCGCAGGTCGGCCAGCTCGCCCAGCTGCTCGCGAACTGGGCGACGTTACCGGTGATCGACGTGCGTCAGGGCCACCGGGTCGAGCCGAACACGATCTTGGTCGTGCCGCCGCAGACCTCGGCCGCGCTGTCGCGTGGCGTGCTCGTGCTGCGGAAGACGCCGGGGACGCGACCTCGCTTGCCGATCGATGGCCTGATGACCTCGCTCGCCCGCGTGCTCGACAAGCGCGCGATCGGCGTGGTGCTGTCGGGGACGGCGCACGACGGCACCGAGGGCCTGCGCGCGATCCGCGCGGCGGGTGGGATCACCGTCGCGCAGGATCCCTCGACCGCGCAGTTCGACGAGATGCCGAGGAGCGCGATCGCCGCGGGGGTCACCGACCTCGTGCTCGCGCCCGCGCAGATCGGAGAGCAGCTCGGTGCGCTCGCCGGCCGTGCGCGCCCGGCGCGCGTCGTGCCCGAGCAGGCGGGGATCGAGCCGATCCTCGAGCAGCTCCGCGAAGCCAGCGGCGTCGACTTCACGAGCTACAAGCGCACGACGATCGAGCGCCGCCTCGAGCGCCGGATGGCCAAGCTCCACCTGGCGACGTTCGAGGATTACCGCGGCTATCTCGCGGTGAACCCGGCGGAGTGCAGCATCCTCTACGACGACCTGCTCATCCACGTCACCGAGTTCTTTCGCGACCGCCCCGTGTTCGACCGGCTCGCGGCGGACATCCTGCCCGACCTGATTCGCGCGAAGGCGGCGGGCGCCCCGGTGCGCGTGTGGGTGCCCGGGTGCGCGACCGGCGAAGAGGTCTACTCGCTCGCGATGGTCCTGCTCGAGCTCCTGGGCGCGAAGGGCGAGCTCCAGATGTTCGGCACCGATCTCAGCGAGCGCGCGATCGAGATCGCCCGGCGGGGCTTCTACCCCGACTCGATCGCGGCCCAGGTCGGTCCCGAGCGGCTGCAGCGGTTCTTTCGGCGCGAGGACGGCGGTTACCGGATCCGGACCGAGGTCCGCGAGCGCTGCGTGTTCGTGCGCCACGACCTGACCAACGATCCGCCGTTCTCGAAGCTCGATCTGATCAGCTGCCGCAACGTCCTCATCTACCTCGGCGCGGCGCTGCAGCGGCGGGTCCTCGCGATCCTGCACTACGCCCTCGACCAGCCCGGCTATCTCGTCCTCGGGCGCGCGGAGACGGTCGCCGGATTCGAGACGATGTTCGCGACGATCGACGCGGAGGCGCGGATCTACACGCGCAAGCAAACGGCGCGTGCCGCGCTCCACTTCCCGATCGGGATGCGGCCCGACCGCTCGCCGCGCACCGCGCGCGACGCGCTCCAGGTCGCGTTCGACATCCAGCGCGATCTCGACCACGTGCTCCTCGCTCGTTACGCGCCCGCGTGCGTGCTCGTCGACGAGCAGCTGGATGTCGTCCAGTTCCGCGGTCACACCGGTTCGTACCTCGAGTCGCCGGCCGGACACCCCCAGCTCAACGTCGTGCGGATGGCGCGGGAAGGGTTGGGCTCGGAGCTCACGCTCGCGGTGCAGCGCGCGCGCCGCACGGATGCACCGGTTCGCCAGGAGCGCGTGATGGTGCGCGACGGCAATCGCGAGCGCGCGATCCATCTCGAGGTCGTGCCGCTGCGTGGAGGGGTCGAGGCGAAGCGCTACTTCCTGATCGTGTTCGAGGAAGCGACCTCCAAACCGCCGATCGCGCCGCGCCGCACCGTGACGACCAAGCGCGGCCGCGAGAGCGCCGAGCTGGCGCGACTGCGCCAGGAGCTCGCGGCGACCAAGGAGTACCTGCGGTCGCTCGTGACCCAGCACGCCGCGCTGAGCGACGAGCTCGGGATCGCGAACGAGGAGCTCCAGTCGACCAACGAGGAGCTCCAGTCGAGCAACGAGGAGCTCCAGACGGCCAAGGAAGAGCTGCAATCGGCGAACGAGGAGCTCGAGACCGTGAACGACGAGCTCCAGCGCGGCAACGAACAGCTCCGCGCGGTCAACGACGATCTCGTGAACGTGCTCGCCAGCGTCGAGATCGCGATCATCATCGTCGATGCCGAGCGCAAGATCCGCCGGTTCACGCCACGTGCGCGGAGCGTGATGAAGCTGCTCCCCACCGACCTCGGCCGGCCGATCGCGGACCTCCACGTCGACCTCATCGCGCCGGACCTCGACGCGACGATCGCCGAGGTCATCACGTCGCTCGCGGTCCACGATGCCGAGGTCCGTGACCCGGGGGGCACGTACTACCGGATGCAGATCCGGCCGTACCGCACGGTCGACCAGGTGATCGGCGGTGCGGTCGTCGCGTTCGTCGACATCACCGCGCTGCGGGCGGCGCGCGAGCATGCGGCCGCCGTCGTCGAGGCGGTGCCGACGCCGCTCGTCGTGCTCGACGATCGCCTCTGCGTGCTATCCGCGAACGCGGCGTTCCATCGGATGTTTCGCAGCGCCGGTGTGATCGGCCAGCCGTTGCTCGCGATCGGCGTGTGGACTGCCCCCGACCTCGCCACGCGCCTCGCCGATGCGGTCGGAGAGGGCACCGGGTTCGACGACGTCGAGCTCGAGCATCGCGACGCTGCCGGCAGCCGGATCCTGCGGCTCGCGGCCCGCGGCGTCGAGGGCTCTCGCGCGATCGTCGTCGGGATCGCGGACGTCAGCGAGGCGCGCCAGGTCGAGGCGATCCGCGCGGCCGCGGTGCGCGAGCGCGATCAGTTCCTCGACGCGGTGTCGCACGAGCTCCGCACCCCGCTCAGCGCGATCCTGTTGTGGGCGCATGCCTTGTCCGATCTCCGGCTCGACGACCCGCGGCGCACCCAGGCGATCGCGGCGATCACCGACAGCGCGCGCTCCGAGGCCCAGCTCGTCGACGATCTCCTCGAGCTCGCGCTGTCGCGTTCGGGCCGGCTCACGGTCAAGCCGGACCTGATCGATCCGTCGGTGATCCTCACCGCGGCGATCGACGAGGCGAAGGCGGGTGCTGCCGAGAAGAACATCGCGTTCCACACTCAGCTGGCGCCGGGGCCGAAGCTGCGCGCCGATCCGCGCCGGCTCCGTCAGATCGCGAGCGGCCTGATCGGCAACGCGATCAAGTTCACCTCACCCGGTGGCCGGATCTGGGTCGAGCTCGGCCGCGCGGACGGTGCGCTGGATCTGACGGTGCGCGATGATGGCCCGGGCATCGCGCCGGAGTTCCTGACGCGGGCGTTCGAGCCGTTCGAGCAGGCGGATCAATCGAGCACCCGCGCGCATCGCGGCCTCGGGATCGGGCTCGCGCTGGTCCGCCACCTCGTCGAGCGTCACGGCGGCGAGATCGGGGTGGCGAGCGACGGGACGCGCGGGACCACGTTCACGGTTCACCTACCGGCCACGTAGCTCGTCGCGCCGCACGAGGTTCGACGCCGGTCCGCAGCGAGCGAGCGAGTGCGGCGTAGAGGTCGCGAGGCCGGAACGGCTTGCGGAGGAAGCTGACCTCGTCGCCGAGTGCGATCACCCCGCGGACGGTCTGCTCGTCGCACAGTCCCGACATCACGATCACCGGCGTCGTCCAGCCGGCGTGGCGGGCCGAGAGCATGACGTGGAGCCCCGTCATCCACGGCATCGCCACGTCGGTGATCACGAGCTCGAACGGGCCGTGGTCGGCGAGGCCTTCGAGGAGCTCGTCCCCCGAGGTCGCGCGTACGACCTCGAGTCCGGCGTACTCGGTGACGCGCACGACGCTATCGAGAAAGTCGCGATCATCATCCGCGACGAGCACGCGTGGCGGCGCCATGATCAGGCCGTCACCGTGGAGGGATCGAGATCGATGCGCTGCTCCGGGTGAGGCCGGCCGCGCGTGAACGCGCGCAGCATGTCGAAGCTCGTGATCGCGCCGACGAGCACGCCGGCCTCGACGACGAAGATCCGGTGGACCGCCTGGGTGTGCATGAGCCGCGCGGCCTCGACGAGCGTGGTCTCGGGCGCGACCGCCATGAGCTCGGGATCCATCGCGTCGAGCGCGGTGATCTGCTCGTCGTTCGTCTCGTGCTCGGAGCCCGGCAACCGGATCGTGGTGATGTCCCGCGCGTCGCTGACGAGCCGGAGGAGCTCGAGGCTCGAGATCGTGCCGATCAACCGGTGACCGGCGTCGACCACGGGCACTGCATGAAAACGTCCGTCGACGAGGAACCGCTGGATGTCGTGGATCGGCGTGTCGGCGAGCACGTGTGGGGGGGACGCTTCCATGTAGTCGCGGACGAGTCGTCCGAACACGGAGATCTGCATGCGCCGCAGCCATGCATCGCGGGTGCCGCGACGTCGGCTCAGTCGGCGGCGTGTTGCGCGCAACGGTCCGCCCACGGCATCTCGCCGAGCTCGGAGAGCTCGAGATCGACGCCGCATACATCGCAGCGACCGTAGCGGTCGTCCCCGGCATCGAGCTCGATGCGACGACGCTCGACCTGGTCGAGGGCCTTGCGCAGCGCTTCTTCGGGCTTCACGCCCGGCATGCCGGCGAGCAACTTGGTGAGCTGCGGCGGTTGCTTCCCGGCGAGGAGATCCGCGAGCAACATCGACAGCGTCTGACCACGGCTCATGATCCCCGCACGCAGACGCGCGACGGTGGGCGGCTTGAAGCGGAGCGGGACAGACGTGTGAAGCACCTCGGGCCACCACATCATGCGCCTTATTCGCGAGAAGACGAGCCGCTTGGTGGGCGAACGCACCCCCGCAGTGCCGATTTGCTGCACGGAGATCTACGTAGAGCGCTGACCGGCCCACTCGTGATCGAGGATCCGGTACCAGGCGGTGTCGCGATTGCGGCCCTTGACGATGTAGTGCGCGTCCTGGACGCCCTCGAACGTGAAGCCGTAGCTCAGCGCGGCCCGGCGCGACGCCTCGTTGCGCGCATCGCACTTCCACTCGGCGCGACGGTAGCCGAGGCGAAACACGTGCTCGAGCAAGAGGTAGGTCACCTCGCGTGACATCCCGGTCCCCTGCGCGATCGGGCCGTACCAGATCGAGCCGAGCTCGATCTTCAGGTGGTGGGGCTGGTTCGCGATCAGGTTCGCGACCCCGACGGGCGTGCCGGTCGGCGCATCGCGGACGACGAATGGGCGGCCGTCGTCGGCGAGCGTCTGCTGCTCGAGCCACGCGCGCAGGGCGTCGGGTGTCGCGAACGGCCCGGCCGCCATGTAGCGCCAGACGCGCGCCTCGGGATCGTAGTCCTCGACGCTGCGGTCGCCGAGCGCGAACGGCTCCCCGTTCGAGACCGCGTAGAGCGCGTCGAGGTCGGACTCGAGATCCAGCGGCTCGACGATGACCAGATGGCCGGTCAGCGTCACCGGTTCGGGCTTCTTCGCGAGGGCGTCGCGCTTCGCGAGGACCTCGGCCGGCAGGCGCGGGGCGGGGGTCGGGAGCTCGGCGGCCATGCCAGTTTGTTGCACGCCGGCGCCCCCGCTGCCTAGCCTCGGGGATGCTTCGCAAGCTCTGTGTGGCCGCGTGCGTCCTGGTCTCGCTGCCGGTCCATGCAGATGACACCTCGGCTTCCGACAAGCTACGGATCCTGTACTCGACCCGGTTCACGTTCACCGACGACGGCCTGCCGCTCGTCACCGTCCAGATCATGGGCAACCGCAAGAAGGTCGACCTCCGCGCCCGCGGTGGGATCCAGGTCCGCCCGGACGGCACCGGCGGCAGCACGATCGAGACCGACGGCGGCGAAGCGTGGACCGTGACGGTCGAGAACCCGAAGCCCGCGCTGATCCAGGACTGGACCGTCGTCGAGACGCTCGGTCCCGACGATGCGACGGGGATCACCGCCGCGCTCGCGCGCTGGAAGGATCGCGGGTTCGACCCGCGCTCGTTCGAGATCGGGACGCTGTTCGGCACCGGCGGCGAGGTGATCGACACGCGCGAGGTCCGCATCGCGATCGATCCGGTCGCCGAGGGACGCGGCGGCGCGCGCGCGGCCGAGCTCGCGAAGAAGTTCGGTGTGAAGACGCTGGTCCACCAGGAGCTCGTGCGCCGCCCGGCGGGCACGATCGTCGCGAAGAGCGGCGCGACGACGATCCGCAACCCGTCGGTGCTGTGGTTCCAGCCCAAGCGCGCGACCGAGACCGTGACGGTCGCCGACGTGCCGACCGGCACCGGCGGCAGCCAGCTCGAGACGGGAACCGAGGATCGTCGCTACTGGGGAAGCGTCTACGTCACGCTCGATCACGACGGCTCGCTCGTCGCCGCGAACGCGGTGAGCGAGGACAAGCTCCTCGCCGGCATCGTGCCCGCCGAGATGTATCCCGACGCACCGCCGGCCGCGCTCGAGGCCCAGGCGATCGCGGCGCGCACCGAGCTCCTCCAGAAGATCGGCCGGCGCTCGCTCACCGATCCGTTCCTCCTGTGCTCGACCCAGCAGTGCCAGGTCTACGCCGGCGCCGGCAAGGAGGATCCACGCACGACCCGCGCGATCGAGAAGACCCACGGGATCGTGCTCCTCCGCGACGGCGGCGGCATGGTCGACATCCGCTACAGCGCCTCGTGCGGTGGTCACACCGAGGACAACGACGCGATCTGGGGCGGCGAGCCCGACCCCTCGTTGCGCGGCAAGCGCGACGATCCGAAGGCGCAGATGACGAAGATCACCGACGCGAACCTCGACGACTTCCTCGACCACGACGGCGACGCGTGGTGCGCGAAGCCCAAGGGTGCGAAGGCCAAGTTCCGGTGGACGGAGAAGATCGGCGCGGACGATCTGACGGCACGGGTGTCCGTCGAGTATCCGGAGATCGGCCGGATCAAGGCGCTCCAGCCGAAGCAGCGCGGCGCGTCTGGCCGGATCCAGGCGCTCGCGATAGTCGGCGACAAGGCGACGGTCGAGGTCACCGGCGACCTCCACATCCGCCGGCTCCTCGGCGGCCTCAAGTCGACGCTGTTCGAGGTCACGCGCGACGGGAGCACGTTCGTGTTCCGCGGTGCCGGGTTCGGCCACGGCGTCGGGATGTGTCAGCTGGGCGCGATCGGCATGGCGGAGGCGGGCAAACCGCACGCTCAGATCCTCGCGCACTACTACCGCGGAACACATCTTCACAAGCTGTACTGAGCGCCGCGCGGTACGGTCGCGGTATTCGGATCGGCCGCGCACTTCGTCATCGCAACTACCGGTTGTTCTTCTTCGGCCAGGGCGTCTCGCTGGTCGGCACGTGGCTCACCCGGTTCGCGACCGTGTGGATGGCCTACAACCTCGCGACGCGCGACTCGCTGATCGGCCTCTACGTCACGGCGGGGCAGGTCTGGCTCGTCTACGCCGCGGCGAACGCGGGCACGATCCTCGGGCTCGTCGCGTTCTTCGGCCAGGCGCCGAGCGCGTTCCTGTCGCCGATCGCAGGCGCGCTCGTCGACCGCTGGGATCGCCATCGCGTCATCGTGATCACCCAGATCTGTGCGGCGCTCCAGTCGGCTGCACTCGCGTTCTACACGTTCACCGGGCGGATGACCGTGTGGCACCTCCTCGCGCTCGGCTCGGTCCAGGCGGTGATCAACGCGTTCGACATGCCGGCGCGCCAGTCGTTCCTCGGCCAGATGGTCACCGACAAGGCGGATCTCCCGAACGCGATCGCACTCAACTCGTCGATGGTCAACGGCGCGCGCCTGCTCGGCCCGGTGTTCGCCGCCGCGCTCGTCGATCTGTTCGGCGAGGGCTGGTGCTTCACGATCGATGCAGCGAGCTACATCGCGGTGATCATCTCGCTGCTGCTGATGGACGTGCCGAAGCGCACGATCGCGCCGCGGACCCAGCACGTGTGGAGCGAGATCGTCGATGGCCTGCGCTACGTGCGCCGGACACCGACGGTGCGCGGCCCGCTGCTCCTCCTCGCGGTCACGAGCGTGCTCGGCGGCGCATACACCACGCTCCTGCCGATGGTCGCCGGCAAGACGCTCGCGGGTGGCCCGCACACGCTCGGCATCCTGATGGCGGCGGCGGGCTGCGGTGCGCTCGCCGGCGCGCTCTACCTCGCGAATCGCGCCACGACCGAAGGGCTCGCGGCGGTGATCGGCTATGCGACGCTGCTGCTCGGCGTCGGGCTGTGCGCGCTGCGCTGGGCGCCGTCGGTCTATGTCGCGCTCCCGCTGCTGTTCGCGTGTGGCCTCGGCTGGATGATCCAGATGGCGTCGACGAACACGATCGTCCAGTCGACGGTCGACCAGGGGATGCTCGGCCGCGTGATGAGCCTGTACGCGCTCGCGTTCTTCAGCGGGATGCCCGTCGGTGCGCTGCTCCAGGGCTGGCTCGCCGACCAGATCGGCCCGATGTCGACGTTCCTGTGCTCGGGGCTCGCCGTCCTCGCATGCGCCGGCGTCTATCGAACGAGCTTCGCCGCCCGTAACCCAGCCGTTACCTCGCCGCCCGCCGAGGCGTAGTATCTGGCGGCATGCACCTCCTGCCGACGACGATGGTGGGCTCGTATCCGCGCCCGCAGTGGTTCACCCAGCAGCTCGCCGGGCGCGACGTGCTCGAGGCGTTCAAGATCGCGTCGCACGCCGAGGCGTTTCACGACGCGACCCGCGCGGTGATCAAGGACCAGGAGGATGCCGGCCTCGACATCCTCACCGACGGCCAGATGTGGTTCGACGACTACAACATGGGGATCGGGTCGTTCCTCTGGTACTGGCTCGAGCGGACGAAGGGCTTCTCGTCGGAGAAGCTGCCGCATCCTGCCAAGGCGAAGGCGAAGGGTCGCGACATCTGGGCGCTCGACGAGGCCGGCGGCGTCGCGGTCGAGGGCGCGATCGAGCGCGGCCCGGTGCGGATGGGCCTGATCTACCAGTGGGCGCAGCGCCACACGCCAAAGCCGATCAAGGCGTGCGTCGGCGCGGGGCCGTGCCAGCTCTCGACGCTCGCGTACTTCCGCAACGGACCGGTCGTGAACCGCTACGACCTCGCGAAGGCGCTCGCCGATATCTTCCACGCCGAGATCGCGGACCTCGTCGCGGCCGGCTGCAAGTACATCCAGCTCGAGGACCTCGGCGCGTGGATGCCGACGTTGTCGGGTGAGAAGGACTACGCGTGGGTCCAGGAGACCGTCGAGCGAACGATGGCCGACATCCCGACCGGGATCGAGAAGAGCTGGCACTTCTGCCTCGGCAACGTGTGGGGCAACAAGATGACCGGGATGACCGCGGGTGGCTATCGCGAGGTCGTGCCGCACTATCACGACGTCAAGGTCGACGCGTTCGTCCTCGACTTCGCGGCGCGCGAGATGGAGGACGTCGATCTCCTCCGCAAGCTCCCCGCCGACAAGAACATCCACGCGGGCGTGATCGACGTTCGCACGCTCGAGATCGAGCACCCCGAGCAGGTCGCGGAGCGGATCCGCAAGGTGCTCGCCCACGTCGAGGCCGAGCGGGTCACGCTCACCACCGACTGCGGGCTCAAGCAGCTACCGCGCGTCGTCGCGGTCCAGAAGCTACGCGCGCTGTCCGAAGGTGCCGCGATCGTTCGCCGCGAGCTGCGCTAGAACCGCAGCGCGCGGGACAGTCGCTCGCTCGTCGCACAGCCGAACACCGGGAGCGCACGGGCGCTGTGATGAGCGCGGAGGTCGGCGATGATCGCGAGGTCTTCGTAGGCGGCGCTCTGCTTGTGGCGGTTGTAGCCGCCGAGGTAGACGACCTCGCCATCCGGCGTCATCACCGCGAGTACCGGCGCGGCCTCGAGGTGATAGAGCTGGTGCACCATCTCGGGCGTCACGACGACGACCGCGATGCCGGCGGCGCGCAGGCGGGCGTCCTCGGGACCGGGCTTGCCGGCATCGTCGACGACGACCGCGAGCTCGTGCAGGCCCGCGGGACGCGGCGCGGACACCAGATGGTCGATCGTGCGACGCGAGCACGCGCACTCGCGATACATGAAGTGGACGACGCGCCAGGTCGGTGCCGGCAGCTGGCCTCGGATCGCCTCGCGGAGCACGACGTCGGTGGTCGCCGGCGTCGGCAGCGCGACGAGGTGACGGATGAGGAGGATGCCGCCGAGCAGGGTGCTCGCGATCAGCCACGCGGCCAGGCCGAACCACTTCGTCAAAACAGCAGGACCTCCCCGGCCTTCGTCTGGTCGAGGATCTCCGCCTCGGTGCTGACCGCGACGAGCGCGGGCTTGACGTCGAGGTCGATCCCGAGCTCGGCCGCGGCGGCCCGCAGCGCCTCGGCGGACCAAGCATCGAGCTGGAGCAAGCTCTGCGCGCAGACGTCCTGGAAGCTCAAGGCCGACAGCCCGCCGTGCGACGCCGTGATGATCGTCTCGAGCGCCTGATCGCTGGTGACCAGCGCATGCTGGACCGAGGCGCGGAGCTCGGCGACCTCGCCGTCGATCTTCTCGATCTGGGTGCGCGTGTCGCCCATGAACTCGGCGACCATCCGGCGCAGCGTCTGGCTCTGCTCGACGAGGCGCGGCAGCGTGACCTCGATGCGGTGCGCGAGATCCTGGATCCTACCGTTCGCGCTCGCGACCGACCGCGCCAGCTCGCTCATCTCGATCGCGATCGTCTTGAACACCTCGGCGCCCGAGCGGCCTGACTCGATCCGCGCGTTGATCGCGAGCAGGCGAGCGGCCGCGTTCGCGCGCTCGATGTCGCGCGCGGCGGTCTTGATCTGTTGCGCGATCTCGAGCACGGACTCGACCTCTCCGGCGTGCGCGACGACCGCGAGATCGATCGCCGCTCCGACCCGCCGGATGTGCTCGCCGTGATTCGACACCGTCGTGCTCGCCGTCGCGCCGACGAGCAACGCGCCGAGCTGCGAGATATGCGAGCGCGCGACCTCGACGACGTGCTGGAGGTGCGCGCCGGCCTCGAGCGTGCCGCGCTCCGTCAGCCCGTTCACCCTGCGGACGCGCTCGACCACGGCCTGACGGAGGGCCGTGAACCGATCGAGGATTCCGCGCGAGCTCATCGCGGCCTACCTCGCGAGCTTCGTGACCGCGGCGACGAGCAGGTCCGCCTTGAACGGCTTGATGATCCAGCCCTTCGCGCCGTTCAGCTTCGCGCGCGCGATGTGGGCGGGGTTGCCCTCGGTGGTCAGCATGACGATCGGAACGCCCGCGATCTTCGTGTTGGCCGCGATCCGTTCGAGCAGCTCGAGGCCGCCCATCCGCGGCATGTTGACGTCGCACACCATCATCGCGATCGTCGCGTCGATCTTCGCGAGCGCGTCGACGCCGTCGACCGCTTCGACGGGGGTGAAGCCGGCCTGGGTCAGCGCGAGGCTGACCTGCTGGCGGATCGTGGGGGAGTCATCGACGACGAGGATGCGTTTCATGCGAGCACCGGCAGGGGTTGAGAGAGCTGAGACGCGCGCCGCGCGCGCCGGGGAGCGACGGGTACGATGCAAGTGATCCGGGTGCCTCGGCCGGGTTCGCTCGTGACCGAGGTGGTGCCACCGAGCGCGGTGCAGGCGGTCCGGAGGGCGTCCATGCCCACGCCTCTGCCGGACGTCTCGGACACCTCGTCACGGGTCGAGATCCCGATCGTGAACAGCGCCTGCTCGAGGTCGTGCGCGGTGGCGGCCGGGAGGCCGAGCCTGCGCGCCCGGTCCGCGATTCGATCCCACGCGATGCCGGGGCCGTCGTCCGCGATCTCGAGATGGAGCTGGCCGTCGCGGAGCGTGGTCTCGACCACGAGGCGGCCGCGCTCGGGCTTGCCCGCGGCGATGCGCGTGGCGGCATCCTCGAGGCCGTGATCGACCATGTTGCGGATCGCGTGGATGAACGCGGACCACACCGGCATGAACGCGTCGATCGGGAGCCGCACGTCGTGATCGAGCAGCTCGACCTCGGGCACGGGTTTGCCGAGGCGCTCGGCGAGCGCGCGCGCGTAGTCGGCGCACTGCTCGAGGCGCGGGCGGCTCGACGTCTTGCCCCACTCGCGCACGCGCGCGGGCCACGCGTGTTCGGCGAGGGCGAGCACCGCCTCGTACTCGTCGAGATCGACGACGAGGCCGCGCGGGTTCGTCGCACCGAGCACCCGATCGACGCGCTCGTGAAACGCGCTCCACTCCGTGACGAGCTGCGCCCGGAGCTCCGGCTGCGGCGCTCCGGACTCGAGGATGTTGGTCTCGAGCTCGTGACACAGCTTCGCGACCGTCATGACGCCGAACATCGCGGAGTTGCCCTTCAGCGTGTGGACACGGCGCTTGAGCTCGTCCGGCTCCTGGGGCCGGTCGCACGAGGCGACCAGCTCGTCGGCCTCGCGGAGGAACGCGGCGAACCCGGCGCGGTCGCGGAACGCCTTCTCGACGACGACCATCAGCTCGCGCTGGTCGCGCTCGGCCCGGTCGCGCGCGAGATCGGCCGTGACATCGCTGACCACCACGAGCAACCCGGTGTCGCCGATCGGCTGGTAGGCGATCCGGAAGTCGCGCCCGTCCTTGCGATGCTCGCGCGGCAGCTGGTCGATCGTGACTTCGATCGGCATGAGGCCGTCGGCGACCATCTCGAACCCGAGCTTCATCCACTCGCGCGCGTCGCCCTCGGGGTAGAGCAGCTCCCACAGCTTCGTGCCGGCACGCGGCTCGCCGAACCAGGTCGCGAGGACGCGCGACCACTCGCCGCCGATCGTACCGTCGAGCCCGACCGAGACGAAGCCCTGCGCGACGTTGTCGAGGATCCGCGTCATGTCGCGGTTGCGAGCGTCGAGCGCCTCGGTGCGCGCGCCGACGATCTTCTCGAGGCCGATCACGTTGTCGAAGAACGAGCGGGCGACGAACACCGCCGCGACCGACTCGATCACGACGAAGATCGCGTGGACGGCGACGGTCCAGAACGAAGCATCGTAGTTGAACACGCCGCGCGGCAGCACGAGCCACACGACGAAGTGATGTGCCGCGACCGTGACCGCCGCGGCGATGATCACGATCGGATTGCCGAACACCGCGAGCAGCGCGATCAGCACGAAGAAGTAGAAGTGCATCTCGATCTGCATCGGGCCCTGGCCGATGAACACGAGCGCGCCGCCCATCAGCATCGCGGTGACGCCGTAGATCATGCTGATCACGCGCGGCCGGTTCTTGAACCCGTAGTACGCGATCATCGGGCCGACCATCGCGGCGAGCGCGAGCCCGATGGCGACCTGGAGGCTCGTCCCGGCCAGCACCGCCACCAGCGCGAACACCGGTGGATGGAGCCAGAAGAACACGAGCGCGATCCGGTTCATCCGCGCCAGGTATCTGGCCTCGAACGGAGTGACCTCCGGGGGCAGGACCAGGTAGCGGAGCAAGCGTTGCATCAGCTACGAAATCGGCCGCCGCGCCTCCTTGTTCAGGCGACATCGCCACACCTACATCGGCGCTAACTCACTGGAGGACGATGCCGCACTCGTTCGGGACGTTATCGCCACCGCAGGTCGCGCCAGGGGCGCATTCTCCGCAGTCGACGATCCCGCCGCAGCCATCTCCGAGGAGTCCGCAGGTCGCCATCGCGTCGCCGCACGTGCGCGGGATGCACAGGCCCGTGCCGCACTGACTCTCGCCGCCCTGGCCGCAGACCTGGCCCAGCGGGCACGACCCGCAGTGGAGGACGATGCCGTCGTCGCAGCCGTCGCCCGTCGGGCCGCACGCGACGCCCTGCTGGGCGCACGTCCTCGGCACGCAGCCCGTCGCCGGTGGACCGATGCACGCGGCGAGGTCGAACAGCATGAACTCGAGCGTCTTCTCCTGGGGCGTCATCGGGCCGTCGGCGCACTCGGTCGGGAACGTGACGTTCGCCGAGGTCGCGTTCGAGACGTGGAAGTCGCTGTACGACACGCGGCCGCACTGGGTCGCCGGCAGCACGCTCGGCGGATAGGCGACGGGGGTATCGAACGTGTAGTGCAGCGGATTCGTCGTCGACGCGAGCCAGCGCTGTGCCGGCGTTCCGGCGGCGGTCGCCGCGACGCTGCTCACCGCATCGAAGTCGTGACGGACCGAGAACACCGGCAGCTCGCCGAGCACCGGCGACGCGCCGACGAGCTGCAGCCACTGCGCGAACGCGATCCGCCGGATCTGGGTCAGCACGTCGCCTTGCAGCGTTTGATCGACGACCGCGGTCGCGCTGTCGGCGATGTCCTGATTCACGAGCCACGCCGCGGTCTGGGAGAAAGGCTTGGGGCCGGTGTTCGAGCTCACCGTGCCGTCGCTGTTCGTGAGCCACGTGTAGCTGAAGTGGGTCGCGAACACGCGGCCACCGGCGTTCGCGTAGTCGATCACGCGCTGCTGCTGAGCCGCCGTCTTCACCACCTGTTCGCCGACGCACTCGAACAGGACGAGGTCGTAGCGGTCGAGCGTCGCGACGGTCGCGTAGAGCGTGCTCGCCGCGGGCGTGGTCGCGTTGATCACCGCGCCGTTGTCCTGATAGAGCTGGACGCGGCCGGACCCGTTCGGATTCGTGAATTCGCTGTCCGCGATGCCGGTCTTGCGCAGCACGCAGTGGAGCGTGTCGACGTCGCCGGTGCTCACCGCCATCAGCGGGAGGTCGCTGCGCAGATCGCCGGGCTCGCCGATCCGGGTGCGCGGCAGGTGACTCTGCGCCGGCGTCAGGGCGGTCTGCGCGCAGCACGCGACGCCCGGCAGCGTGATCTGCCGCCGCCAACGCCCGAGCTGGATCACGAGTGGGATCGCCGATCCGCACGGCGCGTTCGTCAGCGTGAACGTGCCGTCGACGGCGGTCGTCGTGCTGACGAGCGGCGCGCCCGACACGAGCGAGCTGCACGAATCGCAGGCGACCCCGGCCGGGAACGCGGTCACGCCGTAGCGCGGCGGCCCGGTGTCACCGTTCGGGACGTAGACCAGCGCGCCGTAGATCGGATCGGGCGGACCCCACGTCGCGACATCATCGTGACCCGGCGCCGTGATCGTGCCGGTGATCGTCGTCGGCTGGGTCGGGCACGCGACCTGCTGCGCGCACAGCCCGGTGCACGGCGGGATCGAGCACGTGTTCGCGCCGCACACCTCGCCGGTGCCGCAGCTGCCGCACTGGAGCAGCGTGCCGCAGCCATCCGCGATCGCGCCGCACTGCGCCCCCGCACTCGCGCACGTCCGAGGCACGCACGCACCGCTGCCGGTTCCGCCGCCGCACTGGAACGGTGTGCCGTCACCTCCGCAGAAGTCGGGTGCCGTGCATCCGCCGCAATCGATCGTGTGGCCGCAACCGTCGCCGACGGGACCGCACGACGCGTGCTCGGTGTCACACGTGACGAGCCCGCACGGAGCCGCATCGACCCCTGCGTCGCCGTTCGCACCCGGCGTCGAGATCGGCGGCGAATCGCGTGAGCCACACCCCAGCGCCACCACGACCGCGAACACCAGCTTCACTCGACCAGCTTACGTGATCCGGCGCCGATGACGACGAAGGATCGTGTCCTTGATATCGTGCGCGCATGCAGGCCAAGGGCACGTTCACGACCCAGATGTCCGCCGAGCCGCCGTACTCCGACGTCGACGGTGTGTCGCTCGGCCGCGCGACGTTCAGCAAGACGTTCACCGGCGACGTCGAAGCGACGAGCGAGGTCCACATGATCGGCGCGCGCAACGCGGCGGTGCCGACCTCGGCCGGCTACGTCGCGATCGAGCGCGTGACCGGCGCGCTCGCCGGCAGGCGCGGCACGTTCGTGCTCCAGCACAACGGCGTGATGAATCGCGGCAAGGGCTCGCTCGACTGCACGGTCGTACCGGACTCGGGCACGGGCGAGCTCGCGGGCCTGACGGGCCGCCTGACGATCGACATCGTCGACAAGGTCCATCACTACACGCTCGAGTACACGGTCGAATAACCGTGCCGAGAGCTGCGTTAGGAGCTGGATGACTCGACGCGAGCTCGTCGTCGCAGGCGTGGGAATCGCGTTCGTCACCGGCGGCATTGCCGCGGTGCTCGCGACGCGCCATCACGAGACGTACACCGTGGTGGTCTCGCCGCCGGCGCCACCGGCGCCACCGGCATCGACGCCGGAGCGCAGCGGCGAGGCGCTGGCGATGGTCGCGGCAGCGAGCGCGGCCCCGGTGATCGCGGTCGCGTCGGAGCATCATCTGTGGATCAGCCACGACGACGGCAAGACGTTCGCAGCGGCACTCGACGG
>Ga0307509_10001218_pt1 | contig 43641 bp, 29 predicted proteins | sample 10_EM_MG_FD_202245 | JGI IMG/M metagenome (GOLD analysis project Ga0307509, IMG submission 202245) | Populus trichocarpa ectomycorrhiza microbial communities from riparian zone in the Pacific Northwest, United States - 10_EM | ecosystem: Host-associated > Plants > Roots > Unclassified | place...
TGGGATTTTTCCCGAATGCAGCGGTTTGTGCCCCGGAAAGTGTTTACTTTTGTTTACATGTACCTAAAACAATACCATGGATTTAACAAAAAAAAAAAAAAACCCTCCCCTTATTCCACTCCCACCGGCATCACAGACAATCACTCCCATAGCGCAAACCTCCAAATCTCCAAGGTAAATTTCCATCGCTATCATACCAACCACCGCCCACCGAATAAACCATACCCCATCTCCCCCCCAAAAAAACCTCCCTCAAACCCCCAAAGCACCACACATACAAAAGGCATTGAAGCCAATACACCCACTACACAGAAGAGCTCGAAAAAGTAAAAAAAAAAAAAAAAAAAACTCCATCCCAAGCCTTAAAACACCCAATCGAGCCCCCTACCTTACAGATATCATACCGTCTCACAGCATAAACTCTTGCCACAGATAAATTCCATATCATACTCTCCCCAATATGATAATAATCCTATGATATCTTCCACTACTGTATATAATATTAAAATCTTCATATGTATGCTCTCTTAGCAGCGGAGCTCGTTATATGTACATACTCCACGCTAGCACCTCGCTCCCCCGAATGACCAGAATCTAAAGCCTCCATCTGTCCAAAACAACCCAGTGATCCCGGAACAACCGCTCAAATTTTACTTGTGAACTTTGTCTTTTTGAATTCACACGGCCATTTTTTTTCGTATAGGACAGCGAGGGATCCGTACAAGTATCGAGTTGCGGTTTGACTGTACTGTACTACAGCGCCTGATAAGGATGGTGGTAAGAGTGTCCCGTGTCGCGGCGAAGGCACGAATTGATTTTGACAAGTAGAGTATTTGTATCATACCGATATTGATAAGCTACTACGCTAAGGAGAGAGAAAGGAAAAGTCTCCTACCATACCCGGAGATACCCCCCCCCCCCCAAGAGTCTCAGCCAAGTAAAGTGAAGCAAAGTGAAGCCAAGAACCATATGTATATATGTATAATAAAGTATAAATAAATAAAGCTTGTAAATAGTAGCCAAAAAATCCTAGCACTTTGCCCCCGTACAAAAAAAGGAAAAAAGAGAGGTAAAAAAAGTAATTTATTCCAACGCTCCCTATACAACGCTCCCTCCCTCCACCTACGCCTTCAGCACCCTACGCCTTCCGCACCAAACCCACACGACAACTACACATAAGAAGAGGCAACAGCAGTAGAAAACAACCACCCTTCCCTACCTCCATTCACATTCACATTCACATCCCCATCTCTGACATCCACAACCTCACAATCTCCAGTCGGTGAGTCCACGGCACTGGCATAGCTACTATCCGCAGTGCTCCTCCCATTCCCACTCCCACTTCTAGCTGTCGCCTCCTTACTGGGCGGTGGAAGCCCCACGTCCTCGAAACTAGTTTTCGTTGGCAACATTGCGTTTTTGCCGGCATGTGAGAGGCCCGGGGGCGCGCCCACCCCTCCTCCACCACCGCCTGCTAAGCCGGGCGGTGGCGGTGGCGGTGGAAGTGGTATTTCCGGCGGCGGAGAAATCGCGCCCTGCGCCAACAGACTGCTATTCGCGGGAACAGGGCTATGCGCTCCGCTCCCCCGTGAACTTCTCAGACTTCCGTTACTCCCGCCCCAGGCATTCCGCCTCAAGCGCATCAATTGCTCCAGAGTGATATCCGCATTGCCGCTATTGCTATTAATCAGGCTGCCAAGGTCTTCGCCTGCGGGCACGGTGGCGGATAACGGACGACTAGAGGATACAGGGAATACCAGGCTGTTGCGATAGCTACTCTCACTGCGCTCGCTAATTGGTGTTAAGCTAGGTCTTCGCACAATGGGCCTCGACGCAAGTTCCGATGGCCGGCCAAAGTAGCCTCCGGCGAAAGCGTTGTCTTCGTCGTCCCCGGTAGGAAGGAGTCCTGGGGCGGAGGACATGGGGTAGAAGCCGAACTCCTGGCCGTAGAATTCCGTGTCATAGGCTAGGGCTTCGGCATTTGCTTCGGCTACCATGCTGTCATCTGCGTCTTCTGGCTCGTACTCGTCGTCATCGATGGAGTAGTACCCACTCTGCGAACCCCAGTCCGCTGCGTAGTCGCTTTCGTACCCACCGCCGATACCGCTGAGGGCGCCGGGGCTGTTGATCTCATTCGCCGCAGCGGCTTCGGCTTCACGCTGTTGTTGCTTCTGGTATTGGAACAGTTGCTGAGTGAGTGTTGACAGTGCAAGCGGTAGACCAGTGTGCCCGTCCAGCATGGTCCCATCCGGGGCGTAGAATTGGGCTTGCTGTTGCGTGCACCCGAGACCAGCGCCGATGGGGTTTAGAAAAGGTGGGAAACTCTTGTTTCCGTAGCCGCTGCCACCGCCGGTACCTGCGGTGCCGTCGTTACTGTCGTCTGCGAGGCTGTCGAGGCTACCATCTTCGACTTGCATAGCACCACCCGAGGAGATGCCAAGTGTTGAGGGGAAGGAATCGCGCTGCTCCTTGTTCACTGAATCTTCCACTTCCTCCCCGTGGTCAGGATTATTCGCGGAGGGTTGAATGGTAGGATCGTGGAGAATAATCCCGTCATCGAAATATAAATCGTCGTCGTCGTCTTCGTAGCCCGCGATCCCATCCCCTTGCTCAAGTTCGTCAAAATCCGAGTCACTATCCAGGTCCAATCCCCGAGGATTACCCAGTCGCTGAGCCAGCGATTGTTGTTCGGGCTGTATCACAGCGGACTCCGGATCCATGGCAGGAAGGACTTGTGCCATCCCCATTAAATTCAACGGTGCTATCGGAGTATCGACATCAATCGGCGAATCCTTCGACAATGCAATGCCAATCCCACGGCTCGGGTCAATCCCCAACGCTAGCGGAACGCCTCCCTCATACTCTTCATCACCGTATACGCCCTCATCCGGCAGCATGAACAATCCCTCGTTTGCCCGGGAAAACCCTTCGTCATCATCGCCCCCAAAATCCAATTCCAAGCCCAACTCATCACCGTCCCGGTCGTCGTCATCATCATCGTTATAGGGCTCCTCGGGTTCACCTTTATTCGACTCGGCAGCGCTGCTCGCCTCAAAGCTGAATCTGGAAGAATTGGTCATCAAGTGGTGGGGCAGAGAGAGCGGATGATCGACAAGAGTAACACCACGAGGTTTCCCATCGTCGAGGTCTCCTTCGTTCGAGGACACTATCGAGGACGGCCTACTAATCTGTGTGGTCGAATCAGTAGTAGAAGGCAATATTCCATCCTCATCCACCCCAGGCTTAGGCAAATCGATCCTCGGCGGAGGATTGGTGGTCGGAACGCGATGTGGCTCGGGCGCAACCCTAGACGGCATAACCGGTGCAGCAGGTGTAGCCTCCACCTCCCCAACCTTCCCCCCCACCTCCATAGACCCCCGGTCCTGCACAACCCCGTCATCAAAGTGCTCCCTAAAAACCGGCGTCCTCTGCTTCTCCAACTCGGCCAACCGATCGTCAATCCCACTACTCCCCGCATCATCCGCGACAACCTCCACTTTCAACAGCTTATTATTCGGATCCACCAACGGACTAACCGGTGGCAACGGCGATATCGACCTCCCATTGACGGGCGGGCGAACGGCCTCGTTCTGGCCCCTCTTTGGCGGGTTCGACCAATCCGGGTGTCTAGTGCCGTAAATAATTCCGGGGTCGAAATTGTCGGGGAGATCCTTCGCGTTTCGGGTTTTGGCACTATCGCTGAGCAAGCCAGTGGCTTGCGAGGAGCGCCTCCGCATGAGCAACGACATGGGGTTTAGGAGGGTCAGTTTGGTGTTTTTCCGATACGAGGATGTTATCGTCGTCGAGACGGGGTATCCGCCGATGCCAACGCCCTGGCTGGCAGCATTATTACTGCTGCCACTACCACCACCACCGCTACTAAGATTATGGTGAGAACTTGAGACGTCGGCGGGAGCAGCGAGGGAGGAAGGTTGAGCTGCCAGAGCGGCATTTGCAGCCTTGACCTGTTGCGATAGGGTGGAGGGCTTTGTGCTCGGCACAGGCTTTGCCGACAGCTGCTTCGAAGTGCGTGAGCGTGGGCGAGGTGGTGGTGGTGGTGGTGGTAGAGGGGCGGGCAGCGTTGCCTTTGCCGTCGTGGTCACGGTCGTAGTAGTCATCGGCGGCTCCGACACGTGCGATGGATTGGATGCACCCGATTGGGACGAACCGGCGGCACCCTCCACGAGCCATTGCCCTGGTGAGCCGAGCCCGGGAGAGCCGCTGTTTATCGGAGGGAGAGTATCGAGCGGGGGAACGCTGGGCGGTGAGGTCCGTGGCGGTGGTGGATGTGGTGATGCTAAGTTGGTGGAAGTGGAGGGTATGGATGGTGGAGATTTTGAAGGAGGTGGTACGGTGGAAGCGTTCCCCTGGCTCGAAGCCGAACGGCGGTGGTGACGGAGAATATTAAGTCGAGGCATGACGGGAGAATGTAGACGGTGATGGTGGGGTAAAAAGAAAAAAAGATAAAAATAAAATAAAAAGTATCGGCGGGGTAGGTAAAGGAGTTAGGTTAGATGGCGAAAAGGCTCAGCAAGGCAACCTAAACCTCGGGTCTCTCACCGACACTGCACTGGTCAGTCAGTAGAAGAGAAGGCGAGAGGAAGGAAAGAAGGAATGAACGAACGAATGAATGAATGAAAGAACAATGAGAGATCAACAGGGAAGGGGAGGAAAGGGAAAAGAAAAGAAAAGAAAAGAAAAAGAAAAAAAAAGAAAGCTCCTCTCGGTCCACGCTGCAATACCCTGATCCCCCCGGGGCTGAGACGAACCTACAGCACCAAGACATACAGCGACAAAAATCGAAGGCAGACACTCAGGCGAAACTCGTAATGGCCATCACCAAGTATGATGGCGATATTATCACCACGAACCCCAATAGCCAGCCAGCCTACCTACCGGTGCCGGAGAGCGAAAGCGCGGCTAAAAGAAAAGAAGGAAAAAGAAGAAGAAATCCCGGTTCCCAAATCAGTCAGGCAGGAGTCTCTTAATTTTTTTTATTTTTTCCTTGGTTTCCCCCCTTCTCGCGCTGCCTGACAGCCACTCAAAAGCTCCGGTGGTCCAGGGGAAGGAAGGAGGGGGTGGAAATCCAGGACTAGATTCATGGGTTGTGGATACTAATTTTAAACGCCCCACGCGTACCCTCCGTACCGACCTAGGTATTCCAGGGAACCACAACAACACCAAATTTCGAAACAGCAACTAGGGTACGTTTCGGGTGATGCCAAGCTAGGCCGCATTTGAGCTGAGCCGCGCGAACACAGCAAGCAACTCTCTCTGTGTGTATCTCTCTCTCTCTCTCCCTCTGTGTGTCTCTCTCTCTCTGCCTTGCTCTCTATCATATTCACTGCAAAGGTTATGCCGGCAGGGAAGAATCACACATCCGTCCCAAGGCTCTGAAAAGTGACTAATAGGCACTGTAGGTTAATTTCCCACATCTGTGCGACCGGCTTTATCTATTCATTTAATTATTTTACTCTGTCGGGCAGGCAGCGCATACTAAGATACTGAGAATGCAAAAAACAAAATAGTAAAGGCACAGAACATATGCCTATTTATGGTTCGCACTCATGATACGACGGTGCAGTGGGGTAGAGTACGGAAGCAACTTTGTCTGCGGAGCTTTACAATATCCAGCAATTCCAACCCGAGGCACAAGTATGATATGATATGATAATTCACTTGGCGATTCATAATGTCAGGACTTGGCGCCAAGTCGTCCAGATAACTTATGATCTGGCAGATAGCGGAAAAGTACTGTCCCGTGCGAAGATTAAGTACCGCTATGGTGCCGGCTACCTGAAATCAACCGGACACAGCCGCATCATTAGGAAGATACCGGGCTGCTTGCTAGAAAAGTGTTGTTTTTTAGATAAGAGTGGTACTCGTGGCGATAGCGGAATTTCAAACCACAGATACACGGTATTGTCATCCCCGTGGTTATTCTCCTCACCACCGTACAGCACGGTACTATGCGAACCATGAGTGTTGATTTCGAGTATGATACAGCGCTCGACACTAGACCGCTAGACTCGGTGAAAGGGTGCGGAGAATGATGGGCAGCGAGAACTCGTGCTTACCTCAGCCATTCCAGTGTAAGGAACAAATATGAAAATATGTCTGGCAATGCTGAATCAGCGACACTTTCTCTCTACCTTATCATTCCCGGCACGCTGTCAACGAGTCTATTCAATTTAACACAGGTACTTGTACTGTACTAGCAGAGCACCGGTGTGGAGATGCCATGTATCAGCTGACTGTTTCAGGAGATTCTGTTGGGTCGAGTAGAATACCGTAGCCGCACGGAAAAGTAGAGGCTCGATTGACAGGTCTTCGCAGCCACACTGCTTTATTCATGTAGCTGTGGCTCTCCCTCGCCTAGCACCAGTACAGACTACGTCAGCCACACCTTCATGAATTGGCTAGCCCGGTTACCGGGACTTTTGAACCGGGAGTGCACGAGTAGGGTCTAGTCTCGCCATCTCGGATCACGCTGAGCCGGACACCCCCCGGAGCTGGAAGAAACCTCCGACAGCACCGCGCCGTCACGCAATTTCACTCGTTGGACTGGAAAGGGGCAGGTTTCGATTTGTATCATGTCCTAGGAAATGTCCCCCCGAGTGCGATAGAAAGTTGGTCTGCTGAGTCAGATGGTTCAGGCTGATAGTGCTCGAGTAGGGAGTTATTATTATAGCCTTTGCTCGCCGGATTCCTATTTTCATACCTGTACCATAACAAAGGGTTTTTCTTCTTCCGTATGCTGGGCCTAAAGGCTAAAATATCTACCTGTACTTTTTTTGGGAGTCTAAGGGGAGAGTTGTTTTGTGATTTTTACTGTGGATGGGCGTCTGGCTTTGGTAGGTATGGAAATTTACTATGGAAGCTTGAAAGAGTGATGGTCTGTGATGCGGTTGGGAATAGCCGAGGGATGGGTTTGGAGTAGACTACGGTATGTTGCTACTGGTGATACTCCGGAACTGCACAGTAGTCTGGACTGGAAAGGGATTAGGTTTAACTTCACTGTGCTCGTGTATCGTAATATGATACTTTATTTTATTTGGCAGGTAACTGCTTGATTAATCATATTATTTCGTCGTCCACAGGCGATTTCGGACTTTGTTCACCCGAGGTTTATTCAGCTGTCTCGGTTAGTTGGAAGACTGTTCATCGTACGAGTAGACAGCGGCTTCTTGGACTGCTGCATGGGCTTGCCATCGGACGGTGTGTTTGGTTTTGGCAAGTTTACGCCTCTGTTATTGGAAAGAGGGGCAGCAGCCAGTGTAGTGTTGTTGACAAAACTGTGGGGAATAATGATTGGGTGACTATGAGGCATCCACGAGGTTCCGCCAAGACCCCACTTTTCCTGAGCCCCGAAGAATTCTGGGACTTGTTACCGACTTCCTCCATCATCCATCATCTACAACACTCGAGGCAGCAAAAAAAACGGAAGATGTCTCAATCATTCAGCAATAATATCAACTCTTTGAACACCACTGTTAACTTTACCGCTGTCGATGAGCGATCCAATATCCTCGCCTGGCTATCGCCACTAGAACCTAGGCTACGGCACAAGGGCATCCAAGAGAGCCGCGTCGAAAATGTCGGGGAATGGGTTTTGGAGACTGAGGAGTTTAAAAGCTGGTATACTAGCAGTGGGGGAAGTGGGTCGGATAACGCGGTCCTATTTTGCTATGGAGGTCCAGGTGTTGGAAAGACTTTTATTAGGTATTAAGGACGAACCTTAACAAATGGAAGAAGAGCGAATGCTAACAAGCTGTGATAGCTCATTAGTAATAGACAACTTGGGCGATCGGTGCACAGGCCAGGGAGTAGCGGTGGCAGGTTTTTACTTTGACTTCGCCGCTCAGACGGAGCAATCACCGGCGAGTATGCTGGGCGCCGTGCTCAGACAAGTTGTGAGTGGGTTGGGAGAGGTGCCCAAGGAAATAGTAAAGGCATATGAAGATCAGAAGCAGGTCATGGGTGGACGGGGACCGCGACTCGCCGATATCGTAAAGATGCTGCAGAAGACGGTTTCGATAAAGCGCACATTCATATGTATCGATGCACTGGATGAATGTGTGGCGCGATATCGAGTCGAGATTCTTGATTCGCTTAACCAAATTCAGCGAGAGTCGCCAAGCACTAGGATTTTCGTGACGGGAAGACCACACATAGAAGCTGAGGTCGGGAGGCGTCTTTCTGGAAGAGGAACTGCTTTACGCATCACCCCACGGAGGGATGATATCATCAGTTTTCTTCATCGCAAACTAGACCGAGACATAAGGCCAGACGCGATGGATAGTAGTCTGAAGGCGGACATCCTGAGGAAAATTCCGGAAGATGTTTCCGAAATGTAGGTAAAATCGACGACACCGGAGAAGCTGAATCAAGTTGTCCACTGACAAATATGTATCTAGATTCCTGCTGGTCTCGTTGAACACTGATGCGATCCTTCAAGGAACCACAATTAGTCTCAGGCGACGAAAGCTTGATGCAATGACCGACGGGTTAGGATTGGAGGGTGCTTATGGCGAGACGTTGCGTCGGATAAAGGGACAGGGTGAGGAGGAATCGAGGCTGGGAATGGCCGCTTTGATGTGGATCTCTCACGCGGAGAGGCCTCTGAAGGCCGGCGAACTGTGTCACGCTCTTGGAGTCGAAATTAGATCGGCGGATCTCGATGGCGACAATGTTCCTTCAATAGAGACATTATTAGCCTGTTGTCATGGACTTGTTACCGTAGACAAAGAGGCTTCCACGATGCGGTTAATTCACTTTACGCTTCAAGAGTTCCTCCAAGCTCATGCTGAGCTTTTTGATAGACCTCATGCGACAATGGCGGAGACCTGCCTTAGTTATTTGAATTCCCGCCAGATCAAGGCTCTTTCGTGCCGTCCCTCTCCTAGTTTCCGAGGCACACCATTTCTAAAATATTCTTCTCTATATTGGGGAGTGCACGCAAAAAGAGATCTTTCAGATTGTGCGAAGCAGCTTGCGTTGAAGCTATTTGGCGACTACAGCAACCACATTTCCACGGGAATACTCTTGGAGGAACAGAAACATTATTGCTTAGCTCCTGACCCCGGGGCATCCGATCTTGATTCCGATCAATCTTTCATGTTTACCAGTCTACACTGTGCATCCATTTTCGGGATTGTTGAGATTGTATCTTCTTTGCTGGAGGTGGAAGCTTGTGATGTCAACCAACTGGACAGCACATGGACGACACCGCTCATATGGGCTGCTGAGAATGGACATGAGGGAGTGGTGAAAATATTACTCGAACGGGATGACGTTATCCCTAACAAACCTGGTGGTAAGCACGACACAACACCGCTCATGTATGCTGCGTGGAATGGGCACGCGGGAGTGGTGGAGCTCCTACTGGGACGAGGCGACCTTAACCCCGACCAACCGGATATCGAGGGCCTAACAGCGCTCTCCCATGCTGCTTCGGGAGGGCACGAAGGAGTGGTGAAAATGCTACTCAGACGGGACGACGTTAACCCTAACAAACCGAATAAATACGGCGGGACACCACTTTCGGGTGCTGCTTGCGATGGCTACGAAGGGGTGGTGCAAATACTTCTTGGGCGGGAAGACGTCAACCCTGACCAACCGGATCACTACAACCGGACACCGCTTTGGACCGCTGCTCGCAATGGGCACGAAGGAGTTGTGAAACTACTGCTCGGACGAGACGACGTCAACCCTGACGAACCGGATAACCAGGGTTGGACACCACTTCGGAGTGCTGCTTGGAATGGGCACGAAGGAGTAGTGAGACTACTACTCGGACGAGACGACGTCAACCCTGACCAACGAATTGGATATAGCCAAACACCGCTGTCCTGGGCTGCTGAGGAAGGGCACGTGGAAGTGGTGGAAACACTGCTCGGACGAGGCGACTTCCACTCTGACCAACGAATCGGATATGGCCAAACATCGCTGTGCTGGGCTGCTGAGAATGGGCAAGTAGAGGTGGTGGAAACACTGCTCGGACGAGGCGACGTCAACCCTGATAAACCTAATGACTACGACCTAACACCCCTCTTCCATGCTGCTTCGAACGGGCACGAAGGAGTGGTGAAACTACTACTCGGACGAGACGACGTCAGCCCCGACAACTACGGCCAAACACCGCTCTGGTGGCCTGCTAGGAATTGGCACGAGGGAGTGGTGGCAATACTAGGACGAGGGGACATCAACCCCTACAAGCCGGATAAGAGCAGCGAAACACCCCTCTGGTGTGCTGCTTCGAATGGGGAAGAAGGAGTGGTGGAAATTCTACTCGAACGAGGGGACATCGACCCCAATAACCCTAATGAGAATGGCGAGACACCCCTCTGGTGTGCTGCTTCGAATGGGCACGAAGGAGTGGTGAAACTACTACTCGGTCGAGACGACATCAACCCCGACAAGCCGGATAAGAGCGGCGAAACACCCCTCTGGTGTGCTGCTTCGAATGGGGAAGAAGGAGTGGTGGAAATTCTACTCGAACGAGGGGACATCAACCCCAATAACCCTAATGAGAATGGCGAGACACCCCTCTGGTGTGCCGCTTCGAATGGGGAAGAAGGAGTGGTGGAAGTTCTGCTCGGGCGGGGCGACATCAACCCCGACAAACCTAATGAGAATGGCGAAACACCCCTCTGGTGTGCTGCTTCGAATGGGCACGAAGGGGTGGTGAAGCTACTACTCGGACGACACGACCTCAACCCCGACAGGCCAGATATTTGCGGCAGAACACCGCTCTTCCAGGCCGCTAGGAATGGGCGCGCGGGGGTCGTGGAAATACTACTCGGACGAGACGACGTCAACCCCGACAAACCGGATAACCACGGCTGGACACCACTTCGGAGTGCTGCTTGGAATGGGCACGAAGGAGTATTGAAACTACTACTCGGACGAGAAGACGTCCACCCTGACCAACGAATCGGATATAACCAAACACCGCTGTCCTGGGCTGCCCAGAATGGGCACGTAGAACTGGTGAAGCTACTACTCGGACGGGACGATGTCGACCCCGACCGACCGGATATCCGTGGCGTAACAGCGCTCCTCTGTGCTTCTTGGGGTGGACACGAACGAGTGGTGAAACTACTGCTCGGACGGGACGATGTCAACCCCGACCGACCGGATAACCGTGGCGTAACAGCGCTCACCTCTGCTGCTTCGGGTGGACACGAAGGAGTGGTGAAGCTACTACTCGGACGGGACGATGTCAACCCCGACCGACCGGATATCCGTGGCGTAACAGCGCTCTCCCGTGCTTCTTCGGGTGGACACGAACGAGTGGTGAAGCTACTACTCGGACGAGGCGACGTCAACCCCGACAAGCCGGATGAGAGAGGTGAAACACCTCTCTTGTGTGCTGCTTCGAATGGGCACGAAGGAATTGTGAAACTACTACTCGGAAGAGACGACCTCAACCCCGACAAGCCGGATATGACCAGCGAAACACCCCTCTGGTGTGCCGCTTCGAATGGGCACGAAGGAGTGGTGGAAATTCTACTGGGACGAGGCGACGTAAACCCCTACAGACCAGACATCCACGGCCGGACACCACTTTGGAGTGCTGCTTGCAATGGGCACGAAGGAGTGGTGAAAATCCTTCTTAGGCCGGAAGATGCCAACCCCGACAAACCAGATAACCAAGGCCAGACACCACTTTGGAGTGCTGCTTGCAATGGGCGCCAGGGGGTGGTGAAACTACTGCTCGGACGAGACGATATCAACCCCGGCCAACCGGATATCGATGGCGTAACAGCGCTCTCCTGTGCTGCTTCGGGAGGGCACGAAGCAGTGGTGAAAATACTACTCAGACGGGACGACGTCAACCCCGACAAACCGAATAACTACGGCCGGACACCACTCTGGCGTGCAGCTTTCAATGGGCAGGAAGGAGTGGTGAAAATACTACTCGGACGGGACGACGTCAACCCCAACAAACCAGATAACCAAGGCCGGACACCGCTTTGGAGTGCTGCTTACAATAAGCACGAAGGAGTGGTGAAAATACTTAAGCGGGAAGGCGTCAACCCCGGCAAACCAGATTAGTACGGCCGAACAACACTCTCGTGCGCTGCCCCGCCTCGTGTGCTGCTTCGGGATGGCACGAGGGAGTGGTGAAAATACTCCTTGGATGGGACCTCTTGAAACTAACTAACCAGATAGCTGTGATCAACCGCCGCTCTGATGGGCTGCGAGACATCGCCATGCGGGGGTGATAGCATTACTACAGCCCCCAGTATCTACGACTCCCGGCACAGCATCAGGCCCCTGGGGCATCCTTCCCTTGGCCACTTGACTACTGATAGCCCATATATTTCCCCCCCAACGACAGCAACATGTCCCCACCCGTCTCTCCTTGCAGTTGGAAACACGACCCTGTCGTAATTGCCGTGTGCCTTTTCTTTCGGGAGTAATCCTGCTATGGAACCTTTGGCCAATTATTTTCTTTTAATCGCGCGAAATCTTTTGTGATATGGATGCACAGATCTATTACTTGCCCGCCAAAACCTCTACACATATTTCCTTATGCTGTCGAGTCAGGATTCGCCAATTTCTGTTCAAGGTCTAGGCTTTGGGGCTGGTTGCCGGCTATTTATATTGTATGATATGGGGGTAGCCTGGTGTAGCTTAGAATTTTTCATCGTGTTTCGTTTATTGTTTTTTTCTGGTTCTGTATTTTCCTTGTGCGTTTGTTAATTTGTTTTTCTTCTTTTCTAATTCCTCTTTTTTTCCTCTTCCTTCTAAAGTATAGACATGAAGGTTATTTAGATATGGCACAAGGGGAGAGAACGAAAGATATGAAATGCAACTAGTTTTTAAATATCACGGAAATTGGAGTTAACCAGAGATATGGTTTAATGAAGATCTTGCTTACACACCAGTTCCCTATAGACGTGATTTCCGGCGACAGTCTTGAGTGTTGCTCTTCAAGGGGAGTTAGTACATGGGGGAAGCCATGGCCGTGATGTTAACTTCCATTCTATGAGCACAAGTATCCTGCCCCGACCTGTCATGAGTAGTTGAATAGCTTACATCACTCCCCAATACCGACTCAGGCGCGGGTTTGGAAGGCTATTTATTCCATCCCGATCTTTATCTTTTATCCTCTGACAATTTTTTCTATTCCCCCCTACCCCCACTTTTCAGGGAATTCTATAGGATGGTGGATGTGGCATCTCAGATCCATACCCATCCCGCCACTTGGGCCCAGGAAACCCTGCCCTTTCTGGTTAGGTTAGTCATCAATAGGTGCTTAGTTCTGGCAGGTTTACACCACGGCCATTGGAGACCAGGGTATATTATCACGAATGTATTGCGCTCGCAGGAACGATGGCATCACGAAGGTCATGTAGAAAGAGGTGATTTGCTCTAGGAGGCAGGCTCGAAGTTGGTATTGCTGCAGTTGGAGGAGTTCATAGAGGAGCAGAGAGCGCAGCACTGTTCCTGCGAATGGTACTGTAGTTTGATAGCCTATGGCGCAATCCCCCCCCCGCCATGACTTGCACATGCCGGCAAAAACGCGGTGTTGCCGACGAGAGCCAGTTTCGGGGATGTGGGGTTTGTGCTGCCCGGCGCGGAGGCATGTACGAGTACTGGAAGTGGGAGTGGGAATGAGATGAGCACTGCGGATGGGAGGGAAGCTAGTTCTGTAGACTACCCCATTAGATATTGTGATGTTGTGGGTTAAGCGATAGAGATGGGCATGGGGATGGAGAAGAGTGGGTGTTTTGCTGCTAATTCTTCTCCTTCTGCGCAGTTGTCGTGTGGATTTGGTGCAGAAGCCCTATATTGAGGGCATAGAGGGAGCGTTGGAATGGATTCCTTTTTTTTTTCCTTTTTTTCCTTTTTTTTCTAGAGACTAAGTACTAGAATTTGGCGACTATTAAAAATCCATATTTATTCTTGACTATATAAATTTTATCTATCATATGGTTATTGGCTTCACTTCACTTCGCTTAGCTGAGATCTTGGGGGCATTTTTCGGGCAGTTATAACACTTTTCCTCCCTCTCCTCCCTCCTTGGAATAGCAGCTCGTCAGCACCGTACCAATATTATATGATACTTACCAAATTCCATTCATCCCCCTTCTCCCCTACCTTCCTCGGCTACAACAAGGGCATAATATTTCACTCCCACCAACCCATCCGGCTCTCCATATAATGGGCTCGGTCACTAACCTAGTATATAAAGATTATATTATATCATGGCTCTCACAAATCTTGAAAAGTTGTCCGGGACAACGAAGAATTCGGGAGAATGAAGTCCGGGACAAGGGGTGGTGCAACTTTACTCGGGTGCTCTCGTACTTGTGCCGTGCACGGATTAAGTACCGATATGGTGCCTACCGCTTGAAATCGGCCAGGCATAGCCGCATCATTAGGAAGATACCGGTACGGCTTACTAGAAGTGTTTAGAAAATACCCATATCTTTTGTTTTCTAGATAAGAGTAGTACTCGTGGCGATAGCGAAATTTCGAACCAGGTTTCTTCCGGCTCAGGGTGATCCGGGATGGCGAGATGTGACTGGACTTACGCACTCCCGGTTCAAAAGTCCCGGTAACCGGGCTACCGGTACCGGTACGGTAGTCTACCGTCTTCATATAGTTGTGGCTGACGTAGTCCATATTGGTGTTTAGCGAGCCAGAGCCACAACTAAATTTACATGAATGAACAGTGTGGCTGCGAAGACCATTCAAACGAGCCTCTACTTTTCCGTGTCGCTACTCGACCAAACAGAATCTCATGAACAGTCAGCTAATACATGGCATCCCCACACCGGTGCTGTGCTAGTACTAGTACAGTATCTGTGTTAAATCGAATAGCCGGCTGGTGCCCATCACTGTATCATACCCGAAATCGACACTCATGGTTCGCATAGTACGGAGGTGAGGCAGAATAGCCTCGGGGATGACGAGGCCGTGTATCTAGATAGGCGTCTGGTTTTGGTAGGTATGGAAAATTAGTGTCGGAAATATCACCTTGGTGTGATAGCGGATGCGAAAGTGTTGGGCCAACTGTGTGACTGCAGTCATATTGATGTACTGTACATTCATGTTGCGCACTACTATAAGTATGACTGTCTTAGGAGCCTCTATAGACAATCAAGCAGGGCAGCAACTATTCTTCTTTTTATTTCGCTGATCAGTCCCATGACTTTGTACTTCGGCTCCGGCCTCTATCGTGCGACCTCCAACAGTTAGTATGAAAACTTGAAAGAGTGATGGCGTGTGATGCAGTTGTGATTAGCCGAGGGATGGTGTTAGAAATGATCCGTGGCCGGCAGATTACTTTATGCGGCGGATGGAATAAATTGTTTGCAAGCCGCTTGATGGGAACAGGCGGTGCGGATGGAACTTTACGGAATGTGAGAACAAGAGAGCAATTAGAGGTAAAATGACAGTAGTTAGTGTCAAGAACGGTTTCATTGGCTTGATTAGCTGTATAGGAAGGAAGTTGTTGAGCAGAGAGGAGAAAACTTAAGCGAAACAGAACAGAGCGGATAGACGGGCGGGGCCGCGACCAATGACTAAGGGTGCGTTCGGTTAACAGCTGAACGGACCGTTCGAGTAGGAAATTTAGAGGGTTGAACAGTTGCATCCAACGGGACCGTTCAGGAAGAAGATTTGCTGTTCGGTTACCATCCTGCCGTTTGCTGAAAATGGGTGCGAACGGTCAAAAATGAAGAGGTCCTCTGAAGGTCTTTTTCATCGGCCGTTCGTCATTGTTGACAACCACGATGGCCCTCTCGCACCCACGAAATCTGTTGACGAATGAATGGTCGGTTGAACAATCTGCTTAACCGAACAGCTTTCCTGGAGGTTGACCAAATCTCAAGCAACTGTTGACCACTGTGAATGGTAGAGTATGTTCTGAGAGGCTGGCTATGGGTAGCGCCCATTTAGCCAACCATGGGTTAAATCTCACCAGGGGAGCTTGTAGGTCTGAATATCGTATTGAGTAGCCACGTAGATTAAATGACAGACTGTATAGCTTGAATAGACAAAACTACCACTGGGCCAGGGAGTCCACCACCTAGGTATTAACTTCGGGTGTTATCATGGCAGTAAGCTACTGGCATGACTTCGATAGGGAGAGTGTTTCCACCTGCGGTTGAATTGAAGAAACATTGCAGGAACTCACATCCTATTGACGGAGTGAAGCATAACCGGGCTGTTCCGATACTTCTGGCAGGATAATTCCTGATGGAGGGTAGACCTCGGCCAGCCCTGAGCAGGACAGGGTGCTCATATAAGGTTGGAGTAGTGGTGAATGTCAAAGGCTTAAATCTTATATCTACTTAAGTTTAAGCGTTTGTCATTCTACTTCAATAACCAATGATCCTCAAGAGAACTAATTGAGTGAAGTGTTCAGCTTAATGATATCAAGTTTTACAGTTTGATTATTCTGAATTATTTTACCCTATCTTTATCTTATACTTTGAGTCTTCGGTGTGGTCACAACCTTAGAGTTCACCTCTGTATAGGGTGCCCCTATTACAGTTATCATGAATTTGAGAGAACTTATTATACCATGAACAAACTTCTTTATTGTTTCTTGCAAGGGACAAAGCTCTAACAAAAGTAGATTCAAGATCCTTTTCTGCTGCATCCATAGGGTAGTTGTTGATACAATTATACAGAGCAGTAAAGTATTATACCTAATTATAGGTCAACTTCGAGTTATGAATCACTTTCACTATATGTGCCAAATTATCAAAAAATGTAACCCCTAATAGAATATTCCCTTGAATCTTTTCATATTTCTCATACTTATAATATCAGACTTAGTGCATATATGTATTAATTATCTTATAAAACTATTACAAGATCAACTGTTGAGACTTGATAATCATCAAATATCACTTTTGAACAAATCTTTACTCAAAAAGTGAATGGTTTGGAAATACCAAAGGGTAAATTCATGGAAACTTGGGTATAGGTCTTGAGGTCCTTTATAATAGATGTCACAAATCGTGACTAAGCAAGGCAGATTTCACATGACTAGTAGTTACTAGTCATAAGGTATGTTTATGTTTCACGCTATGCAGTCAGTTGACTCATAGTTCTCACATGACTCGCACTTGCGTGTCATCGTTATGTTATGATTGGTTGATGTTTCTATGACTCACGATTGTGAGTCATAATGATGTAATGACTTTCGCGCGTGACTCACATTATGAGTCACGAGTTTCACTCAGGTGACGCGCTTTGCGCACCTGACATGTTTTATGATTTGCGATTGGTTTAAGGCATGTTGCGCAGTGACTCATAGGAGTCATCTGATGGATTTTGGGTATGACTCATTATGAGTCATAGGACCGCGTGACTCGAGTTATGAGTCACCAGGGTTAGGGATGTTAGCGTGAAGAGTCTATAAGTAGGAGACTCGGTCACAGTAGTTAGAGCTCTTCACGCAACCATCTAAGTAATATAGCACTCAGATACTGGGGCACGGGCCAAGCCCATTGACAGTGACCTTCCATAGGTGCAATATGTTCGAGATACCTAAAGCCCTTATCTCTATGATACCTCGCTTGTATGCGAGTACTCTATTCCTACACGATAGGACTTCCTACGATCACTACACCTACTACGAACGCAAGATGTTTGTCTATAACGATAGACGAAGCAAGCTACGAAGGCTATGTCGATAGCCTATGACAGTGAGATAGTCGTTTCCCGTTACGGACACCTTCAAGGAAGGCTGGTTTGTTACAATAGATTTCAAGTCAAATAGTACAGTATTTAAGTCAGGCTATGCAATCTTTAGCTTCTCTAATTTTCAAAAAATTCCTCTAAAAACTCACCTTAAAAATATCTCTGATTCAGATTCTACCAACTTTTCCAAACTAATCCATCATGATAGATAATAAAGCTGATAGAGAGGACACTATCCAGTCTGCCTTGCAGTGACAGATTGACAATAGTGAGCTTTCAATACCCAAAATTAGATACACTTTGGGTATTTCTAATACAACTCTTCAAAATTGAGTTCATCCAAGGTTTACACAAGAAGCAAAGGCCCATGAGACTCGGCCTTATCAAAATATGACCTTACACCTAGGATCTGTGGCAATGCAACTCTTTTCATTTACCCTCTCCCCTGAACACTACTTAAAGAAATTCCTATAGAATAACTATAACTAAACTATTAGATATAATTACTGTGTTTAATCAAATACTGTTTCCTATTTTTCACAATTATACTATAAAACTTAATTTATCTGAATACCTCTCTGAGTTTAATAGGAGGAAATTCTTTAGGTTACACAAAGCTTAGAGTCTCTATTACCAAAATTCTTGTCTTATTGATATTAATCTTACAACTGTTAAAAGTATAATTTTCGGGTAAGATTAGAGAGACAATTAGAGAGAGGATAGAGGAAGATCTCCTAAAAAAAATTAGCTCTTAGGCTAATTTTATCATAGAGAATCCTCTCAAAAGCTATAAATCTAGAATTTTTGACATGTTTGAAAAACTGCTCTTAATATTTCTACCATTATAAGGAGGACAATACTTGAATAAAAGAATTTTAAAATTTTGTTAGTATAAGTAGTAAGTAAGTTAGATAGTATTCCAGTTAATTCAAAATCAGAAAAAGATGGAATATAATAATAGTTAGACCAAAAAGTGAACATAAAAGAAGACAAGATACATGGAAATAATAATTATAATAACAGCAGGATATAAGAAAATGAAGTTAGTATTTTAATTTCCTATATAATATCAGCTTTATACTAGTATCTAAAGGAGTTTCATATGAAAGGTGGTATCAATATTTTTAAAAAGATGCACGATCAGGAAATTACTTATTCTTAAATAACTTTTGATACAAATGTTTTTCAAACCCTAATAGCATCAATTATAAATACAATAGAGACCGTGATTAATTCTAATAAATGCCAATTCCAATTCTAATTTTTACAATATATTTAACTATCTTATTTAATATTTATTGTTGTAATAATAATAGTAGGATTGGTGGATGATGTGGTTGCCATAGGTTAAGATTTTCTGAAAACTAGATGTACAGTTAATGTTGTTAAGATATGATATTTACTAGTATTGAAGAAAGTATTATTGTTGAAAAAATCAAGGATCGTAATGAGAAATACCGCTACGCAGCAGACACATTCTGCATATCATATATCAATTACCAAAATGCAAAGACCACACAGGAGAGATTGAAAAGCAATAGGTTGACAGATTTGTTGATAGGAAGTTGAGATACCAGCAAAGGTTGGTGTCACAAATCGTGACTAAGCAAGGCAGATTTCACATGACTAATAGTTATTAGTCATAAGGTATGTTTCTATGACTCACGATTGTGAGTCATAATTATGTTTCACGCTATGCAGTCAGTTGACTCATAGATCTCACATGACTCGCACTTGCGTATCATCGTTATGTTATGATTGGTTGATGTTTTTATGACTCACGATTGTGAGTCATAATAATGTAATGACTTTCGCGCGTGACTCACATTATGAGTCACGAGTTCCACGCAGGTGACGCACCTTGCGCACCTGATATGTTTTATGTTTTATGATTGGTTTAAGGTATGTTGCGCAGTGACTCATAGGAGTCATCTGATGGATTTCGGGTATGACTCATTATGAGTCATGATCGTGTGACTCATAGGTATGAGTCACCAGGGTCAGGGTTATTGCGGGAAGAGGCCTATATAAAGGATCACCACGGGCCGTAGATATAGGATCTTCACGCGATCATCTAAGTACTTTCTTACAATATAACTTTACCTTTACCTTTATCTTTATCTCTCGCTTGTATGCAAGCATTCGAGCTCTTAGCGTCAGAGCAACCAAGACTTTGTTAAGATACGAAGAAGTTCCCTCTACACCTCTCCCCAATAAGACATTGGTGTGAGATACGAAGAAGTTCCCTCTACATCTCTCCCCAATAAGACATTGGTGTGAGATACGAAGACTATAAGATAGTCTAACAACGAAGAAGAGAATATAGGTTAATCTCGGAAAGAAGAATACTCTCTCGGATACTCAAGAACTAGCACGGACTATAAGGATAGTCTAACGAAACCTACGTAAGTAATTTGTTACCTGTCGCATAAATAAACACACCAGGGTAGGATTGTTACAGTTGGCAAGATCTTGATAAGCAGCATTGCTTAGGCACTAATCCAGCAAACTTTAAAGAGAATCTCAATCAATATTATAATCTCTAGTACAAATATGAAATTAAATCAGAAAATACCATGAATACAAATGCGAAGTATTTTGCTATAGGCTTGCGAGGAGGTGGTACAATCCTGTACCAGACTAGAAGAAAGAATCCAAGGATTATACTGGAAGGAAAGAGATTATGAGTTACAGTTATTGAAGTAATTTGTGGAAATGGTAAGTCTATTCTACTACTGATTATCAATACCTCCAGTGCATATCTGTTGGGCAATAACACCAATATCAACTATGAAAAGGATACTAATACCTTCTTCCACTCATTGGAAGGCTAGTTATACAACAACCAAGATCAGATTTGACTAGTTGGTTAAACTATTTAAACTTAAAAGCAGGGAGGCTCGTGAGATAAATGAGCTTAGTATCTTGGTTCTGGATGGTTACTGTTCTTATGTAAATCAAATTCAGTTCATTGAGTATTCTATCAAGATGAATATTTATCTAATATGTCTGCTTAGCTATATAACTCATGTCCTCCGGCCCCTCAATATTTGAATACTCTTCGCTATTGGAAATAGTTGGCGTAAGGAATTGAAACACTTTTTATATGACAATAGACCTAACTGAATAATCCAAAAAGGGGATTTCTATCTCATGTATCACAAGACTAGGTCAACTGCTCTGAGTCATTCAAATAACCCCTCGGCCTGGCGTGCAAGTATCATTCAACCTTGAAATCCCCAATGTGTTGTTAGTCAATTCAGGCTTCAAATGGGAATACCTAATTTCCTGGCAAATGGTAGAGATTCAAAAGATCCTAGACCTCTACCAGCACATTATCAGATATTCGGACAGTTTGATAACATTGGAGAGCAAGATAAACAACTAAATGTCGATAATATAAGTGGCCAGTTATTACAAAGGACGATTGAGTTGTGTAGTCAGGCAAATACACAGTTTGGCCTTGATGCTCCGACCATTACCAGACTTCAAGCTGTTAAGCTCAGCACTAATACCCATCTACAGATTAAGAATGGTCTTATTCTCCATACCACTGTTCTTGCTTCCTTCTATAAAAGGCGACCAAGAGAAGATCTATATACAGATGAATTAGCAGCACAGAAACATCTTGCTGGAGAGCAAAGAAAGATTGTATTGCAAGTCAATACAACTTAGAGAAAGCCAGGACAAGCAACTAGGCATAATGCAAATAGTGGAAAGAAAGATCAGGAAGATAATGAATTAGGAAACAACACCTTGTCTGAATCTGGATATCAAGTCTTTAATTTTTCTCACATATTCAAACTTATAGCTCACATTCTCTATTTGCAAAATTCTAATTTTGAAGCGATAGCTCATAGCACTATCTTTCCCCAGCACTCTACAGAGAAAAAGATCAACTATAAAGCAAGTCAGGGTTTGGATTATGAGGAGGGAAGTGATTTAATGACAGAATATCACTTGCTGGTTTCACATGTACAGTTACTGGTTTTACAAAAATCTTTTTCATGAACATGATTTCTAATCTAAAAGCATTTCTAATACTAAAAACCAGATCATCTGATATTAAATTCAGTGGGTGGTAGGAATTTTTGATAATTTGGCAAGTATAGTGAGACTTAGTGAAAAACTAGGACTTGATGCATAACTAGTTATAATTCATTAACTGTTAGAACAAGCTTCACGTATGTAATCATTTGAATACTTGGAGGGAGATTTCATAATGGGAAATCGGTGGTTAAGAATTTCAAAAATTTGCTCTTGTGGATTTTGCAGTAGTGAATATCAAAGATTGAAAGGTTCTTCCTTGTTTGATGGTCTCAAGATAGTAGAGTTATTTGTATATATAATATAGAGTATAAGAATTATACTTTTCAATAAAACCAAAATACTATTGAAGCAGAAGTTAGAAGAGAAGAGAATATCTTACTTATTGCGAGATGGATACCGTTCTTAGAGATTTTATCTGACCCCTTTGTATAGAGTTATATATCCATCTTGTAAGGCATATCCAGCATTACAGAGATAGTACTTTCCATAAGGAATAGTAAACTCTTCCTGCATAGTATCTTTTGACCACTTTCGATTATTTACTGAGCCTTTCCCGCCAGCTGGCATGAGCTTGGCAATAAAAGAAACTGACTCCTCCCTGTTTTGCATCAAAAATGGTTCATTTTGAACATTGATAGCCCATCCCAAAGCTGGATAGATTTAATGAAACCAACCAATAGTTTAGGCAATAGCAGACACTTTCTGAGTGAAAATTATCAGAATTTACAATTCTGACACAGGGGTTGGGGCTTAGGGTTGTAATTGGATCCGGTTGCAATGTATCTTTTGTATGAGACACTCTTATAACTTTTCTGGTATCTTCTGGCCAGCATGATTATTTCAGGTATTGCACTATAAGCACTAACTAAAAGTGCTCATTTATATTAAAGTGATAATCTCTAGACAGGTCTAAAGACTCTAGGGAATTTGGGTATTTTTTTTGCAAAGCAACTGGGTGTGATTTTATAAGGTGAAAAGCCTCATTTTTGGTTAAAAATAGAGGGTAGTCTGTTTCTTTAAGGCCTGAGATTGTTCAGAATAAAATTGCATATTAAAACAGCACACAGCAAGGACATTCTGGGTAAGGGACCCCTTTCTATTATAGCTGACAGCTTTATCAGATGGGGTATGAGCCCGGATACAAGTTCCATCAATAGCACCCAAAGCATCTTGCAAGAATGAGAAGAATTTCTTTCTTCTTTCTATCATACTTTCCATGAATACTTATTTGTCTAAAGAACTACTATACTCTTGTGGAGGGCTATAAGTCGTTCCATTAGCTTATTGAAATAATTTATAACATTTTATATATTAGTTCTATAAGTACAATAATGTAAACAACTGTGAGAAATCACGGAACCCATGACAGTATCAGGATATTACTGGAATCTCTCCTGCATATTGCAACTCTAGGCATTTCATCCAATAGTTCAGATAAACATTGCAATTTGTTCCTGTATTATAGTATACTGTGAACTCTTTAAGAACATCCCTGACATGAGTCAACAACAAAACTCAAGAAAAGAAAATCTGAACAGTCTGAATACCCTCTATACACGTCTTGGATTGATGTCTGATGAAGGCAACTCCTGAATGTACGAATGACTTGTAAGAGCCAAAGTATGACAATCTATTGTACTATATCAGAATACATAATTTTCCTCAGGTACGAGTGTAATAGTTGCCAACAACTTTGGTGTCAAACCTAGATGTCTTGCCATTTCTGGATTTGGTGCTAACAGGGAATGGTTCATCCTATTGTCATTTATAGATTCCAGAAATAATGGAATCTGTAACAATTGATAGATGTAAATAAGAAGGTAAGCAAGGAACAAATTTTTTCACAGTATCCACAGTCTCTATTTTCTCAATAAAGACTCTTGATTGATTATATCTTGATCTATAATAAGTAAAGTTCACAATTGTAAAACAATTGTCATATTATTTAAAAATATTGCAATTTTGTAGCATGCTGTACAGGGCTCACTTTAAATGTATGTAAATAGAGAAAGAATTAGCATTAAGGTGGAAAAATCACAATTTTTGTTGTATGCTGTGTAGAGCCTAACTGTACACCTTCCAGATAGTGATTTAAGTGTGTTTAAAGGTCTCAAGCAAGAAAGCACTATGGAATGAAAGGTACGATCCACAAAGAGACTGGACCCCTACAATTTAAATGATATTTACACACATGTCCTCCAGGTAAGCTACACAATAGACCCGTCAGTAGTTCGTAATACTGTATGAAAATTGCCACTATACTGTAGACGCAGGGAACTCATACCTCTGGAAGATAGTAAATATCACAAACAGTAACTAAGCAAGGCAAATTACATGACTAATACTTACTAGTTATAGGTATGGTTATGGTTTAATGCTATGAAGACACTTGACTGATAGATTTCACATGACTTACAGTTGCTGTCATCGTTATATTATGATTGGTAGATGTTTTTATAACTCACGATTGTGAGTCATAATGATGTAATGACTTTCACACATGACTCACATTATGATAAGGTATGAGTCACCATATTTAAGGTTGTGGGAAGAAGTCTATTTAAGGGAAGTATCGGACACAGTAGTTAGAGTTCTTCATGCAGCCATCAACACTGAGACACTGAGGCACAGGCCAAGCTCTTTGACAGTGACCTTCTATAGGTGCAAGATACTTGATATGTTAACTTCTATAGTTCCAACAACCTCTCGCTTGTATGCAAGCACGATAAATCCTTACAAGATGGAATTACCTATGACTGCCCTTATACAATAAGGATAGTCATTTCCTGTCCCTCATATTATGTGGAAGAGTGTTCGTTACAGTAAATCTGTTAAAGATCACAAAGCAATTGAGATCATTGTTTCACCTTAAATCTCTTACAGAAGGACATTTGGGTGATGAAAGTTATTATCGACAATCTTTCGCAGCTTATCATTATGCCTCTTGCCATGTAACAGGTTTCTCAGTATTCCAATGTATATCTGTATAGCAGTATTGACATTAGTGGACCACCTTGATGTGGTCAAACCCTTCTGATGAATATTAGTCATTGAGAGTTTTGGCTAGCATTTGTTCCAATTGCTGGAGATACAACCAAAGGTAAAAGGTCCAGAAAACTGGAAAGAAGATACAGTCTCTTTTTAAGAAGGCTTATGAAAGGGCCTCTTGCCTAATGTTCATGGATGAGATAAATCCTATAACCCCCAAGAACATCCTCGAGTGGTTAATCAATTGAAGACTTCTACTCAAATAGTAACCAGTAGGTAGAACCTAACTTTGGAGACAGCTGATAGCAAACCAGTTATAATTATTAGTAGAATAAATCAACTCGATAGTATAGATCCAGCATTGAGAAAGGTGGGATATTTGACAAGAAAATTTGTCTCAACATGCCAGAAAAGGTAGAGAGAGAGAAGTAATTAGCCACATTGCTTCAATCATGAATTCACGATTGCTGGAATTATTTGCTGATTATGCCTTATTAGTTGGAGAATGTTAAGTGTAGTGTATGATGGAGTTGAAAATAGCCAGAGATTTAGATTATATGAGATTAATGTAAACAAACCAATGATTTGTTGGACACAATCTAACTACTCTAGCTCAAACAGCGAGTGTTAAAACATGAAGATTATTATTTAAAGCAACCCAAATACTGCCCATTGATACCGAAACTTAGGAGGAAACTGCTATTGTGCAATTCGATAATGGATCAAGCATTAGCTAGTATAAGTTACTGCACCCTGTACATCTCTATTATCATTTAAACACAACCAAGCTCAAATGCTTTTTGCAGATAGCTTAACTGCACTTATTTAAATTAAACTAGAATGTTCTTACCCATCGGAACTAAGCGAGACAGATTTCATATGACTAATACTTATTAGTTACGGGTTTGTATGACCTTTTATGTAAATATATCACTTTGACTCACAGGTTTTACATGACTCGCATTTGGTATTATACTTAAAATATGATATGCTGTTGTTTCCATAACTTACAGTTGTGAGTCATAAGAGTCAAGTGATGGATTTTGGGCATAACTCACATAGGAGTAAATAGGACGATATGAGTTAAAAGCTCTGAGTCACCAGGGTTAGGGTGGTGGGAAGAAGTCTTTTCAAGGGAGGTTGCAGACTTAGTAGTTTGAGTTCTTCACTCAATTATCTAAGTACTTTCTTACACTTTACTTTCAATACAAACTCTATACCCCTTACTCCTGCTTGTATGCAAGCAACTAGTTCTTCAATCATACAACTCAACAATTCTTCCTGTTATAGGATATTGGTCACAAGTACCAGAGGTTATATGAGAGTTTTAGTCAAAGGAGAAGCCTTTAGGAGAGACTTATCAATGAAGCACAGAAATATTCAAGTCTTATTTATAACTAGAAAATACTATAGTCTGATTACCAATATAAGCCTGTTGTGACCTCTGGCATATTAACCTTCACCAGGAAGAATTGTTACAAATATCAGCAACTAGACTTTGTTACAGTACCTTGTATGACCTGGGCAGACGTTTGATATATTGGGTTACTCATACAACCAATTCTGATGGTAATTGTCCAGTCATTAAAGAATCAAGATCATTTTACTGATTTAGGGATCTACTAACTTACTGGACCATCTTCTGAGAACCACCCCAGGTGGCAAAACTCTTCTGGCCAAAGTGATAGCAAGTTCAAGTAGTGCAAATTTGCTCGCTATATGGTGTTCAGAATTACAAAATAAAGTTCCATTTCTAGTTTACCTCTTTGATCATTGTAAGTATATGTACTGATTAGTATAGAATGAAGTGGTATCAGAATACTCTATTTCTGAAGTTTTCTCATAAGTCTAAGTATTTGAGCCTTTTATTATCTTTTGTGATAATTTGGAGCAGATGGCCCTGCTTTACAATAACTGTTTGACTTAATCCACCTCCTCTGTCTAAAATGCTCTTCTGTCAGTCATAGATAATATAAGAAACCATACAGGTTGCTATATTATTGGAGCCACCAATAGGTCCAATTGTGTGGATCCCTGGTACACCAATTGCTCATCAATCTTGCTCAATACACCTTGTATCACTAATACTGACATTTTACTTATCTGAAAGATCTGAAATCTCTTGTGCATCAGAAAAGAACTATTATGCGTCTGATCAGCTGATGCCGCGTCTGGACGTCGTTCTTGCATTCTTGCGTCCTGTGGATCTGGAGGTGAATTGCAACACCAAATTGCGTCCAGATGCAAGTTGCGATACCTCCATTCCTTCTGGATGCACTTCCTAACACCACTGCTCATCTGGACGCACTTCGCAAGACTCCTGCTTATCTGAATTCACCCCTGATCTTTCTGAAGGCAAGAATGCCAGCCCACCCTACTCTGAAAGTGAGTGAATGCTCTAGCAGTCTTTAGTGAGCATAGTTTGTTGTGGTTTCTCGGCACTTAGCCTTAGACATGATGCGCGCCACTCCGGAGTTTGCTCTCATCACACACCTCCTACATACTCCCTCTTCATGGCCTAGCCTCAAGACTCCACCACAACCACTATATTAATTCTGAATCCGACACCTGCATCATATCAAGCTCCACACCAGCTACACACCAGTATTAGATCCATCCTGACCTGACTATTATTGATGGAGTTACCTTTATGTCTAGTTTTGTGAGGGGTTTAGCGAGCACTGACCTTGAAACCAGGTTCCCCTAGCATCGGATATGCTATGATGGAGCTCTTTCAGAAGTTTATTCTAGACTTTCCCAGCTATCGAACGCTGTAAGGAACGTCCCAATACGATGATTTCCCATGGTGCTACAGAGTCTTCTGAAGGGGGGAGGTATTATAGCGGGTTTGTTTAGTGTTTGGCGAGTGCTGACTTGAAAGCCAGGTTCCGCTGGCGTCTGGTGTGCGATCACGGCGCCCTTTTGGGCCTTTATTCCACACCCTCCCAGCTATCGAACGCTTTAAAGGACGTCCTGATACGAAGATTTCCCATGGCGCTAGAGAGTCTTGTGAAGGGAGAGGTCTTATGCTGGGCTTTTTTTAGAAAGGGTCTCTTGAGTGCTGACATAAAAGCCAGATTCCACTGGCGTCTAGCGTGCGATCACGGAGCCCTTTTAGGACTTCATGCTAGGTCTTCCCAGCTATCCGGCGCCATAAGGGCGCCCCGATACAACCATTACCCATGGTGTTATGTAGTATTCTGAAGGGGGGAGTCTTGTGCCTGGTTTTTTAGGGTCTAGTAAGGGCTGATTTTAAAGCTAGATTCCGCCAGCATTCGGTGTGCGATCACAGAGCCCTTTTGGGACATAATTCTATGTCCTCTCAGCTATCCGGCACCGTACTGAATGTCTCGATATGACCATTCTCCATAGTGCTACTAAGTCTTCTGAAGGGGAGGGTCTTATGACGGGTTCTTTTTCAGTAGGCTCTGATGAGCACTGATTTAAAGCAAGATTCCAGTAGCGTCCGGTGTGCGATCACCGAGCCCTGCTGGGAGGTCATCCTACGCCCTCTCACCTATCCGGCAGTATAAGGAACGTCTCAATACGACCATTCTCCATGGTGCTATGGAGAATTCTGAAGGTGGGTATTATTCCAGGTTTTTTTAGTATTTGGGGAGCGCTGACTTTAAAGCCAGAATCCGCCGGCGTGCGGTTTGCGATCACGGAAGCCTTTTACGCCGTCGTCCTACCTCTTCTCAGCTGTCCAGCGCCGTAAAGAACGCCTCGATACAACTATTATCCATGGCGGTACAGAGTCTTCTGAAGGGGGGGGTCTTTATGGAGGGTTTTTGGTCTGGTGTCCCTGGGAGAAGCCTGTATTTAAATATAATAGAAGACTAGCTACAAGGACTTTCAAGTTATAAAATAAATTGTGACCTAGGTCCGGAGCGGGTAAAGGGGGAACCCTTGAACAAAGTTCAGAAGGAGTAGTACTGCATCTGGGCGCTATCTGAATATTAGGTGGGGCATTCGGTTTCGTCCTGAGTGAGTCCAGATGCACCATCATGCTCGTGCCATACCTACAGTAGCTGTTGATATTTTGAGCGTACTATGCGTCAGAGGCCCAGGACGCTCAGGATGCAGGTAATAATTTTTGCTGATTACTGTTAATTTTAAAAATCAGTAATGATAATTGAGGGACCAAAGTAGTAAAATATTACTTTGAATATAATTTATTATAAATACTTAACTCTCACAATAGTTAGAAGAGCTTTAATAGTGCAAAGCAGAAGTTATAATTGGATCATTAAACTATTAGAATATTAAAACAGATATGAATGTTATTATTTCATGATATAAATATTAGGCAATTTACTTGTTGAAGATTACACTTATTGAAATTTACAACTTATCCTTGCTAGAGCTTGAATCTATATTCTCTAATAGTTGAGATTCAGACAGGATATCGCTCTACCTTCTTCAAGAAACACAATAATTTTGCCATTTTCCTTGACTTTTTTATAATATTCCCAAACTCTTATCATGCAAGTTACAATATACTATATTCCTATTTGTACATCTATTATATGGGTGCATTTATGCGAAAAAGGCAACAATTGCCAACAACCACAAAACTGGCTGAATGGCCCTGAGTCTTTAGTATATGATAGAGTATCCTCCTAGCTTTTTGAAATATATGTAATTTTAAAATTGGAGCAATCGGGGGTCATTAATAATTGTTTTTGCAGCTGGGATAAAATTCCTTTTTTACATAGAACTATAGCCTGTATCAAGGTGTCCTTGTAAACAGGTTTTGAAATATTTTTAAGTGTAAAATCTTTAGTTATTATAAAATATATGTAAATAGCAATGCATTTTACATAGCTTAAGACACCATAAACTGCATTGAAATATCTGATAAAAGCAAACTTGAGATGAGACTACTAGTAAAAATACAAAACCGTCTACATAGAATGATTCTGACAATACTCGGCATTATTTATCTTATATTCCTATACTATTTATTCTATTAGTTGTTGAGTTATTTCACTTTGTCTATTAAAATCTTTTTTTCCTCTTTTCTGAAAAATGCCATGGTTGCTATGCAAACTAAAACCACACATAACTCAAAACAGGTAAAAAACAATTGTACTCCATTTCCCATAACTGCACCCATATATTCTTGCTAGATTAGGAGAATACCTTATCAAGCTTATTAACAATAATGTTAGCTATCTATCAATAAAATTAGAGACCATTTGATTGTGTATTAAATGAGATATTCAGATTTTTGACATCTAGAAATAAAGACTTTTCTTTCATTCAAACTACCTTTATTGAAATTAATAACTTAGCCTTCCTAGAACATTAACCTATATTCTGTAACCTGTGAGATCAAGTAGGAATATCAATCTACCTTCTCTAATAAACGGAGTAATTTTACTATTTTTTATACATTTTCTGTAAAATCAATGGTCTACCATATGACAAAGTAATACTTTTCCAACTCTTTATAAAATAACTATTCCTCTTTTGTGATTGGCAGAATATAATTTATAGAGAATGTTCAAAATCATGTTAGATATCTAGAAATAGATTTACAAGTTAATCTATCTTGTATTGGTTGAGATATTCATATATTTATTGATGGAACACGGAATGTAAAAAGGGTTCAATTACTAGTCAGTCCCATTACTAGGTGAAATATGTTTGGCTATAACTGAAATGTTCTGAGTAAAGATTTACAGAATTTTACCATTCTGACAAAGGGGTTGGGGCTTAGGGTGGTTATTGGATCCGGTTGCAATGTACTTCCTCTATGGGACTCTCTTGCAACAATTCTGCTATCCTCTGGCCAGCATGATTATTTCAGGTATTGCACCATGAGTACTAACTAAAAGTGCTTGTTATATCAAAGTAATAATCTCTAGACAAGTCCCAAGACTCTAGGGAATTTGGGTATTTTTTTTGCAAAGCAACTTGGTGTGATTTTATGAGGTGAAAAGCCTCATTTTTGATGTAAAATAGAGGGCAGTCTATTTCATTTAGCTCTAAGATTGTACAAAACAAGATTGTATATTAAAATAGAACACAGCCATAACATTCTGAGTTAAAGACGCCTTCCTGTTAGAGCTTAAAGCTTCGTCAGATGAAATATGAGCCCGGATATGAGTTGCATCAATAGCACCCAAAGTATCTTGCACAAATGTGAATAATTTCTTTCTTCTTTCTATCATACTTTCTATGAACACTTATTTGGCTCAAGAACTACTATACTCTCGTTTAGGGCTATAAGTCCTTCCATTATCTTATTGAAATAACTAATAAAACTTTATATATTAGTTCTACAAGTACAATAATGCAAACAACTGTGAGAAATCATAGAACCTATGATACTATAAGGACATAACTGAAATCTCTCCAGTACATTGTAACTCTAGGTATTCCATCCAATAGTTCAGATAAATATTGTAGTTGGTTCCTGTATTCTTCTATACCTCGAACTCTTTAAGAACTTCTCTGACCTGAGTCAACAATCAAACTCAAGAAAAGCTCATCTGTACACTCTGAATGCCTTCTATTTACCCTTTGGATTGGTATCTGATGAAAGCAACTTCAGAATGTACCAATGACCTGTAAGAGCCAAAGTATGACAATCTATTGTATTATATCAGAATAGATAATTTTCCTCAAGTAAGTGTAATAGTTGCCAACATCTTTGGTGTCAAACCTGGATGTCTTGCGATTTCTAGATTTGTTGCTAACAGGGAATAGTTCATCCTATTATTCCTAATAGATTCCAGAAATAATTGAATCTTTAATAATTGATAGATGTATATAAGAATGTAAGTAAGGCACAAATTTTGTTCACAGTATCTAGTCTCTATTTTCTCAATAAAGACTCTGGATTGATTATATCTTGATCTACAGCCCCTAGTCAGAAGTGTTCGTGAAATATCTCTCGCCTTACTAAGCTACCTCGTCAAAATCCAAGCACAACAAAAGAGATTGCACCCAATCATGCTATTTACAGTACTGTAAAAACACAATTAACGGAACCATGTACTAGGGCCTTGAACTGGGCTTTGCTACTAAGGTCTGTATGATTTTTTTATATTTTTTTCTTTTTTGAGCGACCATTTTTGTGGTACTTTTTTTCACCAGTGTTCCAGAGACAGAAACACTGCACTATATAGCACATTGTCCAATTATTCAAGTTTTTACAGTAGAGTACGTTACAGTCTAGTACAATTAGAATTAAACAATGCCCCAATTCTGAACAGTTTTATCATGTGGCTGTATTTCTTTGCTCAATTCTAGCTGTTGAAAACAAAATGTATTATACCAATGAATATTTTCTCAAAAGTACAGTTTATACAATTATTAATAAATAATGAGTACTAGTAATGTCTCGTGTTAGAGGAGAAAACAGGAAGCTTGAAGGTCAGAATTTAAGCTCTATTAGCCCACTTATTAGAGTGACAGCGCCTCTGTGCATCAAAGTTAGAAGTCAGAAGTCTAAGCTCGGGCAGCCACACCCATGGCAATGTCTGGGAAAAGCACAGAATACCCAATAACACAAACTTCTTGTAGTAAAGAACTTTTCTTCCCTCTTAAATATTCACCCAGAGCTCCAACTTCCAACTTCCAACTTTTATGCTTGAGTGGAACACTATTACACTTTTGGTAAGTTAAAAAGAGGTTGTGTCTAAATTTACGGTATGTTACTGGGCAGAGCAGGAGGGGTTTTGCTTTCTAGTCCAGCTTCTACACTGGCCGATAGAGAATATTTTTTCTCTGATTCCTGACTTGGATATACGCTATTTGTCCCATCTTATATTTAATGGCGCCCCATGCTAGTCTGTGAAGTGGGAATGAGAAAAGAAAGAAAAGCTCCAGAGGTTCCATATACCTTATAACAAATCCTAGTTAGGTGCAACTTTGTTAGAATATCATACCTGTGTATTTGTAATTTCATTCAATTACCAGGGTCATAATAAATAAAGTAACAAGTATGAGGTGTTTGTGGTCTTGTGCTTGTTTAATTGCAATTGTCCTAGCTGATACTCTGGTATGAATAGCTGTAGGATGCTAGATTTAAATTTTGGCAAGGCAGCTTAGTAAGGTGAGACATGTTTCACGAACACTTCTGACTAGGGGCTGTACAATAAGTAAAGTTCTCAATTGCAAAAGAATTGTCATATTATTTAAAAAAATTCCAATTTTGTACCATGCTGTGCAGGGCCCAATTTAAATATATTTATATAGAGAAAGAATTAGCATTAAAGTGTAAAAATCGCAATATTTGTTGTATGCGGTGCAGAGCTTAACTGTACACCTTCCAGATAGTAATTTAAGGTTGTTTAAAGGTCTCAAGCAAGGAAGTACCATGGAATCAAACATACCATCTAGAAAGAGACTGAATCCCTACAATTTAAATGATGTTTACAGACAAATGTCCTCCCAGTAATCGATACAATAGACCAGTCAGTAGTTGGTAATACTGAATCGAAATTGCCAGCATCCTGTAAATGCTGAGAACTCATACCTCCAGATGATACTAAATGTCACAAACAGGGATTATGTAAGACTGATTTCACATGACTAATACTTATTAGTTATAGCTATGGTTATGGTTTCCCACTATGAAGTCACTTGACTCATACTTCTCATATTACTTGCAGTTGCATAATATCGTTATATTATGATTGGTTGATGTTTTTATAACTCATGATTGTGAGTCATAATAATGATGTAATAACTTGAACATATGACTCACATTATGAGTCATGGGTTTCACACATGTGACACACTTAGCACACATGATTTACTTTATGAGTTATGATTGACTTATGTTACCTTATACTGTTACTTATATGAGTCTACTGACAGATCTCAGGTACGGCTCACTTATGAGTCATAAGACAGTGTAACTCATAAGGTATGAGTCACCAGGGTTAGAGTTGTGGGAAGAAGTCTATTTAAGAGAGGTTTTGGACACAGTAGTTAGAGCTCTTCACACAACTATTTAAGCAATACAACACTGAGCCATTGGGGCATGGGCCAAGCCCTTTGTCAGTGACCTTCCATAGGTGCAAGATACTTAATATGTTGACCTCTACGATTCTAACAACCTCTCGCTTATATGCAAGCACAACAAATCCTCACAAGATAGAAGTACCTATTACCGCCGTTATATGATAATGATAGTCATTTGCTGTCTCAGATATTATGTGGAAGGGTGTTCATTAAAGAAACTCAGTTAAAGATTACAAAGGAATTGAGATCCTTGTCCCACCCTAAATGCTTTTACTGAAGAATATTCGGGTGATGAAAGTTATTATTGTCTATCATTTGCAGCTTATCATCGTGCCTCTTGTCAGGTGACAGGTTTCTCCATATTTCAGTGTATAGCTGGGTGGCGGTATTGATCTTCATGAGCTACCTAGATCTGGTAAAACCTTTTTGATGAATACAAGTCCTGCAGAGTTTTGCTAGCATTTTTTACAATATCTGGGGATACAACCAAAGCTGAAAGGTCAAGAGAACTGGAATGAAGATACAGTCTCTATTTAAGAAAGCTCACCAAAGGGCCTCTTGCCAAATCTTCATAGATGAGATAAATTCTATAACCCCCAAGAACATTCCCGAGTGGGCAATGGATACAAGACATCTACCAAAATGGTAACCAGTAGGCAGAACCTAACTTTGGAGACAGCTGATAGCAAACTCATTATAATTATTGGTAGAAGAAATCAACTCAATAGAATGAATCCAGCATTGAGAAAAGTGGGATATTTGACAAGAAGATTTGTCTCAACATGCCAGATAAGGTAGAGAGAAAGAAGTAATTATCCACATTACTTGAATTATGAATTCACAATTGCTGTGGAATTATTTGCTGATTATGCCTTATTAGTTGAAGAATGGTAAGTGGAGTGTATGATAGAGTTGAAATTAGCCAGAGATTTAGATTATAGGAGATTGATGTAAACAACCCATTGATTTGTTGGACACAATCTAAGTACTCTAGTTCAAACAGCTAGTGTCGAAACATCAAGATTATTATTTAAAGTAGCCCAAATGCTACCTATTACTACCGAAACTCAAGAGGAAACTACTATTCTGCACTTGTGTGATGTATCCCGCATTATCTAGTACAAGTTACTACACACTGTGCATTTCCATCATCATTTAAACACTCCCAAGCTCAAATGCTTTTTGCAGATTGCTTAACTGCAGTTATGTAAATTAAACTAGAATGTTCTTACCCACCGAGACTAAGCAAGGGAGTTTTCACATGACTAATACTTATAAGTCACTCGTTTGTATGCTGCTTTATATTATTATATCACTTTGACTCACAGGCTTCATATGACTCGTATTTGATATCATACTTATGATATAATTAGTTGTTATTTCCATGACTCACGGTTTTGAGTCATAAGAGTCAACTGATAGATTTTGGGCATAACTCACATAGGAGTAAATAGGACTATATGAGTTAAAAGCTATATGTTGCCAGGGTTAGGGTTGTGGGAGGGAGTCTTTTTAAGGGAGATCTTGGACCCAGTAGTTAGAGTTTTTCACTTAATCATCAAAGCACTTTCTTACACTTTACATTGAATACAAACTCTATACTCCTTACTCCTACTTGTATGCAAGCAACTAGTTCTACCAAGATAGAACCCTACTCTGCTTCCTGTTATAGAATATTGGTGACAAGTGCAAGAGGCTATATGATAGTCTTAGTCAAAGGTGAAGCCTCTAGGAGAGCCTTATTGCTCAAGCACAGAAATACACAAGTCTTCTTCGTAACTAGAGAATAAGATAGTCTAATTACCAACATTAGTCAGTTGTGACCTCTGGCTTATTAACCTTCACCAGGTAGGATTGTTACAAATATCACCAACTCTGCTTTGTCACAGTACCTTGTGTGACAAGAGCAGACTTTTGATGTATCGGGTTACTTATTCAACCGATTCGGATGACAATTGTGCAGCTATTACAGAACCAAGATCTTTTTACTGACTCAGGAATCTACATACTCACTGGGCCATGTATGGAGAGCCACCCTTGATGGCCAAGCCCTTCTGGCCAAAGTGATAGCGAATTCAAAAAGTGCGTATTTGCTCACTATATGGTGTTCAGAATTATAAAATACAGTTCGATTGCTAGTTTACCTCTTTGATCATTGTCAGTAGATGTACTGATAGGTACAATATAAAGTGGTATCACAATACTCTATTTATGAAGTTATCCAATAAGACCTAGCATTTGAGCCTTTTATTATCTTTTGTAATAATTTGAAGCAGTTGGCTCTGCTTGATAATGACTGTGCGACTGAATCCTCCTCCCCTGTCTTAAATACTGTTTTGTTAGTAATAGACAATGTATGAAACAATACAGATTGCTATATTATTGGAGCCACCAATAGGCCCACTTGTGTAGATCCCTGATACACCAATTTCTCATCAGTCTTGCTCAATACACCTTGCATCACTAATACTTACATTTTACTTATGTGAAAGATCTGAAATCCCTTGTGCAAAATGCCGAGCTGTATACTTTCAAACAGGTTATACTGACTGACCCTAGTGGAGCTTGTAAGAAAATAGTCAGTAACCATAATTCAGTCATCATAACCAACGAGAACTTCAAACAAGCATTTCCATTTAAGCTGAAATGATAGCGGTTGTGAATCCCAGGTTTGCTAAGACTTTGGTAGGTAATAGATAGTGGCACTAGGGCACCAGATAGCATAGATATTGTTTCCCAACACCGTCAATTTCATATTTGGTATCTGGACTGTTATTCCATATACAGGAACTTGTGAAATCAAATGTACATTATCAGCTTTGAGTTATATAAACCTGACTAATAATCAACTCTCACAAATAAAATCATTGAATCACTCATTCTACAACCTCTTTCTAAGCCTCCTCTGAAGGGAGAATGCCTTCCTTTCCCAATGTTATTATCCTTGGATACAGCTTTCATGGAGTCCTTATCCAACATCAGCTTCATCGCTTCTTATAGTTCTCTGCAAGTGTACTCAGTACAAGTTATCTATTTAGATGTGGATTTTTGTTATAAATATTTTTAGGATTAAAACTCGGCAGTTTTGTATGCCTTATTATTCGTTTTCTATATTGATTCAGAATTCAAACTCTGAATATTTGTAAGTCATGTTGTTTATTTATAGGTTTTGTATGATTTGATATCTTAGGATGTTTGGAAAAGAGTAATGTAATAAGGATAGTTGAAAGTATATTTAAAGACTTAGTTCATTCCAGAAATGAAGAAATCAGACTTCCACAGCCAGGGTTTTCAATATACTTGTCAGAGCACTTATGTTCTATTTAATTGAATACAAGAATCCTCGAGCATTGTACAGGCGTAGGGAGCTTAGACTTCACTTAGAGGTTGCTATAAAGTGAAACTGTCAACTGAGTTATTTGTTGGCATCGCTGGTACATGAACTGCATTATACTGCACATTTGCTTAGAGTAAGTATAGTTATCATTTTCTAATGCTGCAACTACCAAGGATGTTGTAATAGAAGGCCTCTCCTGAATGGTTAATTTGCTCACCCTCTGTGTATACATTTCAGGTATTAGTACTAGTTAACGCCTCCAGTTGTAGTTTCCTTTGGAAGGGAAAGAATTTTCGCTGACTATAGAAAAACCTTGAAGGCTGTGATGCTAGGACCTCTAGGTAAGTACATTTAGTGCTGTGCATGTATGCCAGATTTTCATTACAGCCAGAGTAATTGCCTTAATTTATCACACTAGTGGCCGATAATTCACAGTCCTGATCAACCAGGATATCTGAAACTTCACAGGCTTTTTAGCAGCTACTCTGATCCCACAAGTAAGGGTAGCAGATACATTTCCCTGACCTAATAGCACAGACAACCACCATTAGTCATCAAGCTTGCATGGCGTATTGGGAACATTTCTTTCAAAAGATAATGAATAGTGCAAGTTTCGCACTATTTACAGTAGAACAACAATATCAACTTCATATGTTTTGTTTGTTGGTTGATTCTACTTTTCTACTTGTCCAGAAATGATGTTTTGTAGTCTTGAAATATCTGGCAAGTATGGTTGAATTAGATTAATATTTTTTGGCACACTGGATAGACAAGAGTGATGATCATGATTATGCAATAGCTTAATAGTTTCAGATTCTTTAAGATTACAGAAGATAATAGTTCTTTCAACCCTATGATAGCTACCTACAATGCCTGCCACCTTAGCCAAAAGATGAGGCCAAGGGGTAATCACAGCTAGTATGATCTGGTATACTTAGCATACAAAAGGCTGGTTAACCTTAAGTAAGGTCAAGGAAATTATTGAGTAGTCTTGAGTACTTGGTTAGACAGGGTAACCATTCACGAGTATATTCAAATAAAATCAAGGGAGCTATAGAAATATTAGATGAGAGCCCAAGGCCAAAGTAGATGTCACTATGCAGACTCCTGAAGAGGTTAAAGACAGAATAGGGCAAAGTCATGCTCGGTTGAAAACATAACTATTATGCCAAGTGTCCGAGTTACCCTACAGTGGAACTCTAGTTAACCTACCTTAACCGGCAAGAAAAATGTGGAACTTAAATTATAATTGTCTAACAATCTAGAGACTCTTAGAATGTTCATGAAAACACGCGAGGCTATATGGGGAAGCCTGGAGCTCAGGTAAAAGTCATTAAAGTATCGATTTTGATGGTCACTACTTATGTTGGTGTAATTACTAAAGGAAGAGTAGATGGCTATGCATGGGGATGCTCATAATATGATATATGTATACGTCGAATTCGTCCCAAAAAAGGAATCATATCTGGAGGATATTTAAGGGAAGTATGAGAAGTGGTCAGATATGCGGTCATACATAAATGGTCACTCCGGCACCTAGACCTCAATCTTTGCCAACAGGTAGTACAATAGTCTTCCGGGAGGTCCTTTCGTAGTCCAAGGAGACCAGGGTGCATTCAGAACAAATATCTAAATGGAGTGCCAGAACCTTCCCCTCTGGATTTGTTGCATTACTCTGGGCTGTCAGTGGACTATAGAGGTATGAGTCAGATTACAGTGGGGGGTGTTCTGAGAGGCTGGCAATGGGTAGCCCTCATTGAGCCAATCAGAGGTTATATCTCCCCAGGGGAGCTTGCATGACTGAATATCATATTGAATAAAAAGAGTAGATATATTGATAGACTGTATAGCTTTTATAGACCAAACTACAATTGAGCGAGTGAGTCCACTATCAAAGTAGAGACTCTGGTTGTTGTCATGGCAGCTAGACACTAGCATGACTTTAATAGAAAGTGTTTTTCCACATCCTGTCGGATTGGAGATATATTGAAGAAACTCATCTCAGATTGATAGAGTTAAACATACTGGAGTTGGTCCTATACTTCCAGCAGGATACTTTCTGATGAAGGGTAGACCTGGGACATCCCGGAGCAGGACACTATGCTCACAGAAGGTCAGAGTACTGGTTATTCTCAATGGCTCAAATCTGATATCACCTTAAGTTTAAGCTATTGACATTCTTCTTCGATAACCAATGATTCTGAAGAGCACTTATTGAGTGAAGCTATGAGCTTAGTGATATCAAGTTTTACAATTTTGATTCTTCTTGAATTAATTACCTGATCTTTATCTTCTACTTGTTGTTTTGGTGCAGTTGCAACCTTAGAGTTCATCTCTCTATAGGGTGCCCACGTTACTGTCTATCGTTAAGTGCTGTTACGGGAGCACCCTATGGAGAGGTAAACTCTAAGGTTGCGACCGCATCAAAACTCAAAGTAGAAGATAAAGATAGAGTAAATAATTCACAAAGAATAAAAACGGTTAAACTTAATATCGTTAAGCTGAAAGCTTCACTCAAATAAGTTCTCTTGAGGAAAGTTGGTTATCGAAGTAGAATGCCAAACGCTTAAACTTAAGTAGATATCAGATTTAAGCCTTTGACATTCACCACTACTCCGACCTTGTGCGAGCACCCTGTCCTGCTCAGGGTGTGTCCGAGGTCTACCCTCCATCAGGAATTATCCTTCTAGAAGTGTCGGACCAACTCGGGTACACTTAACCCCGTCAATGGGATATGAGTTTCTGCAATGCATCTCCAATACAACCACAGGTGGATGAGCCGTTCCCATCGAAGTCATACCAGTGGCTAACTGTTATGACAACAACCGGAGTCAATACCTAGGTGGTGGACTCACTGGCCCAGTGGTAGTTTCGTCTATACAAGCTATGTAGTCAATCATTTAATCAACGCGACTATCTAATATGATAAATTGACATGCAAGCTCCCCCGGTAAGATGTAGCCGACGGTTGGCTAGGGGGGCGCTACCCATAGCCAGCCTTTCGGGACATACTCTACCGTGATCAGACTCATACCTCTAGAGTCAAATAACAACCCATAGTAATGCTACAAATCAAGCGGAGAAGGTCCGGGCTAGTTACTGAGGTATTTGTCCCAAAAGCACCCTGGCCTTCTGAGACTACCTAAGTACCACTAGGAAGACTACCCTACAACCCGTAGGCTAGAATAGACTCCTAGATGCCCGAGAGACCATATATGAGCGACCCCCATTTTGGCGGGTACCCATACTCCCCTTATATATCCTGCGACCGACATTCAGTCGGACGGACGGCGACGACTTATACGGTGTTACGGCAGCTGCTCCAATGACCTCTTTTAACTAGCAACCGAGCAACTATACAGCAGTCTGACTATGACGCGCCGTCCCAACGCTGGGGCCAGAGGGGGGTGTTAGCAAAACCCGCCCAAGTTCAATTGTATGTTCGGGCCACATTTACACAGGCGTGGGGCTTCCCCGCGCAGATGCGTGTGCCCCCAAGAACATCTAAGAGCCCATAGAATGTGAGGAAATTGACCTCTAAGTTCTAGGATGACTTTGCTGCTCAAGGTAGGGTAACTTGGACTCCACAGTAGGGTAACTGGGGTCCATTGGCACAAAGGTCAAATTCCCAAGGTAGGGTAACTTTGCCTTCTTATGTCTTTAACCGCTCCGGCAGTCCGCCCGTCAACACTAAATGTTGTCTCAGAGGTCTGTGTAACGTTCCCATAAATTCCTTGACTTTATGTGAACATACTCCCGAAAGGTTACCCTGCCTCGTAGAGTACCCAAGGCTACTCTACTATGTCCTAGGTCTCGTCCTAGGTTAACCAGCTATTTGTATACTAAGTATACCAGACCATATCACCTCTGGTCCCCACTTGGTATACCATTTGGGCTAAGGTGATAGTCATTGTAGCTACCTATCGTAGGGTCGTTACACAGAGGGGGGTGTTAGCAAAACCCTCCCAAGTTCAATAGCACGTTCGGGCCACCCTTACTCAGGTGTGGGGGTTCCTGCACAGATGCGTGTGCTCCCATAAACATCTAAGAGCCCATAGAATATGAGGCAATCGACCTCTAAGTTCTAGGATGACTTTGCCAGTGAAGGTAGGGTAACTTGGACTCCACAGTAGGGTAACTGGGGTCCATGGGCAAAATGGTCAAATTCCCAAGGTAGGATAACTTTGCCCTCTTATGCCTTTAACTGCTTCGGAAGTCCTCCTGTCAATGTTTAATGTTGTCTCGGCAGCCTGTGCAATGTTCCCATAAATTCCTTGACTTTACGCAAACTTACTCCCGACAGGTTACCCTACCTAGTAGAGTACCCAAGGCTACTCAGCTATTCCCTAGGCCTTGTCCTAGGTTTACCATCTATTTGTATACTAAGTATACCAGACCATACCACCTTTGGTTACCACTTGGTATACCATTTGGGGTATCCTGATAGTCATTGCAGCTACCTATCATAGGGTCATTAAAAGCACACTTGCTTAACTCTTCTGAGAATTGTTGAATAAATTTAATTTCTTGACATTTGTTTGAGTTCTAGTCACTTGTCTAGTACAAGAAACATCAGGTGGAAAGAACAATGTCTACAGAAATGGATTTAGTTGACTACAATTATAACCTTTCCTAATACAAGGCTATCACAGAGTTGGGCAGAATAGGATTATAGCTGATCGAGGAGCAGATGCTAGACCTTGAACCCACAGATATACCGGAAGCATTGCAGCAGTTAGAAATCTTACACCATATTATATCCCTTCACTGTCAGACACAAGACTCTTCCATCGTGAGGAGATTACCCCCACATAAAAGAATACCTATATTGTTTGCCCACTTCACTAGGGACTTGTTTGAACCCTACACAATAAGATAAGTAATGGTGTGGTTTCCTGAAGCTCAGGCTTTCTTGGGAGAGGGTATTGATACTACCCAGCAGGGATGGCAACATCAGATAGTAGCCAATACCAACCGCTAGATGAAAATTTACCAAGTGGATTGGCATAAATTGGCCTTATCTGACCAGATGAGTTGTGCACATATGACAGCTCTGGAGTTGGCTGTTTAGGAAGGGTATATTATAGACTCCAAAAAGGTCGTTGTGATGAACCCAGCACCTGTGCTACCCCTGACTACAAAGCCCCTTCTACATTACACAGCTAAGATGGCTATAGTAATCTTGTCCAAGGTGATAGAGGCAATTCTGACACAAGTCGCACAGATGGCCTTCCAATCGCAAGAGTTAGTCCAACAATTGGAGCTACAACTACAGGTACTAGTCATTCCACAACTACCCACACTGTCATTGGCTCTCGAAGAAGGCAGGTGTTCTACAGGTTCAAGCTCTGTGGAAAACCTCAACAACCTACCACTAGCTGTTCAGTGAAGTGGAGTCTCAAACTCAAGAAGCCTAGCTTCTAGATAAAGCTCAGGGCAGCCTTCACCTCAGCCACCGCCTCAAGCTCCATTGAACCTACCTATTCCACCAGTTGTTGAATGAAACCCTGGAGGACTAGCAGTATGGGTACAAGCAGATTGGCCATTCGTAGTTGCAGTATCAACACCCATGTTAGCACCAGTAAACTCTCACAATCCAGCAGGGCCTGCTTCGGTACAGACACTGAGGACTTAGGCAAAGCATTCAGACAGCGCTAGAAGGGCAGGTTTCTCAGAAGCACCCATGTAGTTATCTTCCCAGTCTCTTTAAATAGATATAAAGTTGTAGGAAGAAATGGTAGAGAATTTTATTTTTCGCATTAGGCTTCTCGTTTTAGAATGACAAATTAAGCTATAGAAATAGTCCTGATAGAAAAACCTCTTACCACTCCGGGGACAGAAGCAAACTGTTGTACCTATTGTGAGTCAACTAGACATAAGGTAGCCGACTGTAGGGATTTTGACTGTGACTATCTGAGACCCCAACAAGCCATATGTTAATCTGTTCCTGTATTGGTTACCCACCCATGTACAGCCTGATGAGATAGAGGAAGACAAATCTGAGGAAGAACAGTTTGATAGCTATGACATGACTGGGGGTGTCTAAGGTAGAGGCACTGGAGGAGCTGGAGGTGGACAACCTCCCAGGAGTGGAAATGTTACTAGAGGAGATGATCCAGGAGATTCTAGGTCTTCTTCTTCGGATAGCACCAGCCCTGACTCCTGTCCCCCGGATCCAAAAGGCTTCTTAGGCAGCTGGAAATGGCATTGGAGTTGAGAAAAGTGTGACAAGCATGATGAATGGTATCAGGCAAAACAGAAGTATATTTGGAAGTACTATCGGGACAAGAAGTCTTCTGACAAGCTTAAAAAGCCAGATAAACTTGGTGTTGAAACCTTTAACGTAATTTACGGGGTTCCTGCTCAGTACGCAGATGCCGCTCACCATGGCAACCACTGGAACACCAAATGTATATTTTATTATCTAGACAACTAGTAGTGATACCATATTGAAAATTTGTTAAAAAGTACTTTCCAAATATGAAGAATCAGAATCTGGAGTTTACATTTAATAATAATAAATAATGCTTCTTGTATACTCACTTGATTCCAAACTGGTTGAAATAGTATCTTGTTTACAATAGTAGTAAAGAAAATTGACACCAACCACA
>Ga0307509_10001219_pt1 | contig 43625 bp, 35 predicted proteins | sample 10_EM_MG_FD_202245 | JGI IMG/M metagenome (GOLD analysis project Ga0307509, IMG submission 202245) | Populus trichocarpa ectomycorrhiza microbial communities from riparian zone in the Pacific Northwest, United States - 10_EM | ecosystem: Host-associated > Plants > Roots > Unclassified | place...
GGCGTTCGACCGTCATTGTGTGGCTTATCGGGACTGACCTCGTCCCTCTGGAGAAGCATTTTCACCACTCCCTCGTGCCCATTGTAAGCAGCACCCCAGAGCGGTGTTCGGCCGTCGTTATCTTGCTTTTCAGGGTTGACCTCGTCCCGTTCGAGAAGCATTTTCACCACTCCCGCGTGCCCATTCCAAGTGGCAGACAAAAGAGGTGTTCCACCGTTATTTTCTTGCTTGTCGGGGTTGACCTCGTCCCGTTCAAGAAGCATTTTCACCACTCCCGCGTGTCCATTCCCAGCAGCACCACAGAGTGGCGTTCGACCGTCATTGTATGGCTTATCGGGGCTGACCTCGTCCCGCTCGAGAAGCATTTTCACCACTCCCTCGTGCCCATTGAAAGCGGCACTCCAGAGTGGCGTTCGGCCGTCGTTATGTGGCTTATCGGGGCTGACCTCCTCCCGTTCGAGAAGAATTTTTACCACTCCCTCGTGCCCATTGTAAGCAGCACTCCAGAGTGGTGTCCCGCCGTCGTTATCTTGTTTGTCAGGGCTGACACCGTCCCGTTCGAGCAGCAATTTTACAACCCCCTCGTGTCCATTCAAGGCAGCACCCCAGAGTGGTGTTCGGCCGTCGTTATCTTGCTTGTCAGGGTTCGCCCTGCCCCGTTCGAGCAGCAATTCCACAACTCCGGCGTGCCCATTCCAAGCAGCACCCCACAGCGGCGTTCGGCGGTAGTCATCTGGCCTGTTAGGGTTGACCTCGCCCCGTTCGAGAAGCATTTTCACCACTCCCTCGTGCCCATTCAAAGCAGCAAGCCAGAGTGGTGTTTGACCGTCCTCCCCCGGTTTGTCGGGATCGACATCGCCCCGCTTCAGTAGGATTCCGACCACTCGCTCGTGCCCTTTTAGAGCAGCCCACACGAGAGGCGTATTATCAACACAGTCCCTTTGATTGATATCACAACCTTCCACTTCTATCAACCCGCTTACAATCTCAACAATCCCGAACAGTGAAGCACAGTGTAGGCCACTAATGAGGTGGGGTTTATCGAAATCAATAGTGTATGAATATCCTTTCTGCGCCTTTAGGAAGGTTCTAATGGATATGTGGCTATTGTAGTCGTCAAATAGCTTTAATGCTAGTAGTTTCGCGTAACTAGAAAGGTCCTTTTTTGCATGTACTCCCCAATAGAGGGATGAATATTCGAGAAAAGGTGTTCGCTGGAGATCGGGAGCGGGACTTGTTGAAAGAGCTCTGACCTCCTGAGAATTCAGATAACTTAAGCAGGTCTCCGCCATTGTCGAGTGGACTGTACCAAAAAGCTCGGGATGAGCTGTAAGATACCCTTGAAGAGTAAAATGGATTAACCGGACTACGGAAGCTTCCTTGTCCACGGTGACAAGTCCTTGACAACAGGCTAGCACTATCGCTATTGAAGGAATATTGTCGGCATTGATATTCGGTGACCTTACTTCGACTGCGAGGGCGTGACATAATTCCTCAGCCTTCAATGGCCGCTCGGAATGTGAGATCCACATCAAAGCGGCCATACCCAGCCCCGCTTTGGCCCCGCCCTGTCCCTTTATTCGACTTAAAGATTCACCATACGCACTCTCCAACTCCAACCCATGGGCCATTGTGTTGAGCTTTTGCCGCCTACGATGGATTGTGGGTTCTTGTAGGATCGCATCGATACTTAGCGAGACTAGTAGGAATCTGGATATGTATTTGTTAGTGGATAACTCAAGGGAGCCTCCGGAGTGTCGTTATTTCGACATACATTTCAGATATATCGCTCGGAATTTTCTTCATAATGTCCAACTCCAAAGTACTGTCCATCGCATCAGGGGTTGTGTCCGCGGATAGCCTGCTACGAATATATGTGACAATATCATCCTGCTTGGGACTTATGGATATGCTCGTCACTCTTCCAGCAAGACGTCTTCCGATCTCAGGTAGAATGTGCGGTCTTCCGGTTACAAATATTCGAGTGCGTGGAGCCTGTTGGAGGAGTTGACCCAGCGAATCGAGAAGGTTGGCCCGGTGTTCTGTCGCACATTCATCGAGAGCGTCGATGCATATGAATGCGCGCTTTCTGCTAGACGTAATTTGCAGCATTCTCAGAATATCGGAAATTTGCAGTCCCTGTCCCCCAATGGCATTTCTTCGGCCTTCGTATGCTTCCGATATCTCCTCCGGGATCTCCTGTAGCCCGAAAACCAGTTGTTTTAGTAGTGAACCTAGTACGCTCGCGGGGGACTGCTCGTTTCGGGCGGCGAAGTCGAAATAAAAGCATGTAACTGTTTCGCTTTGTCCTCCAGCCTGATTACACAAGTTGTCTATTACGGTGGAGCTAACATCGCGGGTGTCAGTACTCGCCATTTTTCTTCCCCTCATTGAAGTTCGCTCGTGTTACCTAATGTAAGTTTTGCCAACACCAGGACCTCCGTTGAGAAACAGGACTGCGTTATCGGATTCACCGTCCTCACTACCAGCGTACCAACTCCTAAACTCCTCAGTTTGTAAGATCCATTCTCCCACATTCCCGACTCTGCGGTCCCGGATGTCCTGATGGCGCAACCTGGAATCTAGTGGGGAGAGCCAGGCTAAAATATGAGGTCGGTCATCGGCAACGGTAGGGTTGATGTTGGTCGTGTTGAAACAGTTGTAGTTATTATTGAATAATTGGGTCATTTCTTCTTCGCTGGTTTGGATATTGTATTAACACGAGCGAATTGTGGATGATGGATGATGGAGTCAGTAGACTACTGGAATTCTTGGGGGGCTGATGAAGAGTGGGGTTTTTGTGGAACCTTACCGACACCTTGGGCCCGCTGATCAACCTCCTCAAATTTGTGACAACAATATCATACTCCGCGTTTGCCTATACGGAATCCCCCGGTCATTTGTGCGCTGTCCTATCCTTTCCTGCGGCTCAACGCACGCCTTGCGCTCTGATGAGATACCACACCACAGCGCCTAAGCTGTGTTAGCCAACCTGACACATAATTCCATTATCGATGATAATAGGCATCACTAATCCAGACATCGGACCCTGCGGCAGCACAATCCTAGATGGCTTGTTAATATGGTACGTGGACAAAATTGACCCCCTAGCAACGATCGGCGGCAACGCAGCCCTCCTCATCGCTGCCCGCTTGCAACACCACTTGAAAGATTTTCTCTGGATCAATTTCTACTATGTATTGTACTAATAGCCGGTTACCCTCCTATTCGCTTCGCTCATAGTCGGGAAAACCAAGTGTTATGCAAAAGCAAGCGTTACACTCCTTTTTTTTTTCTTTTCAAGGGGGGCAAAGAGGTTTACATCATACAATATATCAACCCAGAGGTTTACTTATCAATTCTCCAGAGTATCAGTACTACTATTGTCTAGGTTACATGTTTTAATTGAAAGTAATAAAATCAGCATTTCTTGCAATTGAGTCACAAGATATAGATGAAGAATCTGAATCAGATTCAACACCCAGCCCCACACCATCAACTCCCAAATCTCTCCTATCTTGTTCTCTCAGACAAATCACAAATTCTTCCAATTCATCCTCATCCCCAAGTTGTGGTTGTGGTTGTTGTCCTATAGTCGCACCACCAAGAGGGGCTGGTTCAAGCATTAATAGTGCTTGCAATAAATTGGGAGGTGCCTGAAGTGGTTCAAGGTCGTCTGGAGTGGGATTCTTTTCAGGATCAGGGATTGGAATCACCATTTCAGAAAGGATAATGCCTCCCTAAGCCCGTATATTCTGCACTTGTTTCTTCCTTTCCTTTTCAGACTTTCGAGCATCAATTCCACAGCGGTTCAAGGCTGCTTTGGCCTTGTTTACAGCAACTTGAATGTCTTTTTGGACCTTCTTTATAGCAGTTAACTTCTGCTTTTGATCATTTTCCTTCTTTCTAAGTTGTGCTGCCTTAACGGTAATGACACCTCCTTTTTGAATTACCTGATAGGATTTAGTCTTGCGGCGCATTTCCTCTTTACGAATACGAGCTTGAACAGAATGATAGGAGTCCTGTTGAAGCTGGGCTTCTGCAAGGCAGATTTCAGTTCCCTTTGCCTATTGTTGAAATTTGCCTTTAGAATTTGGACTAAAGGTTTCTGCCTTGTCAATCCATTCTCCTATGCCCTTCTGACACTCGAAATAGGTACTAGGAAGTGTAGGAAGTTCCAACTATTCACTCTCATCTATAGAGGCTGGGGTTACTTCTCCATTTCCTTTGCTTTGAGAGTATGATCTCTCTGACATAGGCAAATCAGTTCCACTCTTAAGATCTCTTCGCGCATTATAATAGCGCATCTTCTTCAAGGCAACTTTGTAAGCAACTGGAAACATCCCCGGATCTTTAAAGGAATTTTTTAATTCAAGTTGTATGAGATTGAAAGGTCTGTTCACGTATAGAACTCAAGTCGAGGAAGAAGGACAATATAGTATATTCCATATTGAGACTGTGAAGGGCATTATGAATTGCCTTATTGTGATAGTGTTTCCAAGGGCGAAAGACCCCAATATCGAGTGGTTGAAGTACATGAGTTAGGTGAGAGGGGAAAACAAACGGTACAATATGATTCTCATGACATTTGAGAATAAAGTCATTCTTATAGTGTGTGGTATGATCATCAAGGAGAAGAATACGCCAATGCGCTTCTGGACCAGCATCAACATGCTTGATAAAGTGATCAAGCCATGAAACAGCAATACTCTCATTGGTATATCCTGTTTGAGAAACAGCAATTACCTCCGCACCAGTAAGGTTATCCTGAACCCAATCTTCCATAATCTTCTCTCCAGGACAAATAACCACTGGTGGTAGTGGGGGGCTTCCATCGGCGCATATTGTTTCGATAATGGTGATTGACTTGCGATTTTCTGGGCTGGCGGTATACAACTCTTTTATCTCAGTTAAGACAATAACAGTCTCACCAGTAGGGCAGCCAACTCTTACTCCAGACTCATCCATGTTGTAGATATATTTGGCCCGCCGGATACCATATTTAGTAAGAGTATTTTGATACTCAATGAAACAGGCCTTCAAATCAGCCTCACTATGGGTAGTGAGACGAACATGGGCAATTGGCGTGGTTTTGAGAACATGAAGAGTGGGATTCTTCTTTAACCATTGTCGGAACCAGACAAGAGAGGGTGGATTCCGTTTCTCCTACTGGCGTAGGTGGCAGATTGCTGCATAGATAATAGAGGGTATTGCTCCTAAACCAGCCTCTAACTGCTCAAGGCAGAATCGAAAAACACCCACCTCTTGGGATTCAGTTAAGATAACGTTATTTCCCCCATGGCGATTAAAGGTTCCACGGGAGTTGCTCTTTTGATGGCGTTTGCGATATTGGCGCATTCGGATCGATGCAGGGTTGACTTGGAAGATAATTGCTGCAGTGCTTGCCTTTTCACCGGGTTCATCCTCTAGCCACTCCATAGCTCGAGCTAATCACTCCTTCATCTCAAGCTTGTTAATAGTATCTGAAACCGTGATTTGACTGAGGTCTTCTGATGGCGTAAGAGGCTCATCTATTGGTATCGGGCATGCCTCAGTGACAGATTGACTTGGCTGAGAAGTAGGATTTGCCGCGGGAGAGGACTGGCCAAGGTATAGTTGGGCTTGGGTAGGGGATTGGCTGAAAGAGAGCTGAAGGCTGTCAGGGCTGGACAGGACAGTTGGAGTGCTTGGGCCAGAAGAGCGTTGGTTTGGCTGAAACATGGTGAATAATTGCCTGTGGGAGGAAGGATGATTGGTGGGGTGGATGAGAAATGATCTGTAGGAACTTGAGTTTCCGTAGATTTGTGTTGGTTGATGTGGAACATCCGGTGGTAAAAAGAAAAAGGAGCGTAACGCTTGCTTTTGCGTAACACTTGGTTTTCCCGACTATGAGCGAAGCGAATAGGAGGGTAACCGGCTATTATGCATTTACGTTTTTAATTGGTATTTTTTTTATAGTTTACAAGATTGTAGGGTTGGTGGGGGGAGTGCGGTTGTCATAGCGGAAATCTCTCCTGTTCCCTGGTGGGCGGTTAATTTTGTCCAGGGACAATACTAATGATTTATCTACTAATGATTTATCAGTGTTTCCATACCCAATTGATTTTCCTTTTGTTATCCGTCCTACTGGCTGCTAGTCTGACACTTATTGGCTACCGTACTTGTTGAACTTATCTTTGCACCTTTGGGTGTAAATTGTTTTTCACCGCTTCCTGATGAAGACTAAGGGAAAGCATAAAAGATGAAGCGAACGGGGGTGCGATCACAATAGCCTCTGAGCGGAGCAGTCAAGGATGGAGGAACGGTGGACTAGATTGCTGCTAATCTAGCTAAGGACAAGCCTGGAGATATATCTCTCCGTCTAACTAACAAAAAACACTCCCGCAACTCAACGCACTCTAAAGAAACACACGCAGCTAACTAAACCTGATCCCTAATGATCACAAGCAATCCAGACCCATCCTGATATCCCATGATCCTCCGTGATACTAAGGCCTATGCCCTGCCGGTGTGCCAACTCTCGTATGCGTAGTGACATATGGTATCATAATAATATTATTATGAAAGAAACAATAAAACCAAACACCCGATACCTCATACCTCATACCCTATGGCTAGACACATCAACAAAACCATGAGGGAAATATTCTATGCCTAGTGGCCTGGGGTGTGAGAACAAAAATCCACGGGAGAACACCTAACTGCAGGAAATTAAAAAGCCGCATGCACTATAACCGTACCTCTCCTAGCCACATATCCGCATATGATACCATACATGCATATCCGCACAACCGTCTAACAGCATGCGCTATAGGAAACCCAACACTTCCTATCCCTTTTCCGCCTCACGGGGTTGAGGCTCTTTTCTGGATCGGCACAAACAGATCATGCACATTGGTTCAACGAATTTGCTAGACTGGACCGCCTGTGTTGCGTTTACAGTTACCACAAGTGGCATGGCAAACTGGTAAAAAGTGGATTAGTTAAGGTTAGGGTTACAAAAGATTACTCATAATTGATCCCCGTTCGTCCACCTTCCAGTTTAGCCATGCCTCGGGCATCGCGAGGGAAAGATCGTGGATTCAAGAGGGTGCTCCATGGTAGCGTTCCCCCTGCACATAATGCTCCTCCAATGCTACGGTATTGTGCGTGGACAAAATTAACAGATCACCCGTGTGAGCGTGGCAACCAAGCGCCTCCGGGTCACCAGAAAAATCATTACCACTTAACAGGCACCTCATAATACTTCCTCCTTTTTTATTAAGGCTGATGGATGGTATACTAAGTACCGATTACTGCCATGTGTTTATACTTGTCTTTCTTGGTTGGGTTGGGATGGTTGTATCTGTTGGAAATGGTCAATTGCTGCTCACCATATTAACCCCGGCCGCATATCAGTCCGGCGGCCCCGCACATATCCTACCTCGATATCGTTCAGACAAAGAACTATCTGACATGCGCGCTGGATCAATACATCCATCGGAAGGAAAGCGAACACCCGGAAGCATATCTTGTCCAGCAAACTCAGCATCGGCACAGCGTGCACTCGACAAACCTCCGGGGAGGCACTTGCGATCGGTGAGAGCGACTCAAATGCGAGTAGGCTATGGAGCCTGGAAGAGTTTTCTTTGTTCCTTCCTTTGTTAGCATGATTGTTCTTCACGGGAGAAAAGGGAGACCTGCGTAGAAGAGCGGGGGCGAGCATGGAAGGTCTGGGGGCCGGTATGGAAACGGCAGTATGCGTGGAAGAGCGTGGATCAGTATGACGATCGATGGGAGGATTGGACTCGGTGGGTGGATGGAAGATATTGTTGTTTTTCCTATATACTTCTGTCTTCGCCGTTAGTTATGTTAGTTAGTGAGCATCGTGAGGGTGTTGTTGAAGAGAAAATTTTCCCCGCTTCAGTGTGCGATTGTATTACCTTTTGCCTTGGCGTTTTTTTTGTTTCGTTTCACCACCGATCACTCGCCGCCGTTATTCGCCGTTCAACCATAGTCGATTTGTAAAAGTATCGAGGAGGCTGACGACATCCCGGTAAAAATCACGAGCGTTCGTTGATCGGTTACCGGTAATTTTGTCCCCGCACAATACTAAATCCTTTAGGGCTTTTGCCCAACAATCTCTTAATCCCTGACATTTTGGGTATGATATCTAAATCAGTTTGTTGTCGGTTAGCCTAATTTATCAGCACTTTCCTCATGAATCCCTACCGCAAATGACCCAATCGCCCGACAAGAAATTTCATAGTGAAAAAGTACAGCTTCTTATGATACAATATCTCATAGCCGAAGTTTGCCACACAGTCTCAGCTATATACAACAGGGTAATGCGCAGTACTATTCTAACACTTCTCGATGTTGGAAATAAGGGTTGCACGCAGGTAGGCGATAGGGTAAGAGAATTCACGTGGAACTTGGGCACTTTGTTGGAAGGATATGAAATTTATCGTCCACCACTCGCACTTCCTTCATTTGCACACTCTAAAACAATACTGATTGAAAAGACAGGTGTATATGTAGGGTATACAATTGACCCAATATAGTAACTTACCGCAAACTTTCTAGTTATCATTAGCCGGGCCGGTATAAGAAACGCTTTAGATCACAACACAGATATGGGAGCGGGAGTTACATAGGGCACTGTACATAGAGGAGGGAAAAGAAAAGGAAAACAGATTTTGGGTTTTAAATATTAATACACAATTAGCTGCCGGGATTGCGGGGAAAAAATCGTGGATTCAACTCGGTAGCGCACTCCTGCGCACAATCCTCCTCACATACACGTACTACCAAACCCTCCACTTTGGGTCTTTTGTCTAACCAGCTTCTAATTTCTGGCACTTTGGGGATTTAGAATCAGAATGTTTCCAGTGGGCCTAATTCACCAGCAACTCCTCTGCAAGATGAATCGCATGACAAAAGACATCACCATGCGGCGTGAAATTTAATAGCGCAAAGTACAATTTTCTTATACAGTACCTCACAGCCATAATTTACTACAGATTCTCAGCTATTGGCAATAGGGTAATGTGCAGTCCTATTCGAATACTTATATCTTGAGGTACGACAATTGTTTCCTTGCTTGACCGGGGGTATTATACGGGTTCCAGGGACTTGACATGGGCGCCCGATACAATACCTGAGAAGAGGAAAGAGTTGTTTTAGGCAAAAGAGGACCCGGGGATGATGGAATATCCATCTCGTATCCATCTCATCTGGATCGAAAATTAATATTGGGCAGCGGTGTGGGCGGCTCAATCACTCTACATAGGTTCGCGTAGGATACCGGATAAAGTCGAAAAAATTCGCTCAGCACCATGTATGCAGAGAAATCGAGGGCTCTAGCGGGGATGAGGCTGAGTTGTTGGCAGACCGTAAAAAATATCCCTGCGTTGGTTGCTTATTCTTTTTGACATGGATCGATGGCGACAACGAAACGGGCGCTGCGAAATGCCAAGAGTTCTCGCACCAAAACAATCGCACAACTCAGGGGCGGCGAAGTTTACTTCTTTAACAACATCACTACTAACTGACGGTAAAGACAGGAGTATATATTCACCACAAAGACCTCCTATTCCTCCATGAGCCACCACGCATGCCCATGCTGTTCCATGTAAGTTTCCCCTTCCCCTTCCCCACTCCCGGGCTGACGAAGGAAAAACAAACTCCCACTTCCCATAGCCTCCGGGCATATGGCATTCATATGCCTGACTCTTTCACACTCCCTTTGTAGCGTTCCCGATTTTCTCTCAGCTTTCCGGGCGGCCATATCAATCCTAAACTCTAGCGCATTCCTGCAGCCGAAATACCCTCCCGAAAACCAAAGCGCGTTCCCAAAAGCTATCCGGACAACAAACGAACTATCATGAGGGAATGCCGGGCAGCCTCTCCCGGTTTCCGGCATATTCCACTCTGAAATCCTGTTGATGCTGGGATATACTCAAAGGGGAACGGGGGTAGATGATGGAGGGTGCAATGGACTGCATGTGGGCTACGAAAGCGTTAGACGGAGCGGGCTTGGGTGCTATGGCGTTATCGGGCGTGGGAGTCTTTAGTGTACCTTCCTGCTATCGCGGGTAATAAAGAGAATGTTCTTTATATTGCTCTCGTTTGTTTTGGAAGAACAAAGACCCCGCAGACGATTAAGAAATAGCCTTAGGATTAATTATATGTTATTACACTCCCTCTTTCGCGCATAATTTTTAGTCGATGGGAGAAAAGTCGCAAGCAACCACGATTCTTCTTCTTCCCTCCCGGACGGATCATCCCACTTAGTGTGAATTCGCCCACCGTGTGTGCCTCCGGATATGAACAGGTGGTGCCCCGTGGAGGTGATCCACACCTATGACCATGCAGGAGGGTTTTAGCTACGGTATGGAATTTGGCGGGGTTGATGCGGTGCTCGCGGAACAGGAGTTGGCTTCCCTAGTTTGAAGACTCCTTATTGTATTAGTTTTCCTGGATGAGCAAGACTAAAAAGTGTAGATCGCCTCCCAACCTCACATTCGAGCGTACGTACACCTTAAGGACAGTGGGATATAAGCACGACCTTCTTTGGGATATGTGCATAGTGGAAAATCACAATTATATCTTGGCTAACTCTAGCTCCCATGCCATTTTAGATTGTCAAAAAAACCTGCGGCTTCTGTTTTTTTCTCTCTATATGATCCGAACACAGGTGTATATCCTAGGGTGGAAAAGAGAAATATAGAATTAAGATAAAGAGGGTAGATGACTAACAAATTTGCATAGAGGATTTAGAACCAAGGAATAAAAATAGAAGGGAGTACAGTACGATGGAAATTTTGTGTCAGACAGGATGACCTTCGGGCCGCAGCAGGGCCACCACCGCTGTGTGGCCGTGCCGAGTAGCCATCCGGAGTGGTGTTTGGCCAAATTCATCTAGTTTGCTGGGGTTGACGTCGTCCCTTCCGAGTAGTATTTCCGCCACTGCTGCGTACCCATTCCCAGCATACGAGAGCGGCGTTCGGCCGTCGTTGTCTGGCTTGTCAGGGTTGACCTCGTCCTGCTCGAGTAGCATTTTGATCACTCCTACGTGCCCATTCCAAGCAGCACACAAGAACGGTGTTCGACCGTCGATATCGGGCTTGTCGGGGCTGACCCCGTCCCGTCCGAGAAGCATTTTCACCACCCCCTCGTGCCCCTTCAAAGCGGCACACGTTCGGCCGTCGTGATCTTGCTTGTCGGGGTTGAGCTCGCCCCGTTCGAGAAGCATTTCCACGACTTCCTCGTGCCCATTCCAAGCAGCACACAAGAGCGGCGTTTGGCCGTTGCTATCTGGCTCGTCGGAGTTAACTTCGTCCCGTTCGAGAAGCATTTTTGCCACTCCATCATGCCCGTTGAGGGAAGCACACCAGAGTGGTGTCCGGCCGTCGTTATCTAGCCTGGCGGGGTTGACTTCGTCCCGCTCGAGAAGCATTTTCGCCATTCCCCCGTGTCCATTGAAAGCAGCACACCAAAGTGGTGTTCGGCCGTCGTTATCTGGTCTGCCTGGGTTGACTTCGTCCCGCTCAAGAAGAACTTTCGCCATTCCCTCGCGCCCATCGAAAGCAGCACACCAGAGCGGTGTTCGGCCATCCTTATGTGGCTTGTCAGGGCTGACTTCGTCCCTCTCGAGAAGCATTTTTACCACTCCCGTATGCCCATTCAGGACAGCGCACCAGAGTGGTGTTCGACCGTCGTTATGTGGTCTGTCGGGGTCGGTTTCGTCCCCTTTGAGAAGAATCTTCACTATTCCCTCGTGCCCATTGAAAGCAGCAGACCAGAGTGGTGTTCGGCCATCGTTATGTGGCCTACCGGGGTTGACTTCGTCCCGTTCGAGAAGCATTTTCACCACTCCATCGTGCCCACTACAAGCAGCACACCAGAGTGGTGTTTGTCCGTCGTTATCCGGCCTGTCGGGGTTGACCTCGCCCCGATCGAGGAGCATTTTCACCATTCCCTCGTGCCCACTCCAAGCAGCACTCCAGAGCGGTGTTCGGCCGTAGTCATCGGGTTTGTCAGGGTTGACCTCGTCCCGTTCGAGGAGCATTTTTGCCACTCCATCGTGCCCATTCTGCGCAGCACACCAGAGTGGTGTTTTGCCGTCGTCATACAGCTTGTCAGGGTTGACCTCATCCCGCTCGAGGAGCACTTTCCCAACCCCCTCGTGCCCATTGAAGGCAGCAGACCAGAGTGGTGTTCGGCCGTCGTTATGTGGCTTATCGGGGTTGACTTCGTCTCGTTCGAGAAGCATTTTCACCATTCCCTCGTGCCCGTTGAAAGCAGCACACCAGAGTGGTGTTCGGCCATCATCATCTGGCTTGTCGGGGTTGACCTCATCCCGCTCGAGGAGCATTTTCACCACTCCCTCATACCCATTGAAAGCAGCGAACCAGAGCGGCACTTGGCCGTAGTTATTCGGTTTGTCAGGGTTGACCTCGTCCCGCTCGAGCAACATTTTGATTACTCCCTCGTGCCCATTCCTAGCTGCGCTCCAAAGTGGTGTTTGGTCATAAGCGCCCGCTTTATCGGGGCTGACATCATCTCGTTTAAGTAGGAATTCAGCCACTCTCTCGTGCCCATTGCGAGCGGCCCACACGAGAGGTGTGTTGTCCTCACAGTCCCTTTTATTGATGTCACAACCTTCCACCTCTGTCAATTCCAGTTACAATCTCAACAATCCCGAAGAGTGATGCACAATGTAGGCCACTAAAGAGGTCGAGTTTACCGAAATCGATTGCGTGCGAATATCCTTTCTGTGCTTCTAATAGAATTTTAGTGGACGTGCGGTTCTTGTAGTTGTCGAATAACTTCAATGCAAGCAGTTTCGCGCAAACCGAAAGGTCCCTTCTTGCATGGATCCCCCAATACAGGGAAGAATACTCGAGAAATGGTGTTCCGTGGAGATCGGGAGAGGGACTCGTCGAAAGAGCTCTGACTTCCTGCGAATCCAGGTAGCTTAAGCAGGTCTCTGCCATGGTCGATTGAACTGTACCAAAAAGCTCAGGATGAGCTCGGAGGTATTCTTGAAGGGTAAAATGGATTAACCGGACCGTGGAAGCCTCCTTGTCTACGGCGGCAAGTCCTTGACAACAGGATAGCACTGTCCCTATTGAAGGAACATCGTCTGAGTTGAGATTCGGTGACCCTATATTGACTGCTAGGGCGTGACACAGTTCGACAGCCTTCAATGACCGCTCGGAATGCGAGATCCACATCAGAGCGGCCATGCCAAGCCTTGCTTTAGCCCTGTCCTGTCCTTTTATTCGACTCAAAGTTTTACCATAGGCAGTCTCCAACCCCAAGCCATCGACCATTGAGCTGAGCTTTTGTCGTCTGCGATGGATTGTGGTTTCTTGCAGGATTGCATCGATATTCAGCGAGACTAGTAGGAATCTAGATGTGTATCCGTCAGTAGGTAACTTGAGGTAGCTTCTGGAGTGTGATTGCTGCTACGTACATTTCAGAAATATCATCCGGAATCTTCTTCATGATTTCTGCCTCTAGGGTACTGTCCATCGCATCCAGAGTCGTGTCCGCGGCCAACCTGCTATGAATATATCTAACAATATCATCCCTCTTGGGACTTATAGATACACTCTTCACCCTTCCAGCAAGATGCCCTTTGATCTCCGGTAGAATGTGCGGTCTTCCAGTCACGAATATTCGTGTATCCCGAGATTGTTGGACAAGTTCGCCGACCGAATCGAGAAGCTTGGCTCGATGTTCAGTCGCGCATTCGTCCACACCGTCGATGCATATGAATGTGCGCTTTTTGGAAGCAGTAGTCTGTAGCATTTTCAAAATGGTCGAAATTTGTGGTCCCTGCCCCCCAATGGCATTTTTTCGGTCCTTGTATGCTCTCCATATCTCCTTCGGGATCTCCTCCAGTCCGAAAACCAACTGCTTCAGCAGGCTGCCCCACATACTCACGGGGGACTGCTCCTTCCTGGCGGCGAAGTCGAAATAAAAACATGCCACGGTGGCATTTTGTCCCCCGGCCCGACCGCACAAGTTGTCTATCACCATGGAGCTATCGTCCCGCAGCTTGTCAGCACCCGACCTCTTTTCTTCCACCTGCTGAGGGACATTCTTGTTACCAAATATAAGTTTTCCCAACCCCCGGATCTCCGTAGCAAAATAACACTGTGTTATCGGATCCTCCTCCTTCACTACCGGCGGACCAGCTTCTAAACTCCTCAGTTTGTAAAACCCATCCCCCTATATCCTCGACCCTGCAGTTCCGGATGTCCTGATGCCGTAACTTGGGATCTAGCGGGGACAGCCAGGCTAGGATATTGGATTGCTTATCGGTAACGCCAAAGTTGATATTAGTCATGTTAAAAGAGCCGATATTATTACTGAATAGTTGAGACATTCTGGGTATTTTGCCGTTTTGGATACTGGAACTGACTGATGATGGAGTCGGTCGACCACCAAAAAGAGAGGCTGAAGATTAAATATCTTTATTTAAATTAGATCGTTAGGATGAACTGCGAGTTTTTTTTGTGGAACCTGATCCACCCTCCCATCAACCCCCGAAATTTGTGCTATCATAACACAAGGCAACACCCAACCTAAAGGCAGGGATATACGACATTCCCTGATTCAATTTAAATAACTACCGTACCGGTATTCAACCGCTTCCTGTCAGACCCTCTACGCGAGTATTGTACCCTGCAGTACCCTACTTCTGCCTATCCCACCGGTAGGAGGAAATCCGACTTTTGTTTAAGCGCTACCCCATCTTGCGTTTCAACACCAATCTTCCACTGCCATAAAACAATGCCCTAGGGTGCCCGCAGTGGAATAGGCCAGCTTGACATAATACAAGTACATCAGACCTTAAAAGTAAATCTACCGATTGACACACATACCGCTTAACCGAGAGAATCGCAGCATATTTCGTTGTGCGATAGAGGCCGGGAAGAGCTCCACCGGCAATCTTGCACAATGTCATATTCTACATGGATAGGGGCCCTGCCTTTTGGTATACTGTATATGTCGGAGCTGCCAAGCACAATACAGTATTGTACAGTACGCACAGAACGGTGCTAGTACTATAGATCGCTGAGCAGGGTGGTGTCATTGTGAGCTGCCATGTTTACCGTAACCTGCCCCATAATATATTGGTAGGGGTCATTTGGTAACCAGAGAGATTTTAGACGTGGATCGACTGCGAAAGTTCTCACGCGAAAAAACGATCGCACACTTATGGTTGGGGAGGTTCACTTCGTTTAAAGACACGCTGCGGCAGCAACAACTGACGGTAAAGACAGGAGTATATATCAGCCACGAAGACCTCCTATCCCTCCAAGAGCCACCCCACATGCCAGTGCTATCCCATGTAAGTCTCCCCTTCCCCTTGCTCGCTCCCGAGCTAATCAAGTAAAGACGAACTCCCACCGACCGTAGCCTCCAGGAAATATAGTATTTATATGTCACGCTTTCCTGACCGCTAGGGCTTTATAACACACGTATGATATATTATGATAAAATACTGTGTTTTTGACTACGCTTTTTATACTATACATACAATGCATACATCCCCTACAGTTTTTGGCCCTTATAGGTTGGCCCGAAGTACCAACCCACTGACTATTAGCTGTAAATAGTATTTTGCCCTAAGAGTTTGCTTGGGGATTTTTCTCCTAACCAAAAGCTCTTGCCAAATGACCTTTATATTGATATGAGGTGCTGGCTGATTGCAGAAAGACAGGTGAATCAGAGAGGGAAAGAAAGTGAAGTCAAGGAGGAAGCGGCTGTATATTTGTCGAATTCGTATCTTGCTTGTTTGTCTTGCTATCTATGGCGGAGCGGAGGGTGTATATAGGAAATACAAAGAAATTCCCGCAAGTTACTCATTCCCGGAAATCCTTCCGGAGAGGCACATACAATGAGGAGTTCTGGTCCCCTTCACGCCCATCATCCCGATGCATCCTCTGCTTTAACCTCTGATCATTTCCAGCCATTTATCCGAATCCTCATATATATACAACCAGGTAGGTTAGACCCTTTCTTCCTCTTGGATCGATAATAAGTGACAAGGGAAACTACTAACTAGAGAGCAGTTCAATAAGAAGGGTACAAAGGAAAAGGCTCCTCCGCGCGGGATGATAGCCGGCGATTTTCAACACTTTATTCACTGATACGAACTCCAACAACTAAAATAGGAGAATGGAGATGATGGGCCATATGAACTTTTGTAACTCGATTCTTTGCATGGAAGCCATATTTCCCCTTTTCAACATAGTTGTGCAATTGTACCTTACATTGAATGTTTGACATTACTTTAAGGATCAAATAAAGTGCGCATATTTTAATTTTATACGGGTTTTGTACCGTATTATGGAGGATTATCCAAAATGGTATAAATGCAATCTTGGGTGCTACTTGCAGCTTTCTCGCTTTTCTCTCAGCTTTCCCGGCGGCTGCATCGGTCCTAAATTCTAGCGCATTCCTGCAGCCGAAATGCTTTCCCGAAAACCCAAGCGCATGCTAGAAAACAAGGCACGTTCCCAAAAGGCTATCTCAAGAACTAACAAACTATCACGAGAGGATACCGAGCAGCCTCTCCCGGTTTCCGACATATTCCACTCTAGAATCATGTTGATGCTGGGATATACTCAAAGGGGAAGAGAGGCAAATGAGGGAGGATGCGATGGACTGCATGTGGGCTAGGAAAACGCTTGGTGGGCAGGTTTGGATGCTATGGCGCTATCGATGGAAAGCTCTAGAGCGCGGGAGTCTTTAGTGTAAGTTACCTTTCTGTTATCACGGGTATTAAAGAGGATGTTCTTTATATTGCCCCCCTTTGTATTGGAAAAACAAAGAGAGACGGTTAAGAAATAGTCCTGGGATTAATCATGTTTTATTATATTCTCTCCCTCGGGGTGATTTTTTTAGTCGATGGGAGAAGAGTCGCGAGCAACCACGATTCTTATTCTTCCCTCCCAGACAGATCATCCCATTTAGTGCAAATTTGCCCACCGTGCGCGCCTCCGAATATGAACAAGTGGCACCCCATGGAGGTTATTTACACCTATGACCATGCCGGAAGGGTTTAGCTATATACAGCACCAGTATCGAATTTCTCGGTGGCTATACGGTGTTGGCAGAAAAGGAGTTGGCTTCCCTAGTTTGAAGGCTCCTCATTGTATTAATTTTCCTGGATGAGCAATTTTGCACTTCCATGGCGAAACGATTCACGACGAGTGACGAATGGTGAAACGAAACGAAACAAAAAACGCCAAGGAATTCACACCTAAAACGATCGCATTCAGGAGCGGGGAAAAACTCTTCACTACTTGAAAAACAACGGTCTCTCGCTCAACGACGCCTCGGTGCTCGATGCTCAACTAACTAACTAACTAAGGGCGATCACAGGAGTATATATCAATCACAAGACATATCCATCCATGAAGCGCCACACTACTCCATGTGAGTCTCTCCTTTCCCCGTGAGCGCTCCCGGCTAACTAAAAGGAAAACGAACACTTTCCCACCTCCGGGCTTCCAGCTCTCTCACGCTGGCCTTATAGTGCTTCCGCTTTTCGCCCGGCTTTTCTCCCGGCTTTCCTGAAAGCTGCAGGATCCCAAAACTATCGCGGATTCCGGCATTCACAATGCTTTCCCGAACGTACAACCAAATGCCCGATGCCGGAGCCATATGCCCGAATCCTCAGCGCATATCCTCAGCTACAAACAAGCGCACTCTCGGAAGCTATCTGAACAAAGGGAGTATCGTGAGTATGGCGAGCAGCACCATTTTCAACAAGCAATACTAAAAAGTGTAGATCGCCTCCCAACCACACATTCGAGCATACACCTTAAGGACAACGGGATATAAGCACTACCTTCTTTGGGCTATGTACATAGTGGAAAATCACAATTATATCTTGGTTAACGCTAGTGTCCATACTGTTTTTCAGTTGTCAGAAAAACTTGCGTCTTGCAGTTCTACTCTCCATACTATTCGAACAACACAGGTCTACGCTCTAGGAGGAAAAGGGAGAAACGAAATTAAAGAAAATTAAAGAAAATTAAGGAGTGAGCAAAGAGAATTTCTAACAGGAGAATAGGAAGTGAAGGGAATATGATGAAAATTTTGAGCCAAACCGGGAGACCCCCGGGCGGTAGAAACGCCACCACCGCTGTGTGGCCATGCTGAGTAGCCAGCCGGAGTGGTGTTAGGTCGTAAAGTTACCCGTCTAGCTCGCTAGGGGCCGACATCGTCCCTTCCGAGAAGCGTTTTCGCCACTCCCGAGAGCCCATTCCCGATAGCATACGTGAGTGGCATTTGGCCGCCCTAAGAAGGCTTAGTGGGGCTGGCCTCGTCCTGTTCGAGTAGCATTTTCACCACTCCCAGATGCCCTTTCCAAGCGGCAGCCCAGAGTGGTACCCGGCCATCGTTATGTGGCTTGTTGGGGAGGACTACGTCCCGTTCGAGTAGCATTTTCACCACCCCCACATGCCCTTTCCAAGCGGCAGCCCAGAGTGGCACCCGGCCATCGTTATGTGACTTGTTGGGGCGGACTACGTCCCGTTCGAGAAGAATTTTCACCACCCTCTTATGTCCATTGCGGGCGGCATGCTGGAGTGGTGTTTTGCCCTTGTTGTCCGGCCTACCGGGGTGGATCTCGTCCCGTTCGAGTAGGATTTTCACCACTTCCGCCTGCCCATTCCAAGCAGCACCCAAGAGTGGTGTTTGGCCCTCGTTATCCGGCTTGTCGGGGTTGACCCCGCCCCGCTCGAGAAGCATTTTCACCACTCTGGTATACCCATTCCAAGCGGCACACAGGAACGGTGTTCGGCCGTCGATATCTGGCTTATCGGGGTCGACCTCATCCCGTTCAAGTAGCATTTTCACTGCTCCCTCATGTCCATTCGAAGCGGCACACCGGAGTGGCGTTCGCCCGTTATTATCTGGCTTGTCAGGGTCGACCTCGTCCCGTTCAAGTAGAATTTTCACCACCCCCTCGTGCCCATTCCAAGCGGCACACAGGAGTGGCGTTTGGTGGCCGTTATCTGGCTTGTCGGGACTGACCTCGCCCCGTTCGAGTAGCATTTCCGCCACTTTTGCATGCCCATTCAAAGCGGCGCACCAGAGTGGCGTTCGGCCATTGTTATCTGGCTTGCCAGGGTCGACCTCGTCCCGTTCGAGTAGCATTTTAACCATTCCCGCGTGCCCATTCCAAGCGGCACACAAGAGCGGCGTTTGGCCGCCGCTATCTGGGTTGTCGGTGTTGACATCGCCCCGTTCGAGTAGCATATCCACTACTTTTGCATGCCCATTCGAAGCGGCACACCAGAGTGGTGTTCGACCACCGTTATCTAGCCTTTTGAGGTCGACCTCGTCCCGTTCAAGTAGAATTTGCACCACCCCCTCATGCCCATTCCAAGCGGCACACAATAGCGGTGTTTGCCCGCCGTTATCTGAGTTGTCGGGGTTAACCTTGTCCGATCTTAGTAGCAGATTAACCACTCTCGCATGCCCGTTCAAAGAGGCACAGAGGAGTGGCGTTCGGCCCCCATTATCTTGCTTGTTGGGTTAACCTCACCCCGTTCAAGGAGGATTTTCACCACCCCCTCATGTCCATTCCAAGCAGCACACAATAGCGGTGTTTGTCCGTTCCAATCTGACCTATCGGGGGTAACCTCGTCGCGTTGGAGTAGTAGCTTCACAACTGCCGCGTGCCCTTCCAAAGAGGCACACCAGAGTGGTGTTAGGCCGTCGCAATCTGACTTGTCCGGGTTGACCTCACTCCGTTCGAGAAGAGCTTTGACTACTCCCTGGTGCCCATTGAAAGCGGCGCACCAGAGTGGTGTTCGGCCGTCAATATCTGGTTTGTCCGGGTTGACTTCGTCCCGTTCAAGGAGCATTTTGACCACTTCCTCATGCCCATTCAAAGCGGCACACCGGAGCGGGGTTCGACCTTCGCTATCAGGCTTATCGGGGCCAACCTCGTCTCGCTCGAGAAGCATTTTTACCACCCCTGCCTGCCCATTTGAAGCGGCACACCTGAGGGGTGTTCGGCCCTTGATATCTGGCTTGTTGGGGCTCACCTCGTCCCGTTCGAGAAGTATTTTCACCACTCCCTCGTGCCCATTCATAGCAGCAAACCAGAGTGGCGTTAGGCCGCCATTGTCTTCCCCGTCGGTGTTGACCTCGCCCCGTCCGAGAAGCATCTTCACTACTCCCTCGTGCCCATTCCAAGCGGCCCACTGGAGCGGTGTTCGCCGGTTGTTATCTGGCCTGTCGGGGTTTACCTCGTCCCGTCCGAGAAGCATTTTCACCACTCCCTCGTGTCCATTTCCAGCGGCACACGCAAGAGGTGTTTGACCACATCGACCCGGTTCATCTGGACGGACATCACCCCGCTCGAGTAGGATCTCAACAACCCGCTCGTGTCCGTTTAGAGCGGCCCACACAAGAGGTGTATTATCAATACAGTCTCTTTGGTTGATATCGCAACCTTCCACCTCTATCAATCCAGTTACTATCTCAACAATCCCGAAGAGAGATGCATAATGCAGGCCATTGAACAGTCGGGGTTTATCGAGATCAATGGTGAACGAATACCCTATCCACGCTTCCAATAGGGTCTTAATGGATATGTGGTTATTGCAGTCGTCAAACAGTTTCAGTGCAAGCAGTTTCGCGCAATCCGAAAGGCCCCTTTTCGCATGCACTCCCCAATACACAGAAGAGTAGTGGAGAAACGGTGTGCCTTGGAGATCGGGAGAGGGAATCGTCGAAAGAGTCTTGACTTGTTGCGAATTGAGATAACTTAAGCAGGTCTCTGCCATCGTCGAGTGAACCGTGACAAAAAGATCGGGATGAGCCCGGAGGTACTCTTGAAGGGTAAAATGGATTAACCGGACCGTGGAAGCCTCCTTGTCTACGGCGACCAGCCCTTGGCAGCATGCTAGCACTGTACCTATTGAGGGGATATTGCCGGTATTGAGGTTCAGAGCCCCTATTTCGATCGCTAGGGCGTGACACAATTCCTCAGCCTTCAATCGCCGTTCGGAATGCGAGATCCACATCAGAGCGGCCATGCCAAGCCTAGCCCTAGCCCCGCCCTGTCTTCTTATCCGTCCCAAAGTTTCACCATAAACACTCTCCAACCCCAAGCCATCGGTCATTGCGGTGAGTTTTTGTCTCCTGCGACAGGGTGTAGTTTCTTGCAAGATCGCATCGATATTCAACGAGACTAGTAGGAATCTGGATATGTATCCGTCAGCGTATAACTTGAAGCAGCTTCCGGAGCGTTCTTCTACATACAATTCAGATATATCTCTAGGAATTTTCTCTAAGATATCTGCCTCTAAAGTACTGTCCATCGCATCTGGGGTTGTGTCTGCGGCTAGCCGGCTATGAAGATAGGTGATAATATCATCCCTCTTAGGGTTTATGGATATGCTTGTCACTCTCCCAGCATAACGCCTTCTGATCTCAGGTAGAATGTGCGGCCTCCCGGTCACAAATATCCGAGTGCCGGGAACGTGTTGGAGGAGTTGGCTTAGGGAATCGAGAAGCTTGACTCGGTGTTCAGTTGCACATTCATCAACAGCGTCGATGCATATGAACGCGCGCTTTCGGGAAGAAGTAATCTGCAGCATTTTCAAAATATCCGAGATTTGCGGCCCCTGCCCACCAATGGCATTTTTTCGGTCTTCGTATGCTTCCGAGATCTCCTCCGGGATCTCCTCGAGTCCAAAAACCAGTTGTTTAAGCAGGGAGCCTAGTATACTCGTGGGGGACTGTTCGTTTTGGGCGGCGAAATCAAAATAAAAACATGTTACTGTGACATTCTCTGCTTTAGCCTGATTACACAAGCTGTCTATTACTAGAGAGCTACCATCGCGGCTTGTCAATACTTGTCCTTTTTCTTCCACTCTTTGGGGCTCATTCGTGTTATCATACCTGAGGTAAGTTTTGCCAACACCAGGACCTCCATAGCAAAACAGGACTGCGTTATCGGATTCACCTCTCCCACCACCAGCGCACCAGCTTCTAAACTCCTTAGTTTCTAAAAGCCATCCCCCCACATTTTCCACTCTGCGGTCCCGGATGTCCTGATGGCGTAGCTTAGGATCTAGTGGGGATATCCAGGCGAGAATATTCGATCTGTCATCGGCAACGGAAGGATTAATGTAGGTGTTGAAGGAGCCATAAGTATTATTCGAGCCGTAATTATTACTGAATAATTGGGACATTTTTTGGTCTTTTCTGCTTGGAGTATTGTACGAGTCGAGGATGGATGGTGGAGTCAGTCGACGACAAAAATTCCGGGGGGTAGAAGGAAAGCGGGGTCGTTTTGTGGAACCTGAAGGATACCTCGAGACCCTCCAATCAACCCCCGATCAAACTCTAATTTCTGACAACAATGCCCGGTTTTTGCCTTCTGCACCGGTAGCACGACATCCCCGACTTATTTAATCGCTATCCGATCCCGCGGTTCAACATAGGTCTTGCGCTCCGGTGAAATACCACACCATAGAGCCCGCCATGGTATCGGCCGGCTTGACATATAATATGATAGACTAGTTGTCGTACGATTTTCGCAACAAAAGTTGTCGGCACCCCCCATTTTACACGAACAATGGTCATTTTTTGCTTCGCGGAATCCCAGATTTGTTGATTACGAAAGAAATTGAAAATGTCTTAGAATATTCAGAATGATCTAAGCACGATCATTCATAAGCAGTTAATGCCCATGGTGCAATTCTTGAGAGAATGATAGCTGACGAAAGATACTTGTAATTTTATGAGTTTCCCATACAAAAGGTACATTGTAATAGCATCTAATCAGGATTCCAAGCTCTCAGCCCTCATGGCGAAGTAGAAAAATTCTTATAGTTCCCACACAGAAAGCATAATGAATTACCTACACTATAGCATTGGTTTTGTTAATCCTATATTGCTTTCCCAAGGGCTGTGGGTGTTTAAGATCGCTTGTTGCCGGTGTAGAATGGTGGGGTACTTACGGCTTTTTGTCACCAGGATCGACGACTATTTGAGTTAGTAAGGCCTGCACAACTTTTCTGCAAGAGCACCGGTATTGAGGAATTACTTGAATGCAATTACAGCCGGTCGCGGGATTCTCGAGTTGCGAGAGCGGCTGCCCCCTTGGCCTCTTGGCATGGATTTTCCGGAATCCACAGTATGGTGAGCCATACTTTTAAATTTCTGCCATACTTTGCTTGTTTGCTCCTGGCATCGAGGCCCCTCTTTTGGGCTAAGCCTTGTCTAAAGTGCAGGCATCTCGTTTTTAAGCAACTCTCGCAGCTCGAGAATCTCGCAACTCTGCAAGAGGCTGTATTCTAGGGTTTAGGGTTCAACCTCCTTGTGCACTCCTGCTTCTTCTAATTCCTGATCTGTAAGATTCCTGACATTCAGACCCTATTCTTGTGCTCGATTTTTACTTTCACCTCCATCACCCGCAGTGCTGTGCACAGAGTTTCTGCTACTAGACTGGACAAGCGATCCACGAGGTTTGGTAAATATTGGCGAGCCTCTTACAAGCGTGGCCGAAGGATTTACTAGTCACGTGCCTTATTGTGGCGCGTATCAGCCAGATGGTCCACCAAAAATTTCTTATCAGACGGATGTGACTGAAAAAGAAGGCAGCGCTGGTGAGTTGCGTTTTGGACTTGGCGATCTCCCGCTGCCTCCAACCGAGGATCCATGGCATTCAAAGCTTGATGGATGGGATGACGCCACCGATAATCCAAAGACAGGGATTCTGATAATGCATGTGGGCCCGGAAAATTGTTTTTCCCTCTCCATCTCTCTTCTTTCTGGCAATGGGTTCGCAGCCCCCTGCACGCTACCTGAGACCCCTGCCTGCCACGTGACGCTAACGCTTGAGCGAACAGATTTGCACCGAGAAAACCTATCTATTCTACTCGTAATTCTCTGACGTTTGTGAACATGACTGCTATTGCATACGCCGGGATTTTGAGGCTCCGGCCGACTTTTTGCCCGTATTCAATAGCAGTTGTGTTCACAAACGTCAGAGAATATTACGAGCACAGTACTCATTCTAGCTTATGGGAAGTTTAGCAGGCCCAGCCAACCAGACCATCGCAAAATAAGGGGATTTTTATTTATTTTACTCGTAGCACAGGGGCGTTATTAGAGGGTTTGAGCCAGCCATACTGCGGTGGAAACGAAACCCCCCAGCATTATAGACAAGAATGTTGTTGGTCAAACTTGGCTCTTTAACAGCGGCCCACTCTTTGCATATAATTCTTTTACATGTTACCAAACCCTGACTCTGAAGTCTCTCATGTAACCGTGGTCAAATATCTATGATAACAATCTAAATCAACTTGTTAGTGTGAATGAAACTTGATTCATCAGCGCTTTCTGTACCCAACAAGTTTTCTCTTGTAGTTATGAGACCGTGAGCTCATATGCAAGTTTAAAGCTTCAACCATCGAATACCAGGGGAAAAATATGATTAGGGTATTCGCTTACTGGGTAAGTAGGGCATCGCAATAAGTGGAAATATTGAGTGGCTTTAGGCTACCTCTAGCACAAGGTAAAAGGCCCTATTGAAGGAAATAACATTCACTGCTCATACCGTACTAGCGGGTGAGCATAAGTAAATTGTTTTTACATCAATCCCAGGTTGAGTGGCCGTAGGGGAGTTTAGATAGGGTAGACAGGTATAGGTCCACAGAAAGCCCAAAGAGAAAATACGATGGGGGTAGAACAAAAAGCGAAAAAAAACGGCGAAGCGAATTCGAGCTTTACTGGGCAAAATTAGGTGTGCGCGAATAGGAACAGTCAATCTTAGCCACAAAATTTGTAGTGGAAAAAAGTCACGCGAACTCTTGGCGCGGTGCATACACGATATCGGACTCTTTTGGATTCAAGTTGGCTAATTGATCCAGGAGCCCGTCAGAGCAGATCCGCCTCACTTACCCCCAACCCACGGCGCCGTATCCCCCGTGGCAGAGTTTGGCGGGGGGATGCAGTAGGAACACGAAAAGTCCTATGAGGCGAGCCTTAGGTGGAGAGCGGGTGCCTATGTCAGTTCAGGCTAATTTATTCCCTTGACAACTCGCGGTGTCAAAGCGTTTTTAAAAAAGACTGCTATTGCATACCACCAAAATTCGGCCTTTCTGCTGGGATTTGGGGGGTATGCAATAGCAGTCTTTTTTGAAAACCCTTCGACATCGCGAGAACTCCAGTTGTAGAAGGCAGCTATGCACAAGCCTGAAACCTGCGTCTCCCAGGCTCATGTTTACCACCAACGATTCGCTGTAGCTCTTGCAGTCGCAGGCTTATGCATATATCACATCGAGATATTAGAATAACAGGGGTAGGGCAAAAGTGTAATTCCCTTCCTCGCGGAACAGAAATATACGGCATTCCCCCCTCCCCTCTCTCACACAAATTTTGGTCGGAAGACGCTAGTTTTGCACTTTATCTGCTTACTTAAATTACTGTCACACCGGAAATATGTGAGTCTCTGTTCGCTTTTTTTTTTTAACCTGAGCAGGACCTTGCGAACATTCCGCTTCACTGGGAGCACAGCCTATGACCATGAATATGGGCTGTGTGGTGAGCTCGGCAACCGTCTTGGATTACCTGCAGGACTTGGCGATCTACCACTCTACGCAGAGGAAGATGGGTGGTATTCCGTTCTCGGACCATGGAAAGGCACCACCGATAAACCCGACGATGTTAACGAATACAACCCGGAAGCCAACCTTGACATCCTTCCTGCTCCCGTGAATCCCCCAAAAAATGCCCGCCTAGACCCCACCCTGATATTCTGCGAATACCGCAAGTGCTCCGGCAACAGGTTAACCCCCCCTCTTTCCCCTCTACTCTACTCTCACTAAGCGCCATACTAACCTGTACTCTACTCCCCCACAGTGGCCCCCATTGCTGCGCTGCCGGCCAATTCACCTGCCTGGAACCCAACTGCTCCTGGCCTAGTACCTTCAAGACAAAGCAAGCCTTCAACAGGCACTACCAAGCTAAGCATCTCAACGACCGTGTGGATTGCCCAGTTGAAGGGTGCTTGTATATTGGAGGTCGTGGGATAAAGCGGGCTGATAATCTTCGTGCTCACTTGCGGAGCAAGCATGGTATTTCCCGCGCTGGGCCGCCATATAGGAATTAGGTTTATTAGTAGGAGGATAGGGTATTGTTCGCGATTGTTGTCGTCTTGAGTGTTTTCCTAATAGTCAGGTAGTCATTCTTTTATAATCTCCTTTGTCTTCGCTTGTTCTTAAGATATTATTTATCTGTCCCGTTCCCAATCCCCTCTCCAAGTTCAACCTGGTTACGGTATACCTTCCCACTCTTTTATCATATCTTAGTGCGCCTAGTCTCTATCTGTTTCATAACAAGAACATGTCTCCTTTAGTTTTTTCTCTCACTTCCTTCATTTAGTTCCCTTTCCTCTACCTTCCCACAAATCTCCCTCCGTGGCTATCTATTTCCCTTGACTCTCTTTTGGTTCCTTTAAATACACCCAACCATAGCTCAATATGCAACCACTTCTCTCCTTGTGCTTTGGCGAACATATTGATATTCAATATCCCTACGAATTAATGATTGCCCCCACAGCACTGTTCTAAAAAATCGGCGGAAGGGTTCTAGAATGCCCAAATCCCAGGACTAAACCGGACCGCAAAAAAAACATCGCTCCTGTAAAAAACTAAGGCGGCGGTTATTACAAATGACGGCAGGCCCGAAAACCTAAGGTATTCTGTAGGCACTGGAGCGTTTGAATGGCGACCGTGGATTACTATGGGGGACTACGGGTGAAGACCGCTATTAGGCTGGATAGTAGGGGACTATCGGTAATAATAGGTCACGGCGGGGTTATATAGAGGACTACTGTCAGTATCATAATCCCAGTAGCAGAACGTTGTATTAGGACCAGGGATGAGCGCAGGCGAAAGAAAGCGCACATGGTATGGAGGAACACTAAAATTTGGACAAGCGAACGTTCTAGGACGTGGGCGGATGTATAGGTCATATGCGGAGACATAGGGCTACACATGTACTAGCAGAGTTTTCACTACTGGGGGTGAGCGAGCAACCTTCATAGAGACTACACACCTTGACATCGCCTCCCGTCAACATACAAGCACACGATCGTACCACCTCCATCGACTGCCCCTTCCATACCACCTTGGTGCGAGGAGGTGGTCTCCAGTCATATAAGTGAGCATTGTTCCGCTTGTTAGATAGGAAAATCAAAAACATGGACTCAGAGCGGAAAAGAAATATACTTTCAGAATCTGATGAGAATAAATGGATAATTGTCGGGTGGGGAGGTGGATAAATGCAAAGATTCTCCAACAGGAGGATTCATAGCCGAGAATTACTACGGGTATCTCTCCACTCCATTTCTATAATTCAACATCAATTCAACCTCTTTCATATTGAAATACCAAGGTATTTACTTCAAGCTACCATGAACCTTCGAGGATATCCCGGATGCGGTAGAGTGTAAAACTGTATTGCTTATCGATCCCGAATACCTAGACTTTGTGTGATGCTGGTACTCCAACCCTGGGCCATCCGTTACCCACCGCCAGGGCTCTCCGAGCGTACACCAACGCTAAGTTTCGCTAGATATTTGCTTTTCCCATTCTCTGGTCTACCATTATATTATTCCAGATATCATACACTTTCCAGCAGCTAATGTTTCCAATACTTCAGGGTTGAGGGCCTATTTATTTTCTAGGATGCACCTGCCCCACCAAGCAATAGGCTCAACAGACCCTAACATAGCACCTAGTATATGGAGATATCATACTATGAAATGAGTGACAAAAGGGAAGTTGTATCATACTAGCAGGAAATTCTACACCCCCGGCATACCTCCGGCATAACTCGGCACGGAATTCGGATCCGGGACATGAGGAATACGTGTACACAAGTCAGGATCTTAACCGAAGTTGAAGGTTTAACGGTTGTGATGGCTTATTAGGTGAGACAAACCAGATAAGCATTGCCGGTTCGCTGGGCATGCTACAAGGCCGCTCAGCGCGGACTGAGCCACCTTCTCATGAGGTTTCCCACAAAGTCAAACTAGTCTTACCAGTAACCGGACCCAATGTGAAGCCGTAGAGGTGATACACAAGTGTGCCATATCGGCTAGGCAAAAACAGAAATCGTCACTAGTAATTGATCCCTGCTCGCCACCACCCCGTTTCGCCGGTGTCATACAATACTCAAGTACTCGAGTACTCGTACGGTACTGGCATGGCGGGGACTATATTCCTCCGCTTAATGAACAGCGGTTATCGATACGTTGTAATACCGGTACAGTACGAAAGCTTAAACCTGCATCCCCCAGGCTCATGTTTACAAGTACCACCAACGATTCGCTGTAGCTCGTGGAAGCTCAGGCTTATGCGTGTATCACATACTCGAGGAGTGCTATCAGAACAGGGGTACGGCAAAAGTGCAATTCTCCTCCTCGAGGAACAGAAATATACGGCATTCCCCCCCTCCGCTCTCTCATACAAATGTTGGTAGCTGGACGCTAGTTTTGCACTTTTTGCTCCTTACATAACTTACTGTCACACAGGAAATATGTAAGTCTCGGTTTGCTTTTTTTTTTTAACCTTCAGCAGGAACAGCTCACCCAAGACACCAATACCCACCCCCCCATTTTTTAACAACGCATGCTTTCAGCTGTGTGGTGACGACACACTCTGCAATGCACTGGGGTTATCTGCAGGACTTGGCGATCTCCCACTCTACCCAGAGGAGGATGCGTGGTATTCCGTTCTCGGACCATGGAATGGCACCACCGAAAACTCCCACGATGTTAACGAAGACGACCCAGAAGCCAACCACGGGATTCCGCTTGCTCCCGTAAATCCTCCAAGAAGCGCCCGCCCAGATCCCACTCTCATATACTGCGAATACCACAAGTGCTCCGGCAACAGGTTAGCACCTCTCCCCCTTCTACTATTGTTTCACCAGGCACAATCCTGCATAATACTAACATGTACTCTACCCACTCCCAGTGGCCCCCATTACTGCGCTCGAGGCCAATTTACCTGCAAGGCACCCAATTGCTCTTGGCCCAGCACCTTCAAGACCAAGCAAGCCTTCAACAGACACTACCAAGCTAAGCACCTCAACCACCGTGTGGATTGCCCAGTTGCTGGGTGCTTGCATGTTGGAGATTGCGGAATCAAGCGGGCTGATAATCTTGCCGCTCACTTGCTGAGCAAGCATGGTATCTCCCGTGCTAAGCCGGCGAATGGGAATTAACTTTATAAGTGTCAGGATCGAGTATCGTTTTCAGTTGCTGTCGTCTTATGTGTTTTCCTGATGGTGGAATAGTCTTTCTCTTATAATCTCCTTTGTTTTCACTTGTCCTTGTGATATTCTCTATCTACCCTATTCTCAATCCTCCCTCTACATTCTACCCAGTTACGGTATCTCTTCCCATTCTTTCATCATATCTTAGTGCTCCTAGTATCTATCTGTTTTATGACGAGAACATATGTCTCTCCTGGTTTTTTCTTTCTCTTTCCTTTCCCCTATCTCTCTAAAAATCGCCCGCCATGACCATCCATTTCCCTTGACCCTCTTTTGATTCCTTTAAATACGTTGAGTCCTAGTTCAATACACAATCGTTTCGCTCCTTGCGCTTTCGCGCGCATATTGATATTCCCAATCATTAGTAATTAATAAGTGCCTCCGCAGCGGAGTTCCAAACGGGCGGAACGGCCCTAAAATGCCCAGCGCCTGGGACTGGTCTAGACAGTCAAAGGAGCATCGCTCTTGTAAAAGGACAAAGAAGGCCATTATCACGAAGGACGATGAACCAGAAAACTAAAGATATTCTAGAGTGACGGTAAGCGTAGAGTGACACCTGTAGGCGAAGGGGGACCACGAGTGAAGACCGGTATCAGGATGGATAGCGGGAGACTATTGGCAATAGTGAGTCAGGGTGAGTCAGATAGAGGAGTACCGCTTTCGTACCAGACCCATGCTAGGAGGCACTCTCCAAATCATACTATAAGTGAGGATTGTTTTGCTTGCTAAATAGGAAAACCAAAAAACATGCACTCAGCGAGAAAAAGAATTCCTCCAGATGATAAAGTGATAATTATTCCGTGAAGGGGTAGATGAATGCAAAGATTACCCGACAATGGAATTTACAGCCGAGCATTACTAAAGGTATTTCTCCATTCCATTTCTATAATTTAATATTAATTCAATCGGTTGTATGTTGAAATCCCCATATATTCACTACAACTTACCATGGACATGGGAGGATATCCAGGACACTGCAGAGTATAAAACTGTATTATTTATCAATCTCCAATACCTAGACGGTACAGGTACCTACCCACTGCATAAAAAGATGTTAATACTCTAACGCCATATCACCGGTTGTCAGTCGCCAGCGCTCTATCTGCGTGCAGCAATGCTGTGTTCAGCTTCACATTATCTTCTCCCGTTCACTAGTCTAAACTTATGGATATCATCTCAGGGCTACTTGATAATATTTTGGATACTTTAGGTCACGGGTTTACTCATTTCCGGAGGTGCTCCTTGCATCTATTAGGTAACCGTACTCAACAAATTCTGAATACAACACCAACTGTGAGTATGTACAGTACCATCAGACGAGTAATAAAAAGAAGGGTTAATTTGATGGCAAAAAGAAAAGGAAAAATAGGATATTGTTAGGACTAGAGTGGGGAACTCCGGGGCCTGCCGCCAACTACTATGAATCATGGGAAAATTACCTTCACGACAGGCCAGGGTGACGGAAAGCAGTGTGTGCTCCTCCAGCCTTAAGACAAACTAGCTGCCCTACTGCGAACACTAAGTTAATGATTGAACCGGGAAGTCATCTACCCTTGATTGAAGATAAATTAATTGCATTTGGAGAGTGGCTTTCCTTAACTGGAAATAATCACTTGTCATTTCAAACTGAGACATACTCGTAAACATATTGGAATTTACAAAAAATCAGAATAAAGTTTCGTTACTTAGGTTTCTGAAAGTGTCAATTTTCAAAAAAAAAATCAAAAATCAAAAGAATTACCCCTCCATATGCGTCTTCTGTAAATACCATCCTATCGGTAATTTAAGTCCTTGAACCGAATCCCCAAACTCTACTGTCAGAACATAGCAAGCTAACGCCCACATCCACGAATATGATAACTTATAAACCGACAATCCCTATATCCTGACCTCCTTAGTTATATGTTCCCATAATAGCTGAGGGGGATGTCCGTACCATGCTCGCAATGTTAATGCATTTTCATAATGGACTACTATTGCAGACTGCCGAAATTTGACGCTTTTTTTTCCTGGAACCCTAGCGGTATGCGATAGCGGCTCTTTATAAAATCGATCCTATATTACGAGTATCATACCTAGATTGTTCTGGTTTGAGGGCCCCCAAAAAAACGAGTTGCAATAGAAAAACGCCGAACACCCCTCACCCTTACGCAATAGGCAACATCCCAACGCTAAAGCCACCCACACCGCCACCACCCATTTTCATTCAGCCATTTCCTCCTCTACGATCAATAATCCAACAGCCAACAAACGACCGTTACCCAGCACCAAGAACTCATCCCGAAGGAACACCGCGACCGTTGTCATTCGCCGGGCTCGATTTGATACCGGCCGGCTTTACCCATAGCTAAGCAAATAGCATCCCCAGTATGGAATATAGGGCCCTTAGAGTGCTACGCATGGGAGGTAAGCCGACCTAGACCTCGCCTACCAATATCCTAGAGTAACTCACTACGGATATAGGAAGTAATAATATAATACCGCCTACACCCCTCATGGCATTACCCAAGAGGTCTTCCAGATACATGGTAACCGCAAACCTGGAGAATGAAATAACCACCACGGTCCTAATACGGCCCCGCAACGCCTTAACAGAAAGCCGCGGCGAATTATCGTGGCCCTATGTCGTACGAATGCCTCACCCAGTCTCGCTTAAGAACCCCAGCTGCATTAACCTCAACCCGAACCACCAACTAGCCTAGAGCCGCATATATTTCCGCAGGGATCTCAGGGAAGCGACTGCAGGCGAACCGTCTACCGGTGATACCGGAAGCTAGACCTGCAGCCACTAGACTCATAAATACCGGTATACTGTACACTTACACCCCCAAAGTCTCCCGATTCTTCTGAGTATAGTACAGTACTACTCGCCCTAAGAAACGCCTTTCCCCCCTTCCAATATGCAGCAAAACAAATTTGAAGAAAGGTTTTCTATAACAGGTGGTATTTAACTTGCACGAGCCAAATACAATCAAACCTGGCAATATACCTCCGGTACCGTATCACCATTTGCTGAGCTGTGACCATTGTGCCGACCTAGGAAATACAGGTCGCAGAGGTGTAGATAGACTACGAGAGTTTCGCGTGGAACTTAGCCACTTTGGAGGAAGGTGTGGAATGTAATTTCCACCGCTGGTACTTTGTTCATCCGCTGGCTCAGAACCTCGCTCTACTAAAACTAAACGCTAGAGACAGATATAAGTAAAATACAAATAACTATTTGATGTGGATCGACAGCGATGGCAACGGTCAACTGGCGAAAATGGCGAAACGAAACGGCGACTGCGAAACGCCAAGAGTTCTCTCAGTGAAACGATCGCACACTTCAGGAGCGGGGAAGTTCACTCCATTCAACGACAACTAATGGCGAAACAAGAACATATATCAACCACAGAGGCATCCTATCTCAGTATAAGTCACCACTCATGCCCATGCCATTCCATGTGAGTCTCCCCTTCCCCCGTACTCCCGGGCTGACAAAGGAAAACAGCTCTCCTACCGCCACTGGGCTTCCAGCTCTTCCACCCTATCGCTACAGCGCGCCTGCTTTTCTCCCGTCGGATGAATAGTTCCTGAACTATCGCTCAGTCCTGCATTCCAAATGCTTTCCACAAACACATGCCCGAATTCTGAGCCCATTTCCGAAGCAAAACAAACGCGTCCCCTGATTCAATCCGAACAAAGAAACTATCAGGAGAGTATGCCGAGTAGAATGGCATGGTTTTCAACAATAACACATCCATGGATCACCACACCTATCACTGTATTTCGCGCATGCAATTATACCTCCGCGCACCCCCGTGATAGCAAAGGAAAGTATTTCGGTATAATCTATTGTTAAACAATCCACTAGTTTCCCGTACCCGAACACATCCGCGAAGCACCCGAACGATCAATTATACTCGCGCAACTATCCAAGCCAGTCACATTCTTCTAACACGAGTGATTATCCATGATTATTCAGATCATATTTATTATCACCTCCGGGCAGTTTCTCCTTCAAATAATGGGAAAAATGAGCTGGGGGAAATGGCGCACTTGAGTCCGTTATGATCAGCAACATGACAGAGCTCTCGCGCCATCCTCTAGATAGGGATACTCATCCATGGGAATGGGGGACGGGTGGATTCAGATTGTATAGGTCTGCTTCCATAACTGCCAAAATTTATGATACTACTCCAGTCCCGATTATCTCAGTCTCTTTGAGATCTCCCGGAAATAGCTTAATGATTGAAAGCTTGAGCTAGAATGGAGAGAGCCCCGGGCCATTAGAAACTATCACCGGAAACTTCGTTCTCCAATTCCCTGATAACTAACTAGCCAAAATATGTGGGTATGAGATAGTAATATAAGAAAATCATCTCGACTGTCCCATCGCTTGCTATACCAACCGATTTCTCTCCGTATATACCCCAATTAGCCTTCGTCCTTCTGTAATATTAGGGAGAAGACACAATGATAGAACCGTCTCCGTCAATAATTCTAACTCTAGAACCGATACACCTGTTAAATACATTCCGCTGACCTCTATGGTCGACTAGAACACCGTCCACACCGTCAACTCTGAAAAATAAAAATGAGGGCCCTACAGGAAGCCTTCTTTTTCAAATTTCCACTTAGTTAAAATATTTGGTCACTCTACCTTTGCCCCACTAGGCCCTCCTTTCTTCCACCTATGGCGCCCAGCCTTCTAGATATGATGGCTCTACTATGGGGAGGAGATAGGGTAAGGGCCAGAGAGGAGTACAATCAGCATTCGCAGGCGACCAGGCCGGCCTGCAGATAACCGGGCGGCGCCAGTAGGCTTTCGGTATATTCCATATGACCGGTTAATATTTTGTTAATACATGATTGATAACTACAGATATCTGAATATCCCGGCAGATATCCACAGATGCCTGAAGATATCTCAAGATAACTGCTTGATATACCTGCTTGAGACCACACTATCACTCGACTTGTGACCACTAAAAGTGACTTAGTAGTTATTATCCATTAACAAAACTAACATCACACAAACCATCAACGTCAACGCAATCCTCCTCTGTTGGAAATGATGCTGCTCGCCATACTCTCATGATACTTCCTTTGTTGTTCGGATAGCTTCCGGGAGCACGCTTGTTTTTCTGGCTGAGGATATGTGCTGAGGATTCGGGCATATGGATTCGGCTTCGGGCGTTTTGTTTGGACGTTCGGGGAAACATTTCTTATGCAGGAATGCGACCGTTGGAAGGAAGCAAAAAGGTCGTGAGGCAAAGGGGGAAGGGATGTAAAAGGGTTTTTACACCCGAAGGGAAGATATGGGCGTGTTGTGAACAGTGGTGTTTGTTTTCCTTGTGTTAGCTCGGGAATCATGATGAAGGAAGGGGAGACTCAAATGGAGTAACCCGGTGGCCCATAGGAGGATAGGGTGTTATAGTATATACTCCTGTCTTCGCCGATTAGTCAGTGAAGAGAGAGCAACGGAGATATAGTTGAGCGTGAGCCTGAGGTTGTCAGTGAACATATTTTCCCCACACTTGAGTGTATGATCGTTTTCGTTGCGAGTTGCTTGGCGTTTCGTTTCACCTCTTGTCACTCGTCGTGTATCGTATCGTATCTTATCGCCGTTACCGTTGAAGTTTATCATCCTCATCACCCTACATTTTGAACAACTCTTAAAGACATTTCCCCAGATCAAATTTTAATTTCTACTACACACCCTGTTGTGAATTTAGGTTTTACATCTTTTTTTTTATCATAGCTAGAGTTGATAGGGGAGCGCTGTTGTTGAGACCTAAATTTTTCCTGGTCATTGATGCGCAGTAAAGTTTGTCAAGGCACAATAGGTAAGGCACAGCTAAACGACTCCTGCAAAAGAATACAAAACACGAAGGTTAAAGCAGTATTCTTGAGCTAGATCACCATTGCATAACTCAAAGGCGGAACTTCTTCTCAAAGATCTCCAATAGTAAGTGGCAATTCTGCAGGTTTTTTGTCCAATCTTTTTAGTGAGCCCCTGTGTTCATCGACCCCCCTCCCATGTTGCTCAAACCAGGGATCCCTATATCTTATCATAATTCGATATCATAATTATATCTTATCATGATTGGATCTTGTCATAATCACATCTTATCACTCGAAAGCCCCCGCCGATATCTGCACTCCGGCAAGGGTAGGTTAGATAGGACCCTAAAGCCTGACCGTGGCCCACGGTCCGGCCCGGCCACCCGCGAAATAAACCCAAGCCGACCAACTTAGCCCTCAAGCTTGACCGGACTAACCGCTCGCGAATGCTGATCATGAGTCTCTGGGATCACTAAATAGAGATACCCATGCCAGGGGATGCAGGCGGGGTAAGTCCATGTGTTGTAGGTCTACTCCCACAATTACCAAATTTTATCCTACTACTCGAGTATTATGCCAGATATCCCAGTCGGTCCCTTTGAGATCTCGGGGGAGCCGGAAATAGCCTCACTGTGGAAATATTGAGATAGAATGTGGAGAGCGCCGGGCGATTGGAAGGTATAACCGGAAGCTTCGTTCTCCCACCCCCCAATAACTAACTAGCCAAAATATGTGGATATGAGATAATATTAAAAAAATCATCTCGATCGTTCCATCGTTTCCCATAGCCATCGATTTCTCTTTGTATATACCTCCATTTTCCTGCGTCCTTCAGTAATAATAGAGAATACAGAACCATAGAACCGTCTCCGTCAATCATTCTCCCCCTCGAACAAATGCACTGGCTAATGATATTCTGTAAACCGCCGTGGTCGACTTCAACACCCTCTGCTTCCGGTAACCCCCATTTCTATATTTACCTACCAATTCTAACATCTCTCCGCCTCCTTCAGCTCTAAGAAAAAAAAGGATGTCAGAATTGTTGTTATGAGGTGCTGGTTTCGGAAGGACAAGTGAATGTGAGAGAGAACGAGAGTAAAGTCAAGGGGAAAACGAGTATATATTGAGCAGATTCGTATCTGACTTGCTTGTCTATCTAGCTATGACAGTGCAGGGGGTTTATATAGGCAATACATCGAGTCCCTCAGACCACTCTTCAGTCACGGATATCCACCCAGAGACCTGCACAGAATAGGGAGTTGCGGTTCCCTTTGCTCTCAACACTCTGATCTGTCCTCCGCTTTTCCTCCCGATCACATCGGGCAATGTGTGCAAACTATACATGCTCGCCCCTCCTCGCTCAATTGATAATGACCTGCAAAGGAAACTAAAAAGAATAACTAACAGAATAAAGAAAGGTACAGTACAAGCGAATGGTTCCTCTGTGCAGAGTGATCCCGGGTGATTTTCAACATGGATCTCGCAGGAAGCCTTCTTTGTAAATTTCCTCAAAGTTAGAAATATTTGCCCACTCAAATTTTGCTTGACTAGTTTCTCCTTTTCCCTACTGGATATTATGGCTCTATAGTTGGCAGAGTTCTGAACCATGCAGCCCGTCCGTCTTGGAGGTAGGACCGGACGGACATCTAGTGATAGTCCGTCCGTTTTGTACTCCATGGGCGGACTAGGGCAGACGGAGGTGGGACGGGAGGCCCTCTGGTGTTTCGCTGTTACACCCTTTCTGCCCATACACTCAGACGCAATTTCATCTAGGAAAATCTCCGGAAAATTTCTACCTATCCCGTTTTGAGCCAACTTCAGTAGCATCGGTAGCATACTTTCCTTGCGACGTAACCAATAACCTATATTGAAAACGATAAATTTATGAAGTATCCGAAGGAGGGAGTAAGACTGCTAAAGGAATGAATTTGTTGGGTCATATCCTCATACTCGGAGCATTTGACGATCTATTTAACCTTCTCTTTCTCTCACTAAAGCGATCACACACTTATGGAGCAGGGAAATTTACTTCATTCAATGACAATCAACTGTGAAATAGGAACATATATTAATCATAAAAACATCCTATCTCACTATGAGCCACCACTTATGAGGGTGCCATTTCATGTGAGTCTCCCCTTCCCCCGCGCGCACCCCTAGGCTAACAATGGAAAACAAACTCGTCCACTACCACCGGGCTTCCAGCTCTTCCTCGATGTACTTACAGCGTTCCCGCTTTTTCTCTCGCCGGATGAATGGGTCCAAAACAGCCGCGCATTCCTGCATTTGAAATGCTTTCCACAAACACATATGCCCGAATGCCAAGCCCATTTCGGAAGCCAAACAAACACGTCCCCCGAAGCTATCCGAACAACAAGGAAACTATCAGGAGAGTACGCGGGGCAGCATGGTATGGTTTTCGATAATAGCACATCCCTGGATCGAAACACCGATCACTGTATTTCGCGCATGCAGTTATACCTCCGTGCATCCCTGCGATAACAAAGGAAAGTCCTTTCGGTTTAATCTATTGTTAAACAATCCACCGATATCTAGTACCCGAACCATCCGCAAAGCACCTGGACAATCTACGATACTCCCAAAACTGTCCGGGAAAGGGACATCCTTCCAACACGAGTGAGTGCCCATGATTGCTTGGATTAAATTTATTACGATTTCCAGAAAGTTTCTATTTCAAATAACTGAAAGAATAAAATGGGCAATGACCTACTGGAATCTGTATGATTAACGTCATGGTGTTCTCGCATCACCCTCTAGATATAGATGCCCACCCGGAAAGATGCAGGAGGGGTGAGTTCATAAGCTGTAGGCATACTTCCGCAGCTGTCAATTTTATGGTACTGCTTGAGTATAAACAAACTCAGTCTTTTTGAGATCTCGGGAGAGTCTGAAACAGCTTAAGGGCCGATATCTCGAACTAGACTTGGGTCAGGCTATAGGGAAGGAATAGCCAGAAACTTCGTTCTCTCATCCCCTGCTGACTAGAAAAAGCATGAGTATCGGCGGGATGTGGGAAAACCATCCTGAGTGTTCCATCGCTTCTCACACCCGTCGATTTCTCTCCACCTATGCCCCCCTGGTGCATGCGCACTTCAGTAACAATAATGAAAAAACACATCCATAGAACCGTCTCCATAAATCATCCCAACTCTAGAACAAATGCGACCGCTAAAGCTATTCCGTAAATTTCCATGGTCAACTACAACACTCCCCACTTCCGGCAACTCGCACATCTATCTTTATCCGTCAATTCTGATAACTCTGTGCTGGACGGATGTTCTTAATGTTGTGCAGTCTGGAAAACGAGAGGAACAAGCTCAACGGATGAAGAAGTACAAAGAAGCAATAGTGCAAAAAGATATCGGGGACAGAGTAGTATTTTAGTGGCCTGGCTTTCATACAACTACGGGCTTTCCATCACTTTAAATACAAAAACACAGCTGGCTCGTCCACGAGTCCCCATAACACAAGCACGCCATTTCCATTGCTTCTGACACAATTCTCTTTTATCGGTGAGTTCCTCACCGCCATACCTCACCACTATTCTTCACCGCGCTTCACGCTCTTGATACCCGGTCGGCCCCACTTATCGCATAGTTCTCCGAGAAGAGGAATGAACGGTGAATGATCCGACTTCGGGGAGAGCTCCGGTGATTTCAACAATAGTTCTTGGCTTTGTTACTGGAGTGGGAAGGAGAGTTCAGGAGACATGCAGATGGAATGGACTGAGAGGATATTGGAGAATGTTCAATAATAGATTTTATCAGTTATGTTTTTTATTTGTTATCACCAGTGTTCCCAACGGGCCAGGCCGATGGTAGGCCGGGCCAAGGCAGGCCGCTCCGGGAGACAGCCTAGGCCGATCTAGGCCGAATTCGAGCGGCCTGCGAAAGCCTATCAGACCTGATAGGCGCCTATAGGCCCGGTGATTAGCGTTGGGAAGAGATCGCTTTGAAGATATCATGATTCCCCCACCTCTTTCAACTTCTGTGTCCTCGATTTTTTTCTACAATTAATTTAATTGATTAATTAACTACTGTATCTGTAGTATTTCTACTAATAAAGCGAAACTATTCTTATATTTTCAATGCTATTAAGTAATCGGAGAACATTGATTGTGAATTTTTACTGCGGACGCTGCATAGTGGCTCACTAAGAGTAGGCTGGCCCAGGCCGTGCGGGCCGGTCTAGGCTGTGTGGGCCAGGCCGGTCTATTAGACAATCGGTACTAAGCCTATACGGCCTATAGGCGGGCCCGGCCAGGCCAGGCTCAACCCTTACCAAGCCTACAGGCTCGGGCCAGGCCAGGCTTTGCTGCGGCCTGACCTACCTGGCCCGTTGGGAACACTGGTTATCACGACAGTGTGGGGAAGAACAAGGGCATGGGCAGTGTTCCCAACCGTCCCGTCCGGACGCCAGGGCCCTGGCGTCCTGTAGTCCCGTCCGTCCCGGGCAGGGTGGGTAAGGACGGCCGGGCACGGCGTCCGTCTTTTGTAAACACCGCAGGACTGTAGGTTGACGGGTGGACCCTGCAGTCTTTTTTGGAAATGGTAACTTCCGGTAGGTACCCACCGTCCTGAGTAAGGACGGGCGTCACCTCTAGGTTACCTACCGTCCTACATAATGACGGGCGTCACCTGTAGGTTACCCACCGTCTTGCATAAGGACGGGCGTCACCTGTAGGTTACCTATCGTCCTGCATAAGGACGGGCGTCACCTGTAGGTTACCTATCGTCCTGCATAAGGACGGGCGTCCCTTGTAGGTCAAGGAAGTGGAATGGGGTCAGGGTACTCAGAACCAGGATCGGATATCACTGGAAGCATTGGTTGATTGATAGCGAAATTTGATACATAATAGTAGAGCCTAAGCTTCTCTTCATTAGAATAAAAATGGTTCACATCTTGATAACACTTACCTAATGCTCATGAAATTCGAAAATGAAACATAAACTAAGACACCTATAGGGCCCGGCCGTCCGTCCCGGGCATAGGTCAGGACGGACTCCAACTGGGCGTCCGTCCCGTCCAAAGGTCTCAAACTTGGCGTCCGTCCCGTCCTAAGCTAAAGACGGACGGACTGGACGCTTGGGAACACTGGGCATGGGTAGTGATGGACACGATCATGATCGAGGGGGCCTCATGATCGAATGATCGATGAAAACAGGGGACCCTGATCGAGTGATCGATCATGGCCACTGCTCGAGCATGGTCGAGTGCAGTCGATTATCGTCGGCTATACTCATCCTGAGCCCACCTAGAACGAAACATTCACCCAACAGGGATTATGAGTATTCACACTTGTGTTATAACAAAAACAGAAGATCCCTACCCTATCGTCCACCTAGTGACAGGCTGGTGTACGATGGTAATTCGTGGCAAATCCAGAATCATTAGTAGCATCTACTAGCTGCCATAGACCCGAAATGATGGGAGTGGTGACATCGCGATAACCTTAGTAGTAGGATGGGGGTTATTCAATAGTAAATTTTAACTATAACATTAAAGGATGACACCAATCAGTTATTCAATAGACTTTATTCAACTATAATAGTAAATGACACCCACTCAGTTAAAAAACTAACGGCGTAGGGTCCGGGCGAAATATTTGGTATCTAGTGTCTTGGTAGACTCCCTTTATATAAGTTCGTAGTATCACCCCATCGCTAAGATTCGTAGAGTGATCAGTCATGATTCAAGATGGTCGAGTAACTTATACTCGATGATAGTCGAGCAAGATCGAGCAGTAATTATGATCGAGCAGACTATAGTCGAGCAAAACTCGATCATGATCTGATCGTGTCCACCACTAGACATGGGGGAAACATGGAGATAGGGGTGGAGATCAATAGAGGGATCGGGATGTGGTATTTGTGTTTTACCCATACACCTGTCTCCACCGATAGTTTGATCTTGGTTAGATTGAAGCCGAGAGCGACAGCGGGAGAATGGACCAAGTTAAAGGCGGAAAAACCTACGTTCCATATCATTTCTCCAAAGTGCCTACTATAAGTTCCAAGAATATTCTCTAAGTCTATAGGCGACTTCTGTGCAATCCTCACTTCCCCTCTTTGACACTCCGCTTCCTCGAACTCTAAAAAAAAATGTGAGGGACTCGCAGGAGGCCATTTGAATTCTTTACTAAGGTAGAGGGATATATGTTCATAATGCTTTTGGTGTTCTAGTTTCTGCTTTTCTCTACACATGCTGCCCGGCCATCTAGGTAGCTCTGTCGTTGGAGGGCAGGAGGAGATAGGGTTCAAGGAAGAAAGGAGTACAATATGTGTAACTAGATCTTCAATATCACTATAATATGTCTTTGCATTGTGTAGTATAATACCTACAAGAGTCTAGATTGAAGGAACTCTCCCCAAAAGAAATTCTACTGTAATACCATATACTATACCCCAACCAATTCCCGTTCTATTATTAAGTAAATAAATTGGGAAATACAAGAATGGGATCATAAATAGTAGCGATTTCTTTCTATAAAAAATAATAATTTAGAAATTAATCCGCAGAACGCCAAGAAAAATGACAAGAAAAATGACAAGAAGAAAAATGAAAAAAAGGGAATGCCCTTCCTTCATCTATATATCCCAGACTCGATGGTATAAACTCCCCAGACTGACCTCACGTCTCAGATACTAACAAAAGACGGCGAGCAGAAGAGTGTCTGATCACCCTGGAAGACGGAATAGGAATTAGGGGACAGGATAGAAATGGTCGTAAAGCATCTGTAAATGTTCTAAAATGGGTAGGCGCGGGGGTGGCGAAAGACGTGATACCTTATACCGCGCTAGGTGTTTCGAGCTTTCGGGCCCAAAGTAGCCTCGCCACGCCGTTATGATCATTCCAAATGGCCAAAGAGAGAGGTGTTTGGCCATAATTGTCAGGCCGATCGTGAGTAACATCACCCCGTTCCAACAGTAGCTTCACCACAGCGTCACGCCCCTCCCGGGCGGCCCAGAAGAGCGGTGTCTGACCGCCATTGTCGGGCCTATCAGGGCCAACGCCTTCCCGTCCAAGAAGTAGCTCCACTGCTCTAGCATGTCCGTTCCGGGCGGCCCATGAGACCGGTGTTTGGCCACCATTGTCAGGCCTATCGAGGCTAATGTCTTCCCGTCGGAGAAGCAGCTCCACTGCTCCAGCATGTCCGTTCCGGGCGGCCCACGAGAGAGGTGTTTGGCCAGAATTGTCAGACCTATCGAGGCTAACGTCTTCCCGTCGGAGAAGTAGCTCCACTGCTCCAGCATGTCCGTTCCGGGCGGCCCACGAGAGAGGTGTTTGGCCAGAATTGTCAGACCTATCGGGGGTAACGTCGATCCGTTCCAACAGGAGTTTCACTACTGCGTCACGCCCATTCTGGGCAGCCCATGAGAGAGGCGTTTGGCCAGAATTGTCAGACCTATCGGGGGTAACGTCGATCCGTTCCAACAGGAGTTTCACTACTGCGTCACGCCCATTCTGGGCAGCCCACGAGAGAGGTGTTTGGTCATTATTGTCAGGCTTATCGGGGGTAACGTCGTTCTGTTCCAACAGCAGTTTCACCACTGTGTCACGCCCATTCTGGGCAGCCCACGAGAGAGGTGTTCGGCCATTATTGTCAGGCCCATCGGGGGTAACGTCGTTCCGTTCCAATAGTAGCTTTACAACCCCACAATGCGGACCCCGGGCGGCCCACAAGAGAGGTGTTTGGCCATTACTGTCAGACACATTGGGGCTAATGTCTTCCCGCTGCAACAATAGCTTCACTAATTCATCATGCCCACTCTTGGCCGCCCACAAGAGCAGTGTTTCACCATCATTGTCAGGGCAATCAGGGCCAACCCCTTCCCGTTCCAACAGTAGTTTCACCACACTATAATTCCCATGAAAGGTGGCCCACGAGAGGGGTGTTCGGCCATTATCTCCAGCCATATCGGGGGTAACGTCGCTCCGTTGCAATAGTAGCTTCACTACTCCATGACGTCCATTCTGGGCGGCCCACGAGAGAGGTGTTCGGCCATTATTGTCAGCCATATCGGGGGTAACGTCGCTCCGTTCTAACAGTAGTTTCACCACTGCGTCACGCCCATTCTGGACAGCCCACGAGAGAGGTGTTCGGCCATTACCGTCAGACACATTGGGGCTAATGTCTTCCCGCTGCAACAATAGCTTCACTAATTCATCATGCCCACTCTTGGCCGCCCACAAGAGCAGTGTTTCGCCATCATTGTCAGCCCTATCGGGGCCAACCCCTTCCCGTTCCAACAGTAGTTTCACCACACTATAATTCCCATGAAAGGTGGCCCACGAGAGGGGTGTTCGGCCATTATTGTCAGGCTTATCGGGGGTAACGTCGTTCCGTTCTAACAGCAGTTTCACAACTGCGTCACGCCCATTCTGGACAGCCCACAAGAGAGGTGTTCGGCCATCATTGTCAGCCATATCGGGGGTAACGTCGCTCCGTTCCAAGA